>ENA-UESU01000464-UESU01000464.1-human-gut-metagenome-genome-assembly--contig:-NODE-464-length-33424-cov-21.733619_pt1 | contig 33424 bp, 33 predicted proteins | sample MGYA00243007_ERZ508008 | MGnify/ENA primary metagenome ERZ508008 (study PRJEB26167, sample SAMN06115399) | human gut metagenome | host: Homo sapiens | place: China:Henan | collected 2016-06-23...
TTCGCCTGACGGCGACGAGGGCGCTGCCCTCGACTCGCAAGGGGGACGCGTCCCCCTTGACTCCCGATTAGGGATTGAAGTAAGCGGAACATTCGCCGCTAAATTATAGTTTATAATCTCCAAAAACGCGACAAGTTCGTACTCGGTCCATCTTAACTGGCCGCCAAAGGCGGGATTGAATAAAAAGTGGATGTAAAATACAGCCACACAAATATTCAACAGGAACCTGCCTGCCTTTCAGCCTGAGCCTTCGCCATTTTGCGCCAATTGATGAACCCGTAAATGTCGTTGACAAGGAACGCCATAAAGCACACCGCCACCGAAATATACTTAATATCGTCAGCCGCAGCCATCAGCCAGAGAACCACAAGAACAACGTCGTTTGCCGCGTAAGCCACAGCATAGAGCTGGCTGCGCCGGAATACAAAATATACCGCTGCAAAGCTGGTAGTTACTGAAATCGTGCTTGGGATCAGGTTGGCGGTATTGAAATACTTCAGGATAAAGTAGAACGCTATCGTGACCGCTATAGTCAAAAATGCCATGAACACGAATTCCGGAGCCTTGAGATGATTGACCTTCACCTCGTCTTTCTTGTCGGATGGGTGTCTCAGCCAGGATACCAGCGAAAACACCGCCATCGGCATTGACATTCCGAGGTAGGTTATCATCTCGCCGTAATACGCGAATCCCCAGGAGATCGCGCCGTACAGCAGCGCAAAAACTATCGCCATCGCCTGAGCCGCCGGGTGTCCTTTAGCTGCGAATATCAGCGACGTCACCCCAATCAGCGAAGCCAGAAGCGTTATCCAACTGCTGCGGTCGAACATCAGGAACGCCGCCAGCACTGCAGCCACCGAACCCGCCCACAGCGCAAGCTCGCCTTTTGAAAAGTAATTTACAAGGTATTTCATAGTTTTCCAGGTCCTCCAAACAAAAAAGCACCCGTGCGTATCTTCAAAGACCTAACGATACGCGCGAATGCTTCATAATTGCATTCTCTACCCGGTGGCAGATTTGATTTATTTTGATATGATTATATCACACGGCTGCCGATTTGTCAAGCGTTCAGGCTCCCCATTCCTTCGGAGGTTCGCCGTTGAGCTGCTGGTCGTCCGGAGATTTTTCAGCGTCCGTGAATTCGCCGCTGCCCTCTGCCATTACGGTATCTCCGGCGGAGATACCATCGAGGATTTCGGTGTAGCCGCCAAGGCTTGCGCCTATAGTAACTTTCAGCTTGAAACGCTCCTCGCCGTCCACCAGCGTGACATAATTCTCGGTACCCGAGGATTTGACCGCTGAATCCGGAACAGCAAGCACGTTCTTTCGTTCGGAAGTTACGAACACCGTAGCCCAGCCTGCCGAAACAGCCATAGCCGAGTCGGTCAGGACCTGCTCCATTGCGTTGTTGTCAAGCTGGAAAACCGTACGCTTGGCAGCGCTTCCGGAGGCCTCGGACGGTGCGGCGTCAGGAGCCTGCACGACCGTTGCGTCATACATAGTGGTGTCTATCCTGACCTGAACCTTCTGCCCGAACCGGAACTGAGAAGCTCCGCCGCCGTCTAGATAGACTTCGGTCTTGCTGATCTCGGAAACTGCGCAGCAGACCGCGCCTTCAGTCACCGTGGAGCCTTCAGTGACCGCCTTTGTAAGGGTGATTATCCCGTCAAATGGAGCCTTTATCGTGTAGGATTCCTTTTCCTCAAGCATTTTGTCCAGCTTTAGCTGCTCTATCTCGTACTGGAGCTGATCAGCGCGGCTCCCCGACAGCGATGACTGGTATGCCGCATTGACTATAGTCTGCTGATTGCTGATATCGTAGTCTAAGTCAGAGGAATCAAGCTCCGCCAGTACCTCGCCCTTTGTCACTGTTCTGCCCTTGAGCGCGTTGAACGACTTCACCAGCGCGTCTCCGGGGTAGGTAAGATAAACGGCATACGGATATCCGATAGTAACGCCGATGCTCTGCGTTTCGGACAGATCCATGTATTTGGCTTCGGCTATTTCATACTGTACCGCCGAAGCCCCGTATATCGGTAGCTGTATCTCGCCGCTGGCGTCTCCGCGTGAGCAGCCTGTTAACAGTGTTATTGCAGCAAGCAGTGCCGCAGCAGTCTTTTTCATATGGAACCTCTCAGGTAATCAGTTCGTCAGGTTGTCAGCCGTTTGCGCTCTCTGCATTTTAAGCATTTTCAGCGAGTCTGCGCATCATTTCCATGCACATTCTGCCGTTGTGATAGGGGCACTTCCACGGATCGACCATCGGCTTGAAATCAGCGGGCTTCCAGTTGTCGTCTATCTGGGAATGCCACTCGCCGCCGGGGCGCTTGTCGATGATGTGCTCCTGAATGAACTTCCACACGCTGGAGGAGATCTCGAAATACTCCTTGCCGCCGTAGTGCTTCTGGTAAGCGTTCATGAAGCCGATAACGGTTTCCGCCTGTACCCACCAGATACGCCAGGTGTTGATCTTGTCCTTGTCGCGCTCGTTGAGCAGGGAGCCGGAGGCCTTATCGTATGCGATATCAGCGATGTTCTTAACGATAGCCTTGTTCATTTCAGCGAACTTCGCGGTTATAGCCGGGTCGCCGATAATTTCGCATGCGCGGTCGATGAGCCAGGTAGCCTCGATGTCGTGGCCGTAGGAGTGGATATCGCCGATAACGTCCATGTTTCTGTCGAAGAATACCAGGAGCTTATGACCTTCCTTGTCGTAGATCTTGTCGTATGTAAGGTCCAGCTGGAACTTGAGGCGGTCGAGAACCTTCGGGCTGTGGTCTGCGAGGTACAGCTCGGTGTAAGCCTCCATCAGGTGGAGGGTGGTGTTCATGGTCTTGTCAGCCATCAGACCGTTCTCGGAAAGCTCGTCGTTCTGGAGCTCGCTCTTCCAGTCGCGCGCCATTGTTTCGAGGTAAGCAACGTCGTCTGTAGCGTACTTCTCGACAAGATCCATTATCTCGTATGCGAGCTTCAGCGCGTTCTTGTCGCCGCTTGCGCGGTAGTAGCTGGAAAGCGCATAGATAAAGAACGCCTGGCAGTAGCTGTGCTTGAAATCGTCCTTTACGGTGCCGTCGTAGTTCATGCTCCAGTAAACGCCGCCGTATTCCTTGTCGACGCACTTTTCGGTCAGGAACTCATACGCGTGCTTTGCCATGTCCAGCAGCGCGGGGTCCTTCAGCTCCATATACGCGTTGGAATAGAACCACAGAATGCGGGAGTGCAGGATAACGCCCTTTTCGCCCTTCTTGTCGACATTAAGCGCGCTGTCCATGAATCCGGTGAAACCGCCGTTCTCATCATCGCGGAGCTTGTTCCAGAACGGGATTATGTGTCCGGTCAGTTCCTGTACAAATTCTTCTCTTTTCATGCTCTTGTACCTCTTGTCTTGATTTAATGTTCTACCCATCAAATTCCTATACTATGTCAAGCAGAGCGCGAATTTAAGGTGCGCTCCGCTCGTTTTTGAATTATGGTGCCTTAAATTGCCTTAAAATTCAGACACCCGAAATTAAAGCGAGAAGTGCCTAGATGCTAGGAACGATGACATGGGCTAGGCTTAAAGCCTGCCCATGTCATCGTGACGACGCAGATAGGCGCTTATCGCTTTAATTTTATTCGTCCTTGCCGCAGCAGTTCTTGTACTTCTTGCCGCTTCCGCAGGGGCAGGGGTCGTTTCTGCCGATCTTCTCGCCCTTGTTCTTGTAGGGAGTCTGTGCGCCGGCGTTCGGAGCGTCGGGCTTCATCACCTGCTCGCGCTGCGGAGGGCGCTGTACTCTTACCGGAACGGTCAGCACCATTCTTACGGTCTCCTCGCGGATCGCTGCGATCATCTCGTCGAACATCGCGAAGCCCTCGAAACGGTACTCTACTACAGGATCCTTCTGACCGTAGCTTCTGAGGTAAATACCGCGCTTGAGTTCCTCCATCGCGTCGATGTGATCCATCCAGTGGCGGTCAACGGTCTTGAGCAGGCATACACGCTCTACCTCGCGCATTGTTTCTGCGCCCATATCAGCCTCGCGGGTCTTGTAGATGAGCATTCCTCTTTCCTTGAGGAAGTTGGAGATATCCTTCTTGTCAAGCTCGTTGAGCTCCTCGGTGGTGTAGTGGAGGTCGGTGTCCATAACGTACAGGTTCAGGAAGTGAGAACGCAGACCGTCGAGGTTCCAGTTCTCAGCGACTGTATCAGAGCAGTACATGCTGACAGCCTCGTCGATGGAGGTGTTCATCATGTCGATGATGTTCTTGCTGATATCCTCGCCGTTAAGCACCTTGTTGCGCTGAGAATAGATAGTCATACGCTGCTGGGACATAACGTCGTCGAAGTCGAGGACGTTCTTTCTGATGGAGAAGTTTCTGCCCTCTATCTTCTTCTGCGCGGACTCGATAGCGCTGGAAAGGAACGAAGCCTCGATAGGCTGATCCTCGTCGAAATTCATGGTCTCCATGAACTTCTGAACTCTGTCGCCGCCGAACAGTCTCATGAGGTCGTCCTCAAGGGAGATGTAGAAACGGCTCTCGCCGGGGTCGCCCTGACGGCCTGCACGGCCGCGGAGCTGATTGTCGATACGGCGTGACTCGTGGCGCTCGGTGCCGATGATGAACAGACCGCCTGCTGCGCGTACTTCCTCAGCCTCGGGCTTGATTTGAGCCTCGAACTTCTTGTTCAGATCCTGATACTTTGCTCTTGCTTCGAGGATCTCCTCGTTATCGGTCTCGGCATAGCCGGTAGCTTCTTGGATAAGCTCCTCGGAATATTCGAGCTTTCTCATTTCGTGAATAGCGAGGTACTCTGCGTTACCGCCGAGCTTTATATCCGTACCGCGGCCAGCCATGTTGGTGGCGATGGTAACGGCGCCCTTCTTGCCTGCCTGAGCAACTATCTCAGCCTCGCGCTCGTGGTTCTTTGCGTTGAGCACCTGGTGCTTGATACCGCGCGCCTTGAGCAGCTTGGAAACCAGCTCGGACTTCTCGATCGTGACAGTACCTACCAGCACCGGCTGCCCCTTCTTGTGGCATGCTTCTACCTGGTCGCAGACCGCCTTGAACTTTCCGCGCTCGTTCTTGTAGATCTGATCATGGTTGTCGATACGGATAACCGGCTTGTTGGTCGGGATCTCGATAACGTCCAGACTGTAGATCTGGCGGAACTCGGATTCCTCGGTCATAGCTGTACCGGTCATACCGGACAGCTTGTCGTACAGGCGGAAGAAGTTCTGGAATGTGATGGTGGCGAGGGTCTTGCTCTCGCGGTTTACCTTTACGCCTTCCTTCGCCTCGATAGCCTGGTGCAGACCGTCGTTGTAGCGGCGTCCGAACATCAGACGGCCGGTGAATTCGTCAACGATAACGATCTCGCCGTCCTTGATAACGTAGTCGATATCAAGCTTCATGATACCGTTTGCACGGATAGCCTGGTTGATGTGGTGGAGCAGAGTGGTGTTCTCAGGATCCATCAGGTTCTCAACGCCGAAGTACTTCTCAGCCTTTGCAACGCCGTTGGGAAGCAGGTTGCAGGTCTTTGCCTTCTCGTCGATAAGGTAATCGCCGTCGAACTTTGCTTCGTAGTCCTCCTTGTCGTCAAGCTCTGCTACCTTGTTCATGGTGAGGGTCTTGGCGAATTTGTCAGCCTTTTCGTAGAGGTCTGTGGACTTGTCGCCGCGGCCGGAAATTATCAGAGGAGTTCTCGCCTCGTCAATGAGTATGGAGTCCACCTCGTCGACGATGGCGAAGTTAGGTTCGCGCTGTACCTTGTCCTTCTTGTACATGCACATGTTGTCGCGCAGGTAGTCGAAGCCCAGCTCGTTGTTGGTCGCATATGTGATATCGCATGCGTAAGCGGCGCGGCGGGCGTCGTTGTCCATATCGTGGGCGATAAGTCCGACGGTAAGACCGAGGTATCTGTGTACCTTTGCCATCAGCTCGCTGTCGCGCTTTGCGAGGTAGTCGTTGACGGTTACGATGTGAACGCCCTTGCCGGTCAAACCGTTCAGGTAGGACGGCAGAGCGGCAACGAAGGTCTTACCTTCACCGGTCTTCATCTCGGCGATACGTCCCTGATGGAGCACGATACCGCCTATGATCTGTACGGGGTAGTGGCGTATGCCGATAACTCTTGTGGAAGCCTCGCGGCAGACCGCGAAAGCGTCCGGCAGGATATCGTCGAGGGTCTCGCCGGCTGCGAGCCTGTCCTTTAAAATCCCGGTCTGGGACTTCAGCTCCTGCTCGCTCATCTTGGCGTACTTGTCCTCAAGCGCCAGTACCGCGTTCTTTATCGGCTCGATCCTCTTCAGCTCTTTTGTTGAATAGGTGCCGAACAGTGATTTGAATAAACCCATTTTATTGTATATTCCCTTCTGTAAAAAAGTTCATTGCTGAATATAAAAACTCATCTTATATTATACAATATCCCTGCGGATTTGTCAACTGAAAACTTTAAATAAAACATGCTGAAGATGTCCTTTGCAGCATTTTCCGTTAATTTTTCGTTCAGAAAAGCAGATAATATCAGCGAAAGGAAGTGTTAATATGGAAAACTATCCCTATCCTCCCGAGACCGACCCGGAGCGGGCGCAGCAGCTTCAGGACCCGCTCATGAACTCCGGCAGCGCCGGGGACTGCACCGGGCTTATACCCTCAATGCCCGAGGACGGCGAGGAACTCGGCAGCTATGCGGAGCTGTACGGATTTCTCCCGCCTGAGCCGGGGGAAAAGCGCTGAAATAAAAACTCCTCTCAGCCGGTGCCGAGGGGAGTTCTGCGATATTTATCAGAGCGTGGAAACGAAGCGCTTAAATGCTTCCTTGCCGCTTTCGGTGCGCTTGAACACACCTGCGTCCTCAAGAACCTGGCCGAATACCCGTCCGACCTCGGCATGAATGATGTCCATTGCGGTGTCGGCGTTGAATTCGGGGTGCGCCGCGAGAACCTCCTTAGCCCAGTCGGCGTGGGAGGCGATACGCTCGTCAGCCGCGATATCCGCGCCGGAGAGCATAGCGTCCCTGAGTATGGAAAGCTCGGTCGCAAGTCTTGCGGGAAGCACCGCCAGACCCATTACCTCGATAAGTCCGATGTTTTCCTTCTTGATGTGGTGGAGCGCAGGAGCCGGGTGGAAAATACCGAGCGGGCGGTCCTCGGAGGTTATGTTGTTGCGGAGAACGAGGTCGCATTCATACTGGGAGCCGTTCATTCTCGCGATAGGAGTTATCGTGTTGTGGGGAACTCCGTCAGTCTGCGCGAAGATACCGGCCTGCTCGTCGGTGTAGGCTCTCCACTTTTTAAGCACCTCTGCGCACGCCGCGGAAAGCGACGCACGGTTATAGGACGACAGCCTGATAACGGACATCGGCCACTTGACGATACCCGCATTGACATCAGAGTGATTGCTCAGCAGGAACGGCTTTTCAACAGAAGCCCTCGCCATCGGGAAGGTGTAGCGTCCGCCCTGGAAATGCTCATGGGTGAGTATCGAACCGCCGACGATCGGAAGGTCGGCGTTGGAGCCCAGCATATAGTGCGGGAACTGCTCTATGAAATCAAACAGCTTGTCGAAAACGCTGTCGTCGATCACCATGGGAACGTGGTTCTTATTGAATACTATGCAGTGCTCGTTGTAATATCCATAGGGGGAATACTGGAGGAACCACTCGGAGCCGTTCATCTCGACCTTTACGGGGCGGAGGTTCTGGCGTGCCGGGTGGGTCAGATGGCCTGCGAAGCCCATATTCTCAGCACAGAGCTGGCACTTGGGGTACTTGGAAGCCTTCTGGGTCTTGGCGGCAGCGATGTCCCGGGGATCCTTCTCGGGCTTGGAGCGGTTGATAGTGATGTCGAGCACGCCGTATTCGGAATCGTACGTCCACTTCATGTCCCTGGCGATACGCTCAGCGCGGACGTAGTTCAGCTTTTTGCTGAAATCGAAGTACCAGTCGGTAGCCTCCTTCGGGCTTACCGCCAGTCGGCGCTGGAACTCTGCGTTGACCTCGTGCGGGAACGGCGTGAACACTCCCATGATCTTCGTATCGAAAAGATCTCTGTAAACTGCGGTGTCCTGGATCAGTCCCTTTTCGACGGCATAGGAAATGATCGGCTCCAACAGAGCCTCAACGGACGCATTTCTGTCGTCGGCGTTGTTTTCCTCCCAGTCGCTGAGCTGGAGTATCTCCATGAGCTGATTGCGCACTATATACTCGTCGTCTGCGGTTATGAGTCCGTTTCTTTCTGCATATTTAATGAGCTTCTGAATACTTTCGTAGATCATTATTGATTCCTCACTTTGTAATAATGTGCACTGAGCACCTGATAATATTATATTCCACATCGGCTCACAAGTCAATATCGTTTCTGAAAAAAGTTCCTGTTTACGCTATTGTGCTATGCAAATCCGGAAATCTGTGCTATAATAAACTGTAATATGCTTGAAAGGAACTCGGAAATGTACAAGATACTATTCGTCTGCCACGGCAACAGTAAAGTGTCAATATTCAGAGCGGCTTTTTAGCGGCAAATCGTTGCAAGATGTGGTGGCTGTGCAAGCGTTTTACTACTGAAATACTACTATCGGTTGATTTTTGCAAAGGTAATGTAAATCTAAACAATCGTAAATTTCCCGTTTTTTCATGGTATTAAAAGCACCATATAATTGCATATTTGTGCCGTCATTTCTTTTGACCTATTGCCGAATTGCGGCATGAAATAAAGTTCAATTAAACGCAAACATCAGGAAAAGCAAATTGCTCTTTCCCAATGTATATGGAATATAAATTAACAATTTGTGGGTTTTAACGTGCGGTTTTTATCTCTGCTATTTACTACTAAAGGGACTACTACCGGCTGAATTTTGGAGTTAAACTGTAAAAGTTGTCTGACTGTTTATTATAGCAGCATAAAGCACTTGACGCCATGATACAGGCGGAGTATAATAAATTCAGCACTGATACTAATGCACATCAAACAGCTCTGTTAAGCCAAGAATAAGGCTGTGGGGCATCTCGACAAAATGAGCCCGATGGTTTTGATGCGAAACCATCGGGCTTATTATTTGAAGCGAACATAATTTCATATGATATAATCCGCTTCCACAACTCGTATTTTTTTCAAAGCGTGCGACATTGTAAGGCAGTTTTCAACTGTTTAGAAATCCAAACTCTGAATTTCCTCAACTTGTGACAGCAGCTTCATATCTGCATCGGAAATCACAAAGTCAATGTTCTTGTTTTCGGCAATATGAATCGGGTTTGTGCTTCTCGGCAGCGGAATCAGCCCCAGCTGATAGTCATAGCGAATCGACAGCTGCGGAACAGATACCTGATATTTTTCAGCAATCTCTGTCACAACAGGATGTCCCAGCAGCTTTCCTGTGGCATTGGGCTAAAAAGCCATCACCACAATATCATTTGCCTTGCAGTAAGAAATGACCTCCGCAGGAGTGTGACCGATGTGAATGCGAATCTGATTGACCGCCGGTTTGATTTCTGCATGGTCGATGAGATTCTGCAAGTCGCTCACTTCAAAGTTGGAAACGCCGATTGAACGAATCTGTCCCGCTGCAACGGCTTCCTCCATTGCCTTCCAGACAGCGAGATTTTCCTCATAGTAGGTTTTCTCGCTGCCGCCGAACAGTTCTTCCCACGGCTTTGGTGCGTGAATCAGCATCAGGTCGATATAGGGTGTTCCCAGATTTTTCAGAGATGCGGCAATCACAGATTTTGCGCCTTCGTAGGTCTTGACATCGGCGGGGATTTTTGTCGTGATGAACACATCTTCCCTGCGAAGTCCGCTTTCCCGCAGAGCCTTGCCTACACCGCATTCGTTCTCGTAGGCAGCCGCCGTATCAATATGCCGATATCCCACGGAGAGGGCGGCTTTTACAGCGCCTGTTACACTGTCGTTTTCGATTTGCCAAGTACCAAATGCAATTTTCGGAATGGCAATCCCGTTGTTTAACTGAAAAGTTTCTGATAAAATCATTGTAGTTTACCTCCTTATATGATATAATAAACGCAAGCGTTTATTATATATTTAAAATGCCTTGCACATACGCAAATCAAAGATTTGCTCCGTGCATATCGGCAAATTATATCATATCCTTGCGGATATGATATAATAGTATCACTTGAGAGTAACTCTCAGTCAATACCTTTTTAGAAATTTTTTCGGAGGTTTTTCAATGTATACCATAAAAGAGGTCGCCGCAGAAGTCGGAGAATCGGAACATACCATCCGTTACTATTGCAAGAAAGGACTGTTCCCTTTTCTGACAAGAGATAAAAACAATGTCCGAAAATTCTCCAAAGAAGATTTAGTGGGCGTTCGTATAGTGCTCTGTCTTCGGGACACCGGAATGCCGCTTTCCGAAATCCAACACTATATGGAGCTTTGTGCGCAAGGCGCATCGACTTTGACGGAGCGTCTGAAGATTATTCGGCAGCAAAAAGAGAACGCTTATCGGCAGATGGCGGAGTTTCAAAAGAAAATCGACCATTTGGAGTGGAAAGAGCGGCATTACATGGAACTGATCCAAACTGGTGCAGAGGATGACTGCAATCCAATACAACATAAATAGGAATAGGATACTTTTTCTTTACTTGTGATTTGTCACATTACTTACGGTCCAGAGAATGTATAACGTATGGTTTCGCTTTTCTGCTATGGCTTCATTTTTGAGTGCAACCCTATGCTCGTATCAAAGTATGCGTTTGTAGCCAAATAAGCACGGGTAATTTTGATACAATGGTATCTGAAACTACCGTGCTTTTTCTTTTTGCCTGAAAGCCTTTAATAAAGGGTTTTCGGGCTTTTTACTTTTTATGGATAGTTTCATTGTGCCGTTTTCCCTGCTCCGCAGAGGGGAGATAAAGTCAATTTCGTGGCTAAAACAAGTCACTCTGAAACTATTCTTTCAAGAAAAGTTTCAGAATGGTATTGTCAATATCAGAATGTCTCTTATTCCTCCTAAAATTGGTTGAAAATATTACCCGAGTATGATATAATATTATTAAGTATTCATATTTAATTACAAGGAGCGTGACTGAGAATGCCGACACTCGATTGGATTGGTAAGGATAAGGTTATCAATCACCACTTTGACGTGCCATACAGAATTCTTAATGAAAAATACAGCTATGGTGACGAAAGCGAAAATATGATAATCCACGGGGATAATCTGTCTGCGCTAAAATCGCTCTTGCCGAAATATGAGGGCAGGATTCGCTGTATCTACATAGATCCTCCCTACAATACCGGCAACGAGGGGTGGGTATATAACGATAATGTCAACGACCCCCGTATCAAAAAGTGGCTCGGCGAGGTAGTCGGCAGCGAGGGCGAGGACTTGTCCCGTCACGACAAGTGGCTTTGTATGATGTATCCTCGTTTAAAGCTGTTACAAAGACTTCTATCAGATAATGGAGTTATTTTTATCAGTATTGGTGATGATGAATTTGCCTCGCTAAAAATAATTTGTGATGAAATATTTGGGCAAAATCATATTGCCACATTTGTTTGGAAAAGTAGAGCCAAACCGTCTAATACCGGTGTAGCAAAAGTAAATCCACAAAATGATGCAGAATATATTCTTTGTTATGGGAAAAGTAGTTCTGCGTTGTTTCGTTTGGTTAAATCGGGAAAAGAAAGAAGTTACCCACATCACGATGAGGACGGAAACTATAGATTGCAGACTATATTAAAATCCAATAGGGGTGAAAGCAAACGTGATACTATGACATTTGAACTTGATGGATATAGACCTCCGTCAACAAAAAGATGGCAGGCAGGAGAAGATACAATCAGAGATTTATATGCTCGAAATAGAATTACTTTTCAAACTGGGGAACCAATGCTTAAATATTATGAGCATGAAGAAAATGACGAATCATCTCCTTTCTATTGTTTTGTATGTCGTGAAGATAGCAGTACAGCTGAAAACGGGAAAAAACTGTTAAATACTATTCTTGGAAATCAGCATGGTTTTGATACAGTAAAACCAATAGAAATAATAAAGTATTTATTGAGCCATACAATTGAAAACGATGACATTGTACTTGATAGTTTCGCAGGCTCCGGCACAACCGCCCACGCTGTTCTGAATATGAACAAGCAAGACGGCGGCAATCGCAGATTTATCCTTATTGAAATGATGGACTATGCAGACAGCATAACCGCCGAGCGTGTAAAGCGTGTAATTGATGGCTACGGCGAGGGCAAAAAAGCAACCCCCGGCACAGGCGGCGGCTTTGCGTTCTATGAACTGGGCGAAACGCTTCTTAATGGCGAATACCTCAACGAAAATGTACCGCTTGCGAAAATTCGTGAATACGTCTATTTCACCGAAACAAAGCAGGCTGTTACCGACAAAGCGGACGAGCCGTATTTCCTCGGTGAAAATTACGGTACGGCTTACTATTTCTACTATGACAAAAACGAGGTCACTACGCTTGACAGGGATTTCCTGCACACGGTAAAGACAAAGGCTGACAGCTATGTGATTTATGCCGATAAGTGCATATTGAGCGACGAGGAACTTGATGCGTTACATATTACTTTCAAGAAAATACCTCGTGACATTACAAGAATGTGAGGTGCAGACTATGAACTTAAATAACTATCAGCGTGAGGTTATGGACGATTTATCCAAATATCTGTCTGCATTGAACGAAACAGGCGACCTTTTCAAGGCGTGGCAGAAATATTGGAATGACAAGGATATAGCAGTAGGCTTTGGCGGCGTTCCCGCTTACCGCAACGGTATCAAGGACGTACCGCATATTTGTATGAAAGTTCCGACAGGCGGCGGCAAGACTTTTATGGCTTGTGCAGCTGTCCGCCGTATTTTTGATGAGCTGCCGTCCGATAAACCGAAAGTAGTGGTCTGGCTTGTGCCGTCCGACCCTATATTGGCTCAGACTACAACAAATCTGATGAATCACGACCACCCGTACACGCAAAGGTTAAATGCGGATTTTGGCGGCAGAGTTGGCGTTTTCACAAAGGAAATGCTCTTAAACGGGCAGAATTTTACTCCCGATACCGTTCACGAACAGCTAACCGTCTGCATTTTGAGCTACGGCTCTTTGCGTATCGACAGCCAAAAGAAAGACGTTCGCAAGGTCTATCAAGAAAATGGTAATCTCAAAAGCTTTGCCGATTATTTCAAGGACGAGTCGGAATTGCTGGCAAATACGCCCGATACCGCATTGATACAAGCTCTCCGTCATCTATCGCCTGTGGTAATCGTTGATGAAAGTCATAATGCAGGCTCCGACTTAAGCGTGGAAATGCTGAATAACCTCAATCCGTCATTTGTGCTTGACCTTACGGCAACACCTCGCAAGAACAGCAATATCATTTCGTATGTTGACGCTCGAAAGCTCAAAAAAGAGAATATGGTTAAGCTCCCCGTTATAGTCTATAACCGCACATCAAGGGACAGTGTAATTGACGATGCAATTCATCTTCGTGGAATACTTGAGCAACAGGCTATTGAGGAGGAAGAACGCACCGGAAGATATATCCGTCCGATAGTATTGTTTCAGGCACAGCCGAAAAACAGCAGCGACAATGACACATTTGACAAGGTAAAAGAGATACTTCTCGGACGTGGTATTCCCGAAAATCAAATTGCAATAAAGACCTCAAAGGTCAATGACCTTGCAAAAATAGATTTGATGAAGCGTGATTGTCCGATACGGTACATTATTACGGTCAATGCGCTGAAAGAGGGCTGGGACTGCCCGTTTGCCTATATTCTTGCAAGCCTTGCCAACAAGACCTCAAAGGTCGATGTTGAGCAGATACTCGGCAGAATACTCCGTCAGCCTTATGCCCGAAAGCACGGAGCAAAGCTGCTGAACAGCTCTTTTGTCCTGACTTGCTCTAATGCGTTCCACGAAACTCTCGACAGCATTGTTGCAGGACTTAACAGCGCAGGTTTTTCACGCAAGGATTATCGTATCGGAGATACGCTCCCTGTTTCGGAACAACAGCCGCCTGTTCCCGAACCTCAACCGGAGCAGACTACAATGGAGTTCACTCCCGAAACGGAAACAGAAGATGATTTCTCCGATATTCACACTCCTGCTGAACCTTTGCCGTATTCGGAAACAGTAAAAACAGCTTCTCCGTCTGTTGAGACAATGATTTCACAGGCGGAAGAAACAGCCGAACAATATGAAGAAGAAACGAAAGAAGAAAGCGTATGGTTAGGCGGTGAACTTGGTGATATGCTAAATCAATATCGTATTCAGGAACAATTCGCAGAACAGATAAAGGCGCTGAAAATACCGCAATTCTGCATTGAAACCGTCCCCGACCTTTTCGGCGGCAATACTGCTTTGCTGACAAAAGAAAGCCTTATGAAAGATTTCTCACTAAGCGAGCAGGACGCTTCTGTAAATTTTAGTCTTTCCACGGGCGAAATGTTTGAAATCGATGTAGAAAAACAGGGTGAAGCCGTACCAAAGTATAAAAAGCTGTCAACCCTTGAAGATGAATATCTGCGCAAGCTGTTCGCTAAAATGGCTCCTGAAGAAAAGATTGAAAGCTGCACAAAAAATATATGCCACGAGATTAACCGTGACAACGCTTTCAGCACAGCGGAAGTGGAAGCCTATGTTCGCCGTATAATCGCAAATATGACTGATGATGAGCTTTCGGCTCTTGAAACATCGTATGTTACTTACGCTTTTCGCATAAAAGAAAAGATAGCGGAATTAAGGGCAACGTATATGCAGGATCGTTTCTACGAACTTATTGAACGTGACCGAATATTTACCTATGATACCTACGTTTTCCCTTCGGTGATAACCCCATCCGAAGCGACTGATAAAGTTCCAAAATCACTTTATGAGGCCGAATGGAACAAAATGAACGGCTTTGAACGGCGAACTCTCGATGTTATAGCCGGATGCGACGGAGTTCTTTGGTGGCATAGGATTATTGAGAAAAAGGGATTTCATATCAACGGATTTATCAATCACTATCCCGATTTTATCGTGATGATGAAGTCGGGTAAGATAGTTATTGTTGAAGCCAAAGGCGATGACCGTGACAATGGTGACAGCAGAAGAAAACTGAAACTCGGTCAGACTTGGGCTGCTCAAGCCGGAAGAAAATACCGATATTTTATGACTTTCGACCAAAACTCCATTGAGGGTGCTTATAACTTGGAGGATTTTGCTGATGTGCTCATAGATTTATAAGCAAGTTAGTTAAATGAAAAGGCGATGGGCTGTGGCTCATCGCCTATATTTTGCTTATGTAAAGTACTTCGTTTGTTGTATTCACACAATAACCCCTTGTTATAAACTAGCATACCCTCTGCAACATGAGAAGCAAAAGGTATACTAGTTGCAGAAAACTTCTTGATGGAACAACAAATACAGATGAATTTATTGAATGGCTTGAACAGTTTTAGCGTCCGATTTAATATGCGTGAAATTTTATTTCGTGAATATGAAATTTACTATTGACAATCTTTCCTTTTTGTGATATAATGATTTTACAGAGAAAAAATAAATTTCTTTGTTCTGAAATGGAGGCTGAAATATGGAACATGATGATATAGTCCAGACATATGCTCCGGATAAGCAAAAGCTTGCGGAGTTAGTCATTAAAGCAAAAGGTAACGAAAGAACGATGGCTCAATATTCAATTGATACCGGAATCAGTGCCCCAACACTTTCCAGAATCGCAAATGGAAAAATCAATGGTCCACTGTCAATGAATTTTATTGAAAAAATTTTTAATGCAAAATGCGATAAGGCAGATTTCTCATTTGATACACTTTTGCTTGCTAATGGAATGGTGAGAGCGAGTGTGGTTGAGCGTGGTAAAAATTATGTTGAGCAGTTTACCTCCATACGTGAACAAGGTATTACCTTGGAACGCCACGCAAAAAATGCAATTATAAATGCTGTAATAAATCGTGGTATTACCATACAGAGTATACATCCTGACTTTGATAACAGAAATAGAGAGGCGCCATTTGGTATTCGCCTTTTCTATGATTTTGGTTTAAATATACCAAGTGAAAAAAAACAGTTTTGGTATTTTGATGTCATTGGTATTTCCAGGTCTGTCACACCAGGAATTGGGAATATTTTTAACCATGTAGCTAGACTGTTCCTCTTGGATGCATGGGCACCAGAGTTTCTTGAAAATCAAAAGACAAGCTTTGTATTTGATAATAGGACGGCATATGAGCAGTTAATTATGCGTTTTAAAGGAGCGCCTATCAAATCCTCAGTTTCTGCAATTCTTATTAACACAAAAACTGAGGAAGTTATTGAGGAAACTTGGATGTCCGCAAGCCCAGAAATACCTAGTATTTTTGCGAGGGAAATCACCAATCGTGGTGATATAGCAGTTTGGGAAGATGAAGATTAAGATGTAGATGATGAAGTTGAAGAAAACAATGAACAGGAGGACTAATAATGGCAGAATGCCCTAACAAGAAAGCTGATAACATGGTTTATTCTCCAGATTACCACGTTCCTATTGGTCAAGCGATAAAACACGAAAACGGTGAGTATTATCTTCGAGTCAAGAAAGATAAACTCACTTTTGAAGATATATCAATTAGCAAGCTACTTTCTGAGATTATTCAGATAGCCGATAAAAAAAAATAAAAGCAGCATCCTCAAGTGAAGGATGCGCTTCAAAAGATAATTTGCTCTTAAGACGAGCAGAACCAAGCGAGTTCATGCCGGCACGAGCATTCGTGGGTAAAATGTTACCTGGAATGTTTGTGTCGGCTTTTTTTATAAAACATTTACCCAAATTTAAAGAAAGAAGGAATTTACATGGAAGAAATCCGCAACCTTGAAGGAAAGCGAGTCTGTGATATTAGTCTGGATAGAACAGTAATTGAAATTGTTCGAAAGGACTGCTTAACTCGTATAACCGCAAACCCTGACGGGACTCTCAATGTCGATAATATTCGACTTACACAAGTAGCATAACCGAATACTTAATCCGCCAGAACGCTAGACGGCAGTGCGGGATCTACTTTCCTATATTGGAAAAAGGATCTCACGCTGCCGTTTTTCTGTTTTATGGATTAATCCCTTGAAGATTTATTGCACATATATCGTTTTACAGGTTGTAAAGCTTGCAGTTTTTTGCATTTAAATCAATGGTATCATGGTTATGTATGCCAATTCATATTTGCAGTAAAATGCAGTTGCTTTTAAGCTACAATACCCAATGCCGACTTTTTTAGACACAACTCTAAAATAGTCGTTTTAAACCGTTATTGCCGCACGGATTGATCCCCGTGACCCAACGGCAATGACGGACAACAGAATAAATCAGCTGCCTAGTGGGTAGGCCGGCTGCAATCCGAAACGGAGATTAATCTCCTAGGACTGCGGTGCTTTTGTTGTGCCCTTTTGCAGCTGTGATGACCTCCGTTTCGAACTATCGACAACGGAGGTTTTTTATGAAGAACTATCAGAAACTCAGCTATCAGGAATACCGCGTCATGCTGTCTGACGGCAGCAGTATCGTAACAACAAGACAGGAGTGCTTTTCCATCGAGCCTGCTTCCGAGGATTGCCCTTTCAAGCAGAGATGGTATTACTCCCCCGACCAGTATATGGCTGTTCGCCTGCCCCGCAACGAACTCGGTGAGCGGCTTGGTAAGGATAACGCAGCCGACCTCAAGGCGCAGGAGCGTCTTATCGCAAGAAATCGGGAACGCAACACGGAAATAGACGCATATACAACCGAAGATAGCGTATCTTTTGAAATTCCCGACCCGGATACTTCTGTTGAGGATACCGCAATCATGAAAGCGGAGTTGGATGCGATACATAAGGCAATTTCTGAACTCCCGGACGAATTAAAAGACTTGTGCAAAGCGCTTATTCGCAAAGAAAAGCAGTGCTCTATTGCTGCCCGGTGCGGTGTAACAGACACAGCAATCCGTAAGCGCATTAAAAAACTCCGTGCTATTCTTCTGGAAAATGAAGAAGTTAAAAAATTTTTTGAAAATCTCTGAAAAAACGGTTCGGTTTTTCATTTAGCCTGTCCGGTAAGAGGTGAAGGCGATAATCACCAACGGGTGAATATCCCTAATAAAATAAACGGAGGTAAATCCATGAGCGAAATGTCAAAGCTGGATTCTATTCTCAGGGAAGCCGAAGAGCACACGCAGGCGCTCGTTTCGTGCATGAACGAAATCAGAGAACTGTGCAGCGGCGCTAAAGAATCTGCTCCTAAGAAGGAAACCAAGTCAACACCCGAACCCGAGGAAAAGCCGCCTACGCTGGAAGAACTGCGCGCATATCTTGCGGACCTTGCAAGAAAGGGACATACGCAAGAAATCCAGGCAATGCTGCTCCGTCACGGGTACAAGAAAATCTCTGAAGTTCCGGCAACCGAGTATCCGGAAATTTTAGAAGAAGCGAGGTCCTTTGAATGAGTCATGCGCTTCTTTCCCCTTCTGCAAGCCACAGATGGATTGAGTGTCCGCCAAGTGTAAGGCTCACTGAGTTTATGGAGGACAAGTCTTCCGCTTATGCTGACGAAGGTACTCTCGCACACAGTATTGCAGAGAACAAACTTAAATCTTATCTAGGCTACACAAACGACTTCATTGAGTGCGAAGACAACTCAATGGACGAGTACACCGATGATTATGTCACGTTTGTGACCGAGCAGATGAGTGTCCTCGAGAACCCCTCTGCCTATGTAGAACAGCGAGTCGATTGCTCAAAGTATGTTCCTGAATGCTTCGGTACTTGTGATGCTCTTATTATTTCTGACGGTGTTCTTCACATATGTGACCTCAAATACGGGACAGGCGTGAAGGTTGATGCTGTTGGAAACGACCAGCTTCGCATTTATGCGCTAGGCGCTTTTGAGATGTTCTCGTGTCTGTACGGCATAAGCACGGTACGAATGAGCATTTTCCAGCCAAGACTCAGCCACAGCGATACTTGGGAGATTCCCATTGACGAACTGCTGAAATGGGCTGATGAGGTACTCGTCCCCGCTGCAAAGCAAGCATGGAACGGTGAGGGTGAGTTCAAGGCGGGCGAGCATTGTCGTTTCTGCAAGGCAAAAGAGATGTGCAGGAAACGGGGCGAATACAATCTTGAACTCGCCCGATACGACTTTGAACCGCCCGCAACACTTGGCAACACCGAAATCTCTGTTATTCTGGCAAAAGCAGACGAACTCGTTTCTTGGGTGACCGATGTGAAAGAGTACGCTTTGCGACAGGCACTCAGCGGTGTTACATACGATGGTTTCAAGGTGGTTGAGGGTCGCTCCAATCGCAAGTATACAGACGAAAATGCCGTTGTAAAAGCGGTAAAAGCAGCAGGATTTGACCCGTATGAACACAGCGTTCTCAATATCACAGCAATGACCGCTCTGCTCGGAAAGAAGAAGTTCAACGAACTGCTCGGAGGTCTTATCGAAAAGCCGCAGGGAAAGCCAACCTTAGTTCCAATGTCGGACAAGCGTCCGACAGTAAATACTGCACAAGAAGATTTTATGGAGGTAAAGTAATATGAAGTACACCAATCCCACAAAGGTAATCACAGGACCCAACACAAGACTTAGCTACGCAAACGTCTGGGAAGCCAAGTCCATCAACGGCGGCGCTCCGAAGTTCAGCGTGAGCCTTATCATTCCGAAGTCTGACACAAGGACGGTAGAGAAGATCAAGGCGGCAATCGAGGCGGCTTACAAGGAGGGTGAGAGCAAGCTCAAGGGCAACGGTCGCTCAGTCCCTGCACTTTCCGCTATCAAGAACCCGCTCCGTGACGGCGACACCGAGCGCCCCGATGATGAAGCCTACGCAAACAGCTATTTCATCAACGCAAACTCTGCAACCGCTCCCGGTATCGTGGACGCTAACTGCAATCCCATTCTGGAGCGCAGCGAGGTTTACAGCGGCGTTTACGGCAGAGCATCAATCTCATTTTACGCATTTAACTCCAACGGCAATAAGGGAATCGCCTGCGGTCTGAATAACCTGCAGAAGCTCCGTGACGGTGAGCCGCTTGGTGGCAGGACCCGCGCCGAGGACGATTTCGCAACCAGCGATGATGATGATTTTCTGTCTTGAGGAGATACACAATATTGACAATTGATAGCATTTTGCTTGCTGTCTGCTTTGGATATATGCTCGGAGATACACTTTCTAAGCTGATTTTGATTTTTCCCGATATTGTTAGGGAAATCAAGCGCCGCAGGCATACAAAAACAGATAAGTAACATAAACGGGGCGGCGGCTTAATTGTCGCCGCCCTTTTTGAGGTGAACTATGGAAAAAATAAAAACACTGTCTATCGACCTTGAAACATTCAGCGATGTTGAACTTACAAAGTGTGGTGTGTACAAATATGCGGAGTCGCCGAATTTTGAGATACTGCTTTTTGGAGTGTCTGTCAACGGCGGCGATGTTGTCGTGTACGACCTTGCGCGGGGCGAGAAAATTCCCGAGGAAATCCTCGCGGCGCTGCCCGACAGCAGCGTTATCAAATGGGCGTTCAACGCAACTTTTGAAAGAGTGTGCCTGTCGAAATACCTCAGCTTGCCTGTCGGTGAATACCTCGACCCGCAATCGTGGAGATGTTCGATGATATGGGCGGCATACATGGGACTTCCGCTGTCGCTTGCCGGCGCAGGAGCCGTTCTCGGACTGCCGGAACAAAAGCTGAAAGAGGGCAAGGAACTCATTAAATATTTCTGCGTACCGTGCGCTCCTACCAAAGCAAACGGCGGCAGGACGCGTAATCTCCCCGGACACGCGCCGGAAAAGTGGGCGCAGTTCAAGGCTTACAACAAGCGCGATGTTGAGGTCGAAATGTCGATACAAGACAAGCTGCGCAAATTCCCAGTACCCGATTTTGTGTGGGAAGAATACTGCCTTGACCAGCAGATAAACGACCGTGGAATTGCTCTTGATATGGTGGTTGTGGAGAACGCAATTCTCTTTGATGAACGCTCAAAGACACTGCTGTCAGCGAAAATGCAGTCGCTTACCTCGCTTGACAATCCTAACTCCGTTCAGCAGATGAAACAGTGGTTTTCTGAAAACGGACTTGAAACAGACACGCTTGGAAAGAAAGCGGTTTCTGAATTGCTGAAAACCGCTCCACCGCAGCTTGCGGAAGTCCTGGAACTCCGTCAGCAGCTTGCGAAATCCTCCGTCAAGAAATATCAGGCTATGAAGAACGCTGTCTGCGCTGACGGCCGTGCGCACGGAATGTTTCAGTTTTACGGCGCAAACCGTTCCGGCAGATGGGCGGGTCGGCTGATACAGTTACAGAACCTCCCGCAGAACCATATCCCCGACCTTAAACAGGCTCGGGAACTTGTGAAAAGCGGCAACTACGAAGCCATGGAACTGCTGTATGATGATATTCCAGACACGCTTTCGCAGCTTATCCGCACGGCATTTGTGCCGAAATTGGGAATGAAATTCGTGGTTTCAGATTTTTCAGCAATAGAGGCAAGAGTGCTGTCCTGGTTTGCCGGAGAACAGTGGCGGCTTGACGTGTTCAAGTCCGGCGGAGATATCTATTGCGCATCAGCAAGTCAGATGTTTCGTGTACCTGTCGAAAAGCACGGTGTCAATGGACATCTGCGGCAGAAAGGTAAAATTGCAGAACTGGCTCTCGGCTACGGTGGTTCGGTCGGCGCTCTGAAAGCTATGGGCGCGCTTGAGATGGGCTTATCAGAGGACGAGCTTCAGCCGCTCGTGGATATGTGGCGCAGTTCCAACCCGAATATCGTGCGGCTCTGGTGGGAAGTCGACCGCTGCGTGAAGGATACAATACGACAAAGGCTTCGCACAGACACACATGGCATTCAGTTTGAGTATCAGAGCGGAATGCTGTTCATCACGCTGCCGAGCGGCAGACGGCTTTCCTACGTCAAACCCCGTATCAGTGAGAATAAGTTCGGCGGCGAGTCCGTCACTTACGAGGGAGTTGGCGCAACGAAGAAGTGGGAGCGCATTGAAAGCTACGGTCCTAAGTTCGTGGAGAACATCGTTCAGGCGGTCAGCCGGGATATTCTCTGCTATGCTATGTGGGCGCTGCAGAATTATCGTATCTGCGGTCACGTTCACGATGAACTTATTATCGAGTGTCCCGAGGACACTAACGTGGCTGAAATCTGCGAGATGATGGGTAGAACTCCGCCGTGGTCAGCGGGACTTCCGTTGCGAGCTGACGGGTATGAGTGTGTTTTTTATAAAAAAGATTGAATGCTGGTTCGGTTTTTGCTTTTGCCTGTCCGTTAGTAGGTGAAGGCAATAAACCGAATCAAAATTTTTTTGGAGGAGAAAAATGATTTACACAAAAAACAACAACAGGGAAAATCCCGTTCTTGAAGGAAACACCTTCTCTGTCTGCTGCAAATGCGGAAAGGAAGTCCTTATTCCCCTGCACGAACTGTTCAGAGCCAAGAAAGACCACCCGCTGTCGGCAAAGGTAATATGCCCCGAATGCACAAAGGAGCAGTTCAGCCGACACCACCCGACGCTTAATGATGTCGTGGCTCTGACCTTATCCTTGTGCAAACTCGGTTTCAAAAGACAGGTTCGCTCAACCTACAGCGATTATAACATCAGTGATATACAGGAACTCGGGCGGGAGGACTACGGGAATTTCGTAAACGGACTGCTGACGGCAGTTGCGGGAGGTGTGACTTAATGAGTGATGTAAGCTACTATAACTCCGAACGCTATCCCGACCCTACCGCATACGCATGGCTTACAGCCGCTATAAAGGCGGAAAAGGCAATGCACTTCAAGCCTGTGGTGTATATCTGTTCGCCTTACTCGGGCAACACCAGGCTGAATACAGCGAATGCCAGACGCTATTGCAGATACGCAGTAGACAAAGGCTGCATACACCTTGCGCCGCACCTTTTGTTTCCGCAGTTTATGAATGAGGAAAATGAAAGAGAAACAGCAATGTTCATGAATTACGTTCTTCTTACCAAGTGCAGGGAACTGTGGGTATTCGGAAGAACAATAACCACAGGAATGTCTGAAGAAATCGAAAAAGCTAAGCAGCGAAAAATCCGTATCAGATATTTCACGGAAGAAATCAAGGAGGTGAACGACTGATGTTCACGATTTACAGTGCAGACACAGCAGGAATTCCGTCAAACTGCTTATACCCCCACATTCATCATGTCACAGACGACAGCAGTCTGAAAGCCGCTGTCCTGACCGATTATGTTTGCGCCGAGTATAAAAACAGTTATCGCAGCAACAGCAACTTCATCGGCAGCGATTGCCTGCCTGTGGACTGTGATAACGACCATTCAGAAAATCCGGAAGATTGGGTGACTCCCGAAGATGTAGCAAACGCTTTTCCCGGTGTTTCATTCGCCGTTCATTACAGTCGTTCAAATAACAAAGCGAAGAAAGGAAAGGCTGCAAGACCTAAATTCCATGTGCTTTTCCCGATTGATTATGTCAGCGACCCGGCAATATACAGCGAAATGAAAAAGCAGGTAAATTCGCTGTTTCCGTATTTCGACACTCAGGCGCTTGATGCGGCTAGATTCTTTTTCGGAACAGCGGATACAGATGTTGAAATCTATCCCGGATTTATGAATCTTACTGATTTACTGAAAGTTTATTCATACGATGATGTGTTTGACAAAGATATGCCGCAGGCGCAGTTCGGTGATACCACTATACATGAAGGCAGCCGCAATGCTACTTTATCCCGCTTTGCCGGAAGAGTTCTCAAGAAATATGGTGATACAGATAAAGCGCGCCAGTCTTTTATTGATGAAGCGGCAAAATGCGTACCTCCTCTTGATGACGCTGAACTCTCGACCATCTGGCGCAGTGCAAAGAAATTCTATAGCAAGGTAAAAACACAGCCCGACTATGTTTTGCCTGAACAGTATAACGCAGATTTCGGTCTGTGTCCGGAGGATTTCTCTGATATCGGACAGGCAAAGGTTCTGGCAAGAGAATATAACGGTGAACTCGTATATACGGACTCCACCGACTATATGCGTTTTGTCGGTACGCATTGGGCTGAGTCAAAGCAGCTTGCTGTCGGCGCTTGCGAGGACTTTCTTGACCGCCAGCTTGCTGAATCTGAGGCGGAGTTGATAAAGGCGAAGAAGGCTCTTGAAAAAGCAGGAATTGACAAAGAAATCATTGCAGAGGGCGGTAAGGCTTTGAAGAAATCCCTTGACGCAAACAGCATGAACGCATATTTTAAATATTGCAATGCGCTGGCGTATAAGGCTTTCGTTATGAAACGCAGAGATATGAAATACATAGTTTCCGCATTGCAGGCGGCAAAACCTATACTTCTGCGCAATATAAGCGAGTTTGATACGCAGGAATTTCTGCTTAATACCCCCGCCGCAACTTATGACCTTCGTGACGGAATCAACGGCGCAAGAACTCACAGCGCAGACGATTGTATAACAAAGATAACAGCGGTATCTCCGTCTGATGATAACAAGGACTTGTGGCTGTCTGCTCTTGACAACACTTTCTGTGGCGACAACGAGCTTATTGAGTATGTTCAGCAGATTGTGGGGCTTGCGGCATTGGGAAAGGTCTATCAGGAAGCGCTTATCATAGCTTACGGTGATGGCAGCAACGGTAAATCCACGTTCTGGAATGTGCTTGCAAGAGTCCTGGGCAGTTACAGCGGCAGCATCTCCGCCGATGCGCTGACTGTCGGCTGTAAGCGGAATGTGAAGCCCGAGATGGCTGAACTTAAAGGGAAGCGTCTGGTTATTGCCGCCGAACTTGAAGAGGGTGTACGTCTTAACACATCGATCGTAAAGCAGCTTTGTTCCACTGACGAAATCACTGCGGAGAAAAAGTATAAGGATCCGTTCAAATTCACTCCTACGCACACGATTGTTCTGTATACGAATCATCTTCCCCGCGTCGGCGCAAATGATGACGGAACATGGCGCAGGCTTATCGTCATACCGTTTGGCGCTAAAATACATGGCAAGTCGGATATCAAGAACTATGCGGACTATCTGTATGAAAACGCAGGTGGAGCGGTTCTGTCCTGGATTATTGAGGGCGCTCAGAAAGCCATCAATAATAATTTCAAGATACCTGTTCCGGGTGTTGTAAAAGACGCAATAGGCCGCTACCGTGACAGTAATGACTGGTTCTCCATTTTCATTGAGGATTGCTGCGAGGTTGATAAAACCTATATACAGAAATCGGGCGAGTTCTACCAGGAATATCGTGCGTATTGTACAAGAAACGGTGAGTTTACCAGAAGCACGACCGAGTTCTATACGGCTCTTGAAAATGCGGGTTTTCTGCGAAAGAAAACCAAGTCCGGCAATGTAATAATGGGGCTTCAGCTTAAGTCTGATTTCATAGAATAAACCTCAAGGGTGCAGGTCTTTGTATGTCTTGGTATAAAACCCCCTTTAGGGCTGTTTTTATAGAAAAAATAGCCCTATATAAAAGTTTATGAATAGACCTGTTCAGACCTGCACCATTGCAAAAAGGAGCAGCTTATGAGAGAAAAAATAATCGAATATAAATTACTGATGGAAGTAAAGAAAATCGGCGGTCTGGCATTAAAGTTCGTATCGCCGGGATTTGATGGGGTGCCCGACAGGATCGTACTTCTGCATGGTGGTAAAATCGGCTTTGTGGAAGTTAAGGCACCCGGAGAAAAGCCACGACAGCTTCAGATGGCACGACACAGACTTCTGAATCAGCTGGGTTTTAAGGTGTATGTTCTTGACAGCGTTGAGCAGATTGGAGTGATACTTGATGAAATACAGTCCTCATGATTATCAGCGGTATGCCGCCGAGTTCATAATCACCCACCCCATTTCAGCGCTTCTGTTGGATATGGGACTTGGCAAGACAAGCATTACGCTGACGGCGATAAACGACCTGCTTTTCGACAGCTTTGAGATACATAAAGTCCTGGTGGTAGCACCGCTTCGTGTGGCTCGAGATACTTGGAGCGCTGAAATCGAAAAGTGGGAGCATTTGAAAAATCTGCGTTACAGCGTAGTGGTTGGTACGGAGCAGGAGCGGCTGAATGCGCTTCGCACTTCCGCTGACGTCTACATAATTAACCGTGAGAATATACAGTGGCTTGTCGAGGAAAGCGGTCTGATATTTGATTTCGATATGGCGGTCATTGACGAACTAAGTTCATTTAAAAACCATCAGTCGAAGCGGTTCAGAGCTTTCACGAAAGTCCGACCGAAGCTGAAACGCATAGTCGGGCTTACGGGCACTCCCGCGGGCAACGGTCTGATGGATTTATTCGCAGAATTCAAGCTGCTGGATATGGGAGAGCGGCTCGGCAGGCTTATCGGGCAGTACAGAAACACCTACTTTCAGCCGGACAAGCGTAACGGAATGGTGATTTATAGCTACAAGCCTCTGCCCAACGCCGAGCAGCAGATATATGACAAAATCTCGGACATCACAATTTCCATGAAAGCCGCCGACCACCTTAAAATGCCGAAACTCATAAGCACGGAATACACAGTTCAGCTTTCCGAAAAGGAAAAGGAGAAATACGACCGTTTGAAGAAAGACCTCATTCTTTCCACCGATGACAATGAGGTTACTGCGGCAAATGCCGCTTCTCTTTCAAATAAGCTGTCGCAGATGGCAAACGGAGCGGTTTATTCCGATAATGAAAGCATTATCGAGATACACGACCGCAAGCTGGACGCATTGGAGGATATAATCGAAAGCATGAACGGCAGATCTCTGCTTGTGGCTTACTGGTTCAAGCACGATTTGGAGCGTATCAAGAAACGGTTTGAAATCCGAGAGATTAAGTCAAGCGAGGACATTTCCGACTGGAACAGCGGCAGAATCCCGGTTGCGCTTATTCACCCTGCGTCAGCCGGACACGGATTGAACCTGCAGAGCGGAGGTTCGACCTTGGTGTGGTTCGGGCTTACATGGTCGCTTGAACTCTACCAGCAGACAAACGCAAGGCTGTGGCGTCAGGGTCAGACCGCAGACACGGTGGTAATTCAACACATAATTGCCAAAGGCACTATCGACGAGCAGATAATGAAAGTTCTGAAATCAAAGGACACAACGCAGGCGGCGCTTATCACCGCAGTGAAAGCGGAGGTACATAAATGAACCCATACAAGGAACTGGCAAACGCCATAATTGTGCAGGCGGTCAAGGATTATCGTGATGCTGCAGAGCGTCTGCGATACACTCCGGACGATAAATCGGCGCAGCACGATAAGCGGAGTATAGAGAAATTCTTCCGTTCAAACTGGTTTTCGATACTTTCGGATTTGAACGGAGAATTGCTTCTGAAAAAGCTCAAAGAGGAGGTTTCGGCATGACGGCAAAGGAGTATCTCGGACAGGCATACAGAATAGATCAGCGTATAAACAGCAAGATGGAACAGATAGCTTCGCTGAACCTGCTTGCACAGAAAGCAACGACGGTTTTCAACGATATGCCTGGCAACTCCACCCGCAATATCCACCGCATGGAGGACGTCATAATCAAAATCGTGGATATGGAAAGCGAGATAAACGCTGACATTGACAAACTTGTTGACCTCAAAAAAGAGATTGCCGGAGTTATTCGCGGCGTTTCAAATCTTGAGTATCAGACCTTACTTGAACTACGGTACCTGTGTTTCAAGACCTGGGAGCAGATAGCCGTTCAGATGGGATACGGCATTGATAATGTCTACAAAATGCACCATAAAGCAATACGAGAGATTGTTGTTCCGGAAACTTTACAGTAAAATCAACTATTTTACAGTAGCCCCTTTGTGGTATGATATAATCAGCAAAAAAAAGAAAAGAGATGACCCCCATGCCCAGACGACCACAGCGCCCTTGTTCCTACCCCGACTGTCCCAACAGATGTGACGGACCGTACTGCGAGGAACACGCAAAGCTAATGAACCGCCGCTACAACAAGTTTACTCGTCCTGCCGACAGCAACAAAAAATACGGCAGAGCGTGGCGTGAGATACGAAAGCGTTATGCAACGGCTCACCCGCTGTGCGAGATGTGTCTGAAAGAGGGTCGGCTCACTCCGGTTGAGGAGGTACATCATATCGTTCCCGTGTCACACGGCGGCAGTAATTATTTCAGCAACCTTATGTCGCTGTGTCAGTCGTGTCACACGAAGATACATCACGACCTCGGCGACCGGTAGGGGCAGTCAGAATCTCTGCGACCGTTACCTCGGACAGCGGCCCGGGGCTTCGTACGCAAAAACCGGGGTTCAAACGGGGTATTAAACCACATATCATTTTCGGACGGCGCGAACCGTCTTTTTTTCTTGTCCTGCGGAGGTGATAATCATGGCTAAGGACGGCACAAACAGAGGCGGCAGACGGGTACGTGCCGGAGATAAACCCGCTCCTGCCGCAGAGAAAAAGCAGAAAGGACTTCCGGTGAAAATCATAAACAACGACATACCTGCGCTTGACACAGCCGAACTTGAAGCAGTTGACCTGCCGGAGGGCGCTGTTCTGAACGGCTCGGATATGCCGAAGCCAAGCGACTATCTCTCGGCTCGGCAGAAGAATGGAGTTCCGCTTGGCGCTGACGATATATACCGAGAAACCTGGCTGTGGCTTAAACAGCGTAATTGTGAGAACCTCGTAAACAAGCGGCTCATTGAAGCCTACGCGCAGGCGTACGCAAGATACATTCAGTGCGAGGAAGCAATCAGCACTTACGGTTTGCTTGGCAAGCACCCGACCACGGGCGGCGTTATTGCTTCGCCGTTTGTGCAGATGTCGCAGCAGTTTCAGAAGAACGCAAATCTCATCTGGTATGAAATTTACGGAATAGTCAAGGAGAACTGCACCGAACCTGTCGGTGATGATTTGAACGATTCAATGGAAAGACTTCTTCGTTCTAGGAAAGGATAATATCATGCCTAAAGAAACAATTGATTTTTTCAAGGAACTGAAAAACAACCGACCTAACCTCACGGTACAGCAATACCGAACGATTAAAGGACAGGCTGTTAAGGGCAATATTGCGGACGCACGAAAAGGTTTGCACAAGGTTCTGAAAAGGAGGAACGTCAGATGAACACGACCAGTGAAATGCAGCTTGTCCCGATAGACAAGCTGATACCGTACGTCAACAATGCCCGAACCCACTCGCCGGAACAGCTGAACAAATTGCGTTCCTCACTACGTGAGTTCGGGTTTATAAATCCCGTTATAATCGACAGGGATTTCAACGTCATAGCAGGTCACGGAAGAATTCTTGCCGCAAAAGCCGAGAACATCTCCGAAGTGCCTTGCGTATTTGTTGATTACCTCACACCAGTTCAGAAGAAAGCGTACATAATCGCAGACAATCGAATGGCTCTCGATGCAGGCTGGGACGAGGAAATGCTGAAAGTTGAAATTGAAGCTTTGCAGGCTGACGATTTCGACCTCGGTCTGACGGGCCTTGACGAAAAGGAACTCGTCGCATTCTTTGACGAGGATTCCGATACAAAGGACGATGATTTCGATGTTGATGGTGAATTGGAAAAACCTTGCATAACTAAACCCGGCGACCTTTGGCTGCTCGGAAGTCACAGACTTGTCTGCGGTGACAGTACAAAGCAGGAAACCTACGAAGTTCTTATGAACGGAAAACAGGCAAACCTGGTAGTTACCGACCCGCCCTACAATGTGAATTATGAGGGTTCGGCGGGTAAAATCAAGAACGATAATCTTGAGAACGAGAAGTTCTACCAGTTCTTACTGGGCGCTTTCACCTGCATGGAGAAATCAATGGCGAACGACGCAAGCATCTATGTTTTCCATGCAGATACAGAGGGCTTGAATTTCCGCAAAGCGTTTTCTGATGCGGGGTTCTACCTTTCCGGCACTTGTATCTGGAAGAAGCAGTCGCTTGTTCTCGGGCGCTCGCCGTATCAGTGGCAGCATGAGCCTTGTCTGTTCGGTTGGAAGAAGAACGGCAAGCACCAGTGGTATTCAGACCGCAAGCAGACCACGATTTGGGAGTTCGACAAGCCGAAGAAAAACGGCGACCACCCCACGATGAAGCCGATACCGCTTATCGCCTACCCAATCAAGAATTCAAGCATGAGCAACTGTATCGTCCTCGATCCGTTCGGCGGCTCAGGCAGTACGCTTATTGCCTGTGAGCAGACGAACCGAATTTGCCACACAATCGAGCTTGACGAGAAGTTCTGCGATGTTATTGTAAAGCGGTATATTGAGCAGGTCGGCTATTCTGATGGTGTTTCGGTGGTTCGTGACGGCAAGACGATACCTTATGCTGAATTGGAGGTTGCCAATGAAGAATGAACTCACGCTCGGCAGCCTGTTTGACGGCAGCGGTGGTTTTCCGCTAGGAGGACTGCTTGCAGGAATAAAACCGCTGTGGGCTTCGGAAATCGAACCGTTCGCCGTGCGGGTTACAACAAAGCGGCTGCCGCAAATCAAGCATTACGGAGATGTGTCCTCACTGAACGGCGCGGAACTCCCGCCCGTGGATATAATCACATTCGGCAGTCCATGCCAGGATATGAGCATTGCCGGGAAGCGAGGCGGTCTTGATGGTTCGAGGTCGAGCCTGTTCTATGAGGCAGTCAGAATTATAAAGGAAATGAGGTGCGCCACAAATGGAAGATACCCGAGATTTGCAGTCTGGGAAAATGTTCCCGGAGCGTTCTCGTCCAACAAAGGCGAGGACTTCCGCTGCGTCCTTGAAAGCCTGTGCAGGGTCAAGGACGAAAGTGTTTCTGTTCCTCGATGTGAGAAATGGACTGCCGCAGGAAACATCGTGGCAGACAATTTCTCCCTTGCCTGGCGAGTGCTCGATGCGCAATACTGGGGAGTCCCCCAGAGAAGAAAACGCATCTACCTTGTCGCAGATTTTGACGGCGAATGCGCCGGAAAAGTATTATTTGAGTCCGAAGGCTTGTCGGGGTATTCTGCTGAGAGCTTCAAAGCGTGGCAAAGAACTACCGTCGCTATTGAAAGCAGCTCTGGAACGGCAGGCGCAGCAGGATTTTGCACTGAGCACTCCGCAAAAGCCCGTGGGATAGGCTACGAGGAAGAAACCTCGTCTACGCTCCGTGCTGGAACAGTTCCGGCGGCTGTCTACGAAAATCACTCGCAGGACACAAGGTATACAGGTCCGCTTGAGGTCGCTCCGACAGTGAGTTCAACTTACGGCATGGGCGGCAATAATCAGCCGTTCGTGGTTTTGGAAAATCCTAAGTGCTTTGATGTGCGATTTACCTCTGAGGGCACTCGGAATGCGCGTCAGAACTGTTATGAAACAGACACTGCACGGACGATTGACACGGTAGGTAACTCTCCCGATTCTAACCAAGGCGGTGTTGCGGTGGTATACGGTATCTGCTCGGACGGCAGCAATTCAATGAAATCGTCTAACCCTCATAGCGGAATATATCACGCTGAAACAGCGAGAACCCTTGACGGCAACGGCGGCAACCCCTCTTGTAATCAAGGTGGAATCGCAGTGGTTTCGGTTCAAGGTTCAATGATAGGCAGAGCCGAGAAAAACGGTCCGCAAGGCAGCGGTGTAAACGAGGACATTTCGTTCACTCTGAACACCACCGACCGCCATGCTGTCGCATTTTCGCGGGACAGCTACACGAAGTACAGCGAAAACGATAAATGCGGTGCGCTCCGAGCCGTAGGTGGAATGTACGGAGGAGGCTCTGAAACGCTTGTTTACAGCACAAGCAAGAATTCCTACCACACCGAAGCCAAGGAGAATCTCGCAAACACGCTTGTCGCAAGCGATTACAAAGACCCGCCGACCGTGAATTCTCCGGAATACATAGTCCGCAGGCTAACCCCTACCGAGTGCGCCCGCTTGCAGGGATTTCCCGACTGGTGGTGCGCCGACCTAGGGACAGACAATCCGACAGAGGAAGAACTGCGTTTCTGGAAAGATGTGTTTGAAACTCACCGAAAAATCGTGGGCGGAGCAGTAAAGCCAAAGTCGGAAAAGCAGATTCGCGCATGGCTGAAAAATCCCCACAGCGACTCTGCCGAGTACAAGCTGTGGGGAAATGGTGTTGCTCTGCCGTGTGTTTACTTTGTGCTTTCGGGGATTGCATGGGTCAGTTCTTGCTCGAATTAGCGTTGCCCGGCTCATCGCCAAGCACGATTTTTCCGTGCTTTTCTTCAAACTTTTCTATACACTCACGAATCAGAACGATGATTTGCCCATTTGCGGAACGAGCCTCATAATCGGCAACGTAATGCAGTTTGTCGAGCATTTCATCGTCAATTCTGATGGATAAACTCTTGATAGACATAAAACTCCTCCTGTTTATATCCGATATATGTTTATTTTAACATCATAATGTGCTATAATGTATGGAGTGAGTTCAAAGTGCGTTCATAATGCGTTTACAAGGAGGGCAACATGAAAGTAGCTGTAATTGGTTCAAGAGGGCTGAGCGTGAGTGATTTAGGCAGATATCTTCCCGAAAACACCACGGAAATCGTGTCCGGAGGTGCTAAAGGAGTAGATACTTCCGCAAGGGAATATGCTTTGGCACACGGAATAAAGCTGACGGAGTTCCTGCCGGAATACACAAGGTTCGGCAGGAGCGCTCCGCTGAAACGGAATATCACGATAATTGAGTATTCGGATATCGTGCTTGCGTTCTGGGATGGAAAATCACGAGGTACGAAATTTGTCATTGACAACTGCCACAGACTTGGTGTCGAGGTCAGAGTTTACATTATGGACTAATAATTGAGCCGTACATTGTGCATTACGCAGAATGTGCGGTTTTCTGTTAATAACCCGTTGACTTATCCCTGTATTCGAGTAAAATGTGTAGTACCAAAGCAAATGGAGGTACGAACAATGACAATTTACTACAAAGCGCAGGACAGAAAACCGCTTGTGAAAGCCATCAGCGAGTTCACGGGAGCGGACGCAGTTTACATGAGGACGCCGACCTACGCTTACCGAATCGACTATTTCACGGTGACCCGTGAGGGCAACCTTGAATTTGATGACAGAGCCGATAGCGAGGAAATCGAGGGTCTGCTTGAATTTCTTGCAGAACGTGGATTCATCGCCGGGAATGCCGACACAAGCGCCACAGAGCAGCCGGAAACGGCAAGCGAGGAAGTATCCGCAGACACCGACAGCGCCGAACACAGCGAATCTGTGGGGCTTACAGTAGAAGTTCCACTTGAGGGTATGGCGGTCGGAAACCTCACCAAACTGCTTGAAGCCAAAGGCAGACTTATCCGCAGAGCCTTAGCGTTGGACAGCCTGCCGATTGAGGTCACGGATAGCACGGTGAAGTTTCCATGGTTCGCAGACTGCGGCGCTGACGAGTGCAAGGCATACACGCATTTTATTTCGGCGCTCTGCGAACTCGCCGCAAATGCAAAGCGAGTTACGGCTAAGGAAAAGGAAACCGACAACGACAAGTACGCATTCCGCTG
>ENA-UESU01000478-UESU01000478.1-human-gut-metagenome-genome-assembly--contig:-NODE-478-length-32856-cov-16.697733_pt1 | contig 32856 bp, 32 predicted proteins | sample MGYA00243007_ERZ508008 | MGnify/ENA primary metagenome ERZ508008 (study PRJEB26167, sample SAMN06115399) | human gut metagenome | host: Homo sapiens | place: China:Henan | collected 2016-06-23...
TCGGCGTCGAAATCGACGACACGATGGGCAAGGGCAAGCTGATCGACGCCATCTTCGGGCAGTACTGCGAGGAGGAGGGGGTTGGTGGTAGTCTGTTAGGGGCTTCATTATGTAGCAGAAGAAGTATAGGGATTGATTTAAATAATTTATATATTGAGACATATAAAAATGCGGCTAAGAAATTAGGACTATCAACAGGATATACTCTGTGTGGTGATTCATTAAGTATTTTGGAAGAAGCAACAGCTTTAAAAAACATTTTGCACGATGAAAAAGTAAGCCTTGTTTTAATTGATCCTCCTTATGCAAATATGATGAGTAAGAAAAAAACAGGGGCTGATATTGCTGTGTATGGCAATGAAGCGACTCCTTTTACAAATGATGAACGGGATTTAGGAAATCTGACACAAAAAGACTTTTTTGAAAAATTAAAACATTCTGTTGAAATGTCATTAAAATTTTTAAAAAAGAGAGGTTATATCGTTATTTTCATCAAAGATATGCAACCACATAAAAAAGAAACAAATCTACTGCATGCAGAAATAATAAAACGAATTAATGAAATAGAAAATATACAATATAAAGGGCTTAAAATTTGGGCAGACCAAACCTCTAAGCTTTTTCCATACGGATATCCATTTTCATTTGTTGCAAACCAAATTCATCAATATATTTTAATATTTAGAAAAGAATCTTAAAAAAATTAAATAGGGATTCCTACTGCTTCAAAAATAACTTTTAAGCATTCTGGAGCGCAGGGATTAACGATAATTTTTCCGTCATCTCTCAAATAAAATAACACCTTACTATGAGGCAATTTGTCTTCAAGTCCACCAAAGATACAAACAAATCTAGAAATATGACATTCTGGATAGTATGGTTTTATAAATTCATTTTCAATGCTGTCATAATCTTCAATTTCTTCAATTCCATTTTGTAAAGTAGAAAGTTTTTTACCTTCAATAAGGATAATTTCATTATCTTCAGGACAATGCAAAACTAAATCTGGAATATAGAGGTTTATACCATGAGTATCTTTTTTGGGTAATGCAATTAACTTACAGTCTTTTGTCTTAAAATATCCTCGTTCACAACCTGCATGATTTTGATATATTCCAATCATACCATGACATTCGGCTAGTATGTGTAAAAGGATTGAAGCCATTTTTTCTGACTTCATTTCATAGTGCCAATATTCTTCTGGTAAACGTTGTTCTGGGATTGAAATTCCTTCTAATTCTAAGTTTAATATTTTGCATAAATAAAGGAATTTATTACCTGTAGAGTGATTAACATATTGTTGGGTTACACCGTGTTGGGTAATAATAATTCTATCATTCCAACCTAAGTTTCGAATGGTTTTGGATATAATAGATAATGCACCAATATTGGGATCATGACCGATATTTCCAGCGTCAGCAGGTTTTGATAAACGTCCAGATACTTCTATCCGATCTGAATATTGATGTATTTCTATGGGGATATTGCCTTGGGGAGGTTTTCTCATATTGGATTTAAAATCAATTAATTCTTTGAGTGTATTAAAAGAAGAAAACCATCTTGTTGTATCTTTTCCGACAATATCAACACCTAATGATAGTAACATATTTGTTCCGAATTTACTTGTATCACTTGGTTTTCTGTCATCGGAACAATCTAATTCATCATTATATAGCATGTATAATTTTGCTTTTTTTGTGTAGGCGTCAATAAATACAAATTTAGAAGCACGCTGATATACACCTGTATTTCTAGATTCTGCATCACTTGTTTTTGTTTCTTCAATAGCCATTAAGAGATTTTCTGTGCTACCTCTGGTAGGCTTGTCATTTTGTTTAAATACTAAAAAATCAAAAAAGCTTGAGCTACCACTTACAGTTAATATTGATATTTTTTTAATGTCTTTCAAAGAAATGCCTGCAACGGTATATGAAAAAGCAAATATACCATTTTCGATATCGGGAATAATTTTTACTCCGGTATTTTCTTCAATCTCTCCACCAAAATCTTTAACATATAAGTCAATAATCTGTTGAATAACAGAAACTTTGGGACGTTCTTCTGTTAAAATCCATAAATTATCCATACGAAGCTCCATAATCTAATTTACTCTGATAAGGAAATCGTATAGTCCTTTATTTTATTATGCAAGAAAATAATAGTGATTTTCTATTAATGTTATGTAACACAGTAATAATATTTTTGTCTGTTTGTTAGTAATCCCGTCCAAATTGTAGCAAAATGTCATCAGTTTCGTGAGTTTTAGGGGCTCGCGAATGGGAAAATACACCGCATAATATAAATAGTTAATGAGTAAAACAGCTATTTATAGGAGAAAATGCTATGTGGTATGTAAAAGTAAATGACACAATTTTACCCCAACCGTATCAATATTTTAGTGATTGCTTGGCTGAATGTTTAAGAATTCAGCGAGAAATGGTAGCTGTATTCGTTAATCCTGTTCAATTATAAGCTAAAGGAGAAAAGTCATGTTAAAGCAATTTGAAACTTATTTACTTGAGAACAATTACAGCGTTAAAACTTCTGCTGATTACATGGGAAGAATTGAGAGACTTTGCAGACAAGAAGAATTTACATTGTCACATTTGATAGAAAATATTGCTTCTATCCTGCCACAATATGAAATAACCGGCGAAAAATCATCTTATGGCAAACGCTCTCATACCTCTGTCAGACAGGCTTTAAGAAAATTCAAAATGTTTCTTTCTTCTGAAAAGTTGGCTTAAGAGGTGTGTTATGACTAATGTTAAATATCCTGAAATAACTGTAAATATTGTTGGTGTTAATGGAAATGCTTTTAATATCCTTGGTATTTGTACTTCAGCAATGAGAAAACATCGATTGCCAAAATCAGAAATAGATACTTTTTTCAAAGAAGCAACAAGCGGTAGTTATGATGATTTGCTTTGTACTGTTATGCAATGGTTTAATGTGGAGTAGGTGCATGACTGATATTAAAACCTTAAATGACAATCTCAGAAAGACTTTAATCGGTGGTAAGGTTATACTAACTCAAGGTATCAACGTCAAATTGCCAAAAGATATTGCAAGAATTTTATCCAAAGTAAGAAATTTTAACAATTTTACCAAGGACAACGATCCATACGGTGAGCATGATTTTGGTAGTTTTGATTATAAAGGTGAGACAATCTATTTCAAAATTGATTACTATGATAAAAACTATCAATATTTATCCGAGGATCCAAGCAATCCAGATGTAACAAATCGTGTCATGACCGTTATGTTGGCAAGCGAGTATTAAACAACTTTTATTAACTGTTCCATAGATAAAGTTTATAATTTAGCCCGGTTTGATTGATTTCAGGTCGGGCTTATGTTTTACTTCTTTTATCCAATTCGCTTGTTTCTGGGCTGTTTATGGAGCAATGGGATATATTTTAACAAGATATTTATGTAAATTCAAAAGATTAACCTCATTAAAATTTTAAATGAGGTTGATTGAATGAACTTCTGCTAAAGTTTACAAAGGTTGAACATAATAATACCTATTTACAATGTGTTATAACTATCAAAAGGAATCTGATATATCCGTAATGTCGTGAATTTTGGGATTTGTAAAACAGTTTTTTTATTTATTTTTCCATTTTCAATAAACAAAAACAACTTCTCACTTCTGGAGTTTAAATGTTTCAATTTATTTTTGGATACAATTCTCAAAATCATTTATGTTATCTAAAGCAATGTCTTTCCATTTTTTATAGTTGGAGCAGGAAAGTAGTTTATCAAAAGGTGCCTTAATCTCATATTTTAAGACATCACCATCTAAAATACAGTTGGTTAATAGATTTTTTAGGAGTGTATTTTTCTCATCCGGTGTCGCAATTTTCATAACATTTGATATATCAGCTATAAAATCTAAGGCTTTTTCAACATCATCTTTTAAGGTATTGCTTATATCAGTATATTTTTTAGATCTTTCTTCTAGTTCTTTTCTTTGGTCTAGATACTTTTGCTTTTCAAGTTTATATTGATTTTCAGTAATACCACGGTCAAGAAAATACTCCCATAAATGCTTTAATCTGTTGTCAATAACATTAATTTCATCAGTAATTTTCTTCCTAATGCTGGCATTGACTTTCTTTTCATCTTCTAAGGATTGGATAATAGATGTTTTAAGTTGGTCGTGCATAGTTGGAGATATTTTAATTTTATGAAAAATCTCATTATCAAGCTGTTTTAGTATATTATTCTCATTAACTAATTTTTGATTACAAGTTCCTTTTTGATGGCTACAACGAAGATATACATACTCTTTATTTCCCTTTTTATGGTGTTCCGGCGTTATGGCACAACCACATTTGCAACTAATCAATCCTCTGAATACAAAAGGAATACCTGCATATTTTTGTTCTTTGCAAAATCTTTCTTTTTTTCTGGTTTCTAGAACTTTTTGAACTTTATCAAATAATTCTTTGTCAATAATCGGTTCGTATATGTGATTTACTTGTCTGTAATACATTTTTATAGGTTTTTTAGTCTTTTCATCTATTTCTTCTTCTTTGACATACATTTTTCCATAATAAAAAGGATTGGTAAGAATATCATGTATCTTGTTTCTGCTAATTGGACATATCTTACCAAAATTTTTAGATCTAGGATTATAATTAGGTTCTTTTGACATTAATCCTTTTTCTTTTGCAGAATGCCAAATACTTTGTAATGAATGAACTCCGGTAGCATATTCCAAAAATATTTGTCTTATAATTGGTGCGCGTTCAGGATCTAGGATAAGAGTTGCCGGATTTCTTTTATTTTTCGGTACATTTAAATAACCAATAGGAGCTAATCCTTGCCATATACCTGCTTCACGATTATGTTTTTGACTGCGTTTAACATTTTTATTCAAGGCAGTTAAATACATTTTTGCAGCTAGGATACCAAAGTCATATCTTGCAAATTCATCATCTGTACTAAATTTATCAAGAACTAAAAACTCATTAATAAAATGGACTTCAATTTTATCGGCTTTAAGTAATTGTTGGATTTTTTCACATTCAGAAAATCCACGTTGTAGTCGGTCAAGAGTATGGACGAGAATTGCAGTCTTATGATCTTGTTTTTCTATAAACTCAATCATTTCATTAAACTTCTTACGACCGCCACGAGATGAACTTTCTGTAAATACAAATGCTTTATATGATGGTTCAATAATCTTAAAACCATTTTTATAAGCGTATTCTTCTATCTTTTCAACTTGTGCTTCTAGACTAGCTCCTCTTTCTTGTTTTTTACTTGAAACACGGGCTAACATAACCGCTTGTTTACATTCTTCAACTTCTATTACTTCTTGATATTTTCGTCTCATAGTTAATATTCCTCTTTTTTTAATGCATACATAAAAAGTTCGCTCATTATTTTCTATCAAATTGTTTTTCCATAATATTATTATATCAAGACAAAATGGGAATGTACGCAAAAAAATGAGCGATTTTGTAACTTTTTTACTAATATTTTACTGATTTTTCAAATGGTTAACCTAATTAAAATTTTTAATGAGGTCGGTTTGAATGGTTTTTATTATCAACATTAGTGTTTTGCTTATTTTCTTGATTTTTTAATGCTACTTTGACTGCTTGCGTATAAAAATATCTCAAGTTTTTAGTAGCTTCCTTTAGTTCATCATCCGTAAAGTCGGGATAAAGAACTAATAACTCTTTAGCGAGTAAGTCTTTATCGTTTGTCATGTTATCTAGAATGTTGAATGATGATTTTTCTACTAAATTTTTTGAGATGAATTTTCCAAATAGTATATTTTTTACTTTTGACATAACTATGTTAAAGGTTACATCATTCTTTCAATGAAGTGTCTGAGTGTGCTGCGTTGAACTCCAAGGATTTTAGCAATTTGGGATTTGGATATACCTTTTGCAAGTAAATTCTTTATTTTTTTAGCATTTTTGGAGAGTTTCAGCTTTTTTGACTCTGCGGAGAATGGACGGCCGAGCTTTTTTCCTGATGCTTTGAGATTAGCCAGAGATGATTTTGTGCGTTGGGAGATAAGGTTTCTCTCAATTTCTGCCGCCAAACCGAAAGCAAAGGCTAAAACTTTACTCTGTATATCATTTCCTAAGCGATAATTTTCCTTCAAAGTCCAAACCTGACAATTTTTATTAAGACAGGTTTCTAAAATCCGCATAACTTCAAGCAAAGACCTTCCTAAACGGGATATTTCACAAGATATAATAATGTCATTTTCCTGCAAATTATCTAACAAAGTGCCAAGTTTGCGGTTTTTTAATGCCTTTCGGGAGGATATTTTTTCTTCGACCCAATCATCAATTTTTAGCCCCTGTTTTTTAGCATATTGTTCAATCTCAAAGCGTTGATGTTCAAGGGTTTGCTTATTTGAACTTACCCGAATATAACCAATAACTGCCATTGTTTTCTCCTTAAATTTTCCTAGAAATACCGGTCATTTTATTAGAACGATAAAATCAACCGTTTTTTGTAAGTTTCGCACTTTTTCTCTTCATAAAAAATCAAGGAAAAATAATAGCTTGTTTTCTTTTGTTTCGGGATACACCTGTTTCTTGGCATTCGGCCACAAAGGTTGGTTTTTGCCATAATGTGCCATAATTCATACCCATATCTTTGGAGAGACTAATGAAAAGATTATCAATTATTACAGCATTAACCTTATCAACTATGCTTTCTGCCTGTGGCGGAGGGGGCGGCGGTCATAGATATATTCCACCTTCAATACGACCGGATAATCCAGATCAACCGGTTGTATCTTGCACCGGATTGACTTGTATGACAAATGAAGGTCTGTCTAATACTGCCAAACGAAATAAGCTTTATTCTCAAGCACTAGGCTCTTCTGGCATAGCTTTGTTTACGTCAAATGAAGTTGCTTCCGAGGATGTTACTCAAGCTTTTACAGAAATGAAGACACAATTAGTTGATACGCCTATTGATGAAAATGATGGTGAAGGTTTGCGACCATATTTAATTTTGGCCGGATTCGAAGATTTGCCTGAAACGGAAGCTGATTTAATAAATTGGATTGCCAATCGCAAATATATGATAAAACGCCATGCCGAAAAAGCTTATAATATGTACGGCACAGAGAAACAAGTCTACCTTGATAATGCCAAACTGCACCTTGTCGAAGAAACAGCAAATCAGGATACATTTATCAATTTTACGATTGATGAAAATAAAAATATTAATGGTATCGAAGTTTCTGAAAATGATTTTGGTGCTGAAGCCATTACAGATAAGCTAAATTATAAAGGTGGTGATGAATTCCAAGGAACTAAGGAAGATAATACTCTTCACAAATATGTTTTTAGATTTGATAAACCGGGGTCCGGGTACAGAACACTTATGATTGAAGTTTCAGAAAATACATCAGGTAGAGAGCCTGACTTAGACGTTATTAAAGAAAAACTACAATTAAAATTACAGGAAAGAGCAGCAGAAGCTTTGGGAGCCGGTGATAGTTTTTTTGAAGATAATAAAACTGATATATCTCAAGCAATTAAAGATTTAGAAAATACAGATTCTCTAGCTCACAATGTTGTAGAAAGAACTATTAACGCTAATTATACCAGCAAAGCGAAAAACTTAGGCGGCATAGAAGGAAACAATTTATTATATTCTGATTTTGGCCTTCTGGATTGGAAAGAAACTCGTACCAATACTGGTTTACCGGAAGATGATGAAGATAGGATTGAAAATCTTGAAGCAACAAAAGTTTTTGCCGGCGGATATGACACAATGAAAGTTAATCCTGAAGGAAATTTACATTTTGAGGGAGATGCTGTCGGCGGTGTTAATTATAAACAAATTGTTAGCGGTGATGAAACCATAAGAAATAGCGGCACACTTAAATTAGCAGGTAAAGCCACATTAGATTTTGATAATGGTCAGGAAAAACTAAATGCCAATTTTAATAACTGGTATAATGTTGATGTAACAAAAAATCTTAATACCAATACGGGCAGCATTTCATTTTCCGGCGGTGATAAATCAGATTTCGGAAATGGTTTTATTCCAAACGAAGGAAGTAATATCGACAAAAATGTTCTCCACTTTAAGGGTGAAACTGATAATGCCTATGCAAATAACAATTTTATAGGTGAACACTGGGATAGCGAATACAACGGACATGCCGGAGCAATGGATATTGGGTATTACGGCAAGGACGGGACACCAAGCGAAGCAACTGGTTATGTCATGTATCATGAAGAAGTAAAAAATACAGAGGATAACAACTTGTTTGATGTGTTAGAAATGCAAATTGGCGTCGGTATGCAGAAAAAATAAATAATTTTAACATTTTTTATAAAACTTTGGAGAACTACTATGAAATACAAATCACTTATTGCTACATTAACCCTTTCAACAATGTTATCCGCTTGTGGCGGCGGTGGTGGCGGACATAGTTTTATTCCGCCAACAACTTTGCCTGATAATCCGAGCAATCCGGGAGATGTCACAAACGCTTGTGCTGCTAATCCTGAAACTTGTATGACTAGTCAGAGTTTCTCTAATGCTGAGAGACGTATTGAATTGTATCAAAATGCTGAAAATCAAGCATCAACATTTTCAGCCAGAAGAATGTTAAGGGCTGCTGCAAGAAATTCTGATGCGGATTCTGTAACAACCGCTTATAACAATATGCAGACATTTTTAATAGAAGGCGATTTAACCTCGGCTACAGAAGAAACCTTATTAAAATCTTTATTGTTGGCAGGTTTTGAGAAAAAAGAACTTTCTTATACAAATTTTACTGAATTAAAAGACTGGGTCAAAATCAATGCAAACCAAATTAAAAACAAAGCCCAGATGGTTTGGGATATGTATGGTGTTGAAAGAGAAGTTTCTATTGATAATGCTAAATTAAACCTGGTTAATATTGATGCCAAACAGGATAGTTATGTCCAGTTTACGGTTGATGAAAACGGAAAAATTCAAAAATTGCATTTTGATGTAGATATGGATCATGCAGACAGTAGAAAAATGACACTTGACCGCAAAAGTGATGGCGTATTTACCCGTACCGGACAAATGCTTATTTATGGTATAAAATTAGAAAGCGGTGAAGAAGTAAGATTAGAGTTGTTTGAAAAACCGGATAACCTTGATAAATTAAAAAATATGCTTCTTGCTGAACTACACGATAATAAAAAAGAGTGGCTTCTCCATGGTACTCCAGAAGATGTTGCAAATGAATGGGCAGAAGCTGGTGAAACTTTGATAAATGGAATTACCTCTCTTGATGCTTTTTATGGTCGTACAGAAGATGATGCCCAGCCGGGAGAGGCTTATTCTGAAGGCGGAGAAGTCACAACAACTATTACTTATACCAGTAAAGCTAAAGAATTGAATGCTAAAAAAGGCTTACAATATGCTGACTTTGGTTTTGTTGGTATAAAAGGTATGGAGGGTGATAAGGAGGTCAATGAAACCTTTGTTGTCGCTGGTGGTATGGATGCCAAAAGAATTAATAAAGATGATTTGATACAATTACAACAACCGATGACTTTTGAAGGAACGGCTGTTGCCACTGTAATTAACCAAAAATATGATGAACACGGTGAGCGCATAAAAGAAGATACTGACAATTATGATGGCACGGCTAACCTTGTTTTTGACAGCGGTAAAGAAACTTTGACAACAGACTTTAGCAAAGACGGTTGGTATAATGTTGTAGTGACATCTAATGCTAGTCAAGATAACTACAATATCAAGTTTAACGGTGAATCTCAGAACACTATGTACAAATTCAATAATACAAATGTTAATGATTTTGTAGGAAATAAAGCTGATGCTTCTTACGGTGCCGTTGACATTGGTTATTATGGTGAGACCAAAGATAAACCGACAGAAGCAGCAGGTTATGTTGCTTATGGTGAACGTATTAAAGACGGTGGAAGTGGTGTAGAGACAATAGATGGTATAAAGGGCGTATCATCCATAGATCTTCATGCCCAGATTGGCTTTGGAGCTGTTAAAAGTAACTAAATGTCAAATCGGACTTTTATCATACTGGCGGTGTTTTTTCTGGCAGGTATCAGTTCTGCCTTTGCTGAAGAAGAAACATCGCCGGTTTCCGTATCTCGGGAAAGCGGACATAAAACCATTATTTCGATGACACATGAACAGGTTTTGAACTTTGCCAAAGATTTAATTGCGCAAGGTAAACTTGATGATGCCCGCAAGGCTTTACTCGTCAAACCGTATAATGTCAGGGAACTGGAGATTGAGCGTTTGTATTTGCTCGCCCAGATTGCCACCAAGGAACATAAATACGATGAAGCTATTGATATTTATTATTTTATCTTAGACCATGAGCCCAATATTCCGAATATCCGTTTCAGACTGGCGGAATTGTATTTGCTGAAAGAAGACTGGTGGCGTGCCGATTATCATTATCGTTTGGCTTTGGCTCATAAAGATTTGCCTTTGCCGGTGCAATATCGCATAAGACAAGCCCTGTATTATATCCGTCAAAACAAAAACTGGAACGTCTGGTTTAATTTCGGCGTGGCTCCTGACAATAATATCAACAATACAACTTCCGGCGAACAATGCGTGATGACAATGTTCGGGGTGATGTGCAACACCTTGGACGAACCGGAAAAAGATGTCGGGTTTAATGTTACCGTTGGCGGAAATTATGAATTTAAGTTATCCGAGAATTGGCGCTTACGCAATGAAGCTATGATTTATAATTCCAAATACAGTGATAAAAAATACGATGACACCTACTTGTATTATGTCTTGGGTGCCAAATATGTTTATGAAAAAGGCGATATTTTCTTCGGTCCGACTGTTTCAAGACGCTATTTAGGACACAAGGCTTATAACTACTCTACCGGATTTATGGTTGAAACCGGTTATGACATTACCAAACAGCTCAATGCCAATCTGACTTTAGCCTACACGCCAACCTATTATGATGATTACGGCGATATGTTGGACGGCGATACCAAAAGTGCCAGATTACGCTTGTTTTATGCCTTGGATTCTTCAAAATACCTGATTTTCAGAACCGGTTACGAGTATGAGAAAACAAAAGACAGAACCTATACCAACGACAGAATAAATTTTGCTTTGGGGTTTGGTACGGATTTGCCTTACGGTTTTCATGTCTATGCTGAACCGTCGGTATTGTTTACCAATTACAAAGGCGACCGCTGGACGGTTAAGGATTATAAATTTGAAGAAATCAAAGAAAAAGATGTTACGCAGCGTTATTCTATCTCGTTATCCAACCGTAACATAGCCGTTTGGGGTTTGGTACCGACCTTAACTTATTCTTATACGGATAAAAGTTCCAATATTTGGCAGCGTGAATATGAAAAATCGTTAATTGAATTCTCTATCCAAAAGCGGTTTTAAGAGAAAATATCGCTAAGAAACAACTTCTTTTCCAAAATACCGAGAAGTTAAAGACTTTCCGTCTATAACTTAGCAATCCCGTCTAAATCGTAGCAAAATGTCGTTGGTTTCGTGAGTTTTAGGGGCTCCCGAATTAGAAAGTACACCGCATAATGTAAATAGTTAATGAGTAAAACAACTATTTATGAAAGGAAAAAGTTATGTGGTATGTAAAACTCAATGACACAATAATCCCAACACCTTATCAGTTTTTTAGTGACTGCCTGTCTGAGTGCCAAAGATTGAAGCAAACAATGATTGCGGTTTGTACTGAGCCGGTTTTTATGAACTAATTTGAAGATAAGGAGATAGTGTTATGTTGAAGAATTTTGAAAACTGGCTTTTGCAAAACAATTATAAACCAACCACCGCAGCAGATTATATGGGACGGATTGAAAGACTTTGTAGAAACGAACAGTTTACGCTTGCTCATCTGGTTGAAAATATTGCTTCTATCCTGCCTCAATATGAAACAGCCGGCGAAAAATCAAGCTACGGTAAAAGAAGTCATACATCTGTTCGTCAGGCTTTGAGAAGATTTAAGATGTTTCTCGCTTCTGAAATGTCTGCCTAAGAGGTGTGTCATGACAGATATTAAAACCTTAAATGACAATCTTCGTAAACATCTTATTGGTGGTAAAATTGTATTAACTCAAGGCATAGAAGCAAAAACCTATGAAGAAATTGCTGAAATTATGCTAAAGATAAGACATTTTAATAATTTTACACCAGATAATGATCCTTATAATGAACACGATTTTGGTAGTTTTGATTATAAAGGTGAAAAAATCTTCTGGAAAATTGATTATTATGACAAAAACTATCAATACTTGTCAGAGGATCCAAGCAATCCTGATGTAACAAATCGTGTTATGACCGTTATGCTGGCAAGCGAATATTAAACAACAAAGACTCATTTTTTGACCCGTGGATAACGATTTTGCTTTTGGTATAGGTTTTATTACTTTTATCAAATCCAACTATCCACGGGTTGTTTATTGAGTCATAAACATAATAATACCTATTTACAATGTCTTATAACTATCAAAAGGAATCTGATGTTATTGTAATGTCGCGATTTTCTGGGAATGTAAAACAGTTTTTAAATTATTTTTCCATTTTTAATTTGTAAAGAGGAACCTTTAACATAGCTAAGTTACAAGTTAAAAAAATAAATTGTCGTTGACGTCAAAAACTTTTATAAACCAAACAAGCACTCCGAAAATATAATCCGGTCGCTGTCAAATTTACCATTCCAATAAATCTTAATCTCTTTAGTACAATATGAATCAACGGTAAGCATATTTTCATCAATTCTTGTTAACTCAAGACTATAAAAAGGCAGGTTTTCTCGTATAGTTGCTTTTAGAATAGCATTTTGTAATTTTTGTTCCGTAAACTTGCCTTGGTTAAACAAAATATGGAAATGCCAGTCAGTAGAAATACCATTTTCAGCAAAAGCAATAAACCGAAGATGATGTCTGTTCCAGTTATTCATTAAACTTTTCTCAAATGCCTTCATAATGTTTTTCAAATGCCGTGTAGATGTCGTTAAATCAGTAGACTTTTTATTTTCAGGTAATTGTAATGTTAAGAAATGTGTCGGTTTATACTCTCTACCAATCCATTCATTCAATATTTTTTTAGTATCATCGGCACTTAATGAATTTTTACAACCAAACAATGATTTTACAAAGGAGTCTGTTTTTTGACCATAGGACTCAGTCGTTTTATCTGGTATAGGTTTACTCAGATTTTCACTAAACGGCTTGTTATGGGCTGATTTTTGATTCTTTATGCTTGTGTTTTGACTAGGATTTGCAGGATTAGAACATTTACGGATAGATGAGCCTGCATATACGATTCCGTTCATATAGTTTATAAAATTTACATCAGCTTTACCCGCACAACCAAAAGTAAAAATATTTCCATTATCCGTATAAGAAGAAAAAGGATACTTATTATATATAGGACGAATAAAGAAAGAAGAATTAAGTAGTCTATCAATATAAGAAGAAGTAACATATAAGGAAGAAATACAATCACCAACAGACATATTCAACCTTGTCGCCGGACCCAATGACGCGATACCTGTTGCTTTTCTCTTTGGTTTAATTGTATTGGTGTTTATATGGTTACGCGTCATCTGCTTACTTGGCGACATGGACTTTATTCCTACGGTTGTCATTGGTGATACATGGAGACGATAGTCATAGTGTATCTGGTTTGACATCTGCTTTCTTAAGGATTGAAGTAAGGTGTTATTCTTCATTTTATACCTTCTTTTTAGTATCAATATTTATGTATTTTCTTATGTTATTTATTCTTAAGTATTTAATTTTATTGGTATTTATTATTTTTAATTTTATTTATTTTAAGTATAATAATAACAAAGGCCGCGCTTATTGCTTCCTCGCATCCCTGACTGCCAAAAACAGATGACAAGATTATGATGGATCGTTGCCAAACAGGTTTAATGATACAATGTTATAGAATTGCGTTTTTGTTTTGGTTTGATGAAAAAATTTCTAAATAGTATATTTTTTTGCGTACTTTTGACTTTTTTCGACGTATATAAGGTAATAAATTTATGTAATTTAACCTGTCGTTATATATCAACGGGAGGTTAAACAAAAAAGGAGAGACTTTTGCATCTCTCCAATTTTTAGGTATAATAATTAAAACATAGTTTGCAACAAAGCTTTAACATGAAGTGGAGCAAAACACTCCCCAAGGACATCACGGATGAGTTGTTCATTATTTCTAGCCCATAATGGAACAAACCAATCTTGAGGTAAACCTGTGAGAAGAATAATTTCCAAAACCGTTAGACAACGTTTGTCCCGGTAATGGCAAGTACGAAAACCTGTAATGCTTGCACTTTTTTGCACGATAGTATTACAAGGCTTATCAGGATCAATTTGACAGGCTACATATTGAGGTTTTTGTTTTTTACAAGGAACCCCATTAACATTTACGAAGTCAATCTTATCATCAGAGTTAGTATAAGCGTGTATGTAAGGAATTTGATACGGAGATGCATACGGTCCATTGTGCAAAGGTATACCGCTACGCATACCAGCTGCTACGCCAGGTAAATGATCAATAGCCATTTTAGAAGTTATGTAATCTTTTTCTTCGCATTCAATAGGATGTTTCCAAATACCGATACGGGATATCAAGATGATAGTTCTGCGTCTGTGTTGTGGAGTTAAAAATCCGGCAGAATCTTGTATTTTGGCTTCAATATGATATCCCAAAGGCTCTAAAGCATCACGTATACGTTGTTCAACTGTTCTCGGGTCATCGGCCAATACAGCTTTGCAAAACTCCTCTGCATTTTCAATCCAAGCGGCCGGAACTTTTGTTAACTCTATATATTTAAGGATATACAAAAACAAGAAAGCTTCCGGTGAATGCAGATGTTGTTTGCCGGCCTTGGAAAATGGCTGACAATTTGGGGAGAAACAAGCTAGGTCAATTTTTTCTTCTTTAGAGCGGCGCACAAGATATGAAAAAATCTTAGGATCGGTAAAGCTCCCTTGGACTATTTCAGCCTTAGGATGCTTATCACGACTCCAATCAGCTCGAATAGGATTCAGTTCATTACCGAGAACAATGTCAAATCCGTTCTGTTCTGCGTATTCGAAACCTACGCTGGCACTCATAAATCCTGAGAATACTTTTATGCGATTAGTCATTTGACACCTCCTCAGAGGAGACACTAGTCTCCTCCGTTTTGGGTGTTAAATTTAAGATTTTAGCATCAGGATACATACGTGTAATTAAACTATTATAATAAGCGTAACCGTCACCAACCTCTGTTTCATATACAACGGATCCTGTTTTGAAGAATTCTGGTGTTTTAAATCCACCTTTACGTCCCACAAGGATACTCCTGTGGTTATTCTTAAAATAGGCACCAGTTTTTGTCTTTTTAGTTATAAAAACTGAACTATCGACAACTTCAAAACCATCAGATTTAATGAAATCAACCGCCGTTGCCATTTGATTTTTATCAGCCCAGATAAACAGTAGCACAGAGTCTTTTGTTATGCTTGAAGCCTTAAAGTCATTTTTTAAAGCGTTTATATCTGCATGAATTATATCGAATAGACCTTCAGGAATATTATCGTTTATTTCCGTTGTGTCTTCATCAGAAGAATTTTCCTTAACCTTAGATTTTGTCTTTGCTTCAGAAATTTTTTCTTTTTCTTCATCAGCGAATTTGGCGGCATGACTCAATGTCGGGATTGTATCATTATTCCGAGCGTAAGCCTTTTCTTTGTCAACAGCTGTTACTGTCAATTTTCTAAAAATTCTCGACTGGCTGTCAGTTAAGCCGAAGTTCTCAAAGATAATTTGTTCTTTTGAACGAAAATCTTCATCCGGATGCAAATCAGAACGATATCCACCTTTTGTGGTAATATTCTTGATTGCTAAGCTCAACTTTAATCCAGCATCCAGAACAATAAAACCATATTCTTTAGCCCTATTATGGAGAGCTTTATATTCCTCCACGGTAATGTTTTTTTTATTTTTCAGCTTTTGGGCTGCATCAATAAAGATTTTTCCAGTTGAAACAAATTTTTGTAATTCCATTGGATCGTCAGGAATTATAAGTGCATGACAATCGTTTGGTATTGTGGCTAAATCTGTTGATCTAGGCTTTTCTCTGCTCGAATGTATTGATACATGTGAGTTAAGAGAATTACATTCATTAACAATATCGTCTTCCGAAAATTCCGCGTCGATAATGTTTTCTTCTGATGTTGGAGGAGTGGGAAAACCACTCTCTCCATTATCATTAGCACTAGAGTCAGAAAGATTTTCAGCTTCCTGCTCGGTTAAAGTTGATGAAGTCTTTATTTCTTCAACTTCATCATAAATTTCAGGCTCAACAGCCTCTTTTGTTGTATTCATATCGATTACCTCGCTTTCTTTTGAATACAATTAATTTTAAAATCCAAGTATGAAACTTGGGGGTAAAAAGGCCGAGACTGAAAAAATTGTTTACAAATAAAAATATTTGCAGTATAAGCTATATGAAAGATATAGTTAACCAGATTTAACAATCTCGGCTTAGCTTTCAAAACAGACTGAATATGTGTCAGCATATTTGGTCTTTTTTTTGTTTTAAAAGTTTTATGGCATCAGCCAAAGATCCGTTTGTTTTTTTATCACCGTCCTTCCATTAAGTTTACGAATCGAAGATGTGCCGACATCTAGCAGCAATACTTTGTAATTTATTTCGTATTTACAATATATTATAACTGCAGAAAACTGCACTTTTGACGAGTAATTAAGCCGCTTAAAAAAAGAATCTGTAATCGCTTGTCGCTCTTCTTTGTAACTCAACACAATTTTATTGTCAAGAATTTTATTTAAAATTATTTATCATTCATTATAACTAATCATAATTATTAAGAAAAAATGCAAATCATCGTAAACTTTTTTATTTGCTTTTTTTATAAATATGGTATATGTTATCATCATTAACCATTTTAAGGAAAGTAATATGACAAAAAATGACTACAACTTTGACGACATCTCAGATGTTGAATTTCCAGAAGAAGTTAAGCTTGGACGCTCTGATGATTTTGGGCGGGAAATTATGGAAATCTTTTATGGTGCAAGAGAAAACGGAATATCTGAATTAAATGTAAATCAGGTTATGGTTGTATTTTACAGGAAATTTTCAGAAAAATATAAAGATCATCCTAAAACCAACATTCAGATTATGAATAAGCTGTTTGCTATGGCAACAGGCAAGAAATTTCCGTTGGAAAAGGTGGAGGGTAAGCAAGGAACCTATCGTCTGAAAGAAGGAGCATAAAATTTAACTTTATGCTTTATCAAAATAAAGTGAACTGTATAAGGAGAGACTTCGGTTTCTCTTTTTTTATGTGCTATTGCAGTCTAAACTGTTTTTTATATATATTTGTCTGTTTGAAGAATCATTGCTTTTGTTTGGTTTTAGACCCATCGTTGGCATATGACAGCAGGTTGATTGTATAAAAAGCCAAGTCTACTGAAAACGCAAAAGTCCATTTTAGGCCTCGCACGTAAAGGCTTTAGTCAAATTTTGAGCGTTTTTATTTTAAGACCGGTGGGGAGGAGGGTGATGTGGCTATGGCTGGCGGTGAGGATAGTCCCGGCTCGGAGGCTGTAGCTAGCGGTACCGGTGTGGCCCTGGTCCTATTCATGTAAAAGAGAATGACAAGCGTTGAAGAAAATGGTCCGTTGTTGGCTTGGAAATATTTTTAAGTTAGCTGTTTGAATACTTGATTTTTAGGCAATTATAATCCCGAAGGACTGGCTGGATTCAAACCAAGTTAAGCTATTGAAAAACAAGGAAAGTTGAAAAGATGAGCTCGGAAGAGCCTCGAAAAACAGGCCTGGAAGAAAAACAACATTCGAACTCGATTTTATTATTAAAAAACAAGGACTTAAACCGAAATTTAAGCCCTTTGCACTTGGTGGCTGTCAACTCTGGACGATATTCGAAAAAATGATATGGCTGATTTGCAAGAGATTTCAAGCATTGCAAACAATTCTCGACACCGGAAATGGCTTGTCAAATAGTGTCTTTATTGATAAATTTGCTTCACATGAGGATGTATTCAGATTAATAGGTTGTAAAATATTCTTATCCACAATTCAAACATTGTAAATGTCTTTAGAGGGTATTTACAATGTAAACGATTTAGTATAAATTTCAGCATAGTATAAAATTTCTGAATAGGCTGCGTTATGGAAAATGATAATTCTGAAAAAGATCTCCCATTGTCTGAATGGAATGACCGTCATGAATATGGATATGCAAGCAATAAGGATATTGTAATTGCTAAAGTAGAAGAAATAGAGATCAATAACTTTCGGAGTTTTAAAAATCGAAAGATAAAGCTGGGAAGCAATATAACGGTATTAGTTGGTCGAAATGGTACTATGAAAACTTCTCTCATGGGGCTAATAGCACATCCTTTTACCAGTCATGCTAAAGATGCTTTTGGCAGGTCGTTAAAAACAAGCATTAAAGATGTTTTTAGACTTTCAACTCAATATGATGAAGAAAAATATAAATATTCTATCTCTTTGTTTTCAGATAAAGGGGAAAAAATAAAGGAAAATGTTGAAATTTATGTCGATAAAAAAGGAGGTCGTCATAGGGTTGTTGTATCAGGTCATGAAGAAGGAGATGGAAACTTCTATTACAGTACGTCTTTCCTTAATTTAAGTCGTTTAGTTCCAATAATTCATACACATGCTAAATCAGAAGTTGAACCTCAATTACAATTATCCAAAGAAGAGATTGCTCAACAAAAAGATTTTTATGAAAACGTTTTCCCCAGTACAGAGTATTCTGAGTTTGAGCCAGTTACAGATCATGTTCGTAAGAATACTTATGGGCCTTGTGGCAAGAAGGCTAAATATGATTTTAATACAATTTCATCAGGGGAAGACAATTTAGGAGCTCTATTTAATCGTATGCTAGGATTCCAAAGAGCTTTTGATAAAACCAATCAAAATGCCGGAGATGGTATTTTTTGTATTGATGAATTTGAAAGTAGTTTACATCCTGTTGCTCAAGTTAGATTGTTCAAGTATTTATATAGTTGGTCTCAAAAGTATAACGTTCAAGTTGTAATTACGACGCATTCTTTGTATTTAATGCAATATTTATATTTCGAACAAAAGGCTAATATGGATGCAGAACGTATAATTGTTAATTTTATCAGTAAAGCACAAGATAATGGTGATAAAAATTACCCAATACTAAAAAATGCGGAATATTGTGTTGCATATAAAGAATTAACTTTTAAAAAGCCAGAAGAAGTTGTTGAGGCAAGAAAAGTAAATGTATTTTGTGAAGACGATATTGCTGTTGACTTCATTCGAAAAATTATAAGAGAGCGGGCAATTCTTTCTGCCGTCAGTTTTCATACTAATCTTGATGAAGATGAACGAAACAACGGAACAGAATATAGTTCTTTAGCTAAATTATGCCAAAATTTTTCGCTACTTATGCATAATTCTTTTGCCGTATTTGATCCAGATGTTGATAATAATTGTCTAAGAAAAATTAAAAATAAAGACTTATATTTACGACTTCCTGATCCAGATAATCTTGCAATAGAACGGCGAATTATATACTATATCGTTAGCTTGCCTAATGGGGATAATTTTTTTCGGTATTTTGATAAAGAGAAAGAAAGTTTTCTAGCTGATATAAAAGATGCAGGGGTTAAATCTTTATCTCTTGATGATATTTCTAATGAAAAAGTAGTAAGTATAACTCACTGTAAAAATTGGGCTAAAAAAGATTTGAAAGAGTTCAAAAAATATGTTACTTACTATTGTCAGAATTCTTTAGACAGTGAGGAATTTAAAACTCAATTTGTTACAAGGATAAATGAGATTAACAAAAGGCAAGGTGTGCCGATGATTGGTATATAGAAAGATCAAATGAACAGAAGCCCACTTAGATATCCTGGCGGCAAAAGCAGAGTGTCAAATTTTGTTGCTAAGCTGATAAGAGATAACAACATAGTTAATGGTAATTATGTTGAGCCTTTTGCTGGCGGGGCAGGAGTCGCATTAAACCTTTTGTTTGACAGTGTAGTTGATGATATTTATATCAATGATAAGGATCGCTCCATATACGCATTTTGGTATTCAATCTTGGAGCATACAGATGAGTTTATTAAAAAAGTTGCTTCTATTGAGCTTACCGTTGAAGAATGGAAAAGGCAAAGAACATTTCAGTTTAATAAAGAAAATGCAAGTAGTTTTGATTTGGGATTTTCCACATTTTATCTGAATCGAGTTAACCGTTCAGGTATTATAATGGCTGGCCTTATAGGCGGACTGTCCCAAAGTGGTAAATGGAAAATGGATGTCAGATTTAATCGGTCTGATTTAATTAGCCGAATTACTGAAATAGCGAAAAAGAAAACCCATATTCATTTAACTAATCTTGATGCTATTGAATTTTTAAATACTACTGTTTCTGTATTAGATAAGAAAAATACACTGATTTATTTAGATCCACCGTACTATGACAAAGGTAGTAAATTGTACATGAATTTTTTTAAACATGAAGATCATGTCAATTTACGGGTTGCTTTAAGTAAGCTTGAGTATCTATGGCTCGTATCTTATGATAATCAACAGGAAATAAAGGATATCTATGCAGGAGAGAAAATTATAGAATATCCATTATGGTATTCTGCAGGTCCAAAACATGAGGGAGCCGAGGTCATGTTTGGAAGTGAGAAGCTTCAGATGGATGAAAACATGAATCCGTTATTTATTAAAAAAATTGCATAATTAACTAATATCCTAAAATTTTTTACTAATTTTATTACATTGAGTAATTTGTAGCCTTAATATTAAATCAACTCCATAACTCTTTTATGAGCCTCGGCGTTGTATTCAATATATCGGCTGGTCGTTTGCAGGTTGGAATGCCCTGCAAGCATTTTGACATCGTTTAATGTTCCCCCGACAAATGAGATATTTTTTGCGGCATTGGTAATAAAAGTTCTTCGTCCAGAATGAGAAGAACATCCTTCGAATCCGATTTCTTTGTACAAATTGCAAAAGAAATTTACAACCGCTTGCGGGTTGATTTTGCATCCCCGCTCACTAAAAACAATATTCTCGGCTAAATTAAATCCCTCGGTTTGTTTTCGTTGCTTTAACAATTCAACAAGCAAGATTCGTAAATCTTTATGCATTGGCACCACTCGTCCGGAATATTTGCCTTTAGAAACCTTATTTTCAAGGGTTATCTCCTGTCCTATTTCAGATTCCGAATTGCAAACCATTGACCAGGTAATCCCTGAAATCTCCTTTGCTCGTAGCCCCGCCTTAAAACTGAGCATAAAAATCACTTTATTTCGCAGCGGATAGCGAGATTTTTCGAGGTGGTTTAAAACGAGGTTTTGCTGTTTATCCGTCAAAATTTTAGCCTGTTTCCCGATTCCCATATTTTTCATCCTTTCAACCGAGTATAAAACGCTTATAACTCATTCTATCGTCCTCAGAAAAAATAAAAGGTCAACGATTGTCTGTCTAGAACAGGCAGAAAATAAGGACTTAGTATAAAATTGGAAATTTATAATCAGTTAAAATTTGACATTTTTCGCTGTAATGATAAATTGATTTCGGTTTTCTTTTTTTGAAAACTGGGGCTTTACAACCTCTCAAGATACGGTCTGGTGTGTTAGAAGACAGACCGAAATCAAAACACTTCTTCCGGTTCTATGACCGGGAGATGATGTCATGTCCAAGCATTATGCCAAAAGCATCGTGCTGTTATCTTGCAGTTGTAAACTCCCGGTCGCCATTTTTGTGGCGACTGTTTTTTGTTTTGAACACTTCAATCCGTCACATTCTGTCATATTGATAGTTTATGCTGGTGAAGAAATTTAACAAATAGGAGTTGAAAATTATGGCAAAAAATACACTCTGCGGCATAGAGATGAACAAGGAAAATATTAAGTTTGTTATAAACCATACACCGCAGAGATATAAGGATGATCACATAATTCTAAAAAAATGCGTCGAAGACGGCTTCAATGGCTGTAGCAATTTGGTGAGGAATTATTTTTATGTGAGTATAATAAACTCTGTTTATAGCACCCGTATGGGACCGGAATATTGCTATTCAATGGCAAAAATACTTTCGGATAAAAATGAAGATGTAAAAATTATCTTGAATGATTACGCACCTGAACAGTTGCAAAAATTGGTAGATAAATGTAAAGAAATGAAAGAAGACACCGAAAATAGCGATGTTGAAGCTGTCCATTATTCATTTCTGACAAAGTATTTTTCAACATTCAAAAGATATTCCAAAAGTAATGATGGCGATGGATACCCCATTTATGACGGCTACGTCCACAGAATGTTAAGAATGTATGCACAAAAAGGCATGTATATTAAAAAGTTGACCAATTCGGAGCTAAGGGATTACGCTAAATTTTTTACGGAAATGAAAAAACTTAAAGATATTGCAGATGTTAAATTTTATGAATTGGATAATTTTCTTTGGTATTATGGCAAAATGTTGGAAGAAACAGGAGCTGACATTTTAAAAGAAAAAAATCCGGGAAAACATAGATATTATTACATCTGCCATATCGATAAATTGGACAGTTTTGCTGATAAAATTGGCGTTAAAAATTCCGATAAAATTTTAGAAATGTTGGTAAAAGGAGCCAATGCCAAACTTGAAAACAGATTTGACGTGAAAAATTTGGTATCCGAATATTTTTAAATTTTGAAAATATTAACTACCACGAGGTATTATCAAAAAAACTGAGATAAAAAATGCGGGATCTTACATACAGCAAGCTTAATGACCTTTTAGACCTTGCCTTTAAAATGCAGGAAAATAGTGATGGGGTGTCAATCAACGACATTGAAAATGCATATAAAATTTCTCGCCGTACTGCCGAAAGAATGCGAGATGCCTTACTCCGTTATTTTCCGCAGATGGAAGAGGTTAATACTGGTGAGCGGATAAAACGCTGGAAAATCCCGCAAAGAGCTCTTAATTCCTTAATTTCGTTCAGTTCTGATGATCTGGTAGTTTTCAAAACTGCCATAGACTGTCTAAAGAAAAATAGCCTTATTGAACAAGCAGAGGCATTAAAACGGATAGAAACCAAAGTACGTAATATTATAAATCCGACCATAAAACGCCGAATAGAAGTTGATGCCGAAGAATTAATGAGACTGGAAGGCTTAGCCCTCAGGCCAAGGCCTGTAATCAAAGTGGACGAAAGTATTGTATCCACCATAAGGGAAGCAATCCTAAGCAATCATCAGATAAAAATTGAATATCAGAACAAGAACAGCGGCAAAATCAGTCATAATATTGTTGATCCGTATGGTTTTTTATACGGAGAACGCAATCACTATTTTTTAGCCAGACACAGCGACGGATATTTTGGAAATGAAATCCACACGTTCATTCTAAGCAACATCAAAAATGTCGAAATTATGCCGGATACATTTGTTTCTGATGAGAATTTCAGTCTGGAAGAATATGCCAAAGGTTCGTTTGGCATTTACCGAGAGGAGCCATTTGAATGTGAATGGTTGTTTGACAAAGAAGTTGCTGGTGAGGCAAAAAACTTCATCTTCCATCCAGATCAAAACATTACCGAAAATGCGGATGGCAGTTTGACAGTCAAATTCAAAACCGGAGGTATGTTAGAGATGTCATGGCATTTAAATACATGGGGTGATAAAGTCAAAGTCATACAACCTTCTGATTTTTGGGAAAAGGTCAAAAAATGTTAAGCTTTGTGCATAAATTAAAAACAAAAGATGAACTTTATTGGCTCATAAAGCAGCACAAGATTTTAAGAATATTAACCAACGGAAAAGATGTTTTTGCTTGGGATGGTGAACTTGCCTGCCACCATGAAGTATTAATATCGTGTGATGAGTTAAAAAAATATGCAAATAAAGGCTATGCCAATTATACTATAGAAAATCAATATTTATGTCATTCAATATGCAAATATCCGACTATTGCCCAAAATTTCATAAAAAATTGGTTTCCCAACAGCTATTATGCAAATAACGAACTAGAATACGAACTTATTGGAATTAACTTAAAAAAGTAGCACCTGTTTTTAGGAGAAATTGTAAGGTTAATCCAAACAGGTGCCCTTTTCTTGCTCAGCAAGGAATTTTATATTAAACGATTTCTCGAAAATAGAAAATATCATCGACAGGTTTCACACAGAAATTTAATTCTACCACCTTGGGATTTGATGAGAGCGAACGATAACATATAATTTGAGTGTTATTTTTCCAGTATGTCAGTCTCTCTTTCAGACCCTTGAGAGCCTTTTCCCTCTTATTTTTGATAATATTTGTCTTTTTATCAAGGAAGAAGCCATTTTCATATTTCACACCTCCCCATTCAGACTCTCTATACATAATCATAAATTTATCTGCATAACGGGCATAAGTTTTGTAATTCTTAATATCGCTAATTTTAGGCGTATATTTGCTTTTATGTTCAATTCCGTCTTTAACTCCAGCCAGCATAATCACCGGAACATTAAGTCTAACGGCAATGTCTTTGATAATCTTAAGATAACGGTGTGTGTAAACACCAGCAACAATAAAAATTGCAGAAAGCTTTTCTTCTTCGTAAGATTCGTTAAAATAAATCCATTCTATAGGATTGTAGAAGCTCATAAAATTATCAACAGATGTTAAAATCAATCTCTCATCAATCGTTCCCCGGACAACATTTAACGGTTCAAACTTTTCACATATTTTATTAAATATTAAAAGATTTTTTCTTTTTTTGATTTTGGGTGTACTTAATGACGGAAAAAGAGGAGAGACAGTATTTAGCAAATATACATGATTTAATATATATACGATTTTTCTATTACTTTCCTGTTTGCTATTCCAAGCCACATTATAAAGGATATTTAAGAACAAATTATCACAATCGCAGGTGCCAGCCAAGACGGCTACTTCACCACCGGTAACATCGCCTAAGGCATCATCAATGCTTTTAAATCCAGTTTTTATACTCATAATTTTATCCTTGATTATTCTGTTTATACCATATTGGGCAATATAAAATATATATACGACAAAATGAGACATATCATCAACAGTAGAATAGGCATTGAATAGCATTCCAGATTAATATTCTGTTTTCAAATTACGGATATTTTTTGCATAAAAAGACATTTGACAAGCACAATTAAAAAAGATAGGCATGAAGTAATGGAAAATAAAACCCAGTAAATAGAGAAAAAAATATGAAAAATATAAAAAATAAATTAATCTTAAAATATTGTAGCCTTCAGCAGGCTTTGGAATATATGATTTTTGCCAGGGAACCAGTTGATTATATACACGATAAAGAGCGAGCTAGCGTTGATAATGTTTTGAATGAAAAATATGCTGAATATAGACTACGTTTAAGAAACTTGATAGAAGATGGTTTACTGCCGGTTAAAGGAATTAGAGGCGAAATAGAAATATTTGACACACCAAAAGATAATCATTATGTGAAAATCAAACTTAATGATGGTAAGGTGATTAATTATCCATATAATGATTTTTATGAATATGATAATCCTGAAAATGTTTACCGAACAAAGTATCCTGTAGAAAAAATTTTTGAAACAAAAGGTAAAAATATAGATCGGGCTATAATAAAAGCGAATGAAATAGCCAGTTGTGATTTTGATTGGGTAGGTAATATTATTGCTCCTAATCTTGATTTTGCTGAAGATGTTTGGGGAGATGAAATTCTGGTTAAAACGATAGGATATGGATTTGTAGTTGTTGATTTTGAAAAACTGCAAAGTTTAGTTAAAAGCGAATATAAACCAACAACAGCAAGGGATCGAGAGAAAATAATTCACAAAATAGCGATTCGTCTTATCAAAAAGGAAATGAATTTTGCAGAAGCAGTTGAAATAATAGAACAAGATTTAAAAACGGGTAATTCTAGGCTAACTAGAGGTTGTTCTCGCACTAATATTAGAAGAGCACTTGAGACGGTTGTATTTCCAGACGGAAAAGCGTATTTGAAAAAAATGAATCGAGGCCCGAAAGCTTACGGCAAAAAAAATGATGAAAAAATATGTGCCGATATAGCAAAAAACATCCCCAAATATAGCTATAAAACTGAAAATTATAAAAAATAAATCACGTATAATCAATATGCTATTGTAATTCCAAAAAAATAATTTTGGAATTGCGATGATAATTTTTTTATTGCCAAAAATCCAATAATCTAATCTCAAGCAACATGAATTCGATTCGAGTTCGGATTGTGAAATCAAAAAGCTGTTTGGGGAATATTGGTGAAAAATTCGAGTATAGATTCAAAATCTGAAAAGTTCTTGACTCTTGAAATATCAGAGGAAGACATCAATGTCCTGACTTCACTTTTTGATGCTTTATATAAAATGGCTAAAAGCCATATGAAAGAGCTATTAAAAGCAGATTTTAAAGGAGGTGCAATAGAAAATGACAATTAGCCATGCTGTGTGTGACACAGTTGTGCTGATTATTGAGAAAGATAAATTTGAAATAAAGGACTTAGATAGCTTCACTCCGTCAGCAAGTTTGGTTTTTAGAAGTCGTAACTGTGGGACAGTTAGTTCATATCAAAATCCGTCAAAAAAGGATTTGAGAGAGCATAACTTCAAACCTTGTCTTACGCTTACTAAGAGCCCAAGAGTTGGGGGGATGAGTACAATCTTGAAAATATCAATGAGCTTGCCAAAATTAATCAAAGGTAACAACTTTGAAGAGGTTACGGATGCTGATTTTTCAGAAATTATTGATAAACTACAACAAAAACTTCAAGATATGTCGGTCATCGTATCCAAAGACACGCTGATTAATGCTCGTGTTTGTAAAGTCGATTATGCAAAAAATATCATACTTCCGAGAGGAGTAGATTGCTCTTTAATCATTAGTGAAATTGAGCATTCCGAATTTTCAAGGTCTCTAGATGTTGGACGCAGCGACTATCGCGATCAAGGACATTGTGCTCGCATTCACTGTAACGGATGGGAATTAGCTATTTATGACAAAATACGAGACGTATGTCAAGCTCAAAAGTCTGACAAAAGAGCCTTTGAAAAAGATTCTGCCTATCAAGGTATCAATCTTGATGCTTTTAACGGAATGTCAGTTTTACGTATTGAAACCCGTTTAAACTCAAGTGATCAGATACGGAAAATACTCTCCAAGGTCGGAGAACAGGTAGAAACGTTGAGTTTTTCTGCATTATTTTCCAGCAGGATTAGCTCAAAAATCAACGGATACTTCTGGGAGCAGGTGAAGAAAAATCGAAAGATTCTAGCTTTATCTCAGGATAATCCAGAGCTTTTATTTCGAAGACTCGCAAGTGATTTCAAGCCATTGCAAGCCCTTCAGTTAATGGGACTGTGGTGTGGATTGAAATGTGTCGGTTCTAGGGAGCTCAAATATATCTTGCGAAAATCAGTGACAATACCAAAACTAGTAAAAAAATTAAAAGCAATGGCAGCTTATAGCGATTGGAAAGAAGAAATTTTTGAAGTCATTCATGATGCCATAAGGGAAAACAAAGCTTTAATAATAGAGGAAAATTTACATGACAGAAAATATATTGTATGATGTACTAACCCCAATTGGGGAGCTGCTTAATGAAAATAAATTACCATTATGCGAAACTTATGTTAAAGAAAATGTGACCATTCGTACACTTCTATTGGGTGTTGTGACAAATCCTAAAAATGAAGAATTACTGCAAAATTACTTTATATCAGAATATCCGGAGCAAGAATTTTCTATTATTCCTGAGCATAGCCTGTGGAGTTATAGTTATTATACGCCCCCGCGACTGTTAGAGTTTTTAAATCTCATTTTGGAATATAGGCTACGCCATGACATGTTGCGCCTTTTTAGCTATGAAGAACTGATAAATTATCAAAAGGCATCGCATGTAGATCAATCAAGGATTGAAAGCGATTTGATTCATAAGAAATGGTTGAAATCAAAATATAGCCCCGAAAAAATATCCAAATTTTTTAAGCTGATCAACAAAGAGGGACAACGCATTTTCTCTTCTGATGGGACAGAGCAACATTATATTTTTCCAGAAAATTCTATCGCATATGAGAATTTGGTTGTGGTGACAGATTCAAAGGAATTAAAAATGCATCGCAAGTATTTTGACCGACTTAAAGGAGCAATCAACTGGAAATCCGCTGAAGTACGCGTCATTAAAAAAGCAGAAAAAGGGAAATTTAAAGTACTTTTAATCGAACAGCCTAACATAAAGTGCCGTATTATTTAATTCGTTGAAAAATTTTAAAAATTAACAGGCAATACTTATAAGGAGAAATATCATGCCCAGAATAAAAAAGATTCAATATAACCCCAAAGCGACCAACTGTATTTTGTGGATGAGAGTTTCCACGAGAGAACAGGAGGAGGGATATTCATTAGCCGCCCAAACAGAAAGATTGCGTGAATATTGTAAACATAAGAATTTAAACATTATCAAAGAATTTGAAATCGTTGAAAGCTCAACCAAGGGCGACCGAGAGGAATTTTATAAAATGATTAATTTTGTGAAAAAGCAAACAGGCTGTGTTGCTATTGTTTGTGACAAGGTTGACCGCTTACAGCGAAGTAGTATGAAAGAAGTGCCTGTGTTGGAAGAACTTCGAGCTAAAGGTAAGATAGAACTTCATTTCAGGGTTGAGAACCAAATCCTTGATATGCGATCAAATAGTTCGCAAATTATGGCATATCGCTGCTTTTTAATGATGGCTGAAAGTTATACGAATAATATCTCGGACAACGTCAAACGCAGCTATGAGCAAATGATTAAAGATGGAAAATGGGCTCATCATGCTCCTTATGGCTATATAAATACCAAAGGCAATGACGGCAAGCCGACGATTGTCCCCAATCCGGATACTGCTTGGATTGTCAAAGAGCTTTATAATAAATACGCTACAGGAAATTATAATCTTACCGATATGGTGAAAATGGCCGCTGAAATGGGATTCAGAACGGGAAAAGGGCGAAATATTAACAAGCAAACCATCAGAGATATTCTCGCTAATCGTTTTTATATTGGTGAGATGTATAATAAGGGGGATTACAATCCCCACATTTATGAACGTCTTATCCCGTTTGAAACCTTCAACAAGTGTCAGGAGGTACTTCAACGAAGAACTAATCATAAAACTCAAAAGCATACGCATTTATTCAAAGGGATGATTTTTTGCCAACGCTGTGGAACATTAATTACGACCGATAAGAAAAAAATCCGAGGCAAATATTATAGCTATTTAGTCTGCCCTAAGTGCAATAAACGCGTAAATGAAGACGTGGCGATAGGAGACGTTGAAAACATTCTGGAGAGGCTGAAATGCCTCTCTTCTTTCAATCTCGAGAAAGTGTTGGTAAAACTGGGAGCCAAAATAAAAAATGACACCAGGAGTGAACGAGAAGCCAAACAGAGTTATGAACGGAACCTAACTTTAACCCGAAAGAAAATTGACAATTTGTTGGACATGAAATTGGAGGGGAGTATTACACACGATCAATATGCCAAAAAACTGGATCAGTTGAAGCAAGATGAGAGATTTTTTATGGAAGGAATAAAAGAGTATTCTCATGTAGCCTCAAGTCAGGTAGATGAAGTTAACATATTGATAAACCTGATTTCTTGTGCAAAAGAGTTGTTCAATGTTTCGAAAAACGATGAAAAGCGGGAGATTTTGAAAATCCTTTTTTCGAAACAAGAATTTGATGGAAAAAATGTAGTGTTTTCAATAAGAAAGCCCATAGAGAAACTGCTCTCTATGGGCTCTCGTCAATTATGGCTGGGGTGGCTGGATTCGAACCAACGAATGTCGGCACCAAAAGCCGATGCCTTACCACTTGGCGACACCCCAATATGTTCCGGCCGGTAAGCTGCCGGGCAGATCGATAACATCTGCAGGCTTATATTTATGCTAAAATTTTTATTATTGCAAGACTTTTTTCTTTGCCTTTGCAAAAAAGGTTTTCACTTTTATTTCAGCAGCTGTTTTTTCTTTTCTTCGCGAGCCTTGAGAATGTCGAGGTCTCTTTCCGTGGCGATCCTGTCCAGAATGGTTTTAACCACCTGATCCAATTCGTGATTTTCCCGATAATCGGCGTGCAGGGCAAAGTTGACACGGTTGTCAACCAGCAGCCGCAGAGCTTTTTGTTTACTGGTCGCGCTTTGGTCATATACGGCAATGGCGTTGCCGCCGCGCTCTTTTGTCAGTTTCATTGACGGGATGTCGGTCATTCCGTCGCCGAAATAAATCATCCGTTTGAACGGAATGGGGCGTTCTTCATCGGGTGTAAATTCATTTACTGCAACATCATCGTTTTTGCCCAGACCTTTGTTGATTTTGGAGAGATATTGGGTTTTGATGCTGTAATTGATGACCCGTGCCGGCCAAACCGGAGTGCCGTCAGCGCCGAAAGCATAAGAACAGGCAAAAATATCTTTGAAATACTTGCTGACTTCGGTTCCGGCCATAATCTCTTCGTAGCCTGATGATATGATGTAATGTTCGATTTCCAAATCAAGCGAAGCGCCGAAACGGTTAATCCGCTCAAACCATTCCAGAACGCCGGGAAAATAAATCACGCCTTTCCCGCATTCCTTCAGATTTTCTTTCGTCAGGCGAACGCCCATTTCTTTGGCCGTTTTCATAAAATAATACATACTGCCGGTCACTTGGTCGGCGCCGTTTTCACGCGACCATTGGTTGGCCTTGGCCCAGAACTCGTCCGGCGTCATCCCGAATTGCGGAATCAGGCAAAAGTCCTGCATATACTGAGTGCTCAGGGTTTCGTCAAAGTCATAAATCAGAGCGACTTTAGTCTTATTATTTTGCATTTTTGATTATCTCCGCTTGCTTTTTGGAATTTATTATTATACAAGTAAGAAGTTAATTTTTTACTAGTTTTAATAAAGAGGAAATTTCGAAATGGTTGCAAAGACAATGGACCAGCTGGTCTCCTTATGTAAACGCCGTGGCTTTATTTTTCAGAATGCCGATATCTACGGCGGCATGCAGGGGGTTTATGACTATGGTCCGTTAGGCGTAGAATTGAAGAACAACCTGAAAGCGGCCTGGTGGCGGGCAATGGTCTATGAACGTGATGATATCGAAGGACTGGATGCCGCTATTTTGACTAACCGCAAGGTTTTGCATTATTCCGGCCATGAAGACACTTTCTCTGACCCGATGACCGACTGCCGCAAATGCAAAGGGCGTTTCCGCGCTGACCACATTAAAGACGGAAAGTGCCCGAATTGCGGCTCGACAGATTTGACCGAACCCCGTCCGTTTAACCTGATGTTCAAGACGACGGTCGGCCCGGTTGATAATGCGGAAAATCTGGCTTATCTGCGTCCGGAAACCGCACAGGCAATTTTTACCCAATTTAAAAACGTGGTTGATTCCACCTCGCGCAAGCTGCCGTTCGGCATTGCTCAAATCGGCAAATCTTTCCGCAACGAAATCACACCGCGCAACTTTATCTTCCGTGTCAGGGAGTTTGAACAGGCCGAGCTGGAATATTTTGTTATGCCCGGCGAAGACGAAAAATGGCATGAAATGTGGAAAGAAGCCCGGATCAAATGGTGGGAAGAGCAGGGACTGCCGCGCGAGCACATTAATATTTATACCACGCCGAAAGAAGATTTGGCTCACTATGCCAAAGCCTGCTATGACATTGAATATCAGTTCCCTCACGGTATGGAAGAACTGGAAGGCATAGCCAACCGCACCGATTATGACCTCGGCAACCATACCAAAGGGCAGGATGAATTAAATCTGACCTCGCACTGTCATCCCAACAGTGAATCTACCACCAAGTTGTGCATTCGTGATGATGACAGCAATTCCTGGGTCGTTCCTTTTGTGATTGAACCTTCGATGGGGGTTGATCGCGGCGTTTTGGCTGTTTTGACCGAAGCTTATGAAGAGGAAGATCTCGGCAATAACAACAGCCGTATTGTTTTGAAACTGAAGAAACATCTTGCGCCGATAAAGGTCGCGGTTATTCCGTTGAAAAAGAATAACGAGCAGATAATGGCCAAATGCCATGAAATCAAACAAAATCTGCTTAAACTGGGAATTGGGCGCGTTGCGTTGGAAAATACCGGAAATATCGGCAAAGCCTACCGCCGCCACGATGAAGTCGGTACCCCGCTGTGCCTGACGGTCGATTTTGAAACCATTGAAAACCAACCGGAATCCGTAACCGTCCGCGATCGTGACACAATGGAACAGCATCGCGTTAATATTGCAGATCTGCCGGCTTATTTACGGGAATATTTTCTGAGTTAAAAAAAGCTCCCTTTGGGGAGCTTTTTTTTAACTGCCGTAATAAGGAACGAAAGTAGCATGTACGTCATCTGCATCTATAGTTATCCTGTCACCCTCTGAGACATTGAAATAGAAAAAGGACCGTTGTGTTACGTCACCGGTTAACGAACCGATTTTTTTGTCGTTGATGATGATAAAAGCGCCATAATTTCTAATGTCATGAGCATGTCCGATAACAATTCCGTTTTGATAAGCCGGCCAATCCTGTTTTCCCGGAATATCTGATGCCCAAGCCCAATTTAATTTAAATTGATAAAATGTATCAGCTTTTTTAGTGCAGTTAAAATAGGAGGTGTTAAAGGGGCACTTGAGAGCTGGACTGAGACAGTCAGAGGTGCTTCCGGTATAAGTATATCCCAAATCAGAGCACGATGGTTGAGCGCCGCAGGTCTGGGCATAAGCATTGCCGACAATCGCCGAGGTTAAAATGCTCCCCGCCAGTAAAATTGATAGTTTCATCTTCTTTCTCCTTAGTGTT
>ENA-UESU01000480-UESU01000480.1-human-gut-metagenome-genome-assembly--contig:-NODE-480-length-32807-cov-12.375649_pt1 | contig 32807 bp, 20 predicted proteins | sample MGYA00243007_ERZ508008 | MGnify/ENA primary metagenome ERZ508008 (study PRJEB26167, sample SAMN06115399) | human gut metagenome | host: Homo sapiens | place: China:Henan | collected 2016-06-23...
GTGGTCACATTGATCGGAGCTACAACGGAGAATCCTTCATTCGAGGTGATCCGTCCGTTGCTTTCACGTTGCCAGGTATATGTGTTGAAATCTTTGGAAAAGGACGATTTGCTGACTCTGTTAAATAAGGCGGTTACGGAGGATGTGGTGCTGAAGGATATGAACATCGTGCTGACTGAAACGGACGCCGTGTTGCGCTATTCCGGAGGTGACGCCCGGAAATTGCTGAATATCCTGGAGCTTGTAGTAGCTGCGGAAGAAGGTAATGAAAAGATTGAAATAACGGATGAGAAGGTGGTGGAACGCTTGCAGGAGAATCCGGCGGCAAATTATATCATAGCTGGTTGTAGTGGTAAGATTATGATTTCCGATTTGAAAGGTATTACTCATATAAACAGACTGGTCAGTGCTGGCGAAAGGATAGACTTAAGAATTTTGACCTCTGGATTTTATATAGTCCATATGATCAGTAATGATAAATTGTATGTTGCAAAAATGATTAAGAAGTAAGGGCAATTGCCTTTCTTCTTAATTGCAAAAGTGTATTGTCTACTTTATTTGTATTTTATATAATGAAACATGTACTATTTATTCTAAGTGTGTTTTTTCAACTGTCAGTTCTTGCTCAGCCTAATATAAAGCTCATAACTGACAAGAATACTGATTCGGTCTCACTCCCGATACAGGTTGTCTATGCGCATCCGGATGGTGAAAAAGGATGGTATCTGAGAGGATTGAATACAGAACATGATGGTACTTATGATGTGAGGCAATATTACGGTTTGCGCATGCACATCAAGAGTGATAGCAATAAACCGATAAATATTCGGTGTTGTATGAAACGTGCTGTTACAAAAGATCGGCATAATTTGGCGGATAGTACTTCCGTTGTAGTGCAAGTACCTGGAGGAGAATGGCAAAGTATTCTGATTCCTATCACTGCTTTTGATTATAATAGAGGACAGGAGTATTTTCTTAAATACATAAAAGAGATTATGATATTTGTAGAGAATGCAGACCATTCTCCTGGAGTCGTTAACTTGAAAGGTGTTTGCTTGGTAAAAGCGCATACTTTAGCGATGGAAACAGATATCTATTCGCGTCCATTGAATGAAAAGCATGAAACGGATTATCAAGTTAGGGTGACAAATACTTCGGTAGCTCCACAAGCTATTACATTGCAGTTTAAAAAGAATGGTTGGGAAGGGATGAAGGCGGAAGTTACTCCTTCCTCATTGTTTTTGAATCCTAATGAGTCTTCTTTAGTGACTGTTAAAGTAAAAGGCTCTGATTATCTTCCTGCCGGAGCGCATGAAAGTACGATTCTGCAAGCAATACCTTTGATGCATGATGGAAAAAACGAGGAGATAGAGCTGATTTCAGTTGTCCCGGTACGTTCTCCTTTTATAACTCATGATGCAAATGGTTGGGCGGAAGTTAAGCGAAAAGTGGATAAATATGATTGGGCGAAACAAGAATTGCAAGAGTTTATTCAGGTTGCGGAGGCATTCAAGGTACCTGAAGTAAGAAAAGGCACCATGTCTGATCAAGGTACTGAAGGTCTGGTACGTGCATATATAGAGTCTTCACTTCACCGAACAGCTGTAGCCTATTATCTGACAGGTAATCGTATTTACGGAGAAAAAGTAGCCGAGACCTTACGTCGTTTGACAGATCCGGCAATGGGATATCCGCGAACTCAACATCTTACGTTTCAGGGAATTCCACAAGAAGGAGGAACAATGGAAGGTTTGTTGCTGGCTTATGACTTGATAAAGGAATCAGGGCTATTATCAAAAGAAGATTGTAAGAATGTGGAGAATACATTCCGTCTTTTTTGTTTGAATTTTATAGATATGATGGGAGATGGTGGTATCTCCAATTGGAGCGTATTCAATTTGGGGCCGGCTGCGGAATGTGCTCTGATATTGCAGGATATGCATTTGTTCAATCAAATAGCTTATGGTCCTTGTGGTCTTATAGATCATTTACGTTACGGTACTATGGATGATGGATGGTGGTATGAGATGTCATTGAGTTATAATATAGGATGTGCTATGTGCTATACGACTACTGCATTGGCTGCACGTGCTTTCGGAATAGATTGGATCAATCAGAAATTTCCGTCTTCATTAACTCGCAATGTAGGATTGCGCCCGTTCGAGTATGAGAATCTATTGGGAATGGCGTTTGGTAAATTTGGTCCTTTGAAACAAAATACGATAGATATTAAACGTATGTGGGACGGCATACTCCTTTACCCGGATTATCGTGGGGTGATGTTTGGAATGGGCGATGGACATGAACAGGTCTTATCGGGGGATCAGTTCGAGCTGGCCTACTATGTATTTCGTGATCCACGCTATGCGTCGCTGCTGAAGCGTTCGGAAAAGCGCAGTTTAATTTACGGTGTGCCGGATCTTCCCGAAGAAACTCCTGAGATAGCGGGTTTGTCGGGATATTCGGACAATGCCGGAATTGCGGTTCTTCGTTCCCAAACCAAGAACCGCTCACAGAGGGAACAGTTGCAAGTGGCACTGAAGTACGGTACACACGGCAGCTATCACGGGCATTTCGACCGTATTAGCTTGCTTTCCATGATGCGTTATGGACGTAGTTTTTATAATCCGGAAACATCATGGTTTGGCTATGGATCGTATATGTATAAATGGTGGGTGCAACCATCCATGTCGCATAATATGGTAGTGGTGGACGGCAAAATGCAGGAGCCGACTTCGTGTGACCAATTCCTGTTTTATTCGGGAAATATGATGCAAGTTCATGCAATGAGTACTGATGCCCGTTGGAGCAATTCTCCTTATTTAGGAGGATATGATCAGATAGGAAATATTAAGGCTGGAAAGGCACCATATGTGCCTATTGTGCAGGGGCATCCGAAGCCGGGAGATATTGGAGGATATTCCGAACCGGTACACCAGCGTCGCCTGACCGTGGTGACAGATGACTATGTGATATTGGCTGACTATTTGAAGGGACATGAAAAACATACGTTTGAAAATCTGCTCCAGTTAAGAGGCGCACAACCGGAATGTGAACTGAAATTTGTGTCTCACACTCCTCAATGGAATGATGATCCTCTGAACTCTGGACAATTCATTACTAACGTTAACCGTTACCAATATCAGCAGGGAGGCAAAGTAACATCTGTTCATCATTTCGCTCCCAAAGGGAAAGATGGTAAGAATCTGGCTATCAACAACTGGGAAACCGGTGGACAGAATCGGCTTTATAATGAACCAGGTGATTTGAACATAGACGTTTATATGGCGTGGCCCCGCAAGGCGGAGGTGAAAATAGGTGACTATGCCGAAGACTGGAGTATCAGCAAAATGCTGGATTATCAAGTGAAGGCGGATGGTGAACTGATGACTCAAGGCACCATTGGTACGTGGATACTTGGTAAACAACACTTGAATGTGCCGTTGAAAGACAAGAAGGAACTGACATTGACTGTCAAGACAGACCGTCGGCAGGAAAGGAAAAAGACTTTGATTTTGGCAGATGCTTATTTTATTACAGACAAAGGCCGGAAGATAGCACTGTCTTCATTAAAGGCGGTGACAGAGAATGTGGCAACTCTGCCTGTCAATGGAAAAGACTATGAAAATGGCCCTATAAGAATAGCTGGAGATTTTTACAAGGAAAGTATAGGTGTGGAACCTGATAATGCAAAAGAGGAAGCTCGATTATCGTACAATTTGCAAGGGCTTAATGTTGTTCGCTTGGAAGGAGTTATCGGTGGTGATTATCCTGTAGGCGAAGATAATCAGTTGAGAAAAGTGGTAGGTATATGTTTACAAGGTAAGGATGCTATTTATGTCACGGTGATAGAACCACATGAAGGAAAACCTTTGGTGAGAAAAGTTGATGCTGAGAATCCGTCCAAGATAATAGTGGAGTTAATTGACGGAAGAGTGCAGGAAATAGACATACAAGGATTCTATGGTATAGAGAAAAAGACGGTGGTGTCAATAGTAGAAAGAAAAGGTAAGAGGGAAATACGTTCAGAATCAACAAATACTTTATATAATTGATTAAAGGGATGAGAAAACGATTATTTATTATAACTATTGGTCTTGTTACCAATTCGGCAATCGCTTTTGCCCAACAAATAACAGAGAGTGATTTTCATACGAATACTCATCCACGGGTGTTTGTCACTTTAACTGATAGACCTTCTATTTTAGAAAAAATAAAGAACGTAGGTTGGACAAAAGATATTTATGATGCTCTAAAAGCTGAAGTAGATCCTATTGTTGCCATCCATCAGAAAAATCCAAGTTTTGTCATTTCGCGTATGCAAATGCATTGGGAGCCAGGGAAGCGCTATACTCATTTTTATACAGAAGGAAATTTTATTCCTCGTAGAGAGGGAAATGCTAAATATCCTACTGTTAGAGTAACTTACGGACGTGCAGCCAGTAATTCTGTTCCTTTGGCACCTTTGGATAAAATTATTCCTTATGGAGACGGTTCATTAACGAAACCTTCGGCGGAGCAAACTGGAATTGTAAAATTGACAGATACCAATGTTAATATGCTTTCGCAATTAGGACAAACAGTGTGCTATGATACCGTGCCTTTTACAAAAACAGGACTAGGTACAGAAACAACAAATCGTGGTTTTATTCATTTGGCGTGGAAGTCCTCCATTCTTTATTATTTGACGGGTGAAAAGAATTATGCTAAATTGTCAGCTGATATATTGTGGAACTTTGTGCGCGGAGCTTCTCAGCAGGAGCAAGTGAATCCGGATTGGGAAACGAGGAATGGCGGCAATTGTTTCAACGGATATTTGTCTTTCGAAACTTTAGGAGATACGCGACACTTTGCTACTTTGCCTTTGGCCTATGATATGATTTATAATTATCTATACGATGAATATTTTGATTCGAAGCAATTTAAACAAGGTATTCCGGGAGAGATGTGGGCTCCTGCTCACCCTGAAGGTAAAGAATGGGCATTGGAATGTTTTGAAATCATGTTTAAACGACTAATTGAGAATAAACTGAAGCGCGGTGGAGGATTACAAGGTAATTGGAATATGAATGAACATCAGTCCGCCATGCTATATGCCTTGGCTCTGGATGATGATAAGTACTATGCTGATGGAAAAGGACGTGCCTATTATGTAAATCAATTGATTTATGGACCCACAACTAAAACTCATGGTGCATATTTGGATGTGCTACGTGCTAATATTGATCCAGCCACAGGGCTATGGCCTGAAGCACCTGGAGGGTATGGGCAAGGTTCCATAGGACAATTGGTCCGTTTTGGATTTATTTATTATAAAAATGGGCTTGATTTTTTGTCTAAAGACCCATTGTTGAATAAAGCTTCCGGCTCAATGAAACAAATGTTGTTTCCTAATGGGTATGTCACGAATTATGGCGATGCTTCTTATACAACGATGAATACTGAGCAGTTGGAGCTTATGATGGCATATTCGCATGATAAAAAAGACATTGTACAGGAAAGAAAGTTTGCAGAATTAATGAAATATGCTTCCCAAAGGAATTTGGATAATGAATTTTATTACTCTTTATTTTTTTATTTGCCCGAAGTTCCCCAAGTAAATGGGAAATCTCGATTAGCCCGTACTTCTTATTCATCAGTATATTCTTTGATTTTCGGTCGTAACAATGCTCCGGATTATAAGGATGCTCTGGCCTTTACCTTGATGGGATTTGGAAAAGATACAGGCCATCGCCAGCCGAACGGCATGAATATGGAACTTTATGGACGGGGGCATATTCTGGCACCAGATCAGGGTGTCGGGCAAGATTATTGGGGAGCTGATACACATGAATATAAAATAAATGTGGCGGGACATAATACTGTTAGTCCGAATGGTAAAGGAGCGGATAATGAAATGCCACAAAATTTGGAGATTGTTCATGCTGAACCTGCGGTAATCGATGGAGGGGAACCCGAAAAAGAAATATCTCCGAATCACCAGTATGTTGATGCTGTTAATCATTTTTATACCAAAGAGATAAGAGCGGAACAACGCCGTATGCTATCTATTATTCGTACTTCTCCTCAGACCGGATATTTTGTGGATATATTCCGCTCTGTAGTAATAGATGGAGATAACAAATATCATGATTATATATATCATAATATGGGAGTGGGGGCAGAAATGTTTTCGTCTTCAGGAGAGCCATTACAGTTGACAAATCTTCCACTTGATTCTTTATCCGGAAAAGGATATCGTTATTTCAATACTTTAGGTTCATTAGCTACAGACAAGGCTTTTTTTATGGATTTTCATTTAGGTATAGATGATACGCATATGCGTATGTTTATGCCTGAAGGAGAAGAACGCATAGTTTACCAATTGAATTCTCTGTTTAATCACCGTTACTATGAATCTTCGCTGAGAAAGTTGCCTGTACCAGCTTTATTAGTGAGACAGCAGGGAGAGGCTTGGAATAAGCCTTTTGTAGTGGTCTATGAACCTTATGGAAATGGGGCTGAAGCCAATATAAAGTCGGTATATGTGGGGAAGACTGTGGCTCAGGAAGGAATTGCAAAGTTGACGGTTGAACATAAGAAAAGCGGACGGATTGATTATATAATTCATTCTATTGTGCCTGAAAAAGAAGCTGATTATATGGGAATTCGTTTTAAGGGAACATATTGTGTTGCTTCTTTTGACGGTGATTTATTGCTCTCTATTTATGTTGGTAATGGAAAGTCTCTTTCTATGAATGGATTAACAGTCAATTCTGTTTCGGGAGAGGCTTTTAATGCTCTTTTTGAGTTGAGAAATGGAGTGTTATCCTATAATTCAGACAAAGAAGTAATATATTCTTTAACTAAAAATGAATAGGTTTTGCAGGAAAAAACTTTTATGTTCTCAAATTTTGCAAAGAACGTGAATTACCATAATAGATAAACTCGAAAAGTAATGAAACACTTATATTGTCATTCGGCGGTTTTATACATTCTATTGATTTCTTTTTCTGGGGCTAATGCTCAGATAAAATTTGAAGCATCTCCTAACGGTAGGTACTTACAAACTGTAGATGGGATTCCCTTTTTTATAAACGCTTGTACTGCTTGGACTCTTCCAGTTGATTATACTTGCGATGAAGTGGAGGCATATTTGGATAATAGGCTAAAGGAGGGCTTTAATACGATTCAAATGAGTGCTGTCTTTTCGGAAATAGATAAGACTATGTATCGAAAAGCGTTCCATAATAATGATATTTCTAAACCTGTTGATTCTTATTGGAAACAAGTCGATTGGTGTGTGAAAGAAGCAACGGATAGAGGATTGATTGTTATTCTAAATCCGATATGGAAGCGTTCGGTGAATGAATTCATTCAGCAACAAGGAGAAAATAAGTGTCGGGCTTATGGAAGATGGTTTGCAGAAAGGTATAAAGATAATCCTCGTGTATTTTATTTTATAGGAGGGGATCAGATACCCGAACCGGTTCGTGGCGAGATGAATGCAATGGGGGAAGGTGTTCAGGAAGTATATGGTGGCAAAGCGATTGTTGCCTACCATAGTTGTGGTAGCCAATCCAGTAAAGAGGCTTTTCCGGATGCGTCATGGTTAACTCTTAATTGGACATACGCTTATACTCCGGCTTATAAGTTTGAGGGTATTCCACGTTATCCATATCAGATGAACTATGAAAATATGAAACAATATAGAAATATTCCAATACAATTTGGTGAGGGGTATTACGACTTTGGAGCGGCCAAGAAATATCCGGCTAATGGCATAACAGGACGTTGGGGAAACAGGTATGTTATCCGGCGGCAAGCTTGGTGGAATGTGACATCAGGAGCAACTGGCGTAGCTTATGGGGCTGAAGGTATTTGGCATAAAAATAGAGATGGAGAAACGTGGTTGAAGTGTTTGGGCTATGAGAGTAGTAAAGATATGGGACGTCTTAAAAAGTTGTTTGACAGTTTGGATTGGTGGAAACTACATCCTGATATGGATCATGAGTTTTTGGTTGCTGGGTATGGAGAGTACTTGACTGATGGTTATGCGACTGCTGCTGTAGCTAACGACATGTCTTTTGCATTGATTTATACTCCTGTACCCCATACATTATGTATGAGGCTTTCTGAAAGCTTTTCCAATCGGACAGTCGAGATGAAATGGATTGACCCAGCTAATGGAGAAAAAAGAGATGTAAAGGAATATGAATTGAGAAGTGGTTGTTTGGTTGTAACATCTCCTCCGGTTAATAGTTCTGGAGCGGGTGATTGGGTACTTATATTAAACTTTAGGAAAGAATAATTGCAGTGTGTCAAGGAATGCCTTCACGGTATGAGAAAAAAATCAGCTGACAAATTCTGAAATAGGTTTAAGAAAATAGATGTTATATACAATAATATAGAAAAATGAAACAATATGAAGAAGTTTTTATTATTCACAAATTTAATACTGGTATGTGTATTCATGAGTGCCCAAAATCCACCGATTACTCCGGCTTGGGCTTTTGAACATATAGCATGGGAAGATAGTATTAACACGGAAGAAGGAGCAAAAGCACTGGTTGACGGATATTTACAACGTGATATTCCTGTTGGCGCTGTCATCATTGATAGTCCTTGGAGTACTACTTATAATGATTTTAACTGGGATACGCAACGTTATTCAGATCCGAAGAGGATGATTGATTATTTTAAAAGTAAAGATGTGAAAGTACTTCTATGGCTCACAGGAGTAGTTAATATTACCTGTAAGGATACCCGTTTTCAAAAAAGTGATACGTATCATGAAGTCGTTTCCAAGGGGTATGGCATAAATCAAAGTAAACCACATGCTTGGTGGAAAGGAGAAGGGGTACATATTGACTTTACAAATGAGGAAGCCATCGCTTGGTGGTACAAGCAACTGGATAAAGTCTTTATTGACGGTGTCTATGGATGGAAGGTCGATCAGGGAGAATTCTGGTTTGGAGATATTCTTGATACATCTGTCGGTCAGATGAGTAATGAGCGATTCCGTCCTTATTACTATGATGCTATGTATGATTATACGGTAAAAAAGAACCCGCATGGTATCATTATTACTCGTCCTTATTCCCATCAAGGAGGTTATGCGGCCAGTGTGGAGAAGATGAATATGGGATGGTGCGGAGACTTTTCTGGTGACTGGAAAGGTTTGAAACTGCAAATTCAGAATATTTATCAGTCTGCAAAACGTGGATATGGTTCACCGGGATGTGAAGTCGCTGGCTTTTTCATGAAACGTTCCAATAAAGAGCAATTTGTGCGTTATGCACAATTTGGTTGTATGACTGCCTGTATGATTAATGGTGGTGAAAATGGTGCTTTCAGTAATCATCTGCCTTGGTGGCATGGTACAGATGTAGAAAACATCTATCGCTATTGTGTTGTATTGCACAATGAAATGATTCCTTATTTATTCTCAACAGTGGTGGATGCACATTTGCGTGGGGGATCTTTGATAAAGAATGCTTCTTATGAGGAAGAGAGCCATCAAGTAGGAGATTACTTGTTTACTAAAGCTATCACGTCAACAGATAATCGTGTATCGTTTCATCTTCCCTCCGAAGGGGAATGGATGGACTTCTATAATGGGAAAAAGTATGCTCCCGGCAGTTTAATTGAAGAAGCGTATGCGCTAGAACATTTTCCCTTATTTGTGAAAGCAGGAGCTATTTTACCATTGAATGTGGCTAGTGAGATAACTGGATTGGGAGATGCTTCAATGGCTGGACGTAGAACTATCATGATTTATCCTAATGGAAATACTACTCGTCTGCTGCATCTACCATGCGGAGATGGTATTGAATATGAAGATTGTCTAGTGACTTATGATGAGAAGACAGGTAAACTGCAGGTTAGCGGTGGTACATTTCAGAAATATACTTTTATTTTAAAAAATATGCCGTCTGTGAAGGAAGTGAAGAATGCTGTTTCTTGGAAGTATAATGTTGAAAAACAGGAACTCCGTATTGATGCTCAGGGAGATTCTTTGAATATTAAAATTTCATAAGCAAGAGATACACATTCTTTGCCTGAAATGTTTTCACTTGATGATAATATTAGAAAACTCTAAAATTTTCATTTCATTTAGAAACAGCATAAATCAACTGTTATGAAAAAATATATAATGATTCTGTTGGGAATTGTTCCCATGTTCATGTTTGCCCAAAATATTACAGACCAGGCTGTTATGAATGACAAGTCGGCTGATATTTATAGCTATCAAGAGGACAACCTGTCTACGGTAGACGATTCGATATTCCTGTATCCCGACCGAATTCGGTATGATAACCGCTGTATCCAGATAGAAGGAAAAGATGTTTTTGTTTATAGCGGTGCATTCCATTACTACCGTGTGCCTCAACCGTTGTGGGCAAGCCGTTTTAGCAAGCTCAAAGAAGCCGGTTTCAATTGTGTGGAAACCTACATCCCGTGGAACTGGCATGAACAGCGTATGCCCAAATCGGTGAACGATGAATCTTGTCTGGATATGCGGCAATTGGAGGATTTCCTCGAAATGGCGGAAGATTTCGGGTTTTACGTCATAGCACGTCCCGGTCCCTATATTTGTGCCGAATGGAGTGGCGGCGGATTTCCACAATGGCTGATGCGGAAGAAACCTGCCAAAACCAAGTTTGAGGCTTGGCTGCAAAGTAACGACCCAGAGTTTATGCGCTGGAACGAGCATTGGTACAAGGCTGTGTGCCGCGTAGTGGCTCCGCATCAGATTACGCATAAGGAGAAAGGAAAACCGGGAGTCATTCTTTTTCAGGTGGAAAATGAGTTCAACCGTATCAAGTGGTTTCCTTCGGCTGATAAGAAAGACTATCTCGTTAAGTTAACGGAACTTACCCGTAAATATGGCATCGATGTTCCTATTATTACTTGTTGGACTTCTGAAGCGCGCAATGTGCCCGAGGGTCCGTTGAACGGGGTGGTGGATATGGTGAACAGTTATCCCCGATGGGAGATAGAGAAGAACTTCGGACGTCTGATTAACCAGCAGTTGAAATCCCAGCCGGGCAAGCCGCTTATTTCCGGGGAACTTCAAGGCGGTTGGTATAGTGATGTAGCCGGAAAACTGAGTTGGAAACAAGACGGTGTGGCACCGGTGCAGACACAGAACATTACGCTTTATGCCCTTCAAAGAGGATTTTGTGGTATCAGTTACTATATGACGGTAGGTGGTACCAATTTCGATGACTGGGCTTCGCGCCAGACAACGACGACCTACGACTTTGCCGCTGCCATCAGTGAAAATGGATCGGTGAATGAACGTTTTCGCCGTTTCCGTGGATTGGCGGAACTGTTGAAAGAACATGGCACCAAGATAGCCCGCGCCGTGTTGACACCTGTGGAATACAGTACTACCGATGCCGATGTGAAACTGGCACTTCGGCAGGCAGCCAATGGAGACCGTTACTATTTTATTCGGACGGAAGAACATACACGGCAGCATTTTGGTACATTGCAAACTTCCGACTTAACATTGGATTATGCACTTGAACCTTTCGGGGCTATGGTCTATTACTTGCCTGCCGGTTCTTCTTGCGGAGAATGGTGGCCTAAATTGCCGGAAACGATGGCACGTCCTACAGTCAAGGCTGATACTATCCGATTGCTGCCGACTTGTCAGATGGCAGATCCATTACCTACCCGTTGGACAAAGTTGAAAAAAGGGGAACATCTGGATGAAGACGGTATCTATGGGCGTCACTTTGTCTATTATCGTACCAAAGCGCCCGAAGGCGAGGTATTGGAAATTGGTCGCATCGGAGATAAATTGATTAACGGTTCGGAGGCTGATGAAGTGCTGGTATCTGTTCATGGGAAAATAGTTCCTCTTTTGCGTGAAGATGCTCACTGCGCATTTTATCAGTTGCCGGGAGATGCTGCAAGCGGAAACTTGACAGAGGTGCTGATGTTGTTCGAAAGCAAAGGCTTGCATCACCACACCAAGCAGATTGTAGAAGAATATTGGAGCATTGGTATCAATTATGCCCGATGTGCAGGAAAAGATCTCAAACTGGAATATGCTTATACGGAAAAAACGAGAGGCATCGAACTGTCAAAAGGAAAGCAGATGGAACGTCCGGCGGCCGGCCAGACGGAAGATTTCCCCCTGACATGGCATACTTATTCATTTGTTTTGCCCTTGCAACCCGAAGGAGTATGGTTTCCTTATCATCTTCGTTTGGAACACAGTGGAAACGGATTTGTTTATTTGAACGGGCATTGCATAGGGCGTTGTTGGCAGAAAGGACCGCAGTATGAATACTACTTGCCCGAATGCTGGCTGAACCTTGGTGGTGAGAATCATTTGGCAATCAGTTTGCGCCCCACAGCCGATGGAGCGGAGATACGGAAAGCGGAGATTGTTCCGATTACCCAAGTGGCTGAAAAGAAAAAAACGGACTCTTTGACTATGGATCGGTTAAACGGGCGGTGGGGGGACCAGGGAGATGGCACGTATCGCAATCCGATAATTGCGGCTGATTATTCTGATCCGGATCCGTTACGGGTCGGGGATGATTATTATTTGGTCGCTTCCACTTTTGAGAGCTTTCCGGGTGTCAGCATCCTACATTCGAAGGATTTGGTCAATTGGACTACTATCGGAGCGGCTTTGACCGATTTAGGCTCGGTGGACTCGGCCTACACCGCAAGGAAAATGGAACGTTATAATGGCGGAGTTTACGCTCCTACAATCAGTTATCATAATGGGAAGTATTACATATACGTGAATCTGTACACTGACGGCTTTTACATGGCTACAGCGGATAATCCGGAAGGCCCTTGGAAAAGTGGTTTTGTAAAGGATAAGTATGGCCGTCGTCTGAAAGTGACCCGTTGGTCTGATCCTTGTCCGTTTTGGGATGAAGACGGAAAGGCTTATCTGGTGGCCAGTCATCCAGGCAAGAAATATTGGTATAGCTATATTTTCCAGATGTCCGAAGATGGTACCACGTTGTCGGATGCTGATTCGGCCCACATGGACAAAAAGAACTTCTTATATCAGTATCCTGACGGTGGAACGGTGATTTCACCCTATCATTCCAGCGAGGGAAACCGTATCTTTAAGCGGAACGGTTATTATTACTTGCAGCATATCGAATTTACCAACCAGGGGCAGGGCGAAGGTACTTACATTTTCCGCTCGCGCAATTTGTATGGTACCTTGCCCGATGGAACGCCCGGAAGACCTGGTAATCCGGGAAAATATGAAGTATTTACCGTGGAAAAGGTGAAGAACCGTGATAGCTTGCGTATCCCCGGCCAAGGTGGATATGTGGATACACCTGATGGTAGGTGGTTCTGGATAGGGCAGTTTACGCGTGATTATGCCTGCGGACGCCCTCCTCATTTGTTGCCGGTGACGTGGATAGATGATTGGCCGGTGATAGGGGTGGATGTGAAGGACAAAGAAGGGCAGATGGCTTGGCAATTGCCCAAGCCTGTCCAAGGATATGCGTTGACGCTGCCACAGGGAAGCGATGACTTCGACAAGGCAGAGCTGCATCCGCAATGGATGTGGAACCATGTACCCGATTCAAGCAAGTGGTCTTTGACCGAACGTCCCGGCTACTTGAGGTTGTATGCCTCGTCTGTAAGCGGAAAGGGATTTTTCAAGGCACCCAATACCATCAACCAGCGATATATGCGTAGCGATTCTGCTGTAGTCACGACAAGAATGGAAATTGCAGGCATGAACAACGGACAAAAGGCCGGGCTGGTTCACTTCAATGGCGGCAAGAATTATGCTTTTATTGCCGTGACCAAGCAGAATAATGTCTGTAGAATGGAATTTGAAATGGATGGGCAGGCTGCTATCGGAACCGAATTGCCTTCCGGTCAGAATGTGATTTTCTTGCGTACAAGTATAGGAATAACCGATGAGGCTGGTTTTCAATACAGTTTTGATGGGATAACCTATCATAAGTTAGGAAGTGTCTATCCGATGAAAGCGGCTAATTTCAGAGGGGACATGATTGGCGTATTTACGTATGATGACGGGGGACAAAGTGGTTTTGTCGATGTAGATTGGTTCCACTATCAGGTAAGTAACCGATGAAACTTAAATCATGTTAAAAGGAAGCATTGACGGAAAAGTAATATTGAAGCCGGAAACCGTTCGTGAGATGCAGGCCGACCAAGTGGGGGTTGCCAAAGTGCCCCCGGGTGAGTATGTAGAAAGAGCATTGGGAAAACACCACACTGGTATCTATGGCTTTGGATAATGGAGGGAACTGGTTGACGACGTGACCGGTGAAGCCTATCAAATCAGCTCTCCGGGATGGGCAGGTGCTTATCCTTGGATAAACAAACGGGATAGTGTTTACGGCTTCTTTCTACGGGAGTCCCATTATTTCTCGTTTGGTAACGACAATAGTAAATGGTAATAAACATAATAAAAAGTAATAACAGTATGATGAAGAAGTATTTTTTTATAGCAGGATTATTTTTGTCTGTTTGGGGACAAAACGCAATGGCACAGAAGATTGATACCAAAGGAAAAGGAGAACCGTTTCTACATTATTGGAGTGAGGGCACTTGTGCCGGACGCGCCAATGAGGGATTGCGTACAAGCTGGGTGGAACAGTTGAAACTAGTGAAGGAACATTGCGGTTTCAAGTACCTGCGTATGCATGGCTTGTTTGACGATGACATGTTTGTCTATTTTGAGAAGCCGAATGGACAAGTTGTATATAACTGGCAGTATATTGATGAAGTATACGACCGTATGTTGGCTGTCGGTGTGAAACCGTTTGTGGAACTTTCGTTCTTCCCCAAAGGGATTGCCGCAGACAACAGCAAGATGCAGATGTGGTATCAGAACCGGATAACCTTTGATGAAAGCCGGTTGGGAAAATGGCACGACCTAATAAAGAATTTCACACAGCACGTAGTGGACCGTTATGGTATCGACGAAGTCCTGACATGGTATTTTGAAGTGTGGAATGAACCTAATCTGAACATGAATCCCAAAGCCGGATTTTTTGACGGAACCAAGAGTGATTACTTCAAACTCTACAAGGCTTCGGCAAAGGCTGTCAAATCAGTGGATTCACGTTTGAAGGTGGGCGGACCTGCTACCAGTAACTTTATAGCTGACACCCGTTTTGATGGTGAGGTTTACGACCAATCCAAGTCACGTTTTTATTCACAAGATAAAATCAACAAACAACAGTGGAAAGGTTCGTGGATTGAGGATTTCATCCGTTACTGTGAAAAGGAAAACTTGCCCCTTGACTTCATTGCTACCCATCCTTATCCCACGGATTATGCACTCGACCCGGAATCCGGTCGCAGCAAAGATGCCGTGCGCTATGTTTATTCATTGAGAGACGACATCAATTGGATTCGCAAACAATTGGCGGACAGCAAATACCCCCAAGCGGAAATACACCTGACAGAGTGGAGCACCAGCCCGAATAGCCGTGATGTGATGCATGATATTTTACCGCCGGCCGCTTATATCCTGAAAGCCAACTTGGATTGTATCGGTCTGACTAACTCGCTCATGTATTGGACGTTTACGGATATTTTTGAAGAAAAAGGTGGTGGCGAAAGCATTTTCCATGGAGGTTTCGGTATGATAAACTTTCAAGGACTGGTAAAACCTTCGTTCCATGCTTATCGGATGTTGCACCAGTTAGGCGATGAAAAACTTTATTATGCTGATCCTCTTTTTGTGAGTCGTTCGTCAGAAACAGGGAAAATTACCGCCCTTGCATTCAACTATCCGGAAGAGTATGAAATAGCTGTCCCTTCTGCCAAGAATTTCAGTAACTATATGGATGCCTCTTCCAAAAAATTGAATATGTCCTTGGAAGGATTGAAACCGGGAGCTACATTCATCGTAGAGACACTGGATAAGAATCATGGTAACGTATATGATGATTATGTAGAGATAGGTGCCCCACATTCGCCCACGCGTGAAGACATTGCCTATCTGAAGCAAAAGGCTTGGGAGACAAAGAAAGAAACATTGCGGGTTGATGAAAACGGAACATTGACATTGAATTGTGAATTGTTGCCGTGGACTTGCGTGCTGATAAAAGAACTGTAAGAATAAAAGTTTATAATAGGACTAAGATTTAGGTTGCAGATTTTCTGCTTCCTATAATCTTAGTTGTATCATTTATTGGCAAATATTGAAATTATGAAAAGACATTTAGTTTATTTGCTGACTTTTTTGTGCTTTGCGCTGGTCGGTTGCAAAGATGATGAAAACAAAGATGACGGTCGCATATATCCCGAAGAACCGCAAACTCCATTTCAAGTATCAAACCGGAAAGGAAGGTTGATGCATTTAAGAAACGAATGGGAAATTTATGCCTATTCAGAGCCTGACGGACGACTGTTAGATACGGTTTATTGCATTAAAGATATGCCTGAAGATTTTCAACCGCAAGCATATAGAGATGTAGATTTCAGTGGAGAAGCAATATATTTATATTATAAAAAAATGATATCCGGTGAAGTAACGTGTTATTATTCTCTGAATGTATCAGAAATGTCGTATAGTACACAGATACCTAAATAAGAACTATCTTTGTTATCTCCTTGACAGGAATTAATGGCCTTTACCTGAAACGTTGTCACCTTAATAGCTGAAACGCTTTCAGCTTATAATCTGAGACCGTCTCAGCTTAGTACCCTAAATAGAAAAACAATTTGATTGATTGAAATTATGAGAAAGAAAACATGGATTATCCTATTGCTCCAATGGCTGTCAGTTCCGTTGTGGGCAGTTACGCATCCTTCTATTTATGTTTCCGATTCAGACAAACCGCTCATCAGAGAGAAGATTGAGCATTGCGACTGGGCAAAGGAGGCATACAATCGTCTGAAAGATAAGGTGAATCCATACGTGGAACGCCACCGGACGGATCCGGAATGGATTGTCTCACGCATTGCCATGTATTGGAAAGAGGGTGAACGCTACACGCAGTGTTACCTGAAGAATGAGACTTGGGAACGTGGCGAGGGCAATGCGCCCGTACCGACCGTGCGTATGCCGGGAATGCGGACATGGAACAAGTTCTACAATGTCCCGCTGGAAGAGCGCACTCCCTACAATGAAACCGGAGACATGTGGGGCGTAAGCCGGACAGACCCCTCGGCACCTAAAGTCCTGGTGCCCTACAAGGAGTCAGGCCACATGATACGCTCCAACAATGTGGAGATTCTGACGTTGGCGGAAGAGGCAGCGTTCCTCTACTGGCTGACGGAAGAGGAAAAATACGCTTCGTTTGCCGCAGATATTTTCAATACTTGGCTGGTAGGTACCTATTACATGAACCCGATTCTGGACCCCGGTCAGTCTTCCAAAGGAAAAGGAGGATATGAACCGGGAGGCATTCTGGGCTATTATGACTACGAGCAGATACATGACGACCTGGCACTTCATGCGGCTGCTATCTATGATTTCACGTATGATTATCTTCTCCGGCATCCCCATCCGCACTTGCGGGCTATGGGCAAAGGCCTGCCGGAAGTGGCTAGTACGGTATTCAAGCGCTTCATCGACATAGGCTTTATCCGCGGCGGGAAGACCGGAAACTGGAATGTGAACGGCTGGAACATGATGTTGCGCCCTATACTGGCCTTGGAAGAGAATGATGCGTATGCCGATGGCAAAGGACGTTCATATTATCTGCATTATCTGACAACGGAATCTACCCCTTATCATGATGCCATACCGGACATCCTGAAAAGTTACGATCCGGTGACCGGCTTGTGGCCGGAATCTCCGGGATACTCTTTTGGCACGATAGCCATGCTGTTGGAGTTCTCTACTTTGCTGAAGAGATGCGGCATAGACATTATCGCAGGTAATCCAATCATGCAAAAGGCGGCTCTTGCCGCATTTCCATGGATGGATGAGCGCGCCAATATGATTGTGTTTGGCGACAGCCGGGGGGGAGCCGCTAATTTCGGGACATTCGAGCATCTTCTTGCTTATTATGGGCAGACGGGGGACACGAAGAACAGTGCACGTGTAGCAATGGCACTGAGAACAGGCCTTGCGAATGGGGCCTACAAGCGTGAAAATGCAGGGTGGACAGGGCTTTGCACTTATATGGCCCGTATTCCGGTGACGGATGAAGGTGCCGATATGGAACGTATGTCTTATTCTCCCCATCATCGTCTTGTTACCATGAAAAGTAAGAAGGATCAGGAAAATCTGATGGCTGTATTGTATGGCGGGCGCAAAGGCTATCATTTGTCGCCTAATGGCTTGGCTTTGCAATTGTACGGGTTTGGTTATGCTTTGGCTCCGGATGCTTCAGGATATGAGTCTTATTGGAGCAAAGACCAGCGGTACCATCAGTCTGCTACCGGAAGTAATACGGTTTTGCCGGGATATGCAGAGGGGGATATCACGATTAAAGCGATGGAACCGTATGTTGATTCTGAAAGTTTCGTGAACGCACAAGCGTTGAATCCCTGCATAAATATCTGTGATATGGAGGCCGGAGAGAAAAGGCGGGTGGTTGCCATGGTGAAAACGGCTTCGGATAAAGGATTCTATGTCGATATCTTTCGTTCCAATCAAATGGATAACGATTACTTGTTCCATAATGTCGGCACTTCGTTAAACTTGATGGATGCCGGTGGAAAGTTGCTTCCTTTGACGGAAACGGAACGTTTGGAAAAAATTTATGGCGAGGGCTATAATTGGTTTAAAAAGTTGAGAAGAGCCGCTTGTCCAAATGATTTCAAGGCTGTCTGGAACATTACTTCCGGTGAGCAACCTCTGTCTATGCAGATGTGGATGATGGGGGCGCAAGGGCGTGAGCTATATGCATTGGAAGCCCCTTATACTACATTGCAACAGGGACTGACTCCGAAGAATGTCAGTACGGCTCCGTCCATAACTCCTACTTTGCTTGTCCGGCAGAATGGTAATAACGCATGGAGTTCACCCTTTATCGCTGTCTTTGAGCCGGTGAGAGGCGATGCTTCGGTCGTTGGAACAGAAAAGATAAAGGTAGACGAAAAGGTGGTTGCCTTTTGTGTAGAATCGGAAGGCAAGCGCAAGGACTATATTTTCAGTTCCACGTCCTCGGATGTTGTTTGCTCATTCGGCAAACGGCAGGCTTTTCAGGGAACATTCGGACTGATTACCGAACTGGCGGACGGATTGGAACAGATTTATATGGTGGACGGTCGGAAAATAGAACGGGGAAAATATGTCATAGAAGCATTGGAACCGGTTTCCGTTTCTGTCTATCGTAAGGATGGGGAATGGTTCTACTCTTCGACTGGAAAAGCTACCGTCAGATTAGGAAAGAATATATATAAGGTTGAAGCGGGGTATCACCGACTGTTGAAATGATCGTTGGAATAATAATAATTTAAATGTAAATGCTTTATGAAATATAGCAAAATATTTCTCTTATCCATCGTTATGATGTATACATTGTCTTTGTCCGCAGGCGATTTGAAACTTTGGTACAGTAATCCTGCCAAAACGTGGACTGAGGCGTTGCCGCTTGGCAATTCCCGTTTGGGGGTGATGGTATTTGGAGGTACCGATAGTGAAGAATTGCAGTTGAATGAAGAGACCGTTTGGGGTGGAGGTCCTCATCGGAATGATAATCCGGAAGCATTGCAAGCTTTACCACAAATCCGGCAGCTTGTTTTTGAAGGACGTTATAGGGAAGCGCAAGATTTGGTATCCCGGAATTTTGAGACTCCCCGAAACGGAATGCCTTATCAGACAATTGGCAGCTTGATGTTGCATTTCCCGGGACATGAGTCCGCTGTGAGCTATTACCGGGATTTGGATATAGAAAAAGCCGTAGCTACCGTCCGATATAAGGTGGACGAGGTGACATATACCAGAGAAGTGTTTGCTTCTTTTGCGGATGATGTGGTTATTGTTCGGCTTACAGCAGATAAACCGAAAAACCTTTCATTTGCTGCTTCATTCCAGTCTCCTTTAGACCATGAGGTAAAGCATTGGAACAAAAGACTGGTACTGACTGCTAAAGGAAAAGACCATGAAGGTGTTCCGGGTGCTATCCGTATGGAAACTCAGGTTGAGGTAAAGAATGAAGGTGGGCGTGTCACTGTGCAGGGAGAATCTGTCAAGGTGGAAAATGCAAATGCGGTGACACTCTATATATCTTCGGCAACCAATTTTGTTAACTATAAGGATGTAAGTGGAGACGCCCATAAACGGGCAACGACTTATTTGAATGCAGCTCGTGAAAAAATATATGGACAAGCCAAAGAAGAGCATATCGCTTTCTATCGGAAACAATTCGATAGGGTAAAGCTGGACTTGGGTACTTCCGAGGCTGCAACTCAAGAAACCGATGTGCGGGTGAAGCGTTTCAATGAAGGAAATGATGTCTCTTTGGCTACTTTGCTTTTTCAGTACGGTCGTTATCTGTTAATATCATCATCGCAACCGGGTGGACAGCCTGCAAATTTACAAGGAATTTGGAATAAAGATTTATTGGCTCCATGGGATGGTAAATATACTGTGAATATCAATTTACAGATGAATTATTGGCCGGCTGAAGTTACCAATCTCAGTGAATGCCATTCTCCTCTTATGCAAATGCTGAAAGAGTTAGCAGAAAGTGGAAAAGAGACTGCTCGCACGATGTATGGTTGTAGGGGATGGGTACTACACCATAATACGGATATATGGCGTTGTACAGGAATGGTTGATCGGGCATTCTGGGGGATGTGGCCTAATGGGGGTGCCTGGTTATGTCAGCATTTGTGGCAACACTATTTGTATACAGGTGATAAGACCTTCTTGAAAGAAGCATTTCCAGTAATGAAAGGTGCTGCAGATTTTTTTGTTGATTTTCTAGTTGAACATCCCAAATATGGTTGGATGGTAACTTGTCCTTCTAATTCTCCGGAACATGGTCCGGAAGGAGATGAGAAGAAAAATGCTCCTTCTACAATTGCAGGTTGCACTATGGATAATCAGATTGTTTTTGATCTTTTCTCAAATACTTTGCAAGCTTGCAAAATCTTGAACGAAGACAAAATGTATGCTGATACTTTGCAATATATGGTGAAACGTCTGGCACCCATGCAGATTGGCAAACACAATCAATTACAGGAATGGCTGGAAGATGTGGATAATCCGGATGATAAACATCGGCATATCTCACATGCCTATGGGCTGTACCCTAGTAATCAGATCTCACCTTATACGCATCCTCTATTATTTCAAGCAGTAAAGAATACATTATTGCAGCGTGGTGATGAAGCTACAGGATGGTCTATAGGATGGAAAATTAATTTATGGGCGCGCTTGTTAGATGGAAATCATGCTTTTCGGATTATAAAGAATTTGCTTCAAGGGCGTACTTATCCTAATTTGTTTGATGCACATCCACCTTTCCAGATTGATGGTAATTTTGGCTATACAGCCGGAGTTGCAGAGATGTTATTACAAAGCCACGATGGAGCAGTACATTTATTACCAGCATTGCCGGATGCGTGGGCAAAAGGCAAGATACAGGGATTGGTGGCTCGTGGAGGATTTGTTGTCGACATGGAATGGGAAAATCTGCAACTGGATAAAGCGATAATTCATTCTCGTTTAGGTGGAAATTTGCGTTTACGTTCTTATGTCCCTTTGAGAGGAGAAGGGGTGACTGTGGCAATAGGTGAGAATAATAATGCTCTTTTCTATTCAGCAGACATAAAAGAACCTATGGTTTCCAAAGAAATTAGACCTCAATATCCTATTCTCAATAAAGTTTATGAGTATGATTTGGTGACTGAAAAAGGGCAAACTTATACAATTGAAAGGGGATTTTGATGTTTTGTTAAGCTATAGCTATTAGTTATAAAAAGATAAAGAGAGCATGTAAAAGTTACTTGGTATATTTCGGGCGAATAAATTATTCGCCCGTATACAATGTATTACTTTTCATGTTTTTACTCTTTTAGATAGTCGTAATTTCTCCTGCCATCGGAGTACGCATTCTTTTTCGTACCTCATCAGGCGTATAACCGTGGCCCAGTAGAAACATCAGTTTAGTAACGGCAGACTCCGTTGTACTATCATATCCGCAAACTACTCCCGCCTGCATTAGCTGATAGCCCGTTTCATAACGTTCCATTTCTACGGTTCCGGCACTACACTGGGTGACGTTGACGATGACTATCCCTTGCTCGCAAGCATTCCGCAAACGGCGTATGAACCACTCCTTGCGGGGAGCATTTCCCGAACCGTAAGTTTCGAGCACGACAGCTTTCAATCCCTCAATGCTCAATATACTTGATACTACATTCTCCTGAATACCCGGAAAGAGTTTTAGGACAGCAACATTGGTATCTAATAGATAATGTGGCTTCAGTTCCCGTTCAACTTCCTTAAAGCGGATTTGCACATTATTATATTTAATATGAATACCTGCTTCTGCCAATACGGGATAGTTGAATGAACGGAATGCATTGAAGTTCTCTGCATTCATCTTGATGGTACGATTGCCGCGCATCAGGTGATTCTCAAAAAAGATGCAGACTTCGGGTACAAGCGGATTGCCTTTTGCATCACGTGCACTGGCTATTTCAAGACTGGTAAGAAGGTTTTCTTTTCCGTCCGTGCGGAGTACTCCGATAGGGAGTTGTGAGCCGGTGAGGATGACAGGTTTGCTCAACCCTTCTAACATAAAGCTAAGGGCAGATGCGGTATATGCCATCGTATCCGTGCCGTGCAGAATTACAAAACCTGTGTATCTATCGTAATGGTCACTGATGATGTGCACCAGTTTGCGCCAGGCTTCCGGGTCCATATCCGAAGAGTCCATCGGAGGATCGAACTGATAAGTATCGATATGGAATGTGAAATTTTGCAGCTCCGGTACGTGCTTTTTCAGTTGCTCGAGATTGAAATTCTCTAAAGCGCCTGTTTCGGGGTTTTCTATCATTCCGATGGTTCCACCGGTATAGATTAGCAAAATGGAAGTTATATTTGGACTCATATGCATTCTCTTACGATAATTTAGTGCAAATATAATGATATATCTTGGATTTAATATCAAAATGTTATAAAACTGTGCCGCTGATAGTGGAATATTGTATGGTTATGTGTGAAAATGACACTTCGCTCTTTTGCATATTTCTGCCTCTTTTGAGGCCTTTCTATATTTTTATTACAAAAAAACCACAAAATGTGATAGATTGAATGTTTTTATTATTACTTTTGCGACACTTATCAATAATGAAAGAAACAGAGAGTATGAACAAGTACTATCAACATACAGTCACATCCATGTGCATGACCATGACCCTTAGGGGTTAATGGATAGTATTTGTGTTTCTACGTGTTACACTATTTTTCAGCAGTTTTTCTTATTTAATTCAAGTCAATACAGGTATATACGTCCTGTTTCCGACACATTGTATCAACCCTATCAATAGTAATAAAGGATATGAAAGTAATAAAATTCGGCGGAACGTCCGTAGGTTCCGCGAACAGTATTTTGAGCGTAAAGAGAATTGTAGAAGCAGTAGAAGAACCGGTAATTGTGGTGGTTTCCGCGCTGGGGGGCATCACAGACAAGCTGATAAACACGTCGAAAATGGCGGCTGCCGGTGATGCTGCTTACGAAAATGAGTTTCGCGAAATTGTTTACCGCCATGTGGAAATGATTAAAGAAGTGATTCCTGCTGGTGAGGGGCAAGTGGAACTGCAGCGCCAGATCGGTGAATTGCTCAATGAACTGAAAGATATTTTCCAGGGTATTTATCTGATAAAGGACCTTTCGCAAAAGACCTCCGATACGATTGTCAGCTATGGCGAGCGTTTATCATCCATTATCGTTGCAGAGTTGACAGGAGCCGAATGGTTTGATTCACGCAAGTTCATCAAAACTGAAAAGAAGCACTCCAAGTATGTATTGGATACCGAGTTGACGAATGAATTGATTCGTGAAACATTCAGCACTTTGCCGAAGCGTGCGTTGGTTCCGGGTTTCATCTCTACTGATAAGGTGACGGGAGATGTTACGAACCTGGGTCGTGGTGGTTCCGATTATACAGCTTCGGTTATTGCGGCGGCATTGGATGCCGACCAATTGGAAATCTGGACGGATGTGGATGGTTTCATGACTGCAGATCCGCGTGTGATTTCTACCGCTTATACCATTAACGAACTGAGTTATGTAGAGGCAACGGAGCTTTGTAACTTCGGTGCCAAGGTAGTATATCCGCCGACTATTTATCCGGTTTGCCACAAGAATATTCCTATTTTAATAAAGAATACATTCAATCCCGAAGGAACGGGAACGATTATCAGACAGGAAGTATCCGATCCGCGTACGAAAGCGATTAAGGGTATTTCTTCTATCAATGATACCAGTCTGATTACTGTGCAGGGTTTGGGTATGGTAGGTGTGATTGGTGTGAACTACCGCATCTTTAAGGCACTGGCAAAGAATGGTATCAGTGTGTTCCTTGTATCTCAGGCATCTTCGGAGAATTCTACCTCTATCGGTGTGCGTAATGCGGATGCCGATCTGGCATGTGAAGTGCTGAACGAGGAGTTTGCCAAAGAGATTGAAATGGGTGAGATTTCTCCGATACAGGCGGAGAAGAACCTGGCTACGGTAGCTATTGTAGGTGAAAATATGAAGCATACGCCGGGTATTGCCGGAAAGCTGTTCGGTACGTTGGGACGTAACGGTATCAATGTGATAGCTTGTGCTCAGGGTGCTTCGGAAACAAATATCTCATTTGTTGTGGATTCCAAATCATTGCGTAAATCATTGAACGTTATCCATGATTCATTCTTCCTGTCGGAATACCAGGTGCTGAACCTCTTTATTTGCGGTATCGGTACGGTAGGCGGTAGCCTGGTGGAACAAATCCGTTGCCAACAGCAGAAGTTGATGATGGAGAATGGATTGAAGCTACATATTGTGGGTATCGCTGATGCTGACCGGGCTATGTTTAGCCGTGAAGGCTTCGACCTGACAGATTTTCGTGCAGAACTGGCAGAGAAGGGTAAACCGAGCACGCTGGAAACTTTACGTGACGAGATTATCGGCATGAATATCTTCAACTCGGTATTTGTAGACTGTACGGCAAGTGCGGCAGTTGCTTCCTTGTACAAAGACTTGTTGTTACACAACGTTTCTGTAGTGGCTGCCAATAAGATTGCCGCTTCTTCGGAATATGAGAACTACCGTGAATTGAAACAGATTGCCCGTCAGCGTGGTGTGAAGTATCTCTTTGAAACGAATGTGGGTGCGGGACTTCCGATTATCAATACGATCAATGACCTTATCCATAGCGGTGACAAGATATTGAAGATTGAAGCTGTACTGAGTGGTACACTGAATTATATCTTTAATAAGATCAGTGCGGATATTCCTTTCAGCAAGACCATTAAGATGGCGCAGGAAGAGCGTTACTCCGAACCGGATCCGCGTATCGACCTGAGTGGCAAGGACGTTATCCGTAAACTGGTGATCCTGGCACGTGAAGCCGGTTACAGACTGGAACAGTCGGATGTAGAAAAGAACCTGTTCGTGCCCGATGATTTCTTTGAAGGTTCGCTGGATGATTTCTGGAAGAAAGTGCCGAGCCTGGATGCGGACTTCGAAGCCCGTCGTAAGGTACTGGAAGCTGAGAACAAGCACTGGCGTTTTGTTGCTAAACTGGAGAATGGCAAAGCATCAGTCGGCCTGCAGGAAGTGGGTGTAAATCATCCGTTCTATGGTTTGGAAGGTAGTAACAATATTATTCTGCTGACTACAGAACGTTATAAAGAATATCCGATGATGATACAAGGATACGGTGCCGGTGCCGGAGTAACGGCGGCAGGTGTATTTGCGGATATCATGAGTATTGCAAATGTTTAATAAAATGAAACATATAATCATATTAGGCGATGGAATGGCGGATTGGCCTGTGGAGTCATTGGGCGGTAAGACGCTGATGCAATATGCCAAGACGCCTTATATGGATAAACTGGCGAGCATGGGACGTACGGGACGGTTGAAAACTGTTGCCGATGGTTTCCATCCCGGTAGTGAGGTAGCGAATATGTCCGTTCTGGGCTATGACCTGCCGAAAGTTTATGAAGGACGAGGACCTCTGGAAGCTGCCAGCATCGGTGTAGATCTGAAACCGGGCGAGATGGCAATGCGTTGTAACATCATTTGCATTGAAGGCGATCATATTAAAAATCATTCTGCCGGACACATCACAACGGAAGAAGCCGATGTATTGGTGAAGTACTTGCAGGAACATCTGGGCAATGAGCGGGTGTGTTTCTATACAGGCGTGCAATATCGTCATTTATTGGTGATCAAAGGTGGAGATAAACGTATTGATTGTACGCCACCGCACGATGTGCCCTTGAAACCTTTTCGTCCGTTACTGGTGAAACCTATGCCGGGTACGGAGAATATAACAGTTCCCGAAGGCGGTGCAGAACTGACTCCGCAACAAACCGCTGATTTGATTAATGACCTTATCCTGCGTTCGCAGGAGCTTTTGGAAAATCATCCGTTGAATCAGAAGCGGATGGCGGAAGGGAAAGACCCGGCTAACAGTATTTGGCCTTGGAGTCCCGGCTATCGTCCTAAAATGGAACGTTTGTCTGATAAGTTCCCACAAGTGAAACGGGGGGCAGTGATTTCTGCTGTAGACCTGATCAATGGTATCGGATATTATGCGGACTTGCGTCGCCTGACAGTGGAAGGTGCAACGGGCTTGTATGATACCAATTATGAAAATAAAGTAGCTGCTGCACTGGAAGCCCTGAAGACGGATGATTTCGTCTATCTACATATCGAGGCCAGCGATGAGGCCGGACATGAAGGGAATGTGGATTTAAAACTTCTGACGATCGAGAATCTGGATAGCCGTGCTGTAGGTCCTATATATGAAGCCGTGAAAGATTGGGAGGAACCGGTAGCTATTGCCGTATTGCCCGATCATCCTACTCCATGTGAGCTCCGTACACATACCAATGAACCGATCCCTTTCTTCATCTGGTATCCGGGTATCGAACCGGATAGTGTACAGACCTTTGATGAAGCGTCTGTTTGCGAAGGTAGTTACGGTTTGATGAAAGAAGACGAATTTATCAATGAATTTATGAGTCCCACCGCAAAGTAATGCGGATTTCATTAGAGCCTTGCGCGCCTTTAATTTTTAATTCTTTAATTTTAAATTTAATATGAAATATTATTCTACCAACAAACAAGCTCCCGATGCCAGCCTGGAAGAAGCCGTAGTGAAGGGACTTGCTGCCGACAAAGGACTTTTCATGCCATATAGCATTAAACCTTTGCCACAAGATTTTTATGATAGTATTGATACTCTTTCTTTTCAGGAGATTGCCTATCGCGTAGCCGATGCTTTCTTTGGGGAAGATGTACCTGCCGAAACATTGAAACAAATCGTTTACGATACATTGAATTTTGATGTTCCTTTGGTGAAGGTGACGGAAGATATTTATTCACTCGAACTTTTCCATGGCCCGACGCTTGCTTTCAAAGATGTGGGTGGACGTTTCATGGCCCGTCTTTTAGGATACTTCATCAGAAAAGAAGGTAAGAAACAAGTCAATGTGTTGGTTGCTACCTCTGGTGATACGGGAAGTGCGGTAGCTAATGGTTTCCTCGGTGTGGAGGGTATTCATGTATATGTGCTTTATCCTAAAGGGAAGGTCAGCGAAATACAGGAGAAACAATTTACGACTCTCGGACAGAATATCACAGCCCTTGAGATAGACGGTACATTCGATGATTGCCAGGCGTTGGTGAAGTCTGCTTTTATGGATAAGGAACTGAATGAGCATCTGCAACTTACCAGTGCCAATTCCATAAATGTAGCACGCTTCTTACCGCAGGCTTTCTATTACTTCTATGCTTATGCTCAACTGAAGAAGATAGGCAAGGCGAACGATGCCGTTATCTGTGTTCCGAGCGGTAACTTTGGAAATATCACTGCCGGATTGTTTGGTAAACGTATGGGATTGCCTGTGAAGCGTTTCATTGCTGCCAATAACCGTAACGATATCTTCTATCAATATTTGCAAACCGGAGTTTATACTCCACGTCCTTCTATCGCTACCATTGCCAATGCTATGGATGTGGGCGATCCGAGTAACTTTGCGCGTGTGCTCGATCTTTATGGAGGTAGTCATGCGGCCATTTCTACTGAAATCAGTGGTACTACTTATACTAATGAACAGATTGCCGAAACGATGCGTGAAACGTGGAAGGAATGTCATTACCTGCTTGATCCACATGGAGCCTGTGGTTTCCGTGCTCTGAAAGAAGGATTGAAACCAGGTGAAACTGGTGTTTTCCTGGAGACTGCGCATCCGGCAAAATTCCTCGAAACGGTGGAAGGTATTATCGGCGAAACCGTAGAGATTCCTGCGAAACTGAAAGCTTTTATGCAAGGTGAAAAGCAAAGTCTGTCGATGACAAAGGAATTTGCTGATTTTAAAAACTACCTATTGTCGCTATAAGAAGCGGAATTTCTTTAAGCGGAAAGAAATAAAGACCCGAAAGCTTGACTTTGGTGTTTCAATATAGTATATTTGTAACCGTAATTTTAACTCAGATTCAAGTTTAAATTAGCATAAGAGGAGGAGCATTGCTTCTCCTCTCTTTTTTTATCCCATCTGAAATGCCACATTTGATCTTCCCGAATGCCACATCTTAATGACTAAAATGCCACACTCTAACGGGCAATTAGTGTGGTATTTACCCGGTTAGAATGTGGCATTTGCCTTATTCAACTGTGGAAAACACACCATCTACTTGTGGCAAACGCATCGTCTGTTTGCATGAAACACATGATGCGTTTGGGAGATTCAGACCATCTGTTTCAGGGATATGCTACTAAGGACAACAGTGATAAACCACTTGCCAGAGTTAAGAATGCATAAATCTGCTCTTGACAGAAAATCAGTAACTACTCAAGGATAATATTATTATAACATGAAAAAAGGCCTCTGCTAACTATGTTGGATTGTTTTTTTATACCTTTGTACCCATATTTATTAATATTGCGAACAAGGAGTTGAAATAGACTTATAATGGAAAAGGAATGAATAAGACTCACCACAGATTACACAGATTCACACAGATTTATTAATCTAATAATCAGTAAAATAGAATCTGTGTCAATCTGTGTAATCTGTGGTGAATTAATTCATAACCGAAAAGAAAGGCATTTATTCAATTTCTGGTTCGCATTAACCATAAACAAGATAAAAACATGTTTGTATCGTCAATGTCGTCCGAAGAGTTATATGCTGAAGCAATGAAAGATTTTTCAATATTGCAGACCAAAATCGATTTATTTATGGATCGTTGTGGAAAGCGCTACAGGCAAGAACACTTTATCGGAAGATTTATTAAAAGAATGGTAGTCACGACAAAGCGGAATAATTCTTGGACCATTGCTTTTCTTGCTCTCAATGAAGGTTTTACATTCCTTATTTACGCTCCGATAACCGGTCAGGAAACTTGTGGATATATTGCATTATCGAGCAATAGAAATCCTCTTGTTCTGGAGTATACTCCACATTTTATGCAGAGATACAGAGAACGTTACCTTAAGTATTATAATCTGGACACTGGTAATTATAATGCATTAGAGTATTTTAGCTTGAAAAATAATAATACTCTTTATGTCAGGCAACCTGATAATTCATACTATTTTATATCAGAGCAAGGTGTCATGATTGGCAGACTGGTGTCAGAACGCATGATAAGTCACAAAACCTATATCGGAGATGATAACCTGTCTCTCCGTAAAAGGATTATTCTTGATGAAGAATATAAAAACCTTTGTGCGGCAAATGCACTTCTCCGTTTGCCTGATAACTTGAATTTGGAGACAGTGCGTAATGTTGCCAGTCAATACGACTTGGGTGATGAGTTCATACAAAGATGGTATACATGGCATGGAATGGAATTTGTTCAATCATAATACGGCACTTATTTACTTTTTCTACATCTCACTCCTTTTGGGAGATCACCTTCAGTTCTCCCATTTTTAGTATTATTTATAATGTCCATATACAGATAATACAAGCACTATTACAACATCCTCTTTAATACGATAAACAAGCCGGTGCTCATCATTGATTCTCCGCGACCAAGTTTCCTCTTTATAATGCTTCAGTATTTCAATCTGCCCGGTGCCAGTAGAAGGATGTTGCCTTAATTCCAGAAGGAGTTTCTCAAGCTTCTTTAACAATGGCTTATTACCGCTTTTCTTATGCCTCTGAATATCATCCAGTGCCTCTTGAGTAAACTCCAGTTCATATTCAATCATAAACCAAGCAAGTTTTTAAGGCCATCATTGGTTGATACTTTCAAAACTTTACCTTCCTTAGCCTGTTGAATAGAGCGGTCTATCTTTTCGTAGAACTCCTCTTCCGTCATGCAAATATCATGACTTGTTACAGGAACAAGCTTATAAGAACGATCCTTTCCTCTCTGAACAATTACCTGTTCTCCATTGTCAACCGAATCGAAATACTTCTTCTGGTTGTCTCTGAATTCTCTGCTGCTTATTACTAACATAGCTGTACGATTATTGATTTGATGCAAAGATAGCGATAATTTTTATTGTGTACAAATTTGGTACGCGAAATTATTATTATTTATGTGATGGGAAAGGAGAAGTCCCTATGTCAACTCAATAAGAATTAAAGGGCCTGTCAACAAGAAGTTAACTCCTTGTCGACAAACTCTTAACTTTTTGTCGACAGGAAGTTAACTTCTTGTAATGCTCTGATAATCAGTACTCGTTTTAGGCCTTTATTTTGGGTCTTTTTATCCCTATTTTCGTGCCTTGTTTAGTGCTCCTATCAGATATTTCCCGTTGCTGTTCACTGTACTCCACTTGGTGTTATGTATTATTCTCCAGATCTCATTTCCCAAGCGACCGTAATCGGACAGCTTTAATATTGCTTTTATGTCGTCCGGGTCTTTGATATGCAGTTCGTCCAGTGAAAGCAGCAGGCATTCCAGATTATGGGTGTTCTTGTTGTAGGCATACCCCGGGAATTCGATGAAAGAATATTTCCTCCATACCCCGACATCCTCCCCCGGCGGGGGAGTTAGAGGGGGGAGTTCTCTACTTTCCTCTGCTCTACTATGCTCTGCTCTACTTTGTTCGGAATTGTCTGCATTTTCGGTGGAATCGGCTGCATCCTGTCTGCAATTCTGCTGATTTTGCATACATTCTGTCTCCTTGCCATCTTTATCACCTTTATCGTCCTTACCGTTTTTATTTTCTTCCGTTTTCACCAATATGTAGGGTAGGGAGGCTATATCCCCCCTTTTCCTACGTTTAGTAGCTTCCAGCCACACTTTCTGAATCTCTATTGAAGTGAGAACGTGCTGTTTTTCGTAACTCTGCTTGTCGAAGAATCCTTTTTCAACGAGAATATCCACGATTCCCTGCATTTCTTCCTCACAGGCATCTTTTCCCACCTTATTGGTGAAGAGCGCGCATTGTTCTTCTCCCCAAAGCAGATAATATCCGTTTTCCTTGTATATCTTGCATAGCAGCTTCATTGCTATCGCTATACCTTTCATTCCGTACCTGGCTTCTATCAGCCCCATGTATATCTCGTCGAACAGTATCACAGAAATGGGATAATATTGAATCCCTCCATACGTCATTGCCATAATTTCATTCTTTAATTGTTAATTGTCAATTGTCAATTGATCGGTCTCCATTCCAGAAAATTCTCCAGCTGGAAGCTTCTCCACGCCTGTAGATCTACATCCCAGTATACGATGTGTCCTTCTATCCGCTGTATGTCGTATTCCCGGTGGAAGCGTCTTTCGTATGGCAGTAGTGTCGCCTTTACAAACTTGAACGTCCCGTCCTGCTTGTAGTATGCCACGAGTGCATATCCATACTGCATGTGGCTGATGAGGCTTTCTATCCTGTCCGTCATCCATAGTGCCGCGTCTTCCGTGTAGCCCTTTTCGAGCACGATTCTAATTCTCCATTTCTTTCTGAGCGCTTCGTAAATAGAAGCTGGTTTCTTTCGCTTTCTCATTGCGTTTTTAATTTTTAATTCTTTAATTTTTAATTGTTTTAGTAGGTGTTTATGTCGGGCATAAAAAAGAGAAGATGTCACTTCTTTGAAAAAGCGGCATCTTCTCATTTGCGGGGCTTAATCTTTGCTAAAGCGGGGCAAAGATATAGCGAATTGTAGATAGGATATAACTATTTAATTATTGTCCGATTAATTTGTAATTATTATCTTGATGTTTTCTCTCTTTCATTTATTTTACGAGGAAATTCACTTCTTAATATTTCTCCCATTTCCTCTTCTATTGTTTTTGAAACTAAGTTATTATCTTGAGCGGATAGAAAGAACTTACCTTTTGCTGCCCATTCTGCCAATGCTTTTATAGATACTTCGTTTTTATTACCAAAGCATCCTTCTTCTCTTAATTTGAGTAAGAGTCTCATCCCCTTTTCCCGATCTTTATGGAGGATGCCTTTTACTGTTTGACTTTTAGGACGTCCAGGTTTTCTCTTAATCTCTGATACATTGTTCTTTGAAGTTAATTTCTGTGCCTGCTTTGACTCTTTTTTTTAAGGCTTTCAGCCTTCATTTCTTGTTTCATTTTTCTTGTTTTTTAGGTGCATTTTGTTTTGTCATTTGTTATGGTTTCTTTTTTACTGGCTTCACCTTTTCTTAAAATATCCATATCAGTCTTTAACATTTTTATTATGCTTGTATACCAGATTTTGTTTTATCTGATGAATAATCTGGATAAAAAGAAAAGAAAAACTCTGTA
>ENA-UESU01000485-UESU01000485.1-human-gut-metagenome-genome-assembly--contig:-NODE-485-length-32704-cov-3.852883_pt1 | contig 32704 bp, 25 predicted proteins | sample MGYA00243007_ERZ508008 | MGnify/ENA primary metagenome ERZ508008 (study PRJEB26167, sample SAMN06115399) | human gut metagenome | host: Homo sapiens | place: China:Henan | collected 2016-06-23 | study...
AGGACAGGATCAGCATACCCGCCGCGGCTTGGCCGAGCAGGGTGAAGATGACGAGACTCCAATAACCGTGCATGGCTAAACCTCCTCGGGGTTGCTGATGCGTTTCCCGCGCAGCCCTTCAGTGCTGCCTTGCGGTTTGGAATGACGGTTGGGAGCACAGATGAAGTGGGGACGGGTGAGTTCCGGCCCCGGAAGCGGTGCGATGGCGGCCTGTTCCCCATAACGCTTGAGCAGTTCGTCGTATTCGCCGTAGTCCAGCGCGCGGCAAGGGCAGGCCGCGACGCAGGACGGGGGTAGGCCTTGCTCAAGATAGTCCCGGCAGAAGTCGCATTTGGTCATCTTCTTGCGCTCGGGGTCAAACTGCGGCGCGCCGTAGGGACAGTTCCATTCGCAGTAGCGGCACCCCACACAACGGTCCGGATCCACGGAGACGATGCCGTTCTCGTCTTTGTGCATGGCCTGCGTGGGGCAGGCTTCGGCACAGACGGGGTTCTCGCAGTGGTTGCACGACAGCGACACGTAGTAGGCGAAGACGTTTTGTTCATAGGCGTCGCCCACGGGAAGCCATTCACCGCCGGAATATTCCAGAACCCGCCGCCACAACACGCCTTTGTTCAGGTTATGCTTGTCGATGCAGGCGATCATGCAGGCCTTGCAGCCGGTGCACAGTTCCGAATTGAAGTAGAATGCAGGATTTTTGATCATGAATCGGTCCTTTTCTTCGGCCTGAGATACGGCCGTCCGGAGAAGCGGCCGTCCCTCCGGAGCGGTTACGCTTTTTCCACCTGCACGAGATTGGTGTGGTGAGGGTTCCCCTTGGCCAGGGCTGTCGGGAGAAGCTTGGTCAGCACGTTGACGCAGCCGTTGGTGTCTTCCCCGGCGGCGTTGGGCGTATGCCATGCGCCTTCGGGAAGTGACACCACGCCCGGCATGATGCGGGGCGTGATCTTGGCTTTAACGAAGGAAACGCCGCGCCCGTTGAACACCTTCACACGATCCCCGAATTCGATGCCGCGGGCTTTCGCGTCGATGGGGTTGATCCAGAGCTCTTGCGGCGCGACTTCCTGCAGCCACCAGCAGTTCCCGTAGGTCGAGTGCGTGCGCTGCTTGTAGTGGTGCCCGATGAGCTGCAGCGGCCACTCCTTGCGTTCCGGGCTGATCGCGCCTTCGGGGTTGGGGATGTACTCGGGCAGCGCGGTGATGGCCTGACCGGGCAGCAGGGTCCATGTTTCCGCCAGCTCGGCGAGGCGCGGCGAATAGATCTCGATTTTGCCCGACGGCGAGGGCAAGGGATTGGCCTCGGGATCGTCCCGGAATGCTTTATAGGCGATATGGTTTTCGGGGAAGTACCTTTTGTACACGCCCATCGTGTAGGCTTCCTCCAGCGTGGGCGGCAGTTCGGGGATGGCCTTGCGGGACTCCGCGTACAGTTTCTCCAGCCATTGGTATTGGGTACGGCCTTCCGTGAAGGCCTCCTTCACGCCGAGCTCGTTGGCAACGCCCGCGCAGATGTCATAGATGCTTTTGGCTTCGCCGAGCGGCTCAATGCACTTGTTATCGAAGATCACGTAGGCGATGTTGCTGTCGCCGTCGGAAGTCCAGTCATGCTCCTCAAGGTTCAAACAGCTTGGCAGCAGAAAGTCCGCATAACGGGCGGAAGGCGTCAGTGTCGTGTCGATGACCACGATGGTCTCGCACTTTTTGTCGTCCAGCAGGATGGGGTGCATCTGGTTGATGCCGCCGTGCTGGTTCGTCAGGCAGTTCCCCGCGTAGTTCCAGATGAATTTGATCGGCGCGATGAGCCTTTCGCGTCCCCGGATGCCTGCCGTGGTGGCGGTCATCTGCTTGTAGTCGTCGATGGCCTGATACCAGTTGAAGCAGGAGAGTTCCGTCTTCACGGGATTTTCCAGCGTGGGGAAGGTCGCCATGGGAAGCTTGTATCCCGCGTTTTCGCGCGCCCCGGTATTCCCGCCCTTGATGCCCACGTTGCCGGTGAGCACGGCGAGCATACCGATGGCGCGGGAAATGTTTTCCCCGTTGGTGGTGCGCTGCGGGCCCCAGCCCTGACAGATGAAGCACGGCCTGGCCCCGGCGATCTCGCGGGCCAGCTTCTCGATGCGGGCCGGGGGAATCCCGGTGATGCGCGAGGCCCATGCCGGAGTCTTTGGCGTCTTGTCCGGGCCTTGCCCCAGAATGTAGGATTTGTAGGACGAACCGGCTGGAGCGCCCTTGGGCAGGGATTCCTCATCATAGCCGATGGCGTATTTGGCGAGGAAGGGCTTGTCGATAAGGTCTTCGGTGATCATCACGTAGGCCAGCGCCGCGCTGAGGGCCGCGTCCGTACCCGGGCGGATGGGAATCCATTCGTCGCCCACGGACACCATGGAATCGGTATAACGCGGATCGATGATGATGACGCGGGTGTTACGGGTGAAACGGGCGTGCTGGAGCGTTTTGGCCTTGCACCCCGACATGCGCGTTTCCGAGGGGTTGTTGCCGAAGAACACGGCCAGTTCGCTGTTTTCCATGTCGGAAAGCGAGTTCCCGTCAACCCAGCTCCCGCCGTACAAATAGGGCATACCTACCGTGATCTGGCAGGTGGAGTAGTCCGAATAGTGGTTCAGGTAACCACCCACGAGATTCATGAGCCGGGCCACGGGCGTGGCGGCCGGAGGCCAGCTTTTGCCCATGGTGCTGCCGAGGGCACCCGTGCCGTAGTTGAGATAGACGGCCTCGTTGCCGTAGGTGTCTATGGTGCCGCGCAGCCTTTGTCCGATCTCCTTGAAGGCTTCCTCCCAGCTGATACGTTCGAATTTGCCTTCTCCTCTGTTGCCCACTCGGCGCAGGGGATAGGGGATGCGCTGTTCGGCATAGATGCGCTGACGCATGGAGCGCCCGCGCGGACAAGCACGGAGCTGCTGCATACCGTAGCGGTCGTCTCCGGTGTTGTCCGTCTCTACGCGGGTGATCACGCCGTCTTTGACGTGCACCCGCAGGGCGCAACGGCTGCCGCAGTTGACGTTGCAGGAGTTCCAGAGGATGCGCTCTTCCCCTGTCCCCGAGGGGGCGGGCGGTGCGGCGACGGCGCTTCCCGCATTGAGGATTTCAATGGAAAAAGGAAAGAATGCCGAAGCGAGGACGACGGCGCCGCCCTTGATCACGTCGCGCCGTTTGAGCAATGCCTGCTCGGTACAATGAGGTTTCCGCATGAGCCCTCCGCAGAAAAAGGATTCCGTTCCCGGAACGTCCCGATGGGACGGGATTCGAGGAACAGGCAGGCTTGCAGCATACCGCACAGGAAAGGCGGCTGTCAGTGATAAGTGGGGGCCGGAGGTTCACGTTATGGGATATAAAAAGGGGAAGGCCGGAGCCTTCCCCATATGGAAACGAGCGTGCTTGAAGCGCTACTTGAAGAACTTGTCGATATACCCCTGCACGAAAACGAAGAACACGATGAACGGCAGGACATATTTGACGTACAGGCGCAGCCCTTTCGGGAACATGAGGCCCTTGCCGGTGTCCGCTTCGGCGATGAAGTTGTCCCATCCCCAGCCGCGCTTGTAACAGCAGAAGAACAGGAACACCATAGAGCCGAGGGGCAGCAGGTTGTTGCTGACGATGAAGTCTTCCAGATCGAGGATCATGGAGCCGGGGCCGAAGGGCTGGATGCCGGACAGCACGTTGAAGCCGAGGGCGCAGGGCAGGGAGAGCAGGAAGACCAGAACGAAGTTGACGGTGACCGCCTTCTTGCGGGTCCATTTGAGCACGTCGATGCCGTAGGCTACGATGTTTTCCAGCACGGCGATGATCGTGGTGAGGGCCGCGAAGCTCATGAAGACGAAGAAGAGCATGCCCCACAGCTGTCCGCCGGGCATGCTGTTGAACACGTTGGGAAGGGTGACGAACACGAGGCCGGGGCCGGAGCCCGCATCGACGTCGAAGGCGAAACAGGCCGGGAAGATGATGAGGCCCGCCATGAGCGCGACGAACGTATCCAGCAGCAAGATGTGGATGGACTCGCCGGTCAGGGAGCGCTGCTTGTCGATGTAGCTGCCGAAGATGGTCATGGCGCCGATGCCGAGGCTCAGGGTGAAGAACGCCTGCCCCATGGCGGCATAGATGGGCTCCCAGATGCCGTGCTGGAACATCTTGCCGAAGTCGGGCTTCAAATAGAACAGGATGCCTTTTTCGGCCCCCGGCAGGGTGGATTAGATTCTTTAACTGCTGTATGATTTTGGTAATGCGCTCGACGCCCCTCTGCAACCCCATGGAGCAGACGAGGAATCCGGCGACGACCGTAACGGCCATCCAGCCGACCTGATCAAAAGGATCGCCGAGCGTCCCGCCGAAGAACGCGCCGATCTGCTCGGGCGTAAGGCTCGAAAGCTGACCCGAGCCCATGTACCAGCAGTAGGACAGCATCCACCCGGTGACGGTCGTATAGAACATCATCAGCACGTAACAGCCGATGATGCCCCCGTAGCCGTACAGATGCCAGAACGTCCCCTTGGGTTCCAGCTTGCGGAACGCCAGGCCGATGCCCTGCTTGGCGGCCCGGCCCACGGAGAACTCCATCACCATAATGGGAAGGCCGAGAATGACGAGAAAAACGAGATAGATGAGGACGAAAGCCGCCCCACCGTAGGCTCCGGTGATGAAGGGGAAGCGCCAGACGTTGCCGAGGCCGATGGCGCAGCCGGCCGATAACAGCAGGAAGCCGAGGCGGCTCCCCAACTTTTCGCGTTCGATACCCTGTTCCACTGTTGTTCCTCCTTAGGGTGTGGGAGGATGAATAGGTGACTTTTGCGCCTGAGGCAAGCGGAGACTGCCCGCCGGAAAACGTGCCGATTTCTCGCGCCAAAGGGAAAGGCGATACGTTGTCGGGGATTAGGCCATGTTCTTATACCGAAGAGCAGCCGGGCCCGCTGACGACGCTGCGGCCTCCGGTTTTGGGAGTGACCTGTATCTGCGTCCCGATGCGCTCCTTCAAGGCCGCCACATGCGAAATCACGCCGATGAGCTTGCCGTCCCGGTGCAGCCCGGCCAGCGTATCCAGCGCGGTGTCCAGCGTATCCTCATCCAGCGTGCCGAAACCTTCATCAAGGAACAGTGAATCGACCCTGGTAGTACGGCTGGCCATCTGGGAGAGCCCCAGAGCCAGAGCCAGGCTGACAAGGAAGCTTTCTCCACCGGAGAGATTCTTGGTACTGCGCAGCTCCCCGGCCTGGTAATTGTCTCGAATATTGAGCTCCAGCGCCCCGTTGCCCACTTCCAGCAAATAACGGTCAGTCATTTTGACCAGTTGCCGGTTGGCATGGGCGACCATCAACTCAAGATTCATCTGCTGGACGATGTTCCGGAATTTTTTCCCGTCAGCGGACCCTATCAGCTCCTGCAACGCGGACCACTGTTCGAACACACGTTCCTGCTGTTCGATGCGCTCCACGAGCACGCGCTGCTCCTGCCGCAAACGATCATTGTCCGCCAGACGTTGCAGGCAGGAGCCCTGTTCCTGCTGCAATGCTGCCTGATGCTGTTCCAGGACTGCCAGATCCTGCCCCAGCTCTTCCCTGTTTTTTGTCGTCAGGGCCTTCGCGGTCTCGGTGGCCAGATGTTCCCTGGCCGCTCTGCCCCGCCCTGCCAGTTCCATACGGGCTGCGTGCAGTTCCTGTGACAGACGCCCCAGGCTTTCCCGTTCCTCTGCTGGCAGACAGGCTTGCAAAAAGCTCCGCTCATCGGCAAAGGCTTCCTGTTCCAGGCCCTGTGCAAAGGCCTGCCCGGCATGCACGCTCTGTTCGGCTATGCTGGCCAGCAAGGCATCTTTTTCTCTGATGGCGGATTCCGTCATGGTGACGACATCCGACATCCTGCTGACTGCGGCGGTCTGATCGGCAAGTCGCTGTTCATCCCGTGACACGGCCTGGGCCAGATCGGCTTCGACTTCCTGGACATCTTTTTCAGCAAACAGCGCCAGACGCTGCTCGTGCAGCTTTTTCCACTGCCCTTCCCTTTCACGGGCTTCCCGCTGCTGCGACTCCAGATGAGCCTGTTGCGACTTCACTTCCTGATCATGCTGGCCTGCCGACAGCTCGAGCTCCTGCCGCGAAGCGGTCAGGCGTGTCATCTCTGCCGTCTGGCGTTCCCATTCCGCACGGCGGGCCTTCAAGACAGACGAGATGGACAAAAGTTCGGTATCGGCTGTGCCAAGACCGTAGGCAGCCAGCATCGCATCAAGCGCCTGTTTCCCCTGCTCTTCCTCTTGCCGCAATTGTCCGGCTTCCTGCCGTACTCGCTGCTGTTCGGCAGTAGCCATGCCCAGCTCATGCTTGAGCTGTTCTACGGTCTGATCCAGCATCGCCTTTTGTTTCTGCAGACGGGGCAGATTGCTTTCCAGCATCTGGCAGGCCTTTTCGAGCTTGTCTGCTGTGGAGATCCGCTGATAGAGCTCCCGAAGGAATTCGCCCATCCTGCTCTGCTGTTCCCGCACGAACGTAGCGGCATTTTCCGGAGATTCCCGCAGCAGGGAAGGCAACCCGGCCTTCTCTGCCAGCTGGGCAAGATAATCCTGCGATTCCTGGAGCTTGTCCTGAAGCGACCGGGCATTCTCCATCCCAACGAGCAGACTTTGCTCCAGGCCCGTCAGCCGTTCCCGCAAGGCGGCACACTGCTGATCCGTCACCGTAAAGCGCCGGCGAACATCTTCCACCTGTTGCCAGTTGTCGGAAGCCGGCAGGCCCTGCAGGAGGTAGGGATGTTCCAGAGAGCCGCACAGAGGGCAGGCATGCCCTTCCTCAAGAGAAGCACGATGCTGTTCCAGGCTGGCGATACGCAGGGCCAGCATACGTTCACGTTCCAGGCTCGCCAGCGAGATCTCCAGTGCATCCCGCAAAGCTTGCTGCTGTTCCAGAAGAGCCTTGCTTTGCTGGTGCTGTTCCTGCCACTGCTGCAACTGCTGCCGCCAGCGCCGCACCTCGGTATGGTACAGGAAGACATCCTTCAGAGATTTTTCAACAGCCTGTAACAGCAGGATCTTTTTCTGGATAGCGTTGTATTCCTCCTGCCACTGGAGCAGGGAACGACCCTCCAGAAGTTTTTCTTTTTCTTCAAGCAGTTGCTGCCGTCTGTTCTCTACCTGTGCCAGTTCGGCAGCGTCGACTTCCTGACGCCGGAGACGTTCTGCCAGCCGGGCTTTTCCATTCTCCAGCTGCTGGCTGATCTGTTGCAGAGCCATATTCCGTTGCTGCTGCTTCTGCTCAAGATCATGCACCCGCTGGATACCGGCCTCAATGCCGCTCAGCTGCTCCACCAGTCCGGCATCTGCCGCATGGCTACCCAGCCAGTTTTCCACGGCGGCCTGCTGCCGGAGGAGAGCGTCGAGAGCCTGCCGCCGACTGTCGCGACGGGTCTTCAACGAGGCAAGCGCCTGCTCCTGCTGGCGCACTTCCAGCAGAACGCGGCGTACTTCCTTTTCCGAGCTTTCCAACTGGATGTCGAGGGCCCGAACCTGATGCAGCAACGGTGTCTGGCGAGTCTGCTCCGCTTTGGCCTGTTCAAGCTGACGGGCGTACTCCTCCTGTTTGTGCCGGGCTTCCTGCAATTTTTCCTGCAAACGGGGCAGCTCCGTAGCGTGGTTCTGCCGCTGCTCTGTCAGCAAATTTTGCTGGTGGCGCAATTGCAGCAAGGCAGAATAGCTGCCTTCCAGCTTGGCAGCGCGTTGCGCCTGCTCCAGGCGTGAAGCCTGCGGGCGGAATGCCTGTTCCCGGAGGGACAGTTTTTCTTCTTCCGCTTCTACCTGGGCCAGCTGGCTCCGGGCCGTCTCGAGCCCCTGCAACCACTGCAAGGCTTGCTGCAGCTGCTGCGCCTGGGCCTTGGACTGGCGGCCCTGCTCTTCCAGCCGGGACAGCTGCTGCCGCAGGGCCTGCTCTTCGTCCGCAGGCAGCAGGGGCTTGCCGGCCAGCTCCTTACGCATGTCCTCCAGCAGGAGCTTTTCCTGCCGGTGCCGTTCATGCACCAGCATGGAGATGCGGCTGTATTTTTCCGTGCCGGTGATGCTTTCAAGGATGGGTGCCCGGCTGTCGGCCGAAGCATCCAGAAAGGCCGAAAAACCGCCCTGCGCCAGCATCATGGAACGGGTGAAACGGTCGAAGTCCAGGCCGGTGATCTCGGTGACCACTCTGGCCATATCCCTTTTCTGGGCACAGATGATCTGGCCGCTGTCCGCATCCGCGATCTCGTGCCGTGCCGCCTGGAGCCTGCCTTCCGGGGATTTCCGGGCCCGCCGCTGGCTCCAGTGGCAACGGTAACGACGCCCGGAGGCGATCTGGAAGACCACCTCCGCCATGCATTCCCCGGTCTGGCGGGACATGATCTCGTTCTCGCTGTCGCTCAGGATCTTGAGCCGCGGCGTCCGCCCGTACAGGGCCAGACAGATGGCGTCCAGGATGGTCGTTTTGCCGGCACCCGTGGGGCCGGTGATGGCAAAGATACCGGCGGAGACAAAATCCGGCCTGGTGAGATCTATCTCCCAGATGCCGGTCAGGGAATTGAGGTTCTGAAAACGTATGTTCTGGATACGCATGGCGGCCCCTATTCGGCGTTACTGTCGGTTTCGTGCATGGCGGTAAGGATCTCGCCGTACAGACGCATGAGCAAGTCGGCCTGGGGACCTTCTATCTTCCGGGCTGCAAGGCAGCGCGAAAAAACCTCCGTCTCGCTCAGCTCTTCAAGGTTCCTGCCCGTATCGTCCAGGCTTGGCTGGCTGTCCAGCAGACGTGCATTGCGGATCTTCAGGACGCGCAACCCGCTCCCGGCCACAGCCGTCTCTACCTGCTGGCGCAGGCTGCCCTCAAGATCATCCCCGGTATAGACCACTTCCAGCCAGGCGGAACTGTCGCTGTCCCGCAGTGTTGCCAGGCGGCCGAGTATCTCGCACATGGAGCCGCTCACGCGCTCCAGCTTCTGAAACTCCGGCACAGGCAGCAGTTCCACACGGGCTGAACGGCCGGCAAAGTCTATCAGGCAGACGCTTTTGGGCTGCGAAGCCCCACCAAAGCCCATGGGCAGGGGCGAGCCGCTGTAGCGCATATGCTCCATGCCGCCTACCCGCTGTGGCACATGCAGATGGCCCAGAGCCAGATAATCGATGCACGGCGGGAAGATGGACGCCGGGACATGCGCCAGCGAGCCTACATAGAGGTCACGCACGCCATCGCCATCAACGATCTGGCCTCCGGCAGTGAACAGATGCCCCATACAGAGCAGGGGGACGTCGGGCGCCAGACGGTCCCGCAGCGCCGCCGCCTCTTCAAGGACCTGCGCGTAATGCCGACGGATGGCTTCCTGCATCTTGCTTTCCTTGTCGCCGCTGCTCTCCCCTTCTTCCACCAGACGCATGTCGGCATCGCGCAGGAAGGGAACGGCACAGACGATGAGCGCGACCTTGCCCTGGGCATCGCGCAGGACTTTGATCTCTTCCGTGGGATCTTCGGGCAGGTTGCCCACCACATGGACATCCAGCACCTGCAGGATCTCGCGCGAAGCCCCCAGCATGGAAGGCGAATCATGGTTGCCGGCAGTGATGACCACATGTCGGCAGGAGGAAAGATAGACCTGCCGCAAAAAATCATAATACAGGCGCTGGGCTCTGTTGCTGGGCGTGCCGCTATCGAAGATGTCCCCGGAAACGACCAGGACATCCACTTCTTTTTCCTGCAAGGTACGGGCAAGCCAGTCCAGGAAAGCCGAAAATTCCTCGTAGCGTTTCTGGCCGAAAAGCGAGCGGCCAAGATGCCAGTCCGATGTATGAAGTACGCGCATGAGATGAAGGCCGGTTTGATGCCGGATACGGCAGTGGAGAAAAAATGACCGCCATGCGGCGGGTCTTTTTCAGTTATAAGGCCGAAAAAAAGGCCTGTGAAGGCCCGGCAATGAAGAAAAAACGTAAAAGAAACGCCCTGCTTGCGCAGGGCGTCTTCGTTAGTAAGCACTGATGTATTCATCCAGGCTGCCGGCAGAACAGTTCCGGCTCACCCAGAATGCCGATGCCCAGACCATAAGAGCCGTTGCCTGGGTATCATCCAGGCTTTTGAGCTTGCTTTCCAGACTGGAGCGGCTGGCGCCATGCCGGGCATGCAGGTTGTTGAGCTCACAGGCATCACTGACCCGCAGCAGCAGATAGGACAAACGCGTGTGGTCAGGCAGCAGGCGCGTATCCTTATGCGCTTCCACGATGGTCTTCAGTTCGCCTGCGGTGAACATCTGCTTGATGTTGGCCATGGCGCGGAAAAACGTATCCACGGCCCAAGGCAGGATGAATTCAGCTCCGGCGCTCTTGGTACGAAAGTAATCCTTGAGCCAGCGTTCCTGCTCGTCGTTGATGCGTGCTGCTACCTGTGGCATGGGGCCCCCGTAGGCGTCTGCGACGCCATTTTCCTGCGTTGTTTACAGGAAGCCTACCGCAGGCCCCGCCAAAGTTCAAGACATTTTCTAGAAAATGTCTTGCATTCCGTACAGGCGTCCCGGCTGCTGTCCGCACAGCCAGGCAGCGGCCCGCAGGGCTCCCTGAGCGAAGGTCTCGCGCGAGTGGGCCTGATGCGTCACTTCGATGCGCTCGCCGGGGCCCATGAAGTAGACCGTGTGAACACCGACCACATCCCCGCCGCGAATGGCCTGGATGCCGATCTGCGCCTTGGGACGCTCGCCGATGATGCCGTCACGGGCGGAACAGCGGACGTCGTCCAGATCCCAGCCCCGGGCTTCGGCCAAGCATTCGCCCAGACGCAGGGCCGTACCACTGGGGGAGTCCTTTTTACGGTTATGGTGCAGCTCCACCATCTCGATATCGTACTTTTCCCCGAGGGCGCGGGTCAGTTCGGGCAGGACCTTGAGCAGCACATTGACGCCGATGCTCATATTGGGCGCCCAGAACATGCGGCAGCTTTCGGCCAGCTTCGCCAGTTCCTGCTTTTGTTCATTGGTGAAGCCGGTGGTGCCGATCACATGAGCGGCACCGAACTTGGCCACACTGCGGGCCGTGGCCAGACTGACCTCGGGAGCGGTGAAATCGACGACGACAGCGTTGCCGTCCAGACTTTGCAGCAGCTCTTCCACATTCTGGCTCACCGGGCACGACACGGCCAGACCGGCAGCAAATTCGCTGCGTTCCACCACGCCCGCGAGCGTGAAGGCGAGGTCTTCCTGCACCAGCGTGCAGATGGTCCGGCCCATACGGCCATTGGCACCCATGACGATGATCGGCGTGCTCATTGCTTCACCTGTCCTGTTCTGTTGAAAGTTATGCGTCCATCCTGTCAGCGAGCAGATTCAAGAAAGCTGCTTCATCAAGGACGGTGATCCCCAGGCTTTGGGCTTTTTCCAGTTTGCTGCCCGGATTTTCGCCCACCACAAGGATATCCAGTTTTTTGCTCACGCTGCCCAGCACTACGGCGCCGGCCGTCTCGGCCAGCTGTTTGGCCTTGCCCCGCGCCATGGAAAGGGTGCCGGTGAAGAGGATGTTCTTCCCCTGCAAGGGACCGCCCTCCCCGGCTGCCTCGGCAGGCTCTGCCGCAGCCACGGGCCACAGGCCTGCCTCGCGCAATCCGGCCAGCATATGCTGGTTGGCCGGGCTTTCAAAAAAGCTGCGGATGGAGCTGGCCACCTCGGGCCCCACATCCGGTAGTTCCAGCAGGCGCTGGGTATCGGCGGCCGCCAGGGCATCCATATCGTGAAAATGCGCAGCCAGCATGCGGGCGGTCTGCTCGCCCACATGGCGGATGCCCAAGGCACTGATGAGGCGGGCCAGCGTGGCATTGTGGCGGGCATCGTCGAAAGCATCCACGATCTTGCGGGCCAGTACGTCGCCCATACGGTCGAAGGGCAGCAGATCCTGCACCGTGAGCCGGAACAGCTGTTCCGGGCTGGTGACATGCCCGCTGCTGACCAGCTGCTCTATCCACTTCTGCCCCACACCCTGTACATCCAGACCGGCCTTGGACACGAAGTGACAGATGGAGCGCAAGCGCACTGCCGGACATGAGATATTGCCGCAACGCCAGGCCGCTTCACCGGGTTCGCGGTGGGCCGGCTCGCCGCAGACGGGGCAGATATGCGGGAATTCGAACGGCCTTGCACCCGAGGGGCGTTCCTCCAGTACCGGACCCACCACTTCGGGGATGACATCGCCTGCCCGCTGCACGATGACCGTATCCCCTACCCGCACGTCCTTGGCCAGGATCTCGTCTTCATTATGCAGAGTGGCGCGGGTGACCATGACCCCGCCTACGGCCACCGGCTCCAGCTGGGCCACAGGGGTCAGGACACCGGTACGTCCCACCTGGATCTCGATACCGGTCAGACGGGTATGCACCTGCATGGCCGGGAACTTGAAAGCGATAGCGAAGCGCGGCGCGCGGGCCGTGAAGCCCAAGGCCTCCTGCGCTTCAAGATCATCCTGCTTGGCCACGGCACCGTCGATCTCCATGGGAAAATCCGCCCTGCCCTGACGCACGCTTTCCACATAGGCTTCCACAGCGGCCGGATCGGCGCAGAGTTTGCCGTCGGGCGGCGTCAAAAAGCCGTAATCGCGCAGCCGGGTCGCCAGCTCGTGCTGGAAATGGCAGGATTCCGCCTGTCCCCAGCGGGCCTCGCCCAGACTGTAGGCCAGGAATCGCAGGGGCATCTGCTGGGTGTTGGCCACATCCAGCTGGCGCAAGGCCCCGGCAGCGGCATTGCGCGGATTGGCCAAAAGCTTTTGGCCCAGGGATTCCCGACGCTCGTTGATGGCGGCAAAATCCTTTTTGTAGATGACCACCTCGCCGCGCACCTCCAGCCGTTCCGGGAAGGGTCCGGCCCCGCGCAGCCGCAAGGGGACCGTACGGATGGTACGCACGGCCTCGGTGACCACTTCGCCCTCTTCCCCGTCACCGCGGGTCAACGCCTGTTGCAGGACGCCATCCTCATAGATGATCTCCAGGGCAAGACCATCCAGTTTGGGGTCACACCAGAAGGCCAGCGGCGCTTCTGGCAGGGCGCGCTGCATGCGGGCCACGAATTCCTGCCACTCCTCGGCGGAAAAGACGTTGTCCAGGCCGTACATGCGCTGACGGTGGCGCTGCTTGGGCAGACCACCCAGCAAACCGCCCCCTACGCGCAGCGTGGGCGAATGGGGACTGCGCCATTGCGGATGGTCTTCCTCCAGCGCCTTCAGCTCCCGGAACAGGGCATCGTATTGGTCGTCGCTGATGACCGGCTTGTCCAGCGTATGATACAGATAATTGTGGTGCTCCAGGATGCTCGTCAGCCAGGCCATCCGCTCCTGGGGCCTGTCCTTTGGCGGTTCGGGCAGACTCAAAGGATCCACAGGCGCCGGGGCTGCGGATGCGGCAGACGGCACGACGATTTTTTCCGCAGCCTCTTTCTCGGCCCGTTTTTTGGGGGCAGGCGCGGCAGGGGCACCGAAAAGGGAAAGCTGTTCTGGACTCATGATCACTCCGGCAGGGCGATAAGGCGTTCACGCAGGGCCCGGATACGGTCCCGCAGGGCGGCGGCACGCTCGAACTCCAGTTCCCGGGCCGCCTCGCGCATCTCTTTTTCCAGACGCTGGACCAGCGCCGCGGTATCTTCGGCAGTCAGGGGCACGGCATCGTCCTGACGGGACGCACGCCCCCTGCCCTTGCCCCGGGATGAAGAACTGGTATCCACATACAGGGCATCCAGCGGAGATTCAAGACTTTTTCGGGTACTCCGCGGCGTGATGCCGTGCTCCGTGTTATAGGCGGTCTGCTTGGCCCGGCGCCGTTCGGTCTCGTCCATGGCCGCGCGCATGGAGGCCGTGACCGTATCGGCATACAGGATGACATGCCCGTGGACGTTGCGCGCCGCACGGCCAAAGGTCTGGATGAGCGATCCGGTGGAACGCAGGAAGCCTTCCTTGTCAGCATCGAGGATGCAGACCAGCGAGACCTCGGGGATGTCCAGACCTTCGCGCAGCAGGTTGATGCCCACCAGCACGTCGAATTCCCCTTGCCGCAGGGCCCTGATGATCTGCAAACGTTCCAGGGTGTCGATATCCGAATGCAGATAGCGGGCATTGACGCCCATATTGCAGCAATACTCGGTCAGGTCCTCGGCCATGCGATTGGTACGGGTGGTCACCAGCACCCGCTCCCCGCGCCGGATGCGTTCCCGGCATTCTCCCAGCAGGTCTTCCATCTGCCCCTTGGTGGGACGCACCTCCACTTCCGGGTCCACCAGCCCCGTGGGCCGGATGATCTGCTCGGAAATGATGCCCTGGGACTGGTCCATCTCGTATTTGCCCGGTGTGGCCGAAACGTAGACCACCTGATGCAGCAGGGAACGGAACTCGTCGAACTGCAGGGGACGGTTGTCCAGGGCCGAGGGCAGGCGGAAACCATAATCCACAAGGGTCTGCTTGCGCGAGCGGTCGCCCTTGAACATGCCGCCCACCTGCGGCACGGTGATGTGGGACTCGTCCACGAACAGGATGAAATCCTCGGGGAAATAGTTGAGCAGGCAGGACGGCGGTTCCCCGGCCTTGCGGCCGTCCAGATGGCGGGAATAATTTTCGATGCCGTTGCAGTAGCCCAGCTCCTCGATCATCTCCAGATCAAGCTGGGTCCGCTGCTCCAGACGCTGCGCCTCCACCAGGCACCCGCTGGCCTTGAAGGCCGTCAGCCGTTCCAGCAGCTCCTGCCGGATGTCGGCCGTGGTCCGCTTAAGGTTGTCCTGGGCGGAAACGAAGTGACTGGCCGGATAGATGACGGTCTTGCCCACTTCCGCCAGCACGTCCCCGGTCAGGGGATCCACTTCGCGCATGGAGTCGATGTCATCTCCAAAAAATTCGATGCGCAGGGCCCGTTCGTGATGATAAGCGGGGATGATCTCCAGCACGTCCCCGCGCACACGGAAGGTCCCGCGATGGAAGTCATAGTCGTTACGCTCGTACTGGACTTCCACCAGGCGGGTGATGAGCGCATCCATGGACATATGCTGCCCCACTTCCACCGGGATGATCATGCGGGCGTAGAATTCGGGGGAGCCCAGGCCGTAGATGCAGGAGACCGAAGCCACGATGATCACGTCGCGCCGTGTCAGCAGGGCATGGGTCGCGGCATGGCGCAATTTGTCGATATTGTCGTTGATGGACGAATCTTTCTCGATGTAGGTGTCCGAGGCGGGCACATAGGCTTCCGGCTGGTAGTAGTCGTAATAACTGACGAAATACTCCACAGCGTTCTGCGGGAAAAATTCGCGGAACTCGTTGTAGAGCTGGGCGGCCAGCGTCTTGTTGGGGGCCAGCACCAGCGCCGGACGTCCGCAGCGGGCAATGACATTGGCCATGGTGAAGGTCTTGCCGGAGCCGGTCACGCCCAGCAGGATCTGTTCCGGCACGCCGGCTTCCAGATTGGCCACCAGGGAATCGATGGCCTCCGGCTGGTCACCTGTGGGGATATAGGCGCTATGGAGCTTGAAAGGAGACTGGTTCATCATCGCTCGTCGGGAAGCCAGCCCAGGGCAGCATCATGGCGAAAAGACATCCGCCACGGCTGCCACGGCAGCTGGGAGACAGGTTCAGGATCAGGGACGGGCACAGCCTGCCGCAGGAGCGCCAGGAATTCCTTGCGGGGGATCTCCCGCGCGCCCATGGCCAGCATGTGGGGCGTGGCCTGCTGACAATCCAGCAGGAGGAAATCCCGTTCGCGCAGGAACGCCACCAGGCCCGCAAGGGCCGCCCGCGAAGCTTCGGGACAGAGGTGGAACATGGATTCCCCGAAAAAGGCCCGTCCCAGGGCCACACCGTACAGGCCGCCCAGCAGCTCCCCATCCCGCCAGGCTTCCACGGAATGGGCATAGCCCAGGGCATGCAGACGCTCATAGGCCGCTATCATCTCGGGCAGTATCCATGTCCCTTCACTGTCGCGACGGGGCGCCGCGCAGGCCCGGATGACGCGGGAAAAGGCCGTATCCATGCGCAGCTCGAACGGATGGTTGCGCAAGGCCCGGGCACTGCGGCGCGGCAGATGGAAGGCATCCGGCGGCAATACACAACGGGGATCAGGACACCACCACAGCAGGGGCATGTCCTCACCGTACCAGGGAAAGATGCCCCGGCTGTAGGCTGCCAGCAGACGTGCCGGCAGCAGATCGCCACCGGCACACAATATCCCTTCCGCGGTGCAGCATCCCGGCGAGGGGAACTGCGCCGCATACAGGGCTATCTGCTTACGCATCGTTGCGGCCGTCATCCCCCTCCTCCGCTTCCGCGCCCTGTGCAGGGGCCGCGTCAGGGAACTGGAGTACGAGTTCATTGTCCTTGACTCCCAGGCGGACGAGCCCGCCGTGGCGCAGACGGCCGAAGAGCAGCTCACCGGCCAGGGCGTCTTCCACCCGGCTGCGCAGCAAACGCCGCAGCGGACGCGCGCCCATGGCGGGATCATAGCCCTTTTCCGCCAGCCAGGCACGGGCACGGGGCGTAGAGGCCAGCGTGACCTGCTGTTCCGCAAGGCTGTTCCCGATCTCACGCAGGAACTTGTCCACGATACGCTGCATCATGGCAGGCGTGAGGGCCCGGAACGGGATCATGGCATCGAGACGGTTGCGGAATTCGGGCGTGAACAACCGTTCCACAGCCCCCAGGGCCTTGCGGGCCGCATCTTCGGGCGCGGCCTTGCCAAAGCCTATGCTGGCCTTGGACATCTCGAACGTCCCGGCATTGGAAGTCATGATGAGCACCGTGTGGGAAAAGTCCGTCTTGCGGCCGGAATTGTCCGTGAGGGTACCGTAGTCCATGACCTGCAGCAAGATGTTGAAGATGTCGGGATGGGCCTTTTCTATCTCGTCCAGCAGGACCACGGAATACGGGGCCTTGCGCACGGCCTCGGTCAGCAGGCCGCCCTGGTCGAAGCCCACATAGCCTGGCGGCGAACCGATGAGGCGCGAGACCGTGTGCGGTTCCATGTATTCGCTCATGTCATAGCGCAGGAACTCCACGCCCATGGTCTGGGCCAGCCCGCGGGCCAGCTCCGTCTTGCCCACGCCGGTGGGGCCATAGAAAAGGAAGGCGCCCGTGGGCCGCTGACGCTGCCCCAGGCCCGCACGCGAACGCAGGATGGCGCGCACGGTCTGCTCCACGGCTTCTTCCTGCCCAAAAACGATCTGCTTGAGGTTCTTTTCCAGATTGGCCAGGCGGTTCCGCTCCTGCCCCGAGACCGTCCTCACGGGCACGCCGGCCATACGGGCCACGATGCGTTCCACGTCGGACACCGTGACGGCGGCCGTCCGCTTTTCATCCTTGCGGCGCAGGTCCACGGCGGCCCCCACTTCGTCCATCACGTCGATGGCCTTGTCAGGCTGCAGACGGTCACGGACATAACGGTTGGAAAGGTCCACGATGCTGCGCAGCACGGTCTCGCTGTAGCGCACGCGGTGATGGCCCGCGTAATGGGACTGCAAGCCGCTGAGGATGGCAAAGCAATCCTCGGCATTGGGTTCCCCCACGTCGATGCGCTGGAAGCGCCGCGTCAGGGCCCGGTCTTTTTCCAGGTGGTTGCGGAACTCCTCATGGGTGGTGGAGCCGATGCAGCGCAGCTCCCCGCTGGCCAGTACGGGCTTGAGCAGGTTGGAGGCGTCCATGGAACCGCCGGAAGTGGCCCCGGCGCCCACGATGGTGTGGATCTCGTCGATGAAGACCACGGCATCCGGGATGTTCTTGAGCTCTTCCACGATGGCCTTGAGGCGGCTTTCGAATTCGCCGCGATAGCGGGTACCGGCCAGGATCAGGCCCATATCGAGGGCGTAGATCTTGACGTCCTTGAACTTTTTGGGGACCTGCCCCTGGGCGATGCGCAGGGCCAGACCTTCGGCCAGAGCTGTCTTGCCCACGCCGGGATCGCCCACGAACAGGGGATTGTTCTTGCGGCGGCGGCACAGGACCTCGATGGCTCTGTCCAGTTCTTCCTGACGGCCCACCAGGGGGTCGATCTTGCCGTCACGGGCACGGGCGGTGAGCTCGGTGGCGTACTTTTCCAGAACGTTCTCCCCGGCTTCGCCTTCTTCCTTCTCCCTGGCGGCATCGGGGGACACGCCCCGGGATCCGCCTCCTTCCGGCATACCGTGCGAGATGAAGGTCAGCGCGTCCAGACGATCCACTCCCTGACGCGTCAGGAAGTAGTGGGCATAGCTGTCCTCTTCATCCAGGATGGCCACGAACAGGTCGCCCAGTTCCACCTGGCTCCGTCCCGAAGCGTGGATATGGCCCAGGGCCCGTTCGAGCACCCGCTGCACACCGGCGGTCTGATGGACTTCGTGCTCGCCCTGATCCGGCAGCACCTGCATCTCGTTACGGAAAAAGCCTTCCAGCTGTTCGCGCAACACCGCCACACTGGCCCCGCTGCCTTCCAGCAGCAGACGGCCGGGGGCCACGGTCGTCAGTGAGAACAGGATGTGCTCCACCGTCAGCAATTCATGCCTGCGGCGTTGCACTTCCTGGACGGCAACCTTCAAAACTTCCTGAACAGCAGCACTGAGCATATGATCCTCAACGATATTTTTCCATGGTGCAGCGCAAGGGGAAGCCCGCCGCGCGGGCCCGCCGCCTGACGAGCGCCACCTTTGTTTCCGCTATCTCATGCGTGTAGACGCCGCACTGGCCGATGCCCTGCTGATGGACGGCCAGCATGATGGCCGTGGCTTCTTCCGGTGTCTTGTGGAAAATGTCGCACAGGACGCCGACGACGAAATCCATGCTCGTATAATCGTCATTGTGGAGCAGGACCACATAACGGTCCGGTTCCTTGACCTTCTTCTTGACGATGGTGGCAGTATCCGTTCCCGGCTCGTTCCAGGTTTCATCGGCCATGAGGGCTATCCTCCACGGTAGGCAGGCCCAGATCCCGGCGCCAGCGGGCCAGTTCTTCGGGCGTGAACACAAACGACAGGTCGGGCGGCAGATTATTCCGCTGCCGCCACTCCTGATGAAGATAATGATAACTCTGAGTACTAACCGGGACATCGTCAAGTCCCAGCAGAGCTTCCAGACGCAGGATCTCTTCCTCGGGCCCCTCCAGCTCCACCACGCGGGCAAAGGGGACGATATCCATGTCGATACTGGTATGCTCCAGCCTCCAGGTCTCCCGAATCTTTTCATAGCAGGCACGGACCACATAGCCCAGGCCTTCCAGGATGCTGTGCATCTGCGCGGCATCGGTGACGGGGGTCTCCCGCTCTTCACGGACCTTGAAGGCCGCATCCGGCGCGGAGACGGGCGGCAGCTTGAGGGTCAGCACGTTTTGCGCATGGTCCGGCCATTCCTGCGAGCGCAGGCGCAGCAGGTGATGCCCGGCCCGCAAGGAGCCGTCAGGCAGGTCATAGATGCGGTTCCGCTCCAGATGGACGTCCCCCCCCTGCGCACCACACTGGCGCAGGCGACGGCGCAAGCTGTCGAAATCGACCTCGAGATATTTGCGTTCTATTTCAAGAGCCATGGCATGCTCACTGTTTGCGATGAAAGAGTTTCTGCTGCAGGTCGGCGATGGTCGCGATGCCGCCCTTGCCGGGATGGATCACGGGCTCGAAGCCCAGACGGCGCGCCTGGGCCAGACGAAGGTCGTGGGCGGCCACGGGCCGCACCTGACCGTTGAGGTCCACCTCGCCCCACAGGACACACTTTTCCGGCAGCGGCACGTCATAATACGACGACAGCACCGCCGCCACCAGGGCCAGGTCCAGCCCGGGCTCCTGCAGCTTCATGCCGCCGCCGACCTTGGCATAGATGTCCACCTGTCCGAAATTGAGTTTGAGGCGCTTTTCCAGCACGGCCAGCAGCAAATGCAGACGGTTGGCATCGAAGCCGAGGGCCGCACGCCGGGGGATGCTGAGGAAGGTCCGGGCCACCAGGGCCTGCACTTCCACCGCCAGCGGGCGCTGCCCGTCCACGGCCATGACCACCGCCGTGCCGGACAGGGAGGCGTCGCGATCGCCCAGGAAAAAGGTGGAGGGGTCATCCACCACTTCCATGCCCCGGCCCCCCATGCGGAAGACCAGCAGCTCTTCATTGGGGCCAAAACGGTTTTTGAAGACGCGCAGCAGGCGGAACATCTGGCGGCGGTCGCCCTCAAGAGAGATGACGGTATCCACCATATGCTCCAGCAGGCGGGGACCAGCCAGAACACCGTCCTTGGTCACATGGCCCACCAGCACCAGCGTGACGCCCAGACGGCGGCAGGCTTCCAGCAGGGCCATGCTCACGGCACGCACCTGATTGACATTGCCGGGAAGGCCTTCGGCATCGACGCTGCTCATGGTCTGTACCGAGTCCACCACCAGCAAACGGGGCGGAGCCAGCTCCAGGGCGGCGATGACCTCGTCCACACTGGAGGAGGACATGGCCAGCAGGTTGTCATGCAGCATGCCGAGCCGCTGGCCCCGCGCCTTGATCTGCGGCAGGGATTCCTCGCCGCTGGCATAAAGCACTCTGCCCCCCTGGGCAGCGACCAGCCCCGCCACCTGCAGCAGCAGGGTGGATTTGCCGATGCCCGGCTCGCCGCCGATGAGGATGGCCGCACCCGGCACCAGCCCCTTGCCCAGCACCCTGTCCAGTGAGGCGATGCCGCTGGGATAGGGATGATGCCCGGTCTCGGCTACGTCCTGCAGAGGAACAGGCCGGTTGCCCGCAGGGACGGATACCCTGGTGTTGCTGCGGGACAGGGCCTTGGGCTGTGCCGCGGCCTGAAGGGTGTTCCACTCATGGCAGCCGGGGCATTGACCACGCCATTGCAGGGTCTGCGCGCCACAGGCTGAACAGATAAAGACTTCTCTCGTTTTAGCCATGGCATAAAAATAAAAAAAAAGTGCAGCCCATGCAAGCATGTGCAGCAAAGTTCAGCTCTTGTGTTCGGTGTGTTGCAATATCGCGCCGTCACGGATGCAGTCATGATGCGGAATTGCGTCATGACTGTGCATCACTATTTGTGTTTTTTATCACATAACTCCCATAGTTCTTTCCGATGCGCCCTTTCGCGGTATTGCAGAGTTTCTGGGGCCTATCCGCCCCGCTTTCCGGCATCACCGATGTATCCCAAGGGCATAAAAAAAGCCCCTTGCGGGGCTTGAGAGCAGTTTTGCCGGGATGTCTAGCGGGGCAGGGGCACTCCCTTCTGCGCATCCACGATGGCGACGTAGAACTCGCTGACATCGTTGGGCGGGCTGTCGAACACGACCATGAAGGGAGCGCTGGCACCGGGCAGCAGGGTCACATTGGCCCCCTGCTCTTTCTCGGGGTCGGCCAGACGGCTGGCCATGGCTTCCTTGTCCAGTACGGAGAGCTGCAAGGGGGTCAGCTGGTTGCCGGCGGTCTGACGATTGGAGGCGATGACCTTCTGATTCTGACCGTAAAGAACGGCTTCCACGGTGATCATGCTCACGGGCTGGGGGAATTCATTGACCACCCTGCCCTCGATGACCAGGATCTTGCCCATCTTTTCGTTGTTCACATAGTACTGGCGCACGTCCTTCATGGTCAGCAGGGCGATGTTCTCAGCGGTGGCTGCCGTTCCCTGGACAGGTGTCAGGGGGCGCTCATGCCAGCAGTACCAGTAGACGGCGGCACCGCCGCAGGCCAGCAGAAGCAGCAGCATCAGCCAGAACAGCCAGCGGCGCCGGGGGCGGGGCTGCTCCACATCGTCCGGCAGAAGATCCGGGATGGGCGCAGGGGCAGGCTCAGGCAATTGCAGGGCAAAGACTGTCTTGCATACGGAGCAGCGCAATTTCGCACCCGGCCGGGCAAGATGTTCCGGCAGGTTGAAACGGCTGGCGCAGTGAGGGCATTGAATTTCCATCATTTGGCTCCAGGTGCGGGCAGGTGCTAGTCCCCGGCGGATTCGAAGACCAGCTCTTCCACATCAGGCAGGGCCCGATATTTTTCAGCATAGTCAAGGCCGTAGCCGACGATGAACCCTTCCTCGAGCTTGAAGCCCGCAAAATCGACGCGCACGTCCACTTCGCGGCGTTCGTTCTTGTCCACCAGCGCGGCCAGACGCAGGCTGCGGGCCCCGCGGGCCTCGAACTGGCGCATCAGGAACTGCATGGACAGGCCGCTGTCCACCACGTCCTCGACGATCAGCACATGTTTGCCGGTGATGTCGCAGTCCACGTCCTTGCTGAACACCACATGGCGGGAACTGGACGTCCCCTTGCCGTAGCTGGACAGACGGACGAAATCCAGTTCGAGGTTCTCCGAGCGCATGGCCCGGACGAGGTCGGTGAAGAAGAACACAGCGCCCTTGAGGACGCATACGGCCACCAGGGGCTCATCACCGTAAAAGGCATCGATCTCGGCGGCCATGGCACGCACGCGTTCGGCGATCTGGCCGGAGGTATAGACGATCTTGCGTTCCTTGATGGCCTTCATCTTAATCGAGCTCCAGGAACATGGCGGTTTCGTCGCAGTCGGGGTACTTGGCGCAATGCACGCAGTCGGCCCAGATCTTCTGGGGCAGGACGCCCTTGTCCACCTCATGGAAACCGATGCGCTCAAAGAAAGCCGCCTGATACGTCAGGGAGAAGACCTTCTTGAGGTGCAGGATGCGACAGTCATCGACGCAGGCCATTACGATCTTACGGCCCAGGCCCTGCTTGCGCAGATCTTCGCGCACGGCCAGGGAGCAGACTTCGGCCAGATCCTCCCAGACAGGCGCCAGGGCGCAACAGGCGGCCAGGCCGCCCCGGGGGGCGTCGATGACCAGGAAATTACGGACATGGCCGTACAGAAAGATCAGCGCACGGGGCAGCAGCAGGCCCTTGCGCGCATTTTCCATCAGCAGGGCATGGATATCCTTCACATCGTCCATGGTCGCACGGCGTACCGTGTAGGTGTCGCTCATTATTTTTGCTCTCCGAGAGAATCAAAGATTTCCGTCAGTTCTTTTTTCGAGACCATGCCCGACCCCATCAGGGCCAGACGTCCGTTCTTGCCGTAAAAAACATTGTGCGGGATGGTGCGCACGTTGAAGGCGCGGATCACGTCTTCACTGGCCCTGTACACAGGGTAGTCGACCTTCAGCCGCTTGAGGAAGGCCGGGAGCGTGCTCGCGTCCTCATCCACCGAAAGCCCCACGATGACGACCTTGCCCTCGTACTTGGGCGCCAGGCTGACAAGATCCGGGATCTCCTCACGGCAGGGGGGGCACCAGGTGGCGAAGAAGTTGAGCATGACGACCTTGCCCTTGTTCTGGGCCACTATGGAGGTCAGGTCCTTGAGCCCCACGGTCTTGTACTCCTGGGCCTGCGCCAGGCAGGGCAGGAACAGGGTCAGAAGCAGCAGGGGCAAAATAAATCGCTTCATGGGATTATCCTGTGACAAACTGTTTGGCGGCCCGCACTGCGCTGACCGCATCTTCGCAATAGGCATCCGCGCCGATGGCATCGGCAAAGGCCTGGGTCACGGCAGCGCCGCCCACCAGAACCTTGATGGGGAGATTGCGCTCCCGCACCAGACGGATGGTATCTTCCATCCGTACCATGGTCGTGGTCATCAGAGCCGACAGGCCGATGATACGCGCCTTATGTTCCAAAGCGCAAGCGACAATCTGCTCCGCCGGGACATCCTTGCCGGCGTCGATGACGTCGAAGCCGTGGTTGCCCAGCAGCAGGCAGACAATGTTCTTGCCGATATCGTGGATGTCCCCTTCCACAGTGGCCATGACGATCACGGGACGTTCCTCAGGGCCGCGACTCTTCTCCAGCAGGGGCTTGAGGTGGGCAAAGGCCTTCTGCATGGTCTCCGCCGCGCGGATGAGCTGCGGCAGGAAATACTCCCGACGTTCATAGCGCGTCCCCACTTCGGTGATGGCCGGAATCAGGACGTCCTGCACCAGGGCAAAAGGCTCGGCACCGGCGGCCAGTTCCTTTTCCAGCAGGGGCAGCACGTTTTCCAGATCGCCGAAAAGAACGGCATCCCCCAGGGTTTCGGCAGCGGCCCCCGGGCCCTTGCCGGCCCTGACCACACCGCCGCTGGCCTTCCAGCCAGCATAGGAGGCGATGAACGAACCGGCGTTGCTGTCGCTCCCCTGCAGCACGGCCACGGCATCGCAGGCCTCATGCAGACGGGGAGCGGAAGGATTGGCGATACAGGAGGACAGACCAGCGCCCGCGCACATGGCCATGAAGGTGGCATTGAGCAGGTCGCGGGCCGGCAGGCCGAAGGAAACGTTGGAAAGGCCCAGTGTGGTCGCCAGGCCTTGGCTGCGGCACCAGCGGACCATCTCAAGGCATTGCAGGGCGCCTTCAGGCTTGGAGGACACCGACAGGGCCAGGATGTCCACCATCACCAGACGGCGGGGGATGCCCAGGGCGTCGGCCTGCTCCAGCAGCTTTTCCACGATGGCGATACGCTCGGAGGCCCGGACGGGCAGCTTCGTCCCCTGCAGGGGAAGCAGGATGAAGGGCGCGCCGAAATCGCGGCAGATCGGCCCCAGCAGCTCCATGCGCCCGGCTTCGCCGCTGATGGAATTGACAAGGAAGGAGCCCGGACAGTAGGGCAAGGCACGGGCGATGGCCTGGGCATTGGAAGAATCCAGCGACAGGGGCACGTCCACCCGAGAGACCAGACGCTGCACCAGATCGGGCAGGAGCACGGTCTCGTCCACCAGAGAGGCACCCACGTTCACATCAAGGATGCGGGCCCCGGCCTGCAGCTGCTCATCGGCCAGGCGGAAGGCTTCATCGAACTGCCCGGCCTGCAGCTGGCGGGTCAGTTCCTTCTTGCCCGTGGGATTGATGCGCTCGCCGATGACGCTGAACGGCTGCCCTTCTCCCAGGCGCAGGAGCTGCGAACGGCTGGTCAGGCAGATGCCCGAAGGGCTGACCACCGGACGCTCGTCGCAGGTCACGCTTTCCAGGGCCTGACGCAGGGCCGCAAGATGCTGGGGCGTGGTGCCGCAGCAGCCGCCCAGCACCCGTGCCCCGCGGGCGGCGAAGGCCGCCGTTTTCTGGGCAAAGGCCTCCGGCCCCAGAGGGAAGACGGTCTCCGAGCCGCGCAGCTCCGGCAGACCGGCATTGGGTTCCGCGACGACGGGGCAGGAACAGACCGACAGCAGCTCTTCCACCACGGGCAGCATCTGATCCGGCCCCAGGCTGCAGTTGGTGCCCAGGGCCGCCACGCCCATGTTCTGCATGGTCTCGGCAAAGATGGTGGGCGAAGAGCCCGTCAGGCTGACGCCCTGCTCGAAAGTCATGGAGACCATGACGGGCAGGTCGCAGACCTGACGCGCAGCCGTCACGGCGGCCCTGGCTTCGGCCAGGTCGAACTGGGTCTCAATGAAGATGAGGTCCGCCCCACCGGCCACGAGGCCGCGGATCTGTTCCGAGAAGGCCTTGATGAGTTCCTCAGGCTCCATATCGCCCAGCGGACGGGCAAAATGACCGCTCGGGCCCACGTTGCCGGCTACGAAGACAGGACGCCCGGCCTGGGCGGCCGCGGCGCGCGCGGTCTCCACCATACGCTTGTTGAACGTAAAAACATCTAGGGAGGCCGGGAGCTTACAGGGATTGCCGCCGAACGTGCATGAAGTGATGATATCCACTCCCGCATCGAGATAGGCTTTGTGGATACCCTGAAGGATATCCGGTCGCTCCATGCAGAACTCTTCCGGCAGGCCGGAAGCCTGCAACATGGTCCCCATGGCGCCATCGAGCAACAACGGGCGCCTTTCCGCAAGGCGCTGAACAAATTTCATTCCTGTACCCAGCCTTTGTAATAAAATGTGGCATCTGCCCGTCAAAGGGCCGGCCGCAAGGCAGCCGCAAGGCTTTTACTACTGAAAATCATTGAAAAGGACAAATCAAAACTATAGCATGGGGCTACACCGACATCAGGGATGTCATCAGCCCCCTGAGGAAAATAATGAAGAAAAACAACAAGAATGTCCCCGATCACCCTTCTTCCGCGCCTGTGGCGGACGTGGAAGTCCTGGATGCCGCAGACGAAGACAGCTCTCTGGACACGCTGGAAGAACTCGATGAGGACAGCCTCGACCAGGGCGAGATACTGGATGTGGGCGACGACGGCCCCATGCTGCTTACCGAAGGCAGCCATGACGAATCCAGCCTCCCTGCGCCGTCCATGCCCCGCCTGCCGTCCACCGGCGGCCGGGACAGTTTGCAGCTTTACCTGCGCGAGGTGAGCCGCTTCCCCATGCTCAAGCCCGAGGAAGAGCACGAGCTGGCCGTGCGGGTGCGCGATCACAACGACCCCGACGCCGCCTTCAGGCTGGTCTCGTCGCATCTGCGCCTTGTGGTACGCATCGCCATGGACTTCCAGCGCCGCTGGATGCAGAACGTCCTCGACCTCGTGCAGGAAGGCAATGTGGGCCTCATGCGGGCCGTCAACAAGTTCGACCCCGACAAGGGCATCAAGTTCTCCTACTACGCCTCTTTCTGGATCAAGGCCTACATCCTCAAGTTCATCATGGATAACTGGCGCATGGTCAAGATCGGCACCACCCAGGTGCAGCGCAAGCTGTTCTACAATCTCAACCGTGAACGGCAAAAGCTGATCGCCCAGGGCTTCGATCCCGACGCCGCCATGCTCTCCGAGCGTCTGGGCGTCAGTGAAGAACAGATCACGGAGATGGATCAGCGCCTTGCCGCCAACGATCTTTCCCTCAACGCCCAGGTGGGGGAAGATGCGGGCGGCGCCACACGTATGGACTTCCTTCCGGCCCTGGGACCGGGCATCGAGGACAGTCTGGGGGATTCCGAAGTGGCGGAGCTGCTGCGCGAAAAGCTCAAGACCATCCTGCCCAAGCTCAACGAGAAGGAACTCTATATCCTGCAGAACCGGCTGCTGACAGATGACCCCGTCACCTTGCGCGAGATCGGTGAACGATATAACGTGACCCGCGAACGCGTGCGCCAGCTGGAAGCCCGTCTTCTGGAGAAGATCCGCCAGCATCTGGCCCTGGACATCAAGGACTTTTCCGACGCCTGGATTCAATAATCTATGAGAAACAAGACCATCCTCCTGCTCTGCTCTGCCCTGCTGAGCGGTTCGCTGTCCCTTTCCCTGCTGGGATGCGGCGGCTGTGCCTCCACCCAGCCCCGGAGCGGGGCCGCTTCCCCCTCTTTCCAGGGCATCGAGATCCTGCCCGAGGAAAAAGAGCTTTCGCCGGCCGCCAAGGATACCTACGCCTATCTCCTTTATATGCAGGCCCTTGCCGACGAGGATGAAGAACTGCTCCTGCAGGCGGCCCAGCAGATGACCGGCGGCACCCTGCCTGCCAAGGCCTGGCTGGAAGGCGCCCTGTGGCTGGACAGCCGTCGTTCGGAAAAAGTGCTGCCCCTGCTGGAGCTGGGCCTGCAGGTCTGGCCCGACGATCTGCCCCTCAATCTGTTCAGCGCCGAGGCCCTGGCGGCCCACGGCAAGACGGAACAGGGCCTGGAGCAGATCCGGGCCTTCGTGGCGCGGCATCCCGACTCCCTGGATGCTCGCATGGAGCTGATCCTGCTGCTGGTCAAGGCCAAAAGATTCGATGAGGCGGAAAAGCACATCGGCAGTATCGCTGCCGGTGAACGGACGCCCATGGTGGATTATTACCATGCCCGGGCCCTGATCGGGATGCAGCGCCGTGCGGAAGCCATCCCGCTGCTCCAGAAGGCCATCCAGGCCATGCCGGACTTTGTCGAGGCCCTGGTGGAGCTGGCCTATGCCTACGAACAGCAAAAGCAGTGGAACGAGGCCCGCACCATCTACGAAAAGCTGCTCAAGCTCCAGGTCTCCGAGCAGGATGTATGCCTGCGCCTCGTCCACCTTTCGCTGCGTCTCAACCAGCCGGAAAAGGCCCTGAAATATTTCCGCAAGGGCCCGGATGCCGCGGCGTTCAAGCTCACCGCCATCAGCATGTTCCTGGAAAGCCGCCATTATTTGCAGGCAGAGCGGCTGCTCAAGGAGATGCTGGACGAGCCGGGCGTACCGCCTGACGTTTTCCTGATGCTGGCCGGCATCGCCCGCGACCAGCGCCGTGACACGGAACTGGCCCTGAGCTGGCTGGCCCGGATCCCGGCCAGCAGTCCCACGGCCGTGCAGGCGGAAGGGCTGAAAGCCCAGATCCTGGCCGATGCGGGCAAGGAAAAGGAGGCGCTGGCCTCCGTGCGCAATCTGCAGCAGCGCCATGCCCGCAACGAGACCCTGCTGTTGCTGGAGGTCCGTCTGCTGGCCCGTCTCAAGGCCATGGACGAGGCCCTGGCCAGGGCCCGTCAGGCCGTGGAGATCGTTCCGGAAAGCTCGGAACTGGCCTTTACCCTCGGCAGCCTTCTGGACAGCCTCGGCAAGCGCGATGAAGCCATGAAGGTCATGCAGGGCATCATCGCCAGCCATCCGGAGCACTATCAGGCCCTGAACTATGTGGGCTACAGCCTGGCCGTACAGGGAAAGGATCTGGAACACGCCCTGGAGCTGCTGCAGCGGGCCGACCGTCTGGCCCCTGACCAGTTTTTCATCGTGGATTCCCTGGCCTGGGCCCTGTTCCGCCTGGGCCGTACGGAAGAGGCCCTGCAGAACATCCGGCGCGCGGTGGCTCTCGTCCCCTCGCCCGAAGCCGAGATACTGGAACATTACGGCGACATCGCCGCCGCCGCGGGCCAGAAAGAGGAAGCCCGCAAGGCCTACGAACAGGCCCTGAAACTCAAACCCGCCAATGCGGAATCCCTGCGCCAGCGTCTGGGGGACCTATGAAAAAGATCCTTTGTCTCATCGTCCTGATGTTCATGGCTTCGGCCTGTGCCCGCCAGCCTTCCACCGTGCCGCCTGCCGACAGCGCCGACCGCTGGCAGGCCTTCGTGGCCCGCAGCGGAGCCGTCAAGGAAGCCCCTTATCTTTTGAACGCCAGTCTGCGTTTTGGTACGGAGGGCGATACCCGGCGTGTCACGGCCCTGCTCTGGGGCAATGACAGCCGGAGCCTGCGCATGGACGTCATGGCCGGTATCGGGGCCGTAGTGGCCAAGATCTGGGAATCCGGCGATGAGTTCCTCGTGTACAGTCCCACGGAAAACCGGGCCTTTTTCCATCAGGGCAGCAACAAGCCTCTGCTGCGCGTCGGCGTACCGGTGCCTTTTGCCCTGGATGAGCTGGCGGCCCTGCTCAACGGCCGTCTCGTGACGGTCTTCGGTGACCGTTACTCCGACAGCCAGGCCCTTGCCAACGGCCATGTCGGTTTTACCCTTTCTTCTGCCGTGGGCGGCCTTCTGGAGATCGACGCCCAGGGCCAGGCTGTGGCCTGGCAGGAAAACGGCAGTCGCGGCTGGAGCATGGCCATCGCGTATGACGAGGCCGGTCTGCCCCGTCGCGTGAGCCTGCGCCACCCCGACGGCCAGACGGCCGTGCTGCTGGTCAAGGAACGTCAGGCCCCGGCTCCTTTCAATAACGAACAGCTGAGTCTGCTTCTGCCGGACAGCACCCCGGTGCTGCCCCTGGAACGCTACACGGCTCCCCAGCAATAACCCTAAGGAGAGATCATGAAATCCATCCACATGGCCTGTGACCACGCCGGTATCGAACTCAAGGAAACCCTGCGCGCCCATCTGGAAAAGATGGGCTATACGGTCACCGACCACGGCACCTACAGCAAGGAAAGCTGCGATTACCCCGTGTTCGCCCATGCCCTGTGCAATGCTGTCGAAGCCGAAGATGTGCCCGGCATCCTGATCTGCGGTACGGGGATCGGCATGTCCATAGCGGCCAACCGTCACAAGGGCATCCGCGCGGCGCTGTGCACCACGGAACTGCATGCCCGCTTCACCCGCCTGCACAACAATGCCAACGTGCTGTGCCTGGGGGCCCGGGTCACGGGCGTGGAGCTGGCGCTTGCCATCGTCGATACCTTCCTGTCCACCGAATTCGAAGGCGGCCGCCATCAGCGCCGCATCGACCTCCTCAACGCCTAGTCTGTGGGACCTGTCATGCAGCTGTACAATACCCTTACCCGTAAAAAGGAAGAATTCGTCCCTGTCCGGCCCGGCAAGGTCAACATGTATGTCTGCGGCATCACCGCCTATGACTACTGCCACATCGGCCATGCCCGGTCCGCCCTGGTCTTCGACGTGCTGGTGCGCCATCTGCGCGCCCTGGGGCTGGATGTGACCTTTGTCCGCAACTTCACCGACGTGGACGACAAGATCATCCGCCGCGCCAATGAAGAAAAACGCGACTGGCGTGAAGTGGGACAGACCTACATCGATGCCTTCCATGAAGACATGGACCGCCTGAACGTGGTGCGTGCCGATCATGAGCCCCGCGCCACCGAATACATCCAGCAGATGCAGGACCTCTGTTCCGAGCTCATCGCCCAGGGCAAGGCCTATGCCGTGCCGTCCGGCGACGTGTACTTCCGCGTGCGTGCCTATCCGCCTTACGGCAAGCTCTCCGGCCGCAGCCTGGACGAATTGCAGGCCGGTGCCCGCGTGGCTCCCGGTGAAGAGAAGCAGGATCCCCTGGATTTTGCCCTGTGGAAGGCGGCCAAGCCCGGCGAGCCCTTCTGGGAAAGCCCCTGGGGCAAGGGCCGTCCCGGCTGGCATATCGAATGCTCGGCCATGAGCAAGGAATATCTGCCCCTGGATATCCACGGCGGCGGCCAGGACCTCATCTTCCCCCACCACGAGAACGAGATCGCCCAGAGCGAAGCCGCCTGCAGCTGCCAGCTGGCCCGTTTCTGGGTGCATAACGGCTTCGTGCAGGTCAATGCCGAAAAGATGTCCAAGTCGCTGGGCAACTTCAAGACAATCCGCGACATCCTGGCCAGCTACCTGCCCGAGACCCTGCGCTTCTTCCTGCTGGGCAAGCATTACCGCAGTCCCATCGACTTCACGGCCGACATCATGGACGAGTCCGAAAAGGCCCTGCAGCGCATCTACGAATGCCAGCTGGAAGCCGGCAAGGCTCTGGAGCGCGCCAAGTGGAAGAAAGTCGATCTGCCCGCCGACATACTCAAGGAATGGGACGAACACGGTCAGGGCTTCAATGCCGCTCTGGACGACGATGTGAACACGGCCCAGGCCCTTGGCCACATCTTCTCCCAGGTGCGCCTGGTCAACCGCGTGCTGGAAGACAAGGCCCTGCGCGCGGGCGAAGGCGCCCGCCGTCTGCTGGAAGAGTTCTTCGAGCGCCGCAATGACTGGTCGGCCCAGCTGGGCCTGTTCGGCCAGGACCCGGCCACCTTCCTGCTGGCCCTGCGTGACCAGCGGGCGGCCCGTCTGAACATCGACGTGCCGCGCGTGCAGGCCCTGCTGGACGAGCGTGCCGCGGCACGTGCCGCCAAGGACTTTGCCCGCTCCGACGAACTTCGCGCCGCGCTTGCCGAACTGGGCGTGGCCGTGCGCGACACCGTGGAAGGGCAGGTCTGGGATATAGTTTAGCGAGGTGACGATGCTGCATCGTTTCGGGAAGTTCCGTCGCCCTGTGGCGCTGGTGATGTTGAGTGTCTTCCTGGTCGCCCAGCTGCTTCTGCCGCTGACGGCCCGGGCATTCTTCTTCGGAGGGGTCTCCCTCAAGGACGAGAAGGAGATGGGGCACAAATTCGATGTGGCCATCCGCTCCAGCCTGCCCATGGTCGACGACCCCGAAGTCAGCAAATATGTGGATGGCCTTGTCCGTCGTCTGGTCAAGGCCATCCCGCCCCAGCCCTTCACTTTCACGTCCGGCGTCATCCTGCATAACGCCATGAACGCCTTTGCCATCCCCGGCGGCCATGTCTATGTCTTCACCGGACTGATCATGAACTTCGAGGATGAGAGCCAGCTGGCTGGCGTTCTTTCGCATGAGCTGGCCCATGTGACCCAGCGCCATGTGGCCTCGCGTCTGGAGCGGGCCCAGTATCTGTCCGTGGGCAGTTTGCTGCTGGCCATCGCCGGCGTGGCCGTCGGCGGGCCTGCAGGCGGCGCCGTGGCCGTCGGGGCCCTGGGCGCAGGCCAGTCCGCCATGCTCAATTACAGCCGTCTGGACGAGAACGAAGCCGACCAGATCGGCCTGCAGTACCTGACCAAGGCGGGCTATCCGCCTTCCGGCATGGTGGGCGGCTTCAAGATCATGCGCCAGAAAAGCTGGATGGCGGGAGCCAGCGTGCCCGCCTATCTGTCCACCCACCCGGATATCGGTGACCGCATCAACGGCATCCAGGCCCGGCTTAGTTCCTTCCCCGCTTCCAGCCGCAACCGGTCCTTCGACAATCGCCGCTTCAAAAGGGTCCAGACCGTCCTTTGGGGACGCTACGGCGACAGCCAGGCGGCCCTGCAGCGTTTTTCCGGCAAGGACGCCCTTTCCTGCATGGGGCGGGGCATGGTCCTTTCGCGCAGGAACAACGTGCGCGAAGCTGCCGCCGCCTTCGATCAGGCCCTGCAGCTGGCCCCCAAGGACCCGCTGGTGCTGCGCGAAGCCGGGACATTCCACTACCGCAAAGGCGACATGGCCAGGGCGGAAGACCTGCTGCGTCAGGCCATGCAGCTGGACAAAAACGATTTCATGGCCAGATTCTTTTATGCGCGCATGCTGGATGAGACCAGCCGCGCCCAGCAGGCCCAGCCGTACTATACGGAAGTCCTGCGGGCCGTGCCGGAAGCCGCCGATGTCCATGAAGCCTATGCCCGTTCGCTGGGCTCCATAGGCAAGACCGGACTGGCCTACATCCACATGGCCTACAGTGCC
>ENA-UESU01000486-UESU01000486.1-human-gut-metagenome-genome-assembly--contig:-NODE-486-length-32648-cov-19.983574_pt1 | contig 32648 bp, 23 predicted proteins | sample MGYA00243007_ERZ508008 | MGnify/ENA primary metagenome ERZ508008 (study PRJEB26167, sample SAMN06115399) | human gut metagenome | host: Homo sapiens | place: China:Henan | collected 2016-06-23...
AACCATGTTTGACGCGAGGCTCTACACCCCGGAGGAATGCGCCAGCGAGGAGCGCGGCAAGGGCACAATGCGGGAGGCCTCCACGCGGATTGTGCGCACGGTGTTCGATCATTCCAATGCGCCGTATGCCAACCTGGTGGTGGGCGAGGTAATCGGCTTCCCCGGCAAGTGGTCGAGCTACCCGCCGCACTGGCACCCGCAGCCGGAGATCTATTTTTACCGCTTTCTGCCGGAAAACGGCTACGGCTTCGCGGAGCTCTCGGAGGACGTGGTCAAAACGCACAACAATAGCACAGTGCTGATCACCAAAAAAGAGACGCATCCGCAGACTACCGCGCCGGGCTACGCGATGTGGTACCTATGGGTGATCCGCCACCTGGAGAACGACCCGTATATCACGCCGACCTTCCTCCCGGAGCACCTGTGGGTGACAGAGCCGGGCGCGGAGATGTGGCCCCCTGAAAAATGACAAAAAGGAAAGCGCCGAGACGATTCGAGACGATTCCCTTCGCTTCCCTTTCCCTTCACTTAAAACGGAGGTGATCTTATCATGAAGCGAACCAGGGCGCAGGCCCTTGTGAAATTTCTCGATAACCAGTACGTCTGCTTCGACGGGCGGGAGGAGAAATTTGTAAACGGCGTGTTCGGCATTTTCGGCCACGGCTGCGTGGTCGGCATCGGGCAGGCGCTCGAGCAGGGCGGCCACAGCCTCACCTATTACCAGGGCCACAACGAGCAGGGCATGGCGCACGCCGCCATGGCCTATGCAAAGCAGAACCGCAGGCGCAAAATTATTGCCTGCACCTCCTCCATCGGCCCCGGCGCGCTGAATATGGTCACCGCCGCCGGCACGGCCACGGCCAACCGTATCCCGCTGCTGCTCCTGCCGGGCGATACCTTTGCCTGCCGCCAGCCGGACCCTGTGCTCCAGCAGATTGAGCAGACGGGCTGCTATGAGACCACTGCCAACGACGCGTTCCGCGCCGTGTGCAAATATTGGGACCGCATCGCCCGCCCCGAGCAGCTCATGACGGCGGCGATCAACGCAATGCGTGTGCTCACGGACCCGGCCGAGACGGGCGCAGTCTGCCTTGCCATGCCGCAGGATGTGGAGGGCGAAGCGTTCGACTACCCCGATTACTTCCTGCAAAAGCGCGTGTGGTATCTGGACCGCCGCCTCCCCGTTGCCCGGGAAATCGAAGCGGCGGTAAAGCTGATCGCAAACGCAAAGCGTCCCCTGCTCATCGCGGGCGGCGGCGTGACCTACAGCGAGGCGGAGGATGCGCTGCTCGCGTTCGCCGAGCGCTTCTCCATCCCCATCGGGGAGACGCAGGCGGGCAAGGGCCAGCTCCCGTGGGACCACCCGCTCAACCTAGGCGGCATCGGCGTGACGGGCGGCGCGGCGGCAAACGCGCTCGCCAAGGAGGCCGATCTCGTCATCGCAGTGGGCAGCAGGTTGACGGATTTCACCACCGCCTCCAAATGGGGCTTTCAGCACCCGGATGTGAAGCTGCTCGGCGTCAACGTCTGCGCTTTCGACGCATTGAAGATGGATGCGCAAACGGTCATCGCGGACGCGAAGGAAACGCTCTCCGCCCTCCTCCCCGCCCTGGCGGAAACGGGCTATCAGGCACAGTGGGGCGGGCGAATCCGGGAAGTGAAGGATGCATTCACTGCGGAGGTCGACCGCCAGTATGCCGTTGATCTGCCGGAGGGCCTTTCCCAGACGCGCGCGCTTGGGGAAATCAACCGGGCGATCGCGCAGGATTCCATCATCGTCGGCTCTTCGGGCAGCCTGCCGGGCTGTTTGCAGCGGCTGTGGCGACCGGGCGCAAAGCACACCTACCATCTGGAATACGGCTTCTCCTGCATGGGCTACGAGATCTGCGGCGCGCTGGGCGTGAAGCTCGCGGAACCGGAAAAAGAGGTTTACGCCATGGTGGGCGACGGCAGCTTTCTGATGCTGCACAGCGAGCTTTACACCGCCGTGCAGGAGGGCGCGAAGATCAACGTTCTGCTCTTTGACAACACGGGCTGGGGCTGCATCGAAAACCTGCAAAACGAGCAGGGCACCGAAACCTTTGGCACGCGCTTTACGCGCCGCAACCCGGAAACAGGCCTGCTCGACGGGGCTGTTGTGCCCATTGACTTTGCCAAGTGCGCGGCGGGCTACGGCTGCAAAACCTACACGGCCACAAATGTGGAGGAGCTGCGCGCGGCGCTGGCGGACGCAAAACGGCAGACCGTGCCGACGCTCATCGACATCAAGGTTGTCCACGGCAGCATGAGCCATGGGTACGACGCATGGTGGCGCGTGGGCGTGGCGGAGGTTTCCGCAAGCGAAACCGTGCAAAAGGCCTACGGCGCGATGCAGGAAAACATCAAAAAAGCGCGGTTATATTAAACATACAATAAAGAGGGGTTGTATACCAATGCTGGACGCAAACAAAGTCCGCCTGGCCATCGCGCCGATCGCGTGGACGAACGACGACCTGCCCGACCTCGGCGCGGAGAATACCTTTGAGCAGTGCATCAGCGAGATGGCGCTCAGCGGTTTTACCGGCAGCGAGATCGGCAACAAATATCCAAAAGATGTCGAAACGCTCAAGCAGAAGCTTGCAATCCGCGGGCTGCAAATCTGCAACGCCTGGTTCTCCTCCACCCTGCTCTCCGAGGGATATGACGCGACGATCAAAGCTTTCATCGAGCACCGCGATTTTCTCCACGCGCTGGGCGCAAAGGTGATCGGAGCCTCTGAGCAGGGCAACAGCATCCAGGGCAAGCCCGTGAGCATCTTTGGCGACAAGCCGGTTTATTCCGAGGAGGAATGGGCGCTCGTCGCGCGCGGCTTCAACGAGATGGGCCGGCTCGCGCGGGAAAAGGATATGATATTCACTGTGCACCACCACATGGGCACGGGCGTGCCGTCAATACGGTGCTCATGGTGTGTGCCATGGCGTTCGGCATTGTGATGGCCATGCGCCTGCTGGCTATGGAAGATGTGGTGATTGACAAGAAGTTCAGCGAACTGAGCATGGTTCCGCACGATCCTTATTATATATACGCCATTGCGGCGGCCATATCCGCGATGGGTTTCTCCATGATATTCAATATCCAGCGCCGTCTGCTGTGGGTGGTTGCGGTAGGGGGAATCCTTGCCGTGTGTACGCGTAATTTCGTTAACTTCGAGTTGGGGCTCGGTCCGGTCATCGGTTCTTTCATGGGAGCCATGGTGGTGAGTCTGGTGGCGGTGAAGGCAGTCCACTGGTTTCATGTGCCTAATCACGTGCTTACCATTCCTTCCGTCATTCCGATGATTCCGGGAGTGTTGATGTACCGTGCGCTGGTGGCGCTCATTAATATGCACGGAGTGGTGGGCGAGGTTACGGTGGCTGTGTCCAACGGTATCAACGCTTCGTTGATTATCCTTTGCATTGCGTTGGGGGTAGCCGTTCCCAACATCTTTGCCCGCCGTTATATAGCCAAAGACCGTCAGCGCTTCCTGAAAGAGGAGTTGCAGAAGCGCAGGGAGAGAGGAAAGTTCCTTGAGTGGTAAGCGCGGTATTATCCGGAATAAAAAGGGTTGCATCTCACACGCATACGGTGATGCAACCCTTTTTCCGTTTATCCGTTTTTGTGTTGGGGAGGTGTCCGGCAGGAAGACGGTGTTATTGTTTAAAAGCCGAATCCGGCAACGAAGTACGCCCTTTCCGAGCATGGGTTCCAGGTAACTTTGGCAAAGAGCGGTAGGGAGAACGAGCGGGTTATCCTGATTTCTTTCGATGCTTCCAGACTGACATCGCACACGGCGAATCCGCCGGCTTCGTAGAAGTCCGTTTCCCACGGGGTGGCGCCTACTTCGGCTGTCCAGTCCAGACCACCCAGTTTGAAAGGAGCGGCCACGGAGATGTAGGACGAATACGCCCGCTTTCCATTCTCCTTTACACCGTCGGCTCCGGCAAAGTTCGTGTACCAGTTTACCGCCACCGGACCGAAGTCATACCCCAACCGGGCTTCATACAAATGAGCGGTGTTATGCGCACCGTAGTGAAAGTACCCGGCTCCGGTGTTGTACCAGTAATCGGTAATGGATACGTTGAAACCGCCGGCAGAGTAGCCCAGCGTGAGGTCGAATTCTTTGGCGTCGTAGCCGTCGGCATCGGTCTTGCTGAAGCCTGTCGACCCCCATGCTTCCAGGGAGAAACCTTTATAGGCAACCGACACGGCGGGCTGAAGGCTTACGCCGCCCAAATCCTGTCCGCGCCACACGTAGCCGCTTACGAGGTCTACGCCTACCGATGCTTCCACTTTGTCTTGCGCTTTTGCCGTGAAAGGCATCCAAGCCGATAATAACGCTATAATTCCTAAATGTATGTTTCTTGTTTTCATAATTCTCCGTCCCATCCGGTTGCGGGTGGGTGTCATGGCTTCGTACGACATCTGTCCGAATCTTCAGGTTCTGTCTTTATTGCAGTATCTCTTGCAGTTTCACGGGTTCGTTGGTGGTGATGAAGTCCACACCCTGACCTATCAGCCACTTCATGTCCTTAGGGTCGTTCACGGTCCAGGCATTTACTTTCATGCCTAAATCGTGCGACTCCTTAATCCATTCGGGATGCTTCTTGAATACACTGAAGTGGTAGTCGGGTCCGGCACAGCCCCATGCTTTCAGCTCTTTGGGAGAGAGGTCTCCTTCCAGGTAATATACCGGAGTACCTTTGGGGGCGAGACGTATGAATTCTTTGGTTGCGTGGCGTGAGAAAGTGATGTATTCCGTGCGGTCGTCCAGTCCCATGTCCTTCACCATCTTCACGATGGCTTCTACGGCGCGCGTCTCCTGTTCGGGAGTCTTGTGGGCTTTCAGTTCGAGGATGAGGCGCGTTTTCAGTGACCGGGCTTTTTCCAGATACTGTTGCAGGGTGGGGAGCTGCTCTCCGTTGTCCAATGTTACGCCGGTACACTGCTGCGCGGTGGACTTCTGCATGTTCACACCCTTGAAAGTGCTGTCATGGTTCACTACCAGCTGGTTGTCGGCAGTGAGCCATACATCGAACTCAGAGCCGTAGCAACCGATGGAGTCGGCTTTCACCAGTGCGGCAATGGAGTTCTGTGCCGAACCGTTGGTTTTCCAGAAGCCACGGTGGGCGATAACTTGGGTGGACTGTGCCTGTATGCAGCCGCAAGCGGCAAACAATAAGGCGGAAGTGATGATAAGGCTTTTCAGTTTCATTGCTTTCAGAATTGATTAATATCTCTTCAAAGATAGTGCAAGCCATGCGAATATGAAACAGAAAGCGTATTAAATTTTGATTGCATTGGCGGTATGCCTGTTTTTCCGGTAACCGGACGTTGCATCGCCGTCCGCAACGGAGTTGTAATAGATGTGCTTCATTTTGCTCTTAAAACATTTTCTTTGTTGTCTTTTTGTCAAGTAAATATATTTTCTGTATTCTTTTGATAAATAAACAAGGGAAAGGTAAACTTTATGTTCCGGAGAATTTATATATTTGCAGCCCGGTACTTGGCATTAGACTTTTCAAAACAATGAGGCATCGTAAACTGTTAATAATTATCGGGGCAATCCCTGTCGTCAATCCTCAACATCCCTATGTGCCGGAGATACGGAATGTGTCGCGGCGGTGTGGGGAGCAAACAATAAATATAGTATGGAACAACTGAAGCATGAATGTGGCGTCGCCATGATACGCCTGCTGAAACCGCTGGAGTATTACGAAGAAAAGTACGGTACATGGATGTACGGGCTGAACAAGCTCTATCTTCTCATGGAGAAACAGCATAACCGGGGGCAGGAAGGCGCCGGATTGGCTTGTGTGAAACTGGAAGCGAACCCCGGCGAGGAATATATGTTTCGCGAACGGGCGCTCGGTTCGGGAGCCATCACCGAGATATTCGGCACGGTGCAAAGCAACTTTAAAGACCTTACGAAAGAACAACTGCACGACGCCGGCTATGCCAAGCGCGTGCTCCCCTTTGCGGGAGAGGTGTATATGGGGCATCTGCGTTACTCCACCACGGGGAAGTCGGGCCTCTCGTACGTGCATCCGTTTCTCAGGCGGAACAACTGGCGTGCCAAGAACCTTGCCCTGTGCGGTAACTTCAACCTGACGAACGTGGATGAAATCTTCGCACGCATCACCGCCATCGGCCAGCACCCGCGCAAGTATGCCGATACGTATATCATGCTGGAGCAGGTGGGCCACCGGCTCGACCGCGAGGTGGAGCGCCTCTTCAACCTTGCCGAAGCCGAAGGACTGACGGGCATGGACATCACGCATTACATCGAAGACCATATCGACCTCGCCAACGTCCTGCGCACCTCGAGCAAGGAGTGGGACGGGGGCTATGTGATGTGCGGACTTACCGGAAGCGGCGAGACATTCGCCGTCCGCGACCCGTGGGGCATCCGCCCTGCATTCTGGTATCAGGACGATGAGATAGCGGTGCTTGCCAGCGAGCGTCCCGTCATCCAGACCGCGCTCAACGTCTCGGCCGACCGCATCAGGGAGCTGCAACCGGGACAGGCTTTGCTCATTAACAAAGCCGGCAAGCTCCGCACGGTGCAAATCAACAAGCCGCGCGAGGTGAAGCCTTGCTCCTTCGAGCGTATCTATTTCAGCCGCGGCAGTGACATGGATATCTACAAGGAACGTAAACTGTTGGGTGAGAAACTGGTGCCCAACATCCTGAAAGCCATCGACAAGGATATAGACCACACCGTCTTTTCCTTTATACCGAATACTGCGGAAGTGGCTTTCTACGGAATGTTGCAGGGACTGGACGACTATCTCAACGAGGAGAAGGTGCGGCAGATTGCCGCTTTGGGACACAACCCCAGCCACGATGAGCTGGAGCGTATCCTGTCCCGCCGCATACGGAGCGAGAAGGTGGCCATTAAGGATATCAAGCTGCGTACTTTCATTGCCGAGGGCAACAGCCGCAACGACCTTGCCGCCCATGTGTACGACATCACTTACGGCAGCCTCGTGCCCGGCACGGACAATCTGGTTATCATAGACGACAGCATTGTGCGCGGCACTACCCTGAAGCAGAGCATCATCGGCATCCTCGACCGTCTCGGTCCGAAGAAGATAGTGATTGTAAGCTCCTCACCGCAGGTGCGCTATCCCGACTATTACGGCATCGACATGGCGAAGATGAGCGAGTTCATAGCTTTCAAGGCTGCCATCGAGTTGCTGAAAGAGCGCGAGATGCGCGATGTTATCGAGTCCGCCTACCGCAAGTCCAAAGAACAGGTGAGTCTGCCCAAAGAACAGATGGTGAACTACGTAAAGGAGATATACGCTCCCTTTACCGACGAGGAGATTTCCGCCAAAATGGTGGAACTGCTCACCCCGAAAGGTACGAAAGCCCAAGTGCAGATTGTATATCAGCCTCTTGAAGGCCTGCATGAAGCCTGTCCGCGGCACCGGGGCGACTGGTACTTCAGCGGTGACTATCCCACGCCGGGCGGTGTGAAGTTGCTGAACATGGCATTTATTAATTACATAGAACAAGTATATCAATTCTGAATATGAGAAATGTGACTCTTATCCTTGACGACGGGAGCCGTTTTCACGGCAAGTCGTTCGGTTATGAAAAGCCGGTAGCGGGAGAGGTGGTGTTCAACACTGCCATGTCGGGTTATCCCGAAAGCCTGACCGACCCTTCGTATGCCGGACAGTTGATGACGCTTACATATCCCTTGGCGGGCAATTACGGTGTGCCGCCTTTTACCTTCGCCCCCGACGGGCTGCCTGTATTTATGGAGAGCGAACGCATCCACGCCGAAGCCCTTATAGTAAGCGATTATTCCGGTAACTACAGTCATTGGAATGCCGTGGAAAGCCTCGGCAACTGGCTGAAACGCGAACAAGTGCCGGGCATTACGGGCATCGATACCCGCGAGTTGACGAAAGTGCTGCGCGAGCACGGGGTGATGATGGGCAAGATTGTCTTTGACGATGATCCCGATAATGTGCCCCAAGCTGCTTATGCGGGTGTAAACTACGTGGATAAGGTGAGTTGCAGGGAAGTTATCCGCTACAACACGGGCGAGGGCAGAAAGAAAGTGCTCCTTGTGGACTGCGGCGTCAAGGCCAACATCATCCGTTGCCTCTTGAAGCGGGATGTGGAAGTAATCCGTGTTCCCTGGGATTACGACTTCAACGGACTGGAGTTCGACGGGCTGTTCATCTCCAACGGTCCCGGCGACCCCGATACCTGCGATGCCGCTGTCCGGAACATCCGCAAGGCGATGCAGAACGAGAAGCTGCCTATCTTCGGCATCTGCATGGGCAATCAGTTACTCTCCAAAGCCGGTGGAGCCGAAATATACAAATTGAAATACGGACACCGCAGCCACAACCAGCCCGTACGCATGGTGGGTACGGAGCGTTGTTTCATCACTTCGCAGAACCACGGCTATGCGGTGGACAGCAACACGCTGGGCGCAGACTGGGAACCGCTCTTCGTCAATATGAACGACGGCTCCAACGAAGGCATCCGCCATAAGCGCAATCCGTGGTTCTCCGCACAGTTTCATCCCGAAGCGGCCAGCGGACCGACGGATACGGAATTTCTGTTCGATGAGTTCGTGAAACTGCTATGACCGTTTTATCGGTATCGAAAAAGATTCGGATACGTGTGAAAACAAATTATTGGTACAATCAAATCAAGACAAATGAAAGAGAACAATATAAAGAAAGTCCTGCTGCTGGGGTCCGGTGCACTGAAAATAGGTGAGGCGGGAGAGTTTGACTACTCCGGTTCGCAGGCGCTCAAGGCATTGAAGGAAGAAGGTATCCACACCGTCCTCATCAATCCGAACATTGCCACGGTGCAGACCTCGGAAGGCGTTGCCGACCGGATTTACTTCCTGCCCGTAACCCCTTACTTCGTGGAGAAGGTTATCGAAAAAGAACGTCCCGACGGCATTATGCTCGCCTTTGGCGGACAAACGGCTTTGAACTGCGGTGTGGAGCTTTACAAGGAAGGTGTTTTCGGGAAATACGGCGTCGAGGTGCTCGGTACGCCCGTACAGGCCATTATAGATACGGAAGACCGTGAGATATTCGTACAGAAGCTGAACGAAATCAATGTAAAGACCATCCGGAGCGAGGCTGTGGAGAATGCTGCGGATGCCCGCCGCGCCGCTGCGGAACTGGGCTATCCGGTTATCGTCCGTGCCGCCTACGCGCTCGGCGGGTTAGGGTCGGGCTTCTGCGATAACGAAGACGAGCTGAACGTACTGGTGGAAAAGGCTTTCTCTTTCTCCCCGCAAGTGCTGGTGGAGAAATCCCTGCGCGGCTGGAAAGAGGTGGAGTACGAAGTGGTACGCGACCGTTTCGACAACTGCATCACGGTGTGCAACATGGAGAACTTCGACCCGCTGGGCATCCACACCGGAGAGTCTATCGTGATTGCTCCGTCGCAGACACTGAGCAATACGGATTATCATAAACTGCGCGAACTGGCTATCCGCATCATCCGTCACATCGGCATTGTGGGCGAGTGCAACGTGCAGTATGCCTACGACCCCGAAAGCGAGGACTACCGCGTTATCGAGGTAAATGCCCGCTTGAGCCGTTCGTCTGCACTTGCCTCTAAGGCAACGGGTTATCCGCTGGCATTCGTTGCCGCCAAATTAGGATTGGGCTACGGTCTTTTCGAATTGAAGAACTCCGTAACCAAGACCACCGGCGCATTCTTCGAGCCGGCACTGGACTATGTGGTCTGCAAGATTCCCCGTTGGGATTTGGGCAAGTTTCATGGCGTAGATAAGGAATTGGGTTCGAGCATGAAGTCCGTGGGCGAGGTCATGGCTATCGGACGTACTTTTGAAGAAGCCATTCAGAAGGGGTTGCGCATGATAGGACAGGGGATGCACGGCTTCGTGGAGAACAGGGAACTTGTTATCCCCGACATAGACAAGGCGCTGCGCGAGCCTACCGACAAGCGTATCTTCGTTATCTCCAAGGCCTTCCGTGCCGGATATACCGTAGACCAGGTGCACGCGCTGACAAAGATAGACCGCTGGTTCCTTGAAAAGCTGATGAATATAATGGACACCAGCAGGGCGCTGCACGAATATTCGGAAAAGGTGCAGGATGAACCGGAAGCCGCACAGGTTGAAGGTACGTCGGAAGCCGTGCAAGGTGAAAGGATGCTTCACTCCCTCCTGAATGACAAAGCCGCGCGGGAACTGTTGCACAGGGCCAAGATACAGGGTTTCTCCGATTTCCAGATAGCCCGCGCTTTCGGCCTGGAACGGTATATGGACGGTGAGGACGCCATCCTTGCCATACGTGCCCTGCGCAAGCATGCAGGCATTCTGCCCGTAGTGAAACAAATAGACACCCTTGCTGCCGAATATCCCGCCCGTACCAACTATCTGTACCTGACGTACAGCGGCATCGCCCACGACGTGCATTACCTGGGCGACCGTAAATCCATCGTCGTACTCGGTTCGGGTGCGTACCGCATCGGTTCCTCGGTGGAGTTCGACTGGTGCGGCGTGCAGGCGTTGAACACCATCCGCCAGGAAGGCTACCGCAGCGTCATGATTAACTACAACCCCGAAACCGTATCTACGGACTATGACATGTGCGACCGCCTTTATTTCGATGAGCTTACCTTCGAGCGCGTCATGGATATCCTCGAACTGGAGAATCCGCACGGCGTCATCGTATCCACCGGCGGCCAGATACCCAACAACCTCGCCTTGCGTCTCGATGCGCAGCGCGTGCCTATTCTCGGTACGAGCGCCAGGAGCATCGACAACGCCGAAGACCGCGACAAGTTCTCCGCCATGCTGGATCGCATCGGCGTAGACCAGCCCGAATGGCGTGCGCTTACCTCGCTGGAAGACATCAACGCCTTTGTCGATAAGGTAGGCTTCCCGGTGCTGGTTCGTCCCAGCTACGTGCTTTCGGGCGCGGCAATGAACGTCTGCTCCAACCGGGAAGAGCTGGAACGCTTCCTGCAACTGGCGGCAAACGTCTCGAAGAAACATCCGGTGGTGGTGAGCCAGTTCATAGAGCATGCCAAGGAAGTGGAAATGGATGCCGTGGCGCAGAACGGGGAAATCGTTGCCTACGCCATCAGCGAACACATCGAGTTTGCAGGCGTGCACTCCGGCGATGCCACTATCCAGTTCCCGCCGCAGAAACTGTATGTGGAGACGGTGCGCCGCATCAAGCGCATCAGCCGCGAGATAGCCCGCGAGCTGAACATCTCCGGCCCGTTCAATATCCAGTATCTCGCCAAGGACAACGACATCAAGGTAATCGAATGTAATCTGCGTGCGTCGCGTTCATTCCCCTTTGTAAGTAAGGTGCTCAAGATAAACTTTATCGAACTGGCTACGAAAGTGATGCTCGGCATCCCCGTACAGAAGCCGGACAAGAACCTGTTCGACCTCGATTATGTAGGAATCAAGGCCTCTCAGTTCTCTTTCAACCGCCTGCAAAAGGCAGACCCCGTATTGGGCGTGGATATGGCGTCTACGGGCGAGGTGGGGTGCATAGGCAGCGATACTTCCTGCGCTATTCTTAAAGCGATGCTTTCGGTGGGTTACCGTATTCCGCAGAAGAATATCCTGCTCTCCACCGGTACGCCGAAGCAGAAGGTAGACATGCTTTCCGCAGCCCGCATGCTTCAAAAGAAAGGATATAAACTGTTTGCTACCGGCGGTTCGAGCAAGTTCCTTACCGAGAACGGGGTGGAGAACACCCGTGTCTACTGGCCGAGCGAGCCCGGCATGCACCCACAGGCGCTCGAAATGCTGCACAGAAAAGAGATAGATATGGTGGTGAACATTCCGAAGAACCTCACCGCGGGCGAGTTGGACAATGGTTACAGAATACGCCGCGCCGCTATCGACCTCAATATTCCGCTGATAACGAATGCACGTCTGGCAAGTGCGTTTATCAATGCCTTCTGCACCATGACACCGGACGATTTGGCTATCAGGGCCTGGGACGAATATAAGTAAAAGTGCTTGGACAACCGTTCCGAACTCCGGCCCGGAGCATCCGGTTTGCCGGTGTTTTTCTACGGTATCTCCGCGATATAAAGCAGAGATACCGTAGGTAAAAGCCGGTTATAGAGTATTGTTTTCTTCGTCCCGTAGCTGCGGGCTGTACAGCCCGCATATGGAAACCGCAGAGCCCGCAATTGCCCCCCGTGCGGCCCGCAACTGCAAAACGGGGTTTTCCTATAAGCATTCCGTAGTTTTATCGATAGCTTTTCGATATTAATCAATGGATAAAGTATGAAAAAGCAGGCGGATAAAGAGAGCGTTTCCTCGGTTTTTTTCTTTTTAGGCACGGAATTACACGGATTTCACGGAAAAAGGATAAAATAAATCCGTATCTATCCGTGTAATTCCGTGTTTAAAAGGAAATTATCAAGTATATTTTGACAAAACCTCTTGTCATAACAATGGTCGTCACCGCTCAATGTCCCATAAACAAAGGGATAGAAAGCGAAAGTGACGAGTGATGAGAAAAAACGTGTTTTTCCTAATGCTCCAACACGTTGTTTTAGTCAGAATGCAAAGAAGGGATAAATCAGATAGCTATTGGCATTTTTATCATACCCTTTGATGCCGATTCTGTCCCAATCATCGAGAAATCCCCAGACGATAATCCAACTGAGTTGTCGGTTGAATTCGGTACTGGTCTGGTATATACGTCTTTTACCAACTGACAGATTTCTTGCCGACCTGCCTGCTTTGCCCAATTGTGCGTTCAGCTTGTCCAGCGTTTCGGTTCCGTATTTGTAGTACTCCTCGAAAGCGACACTTGTACGGTTAAATGTCATCGGGTCTTTTCCACATATATTTTTCAGCATGTCACACCATTGTCCGATGCTTGGAATGAACCACGGGCTGCGTGAGTTATTGGGGATATTGTCCTTTTGGCGATATTTTACGAGGATAGAGAAAGTTGTGTAGACAGTTGTGAAGTTCTCTTTGTCGGCTGTACAGGTAATCACCATTCCGATGGCTTGTTGGTACTCCGGAATTTTTCCGTCTGTCAGCAGGCCGTCTCCGGGATATGGCAGGTGAGGATACCGTTTTTCATTCCGCGGATGGAGAATGCCGTGATTTGCTTTCCGGTTGTGTTGTCGTCGCTTTTTACGTAGATGGCAATCCGGGTCAGGGTATGGTGGAAGCGTAACTTCACCAGGCTGTTGTCCGAAGCGGAAGTCTGGTTCATCAGCGGGACGGCGACTAAAAAATGCGCTTTTTCGTGGAAAGGATGTTTTGGGGGACGGTATAACGGGGCTTGTCAGCAGCAAAACAGGGAAAATGCTTCTGATAAAACATTTTCCCTGTCGAGTATAAGGAGTGTCGCTTGGAAGGCGAATAAATAATTTTACATTTTGTTGGTAGGGTGCAAGAGTATCTGTTATTTTATTCTTTGTCGGTCTCCTTATATATTTTCTAATTGTCCGTAATCTGCATTTTAGTAATATATGTACGTTTTCATTTCAGCAGCGTTCCCGTTGCCTTTAAATAAGTGATGTAGTTCAGGTACAGTCGGAAGCATGCGTCGACTTTGGTTTCGTACGCCTGCTGCCACAGAGCTTGCGCTTCCAGGTGGTCGGACAGGGTTTCCAGTCCCACGTCGTATTGGCTGCGGCTCACTCTCATGTTCTCTTCCGCCTGTTGCAGGGAGCGTTCGGCAATGGTGCTTTCCAGCCGGGCTTCGTCGAGGTTGTTGACAGATTGTGCCAGCTCAAGCAGCATCTGTTCGTTCATGTTCTCCTGTTCGAGGCGCGCCTGCTCCAGTTTGGCTTTGGCTGCACGTACTTTATTGCTGTTTGCACCGAAATGGAAGAGCGGTACGCTTACGTTCAGAAGCACAGAGAAGCTGCCGCCGTCGAACAGGTCCTGGTCGCTGATTTCCAAGCCGTGGATGTAGTCGTACGAACCTTTCACACCGATTTTGGGCAGGAGTTCGCTGCGGTTCAGCTTCACCTGCTGCTTGGCGATGGCCACTTGCTGGTTCAGTATGGCATATTCGGGGCGGGCGGAGATGTCGGCTGTTTGCAGCCGGATATCCTGTGCCACTTCGGGAAATGTGTCGGCAGTGCGTATATCTGCCGTCAGCGGTTTGCCGATGTAGTGGCAGAGGTTCATGGTGGCCAGGCGCAGCGCATTGTCGGCCTTGCGGATGTTGAGTTCGCTTTCGTTCAGCTTTACCTGCACTTTCAGCACGTCGTTCTGGGGCTTGAGTCCGTGTTTATGGGCGTTTTCCACGTTCTTCATCAGTTCCGTGAGCACGGCACTGTATTTGTCGGCCACTTTCTTCATCTCTTTGGCTTTGATGACTTGTGCGTATGCCTGCTCTGTCTTAACAATGACTTCCGAGGCTGTAAGCGTTTCGCTCAACTGTGCCATTTCCTTACCCAGCAGGGACATTTTGTATGCAGCACGGATTTTACCGCCCATGTAGAGCGGTTGTTCCATTTGTATGCCACCCATATATACCATGCCTATCTTGTAGTTCAGGTCTATTCCGGGGAAGTAGGCGAACCCCTTGTTGGGAAGGAATTGCCCTGTGGCATCGGGCAGGAAAGTAGGCAGGTTGCCGCCGGCTATGCCGAGGCTGCCGTCTGATGTACTGTAGATACCCGTACCGCTGAGGCTGAAGTTGGGGAAGAAGTTGCCCTTATAGCTCTTTGCGGTGTAGCGTGCACTTTCCGTTTGTCTGGCGGCGGCTGCCATTTCTTTATTGTATTTCAGTGCCATTTCCCTGCATTGTTCCAGTGTCAGCGTCTCTTGGGCGGAGATGCAGGCAGCGGAGAGCAGGGCGGCGAGGATGAATGTTGTCTTTTTCATTATTGTTCGTTTTTTATATGAAAGAATAATGCGTATAGTACAGGGATAAACAGGAGTGTTATCAGCGTTCCGAATGTGAGGCCGCCCATGATGGAAGCCGCCAGCGAACCGAACATCGCGTCGGGCAGCAGCGGTATCATACCCAGAATGGTGGTCAGTGCAGCCATGGTCACAGGACGGAGACGGCTTTGTGCGCTATCCACCAGTGCCGTAATAGGTTCTACCCCTTGGTTGAGCTGAAGGGTGATTTCATCCATCAGTACGATGCCGTTCTTGATAAGCATGCCTATCAGTCCCAGCGTACCCACAATTGCCACGAAGTTGAACGTCTTGTCTGTAAGCAGCATCACAGCCACCACTCCCACAAGCAGCATAGGCAGACTGCAGAAGATGATAATCGGCTTGCGGTAGTCCTTGAACAGCATGATAAGAATGGCAATCATCAGGATGATGGCAAGCGGGAAGTTCTTGAACAGATACTCCATGGACTCGTCGCTGGCGCTCTTCTCGCCCTGCCAATGCAGGGTATAGCCTTGCGGAAGCTCTATCTGTTCTATCCGACGGGCGATAATCTGCCTTGCCTTTTCGGTCTCTATGCCGGGAGTGGGAGAGCATTGCACGCGCTGGCTGCGCTGTCCGTTATAGCGCGGAACAACGGGGTCTTCCCAGCGGATGTCGATGCGCTTGCTGATTTGTTTCAGCGGGGTGCTTCCCATGAGGCTTTCCACCAGTTCTTCCTTGCTCAGTGTACCTGCCTTCAGTTTCACCATGGTTTCCTCGTTCAGCAGTCCGTTCAGCGAGGGCAGGGCGGAGAATACCTGCGTATTGCCGAGGTCTTCTATCGGCTTTCCTTCCTCGTCCAGACATTTCAGGTAGATGTTGTCGCGGTGGATGCCTTCGTAGAAGAACCCGATGGGTATGCCGCCGTTGGCGGAAAGCAGGGACATGCTTACGTCGTTGCGGCTGAGACCCAGCGCACGGGCGGCTGCCTGGTCGTACTCGATGGAGAGTACGGGTATCTGCGGTTCCCAGTCGGTGGTGATGAGGCGGACCTCCGGCGTGTGTTCCATAATGTACCGCGCACTGTCGGCCAAGCGGTGCAGTACGGCAGGGTCGGGACCCATAAACTGCGCTTCGATAGGGTACTTCTTGAACATCAGGTTGTAGCGTTTCAGGTTGATGTAAGCATCCGGATAACGCCGTGTCAGGTATTCCTGTATCTCATCCATATTCTCTACCAGGTCGTCAGGAGAGGTGAAGTCTATAATCAGTTCGCCGTACGACAAGGACGGATTGGCGATGCTGCGCACCAGGTTGTAGCGTCCTGGCGTGCCGCCGACAGAGGCGGTGACATGGGTAATCTCCTTGCGTGTTTTCAGGTAGGATTCTATCTCCCTTAAATCGCGTGCCACGCGGGTGGAGTTATTGCCTTCGGGCAGCTTGTACTCCATGTAGAGCTGGTCGTACACCATATCGGGGAAGAAACCCTGCCGCATGTAGCCGTAGCCGAAAATGGAAAGTCCCAGCAGGGCGAGCATCGCCAGTACGACGCTCCAGCGATGTGCCAGTCCGAAGTAGAGGGTGGTGCGCAGCAGGGCATAGGTACGTCCTTTGTATTCGCGCTTTCCGGTGGCGCTGACTTCAACGGCAGGGTGCAGCTTGCGGTTTGCCATCAGCGGCACGTGCACCAGCGCCAGCACCCAACTCAGCAGTAAGGACACTGCCAGTACGATGAACAGGTCGCGGGTGTATACCCCGGCAGTGTCCGGCGACAGGAAGATGGGAAGGAAAGCGATGATGGCTATCAGTGTGGCGCCCAGCAGGGGCATTGCCGTCTGGCGGCCGATGGCTGTCATTGCTTCCATGCGGTTTTTGCCGGCTTTCAGGTCTACCAGTATGCCGTCTACGATGACAATGGCATTATCTACCAGCATACCCATTGCCAGCACGAAAGCGGCAAGCGATACACGCTGCATGGTTCCGTCCGCCGTGTATAGGAACAGGAACGAACCGAATACGGTGACAATGAGGCTGATGCCGATGATGATTCCGCTCTTGAAACCCATGGCCAGCATCAGGATTACCACAACGATGATGACGGACTCTATCAGGTTGATGACGAAAGTACCCAAAGAGGCTCCCACACGTTCGGGCTGATAGAATACCTTGTGGCACTCCACGCCTGCGGGCAGGCGGCTTTCTTTCAGTTGCGCCAGTTTTTTCTCTACGGCAGCGCCCACTTTCACGATGTCCGAACCGCTGGAAGCTGCGATGAGGATTCCCTGTGCCCGTTCGCTGTCGAAGAACAGCTCGTTGCGGGTAGGCTCTTCGTATCCTTTCTCGATGCGGGCGATGTCGCGCATGCGGAGCTGGTCGTCGTCATGCCCTTGTATCAGCATGCTGCCTATATCTTCCACTGTCTTGAACTTGTCGCTGACGGTGACGCGGATGCGGTTGTCGCCGTTGTCGTAGTAGCCGCTGTAAGTGGTCTTGTTCTGTCCGTTCAGGGTGGCGAGGACTTCGGCGGGCTTTACGCCGAGGTTTGCCATGCGGTCTTGCAGCAGGGAGATGTTGATGCATTCGGGACGTTTGCCGTACAGTTCCACCCGTTCCACGCCTGTCATGTCGCTTATTTCGCGCTTGATAAGCTCTGCGTAGTCGGACAGCTCCCGGTCGGACAGTCCGTCACCGGTCAGTGCGTAGAACATTCCGTATACATTGCCGAAGTCGTCTTTCACGATGGGGGTGCTCGCTCCGTCGGGCAGCAGGGCGCAGGCGTCGCTCACCTTGCGGCGCAGCATGTCCCAGCACTGCTCCACTTCATCGTCCGGGGTAATGGTGGTGAGTTCTACCTGTATCAGGGAGAGGTCGTTGTACGAGTAACTTTCCACATTATCTATATTGCCCATGCTGCGGATGCTCTTCTCCAGCACATCCGTCACTTCCAGCTCTACCTGGTGGGCGGATGCCCCCGGATAGGTGGTTACCACCATGGCGAGTTTCACTTTTATTTCAGGGTCTTCCAGCTTGCTCATCTGGTAGCAGGAGAGGATGCCGCCTACAAACAGGACGGTCACCAGGAAGTAAACCAGATTGCGGTTTTTGAATGCCCATTTGCTTATATCCATAATTGCTGAGTTTTAAAGGAAAACAATGCTATAACAGTCCGCCGATGTTTGTGTCGCTGGCAGCAGGCAGAGGAGTCACGGTTTCTCCGTCCTTTATGTGATGTATTCCTGCCGACACCACTTGGTCGCCGGGTTGCAGCCCGTCGGAAGCGATGATGCTACGTCCGTTGCTCAGCAGGCGCACGAGGGTTACTTCGCGGCTGTGTACTTTGCTGTCGGACGGGTTGTATACGAATACGCAGGCTTTGCCGTCTTTTTGCAGGACAGCGCTGCCGGGTACGGAGAGGTTGCGTGAACTGTCATTGTTGCAAAGGATGGTAACCATGGTGTTCATGCCCGGAGAAGGAACGGGGCGGTTATCTGTAATCAGTTGCAGGCGCATGGTGTAGAGCTGGTTCGCATTTGCTTTGGGGGTGACACTGATGAGTTTCAGCTCATAGGTCTGTTCCGGATAAATGTCGAACGTACAGCGGTATCGGTCAAATTGCTCGCGCCGGATGTATTCGGCTGCCGGAAGGTTTATTTCCACTTCCGGGGCGCTGTTGCTTATCATGGACAGGACAGGCATTCCGGCTCCCACCGTTTCGTGCGCTTCAAACAGCCTTTTCTGTATATAGCCGCTGAAAGGGGCGTAAAGGCGGGTGTAGCCCAACTGGTCTTTGTGATGCCGGTATTTGGCGGTGATTTGTTTCAGCCCGTACACGGCCTTGTCGTTGGCACTGGGCGTGGTTCCGTTGTCTTTGTAAAGCGCCATTACGCGTTCCGCCTCTGCCTTAATCTGTTTGTATTCGGCCTCGGTGGCGTCCAGTTGCACCTGGTAGTCCGTAGGGTCCAGTTCGGCAAGCAGTTGTCCTGCCTGCACGCGGGCGCCGTCCTTTACATATATCTTCTGTATCGTGCCGCTCACTCTGAATGCGAGGCTGATGTCTTGTGCCGCTTTTACTTTTCCGGGATATTGCAGGCTGGTTTGCCCGCCGGCGGAGACAACCGTATCTGTTTTTACGGTCTGGTATTCTCGTGTGTCTTTAGCTCCGTTGCTACAGGATAGTAGCGAGTAGAGTGAGATGCTTGTTAAAATCCAATAAATTCGTTTCATAATTCAAGGTATATTAGTTTTGTGACAAAATTACTCAGTCTCTTCTATATATAAAAGGTTTATAAGCATTATAAAATGTTCTGTTTATGCCCTCTCTTTGTAAAAAACGGACATTTTCCTGTCTATTGCGTTCTCTGGTATTCGGCAGGAGTCATGCCTGTTATCCGTTTGAAGAACTTCGAGAAAAAGGAGGGGTTGGGAAAGTTCAGTTCGTCCGATATTTGGAATATCAACAGATTGCTGTGTTTCAGCAATACTTTCGCTTCAAGAATAACGGATTGGTTGATCCATTGCATTACCGTCTGTCCGCTTGCCTCACGTATAACGGTGCTCAGGTAATGAGGGGTCAGGCATAGCTTGCCGGCGTAGAAGTCGACGGAACGTTCCTGCTTGCTATGCTCGTTTACGAGAGCTATGAAGCGCCGGAATATTTCTTCCTGGCGCGAAAGGCGCAGCGGGGTGGCGGTACGCGTTTGCTCGTAAGTATACTTGAGATTGTAAAGCAGGGAAATGATGAGATGCTGTACGGTTTCGCGGCGGTAGGGCGAGGAATGGAGTATATTCCACAGCAGGGTAAAGAACATCTCCGTCTGTGCCCACTCTTTCTCGTTAAATGACAGCACAATGCCATTTCCAGTGTAAGTTTCCGACAAGATAGAACCGGGCAGGGCAGGCAGGAAATTGCGTGCGGGCATTATGATTTGAAAATCATAGTCGGGACTGATTTCCAGCAGTTCTATCAGGGCATTGTCGGGGATAATTATGATTTTGCGGGCGGATGCTTCGTATTCGATGAGGTTGATGGAGATTCGCCCTGTTCCTTGCAGGACACGGATAATCCGTCCTTCTTTGGTACGGTAGGGTTGTCCGGTATGGAACAATTTGCTTCCCATTTGCGTAAAACTGATGACCATCCCCAAGTCATCGTTTATGAAGCGGTACTCAAGATGATTGATGATGTCCGGTTTATGACGGATGTCATCGAATGCAACGCTTATCGGTCTGCTTTTCTCCATATCTATAAATAGTAAGTAATTCAGTGGCAAAGATAATAAAGTATCCATATCGTTTGTCTTTTTCGGTAAAAAGTCATACTATCGGAACATCATTGCCGACAAATGGATTGTAAACATACTAAGCTGTGCGTCTATCTTTGCATTGTGCTAAATAAAATAAGAAACAGATATGGATGTAAAACAAGCAATTCTCTCTTTAGCCTTTCTTCTTACGGCTGCATTGGCTCATGCACAACTGACCTTGGATGAGTGCCGACGTCAGGCACAGGCCAATTATCCGTTGGTGCGCCGGTACGGACTGATAGAAAAGGCATGTGAATATGATCTTTCCAATGCCGGAAAGGGCTATCTGCCCCGGTTCTCATTGTCGGGAAAGGCCACGTATCAGAGTGATATAACCCGGCTGCCCGTCGAAATACCGGGTATTGATGTGGAGACAGCTCCCAAAGACCAGTATCAGGTGATGCTCGAATTGCAGCAAACCATTTGGGACGGCGGGGATATCCGCAACCGGAAACGTCTGACACGTGCGGCATCGGATGTGGACATGGAAAAGCAGCATGTAGATATGTACGCATTGAACGACCGTATCAACCAGCTGTTTTTCGGTATTCTGCTGCTGGACGAACAACTGAAGCAGAACCGGCTTTTGCAGGATGATTTGGGACGGACGCACAAGCAGGTGTCTGACTATATGGCAAACGGTATAGCCACTCAAAGCGATTTGGATGCCGTCAGTGTGGAGCAGTTGAATGCCGGACAGCACCGCATCGAACTGGAAACATCGCGTCAGGCATACGTAAACATGCTTTCCGCTTTTATAGGAAAAGAAATCCCTGCCGGAACTGTTTTTCAAAAGCCTGCACCGGAAAGTGCCGTCAGTGTGGCGGGTGGGATAAATAACCGTCCCGAACTCCGCCTTTTCGAGGCTCAGACAGAACAGCTCAGCGTGCAGGAAGCTACACTGAATGCAAGGGTAATGCCCCGTTTCGGGCTTTTTGTGCAGGGTGCCTACGGCAATCCGGGGCTGAATATGCTGAAAGATGAATTCAGTGCATACTATATGGCAGGTGTACGCATGTCGTGGAATTTCGGCAGCCTCTATACCCTGAAGAACGACCGCCGCAGGATAGTCAACAGCCGCCGGCAGATAGAAACAAGCAGAGACGTGTTTCTGTTCAATACCCGTTTGCAGGCCACACAGCAGGATGCGGGCGTATTGTCCATGCGCAGGCAAATGGCGGATGATGATGAAATTATCCGCTTGCGTGAGAATATCCGTCGTGCAGCCGAGGCCAAAGTGGAGAACGGAACGCTGACCGTTACCGACCTGCTTCGCGAGATAACCAATGAGAATCTGGCACGCCGGACCAAGGCATTGCATGAAGTGCAACTGTTGATGAATATCTGGCAGTTGAAATACACTTTGAATAATTGAGATTTTAGAATTGATGGTAACAATAAAATCCTATGATATGAAATCATTTACATTATTTCCAGTATTGTTCTTTCTTGTCGCTTGCAGCAGCGGTACACCCGAATATGATGCTACGGGAACTTTCGAGGCTACCGATGTCGTAGTCTCTGCCGAAGCGTCCGGAAAGATACTCGGTCTGGATGTGGAAGAAGGTACTATTTTGAAAGCCGGGCAGGAAGCCGGCATTATCGACACAGTTCAGCTTTATCTGAAAAAACTCCAGTTGGAAGCCGGTGTTAAGTCCGTGGAAGGGCAACGCCCCGATATTCTGAAACAGGTGGCGGCAACCAAAGAACAAATCGTTCAGGCGCAACGCGAACGCGACCGTGTAGCCAATCTGCTTCGTGTAGGTGCAGCCAATCAGAAACAGTTGGATGATGCCGAATCATTGCTTAAGGTACTCCGCAAACAACTTGCCGCACAAAACTCCACGTTGCAGAACAGCGACCAGAGTCTGACCTGGCAGAGTTCGTCGGTCGGTATTCAGGTTGCCCAGGTTGAAGACCAGTTAAAGAAATGCCACATCGTTGCTCCGCTGATCGGAACTGTCCTTGCCAAATATGCAGAAGCGGGAGAACTGGCCGCACCAGGTACTCCGTTGTTCAAGATGGCTGATATGGAACAGATTTATCTGCGTGCCTATGTCACTTCCGAACAACTGTCCGAGGTGAAGCTGGGGCAGAAAGTGACTGTATATGCCGATTACGGTAAAGATGTCCGGACTGCATATCCGGGAGTCGTCACCTGGATTTCGGACAGTTCAGAGTTTACTCCCAAAACGATTCTTACGAAAGATGAACGTGCCAATCTGGTATATGCCGTTAAAGTGGCCGTGAAGAATGACGGTATGTTGAAAATCGGAATGTATGGGGGAGTGGATTTATAATTCGTCATTCGATACCGTCATGGATTTTGCAGTAACTGTCGATAATGTTTTTAAACGCTACGGCCAGGTGGAAGCCTTGCAAGGCGTTTCACTGTCCGTCCGTCCGGGTGAACTTTTCGGAATCATCGGTCCTGACGGTGCGGGGAAAACGTCTCTGTTCCGTATTCTTGCCACCTTGCTGCTTGCCGATGAAGGCAGGGCTACGGTATGCGGGCTGGATACGTTGACGGATTATAAGGCTATCCGTCAACGGGTAGGGTATATGCCCGGACGCTTCTCTCTCTATCAGGACCTGACGGTAGAGGAGAACCTGAGTTTCTTCGCTACGGTTTTTCATACTACCATCGAAGAGAATTATGATTTGGTGCGTGACATCTACCGGCAGATAGAACCTTTCCGCAAGCGTCGTGCCGGAGCATTGTCCGGCGGCATGAAGCAGAAGCTTGCCCTAAGCTGTGCGCTTATCCATAAACCGGATGTCCTTTTTCTGGATGAGCCTACTACCGGTGTAGATCCGGTTTCGCGCAAGGAGTTCTGGGAGATGCTTCGCCGTCTCAAAGAACAGGGTATCACCATCATTGCCTCTACTCCAATTGTGGACGAGGCGCGTCAATGCGACCGTATTGCCTTTATCAATGAAGGCCGGATACATGGCATTGATACTCCCGACTGCATTCTGAAGCAGTTTGCAGACATACTTTGTCCTTCGGGACTGTTGCACGAGAAAGCGGATAACCGTGAGAATTACGTGATAGAGGTGGACGGACTGACAAAACGTTTCGGTACTTTTACGGCTGTGGACCATATCTCCTTCAAAGTCCGTCAAGGTGAAATATTCGGCTTTCTGGGAGCCAATGGAGCCGGTAAGACTACCGCTATGCGCATGCTCACGGGGTTAAGTCGTCCTACAGAGGGTAAGGCTTGTGTGGCTGGTTTTGATGTTGCCACCCAATCCGAAGCCGTGAAGAAGAATATCGGCTATATGAGCCAGAAGTTTTCTTTGTACGAAGACCTCAAGGTATGGGAGAATATCCGCCTTTTTGCCGGTATCTACGGAATACCCGAAGCCGAGATTGCTCCGAGAACAGATGAATTGCTTCAGCGCCTGGGTCTGGAAAAGGAACGTAATACGCTCGTAAAGAGCCTGCCGCTGGGCTGGAAACAGAAGCTGGCTTTCTCAGTCTCCATTTTTCATCATCCCAGGATTGTTTTCCTGGATGAACCTACAGGGGGTGTCGATCCTGCCACTCGCCGCCAGTTTTGGGAATTGATTTATCAGGCAGCCGACCGGGGCATCACCGTTTTTGTCACGACCCATTTTATGGATGAGGCGGAATATTGCGACCGTATTTCTATCATGGTGGACGGCGTAATCCGTGCGCTTGACACTCCCGACAGACTGAAACGGCAGTTTGGAGCCGCTACCATGGACGATGTGTTCCAACAGTTGGCTCGTGAGGCTGTAAGAACGGCAGACTGATACAGATATAAAATTCAAAACAGATTGTTATATAACCATGAAACAATTCATAGCTTTTGTCCGAAAAGAATTCTTTCACATCTTCCGCGACCGGCGCACGATGCTGATTCTGCTGGGTATGCCCGTTGTGCAGATAATCCTTTTCGGCTTTGCCATCACTACGGAAGTAAGGAATGTGCGTGTGGCCGTTCTTGACCCTTCCAATGATGCCGTAACCCGACGCATAATTGACCGTGTGGATGCCAGTGAGTATTTTACCGTTATCCGCCGTCTGCATTCTCCCGAAGAAGCAGAACGCTTTTTCAGGAGCGGTGACATTGATATGGCAATAGTCTTTAGCGAACGTTTCTCGGACAATCTCTATATCGGTGAGGCCGGAGTACAGATTATTTCCGATGCCACCGACCCTAATATGGCTACCATGCAGGCGGGATATGCCACAAATATCATCTCCATGGTCAGACAGGATATGCTTCCGCCCGGAGTACGCGTATCCGCCATTGTGCCCCAAGTCAAGCTGCTTTATAATCCGCAGATGAAGAGTGCCTATAATTTTGTTCCCGGTGTTATGGGGCTTATCCTGATGCTGATTTGCGCAATGATGACTTCCATCTCCATCGTGCGCGAGAAGGAGACGGGAACTATGGAAGTGTTGCTGGTTTCTCCCGTAAAGCCGCTGTTTATCATTCTTGCCAAAGCAGTGCCGTACTTTGTGTTGTCATTTGTCAATCTGATTACGATTCTGCTGCTTTCAGTCTATGCCCTTCATGTTCCGGTTGCAGGCAGCCTGTTTTGGCTGATTGCCGTATCACTGCTTTTCATTTTCGTATCATTGGCTTTGGGACTGCTTATCTCCACTGTTACCCGTACACAGGTGGCAGCTATGTTGGTATCCGGCTTGATGCTGATGATGCCCACTATGTTGCTTTCGGGAATGATATTTCCTATTGAGAGCATGCCTGCCATTTTGCAAGGTATTTCTACGGTGATTCCCGCACGTTGGTATATTCAAGCGGTACGCAAATTGATGATAGAGGGTGTGGATATATCACTGGTGCTGACCGAAATCGGTATACTGACTGTCATGGCGGTACTCCTGATAACCGTTAGCTTCAAGAAATTCAAAAACCGGTTGGAGTGAAGTTGTTCCGATTATAATTATTCACCGGCCGGCAAAGTCAACGTATCCGTGTGTTAAATATGTAAGATGTGTCATAACCGTAGAGCATAAACAGTAGTATCCTTATGATTAAATATCTGATAGAAAAAGAATTCAAGCAGTTGTTCCGCAACTCATTCTTGCCTAAGCTGATTTTCATATTCCCTTGTATGATTATGATACTGATGCCTTGGGCTGCCAATCTGGAGATAAAGAATATCAATCTCAATGTCGTCGATAATGACCGTAGCGTTGTGTCCCGCCATCTGGTGGATAAGCTCGGTGCTTCCACTTATTTCCGTCTGACAGCGTTTCCCGATACGTATGATGAGGCTTTGTACGGTATTGAGGCTGGTACGGCAGATGTTATTTTGGAGATTCCCCGTGATTTCGAGAAAGACTGGATAAACGGCAAAGCTCCCCGTCTGCTTGTTGCCGCCAATGCGGTGAACGGAACAAAAGGAAGTTTGGGCGGTTCTTATCTTTCTGCCATCATCGGTGACTATACCCGTGAACTGAAGTCGGAAATGGCTGTAAGACCATTGGCAGGCAAACCACTTCCCCGTATCGGTATTTCCACATTGAATCTCTATAATCCTACGCTGAACTATAAGCTCTTTATGGTTCCTGCACTTATGGTGATGCTGCTGACGCTGATTTGCGGCTTTCTTCCCGCCCTTAATGTGGTGGGCGAGAAAGAGGCGGGTACGATTGAACAGATCAATGTGACGCCGGTCGGTAAATTCACGTTTATTACTGCCAAATTGATACCTTATTGGCTGATAGGTTTTGTGGTACTTACCATTTGTTTTGTCCTTGCATGGTTGCTTTACGGCATTCTGCCTGCCGGACATTTTTTCACTATTTACGGTTTTGCGCTGATATTTCTGCCGGTTGTATCCGGATTCGGTCTGGTTATATCCAATCATTCGGCAACGTTACAGCAAGCCATGTTCGTTATGTGGTTCTTTATGCTTGTACTTATTTTGTTGAGCGGGCTTTTTACGCTGGTCCATAGTATGCCCGAATGGGCGCAATGGATTACCCGTATCAATCCGTTGAGGTATTTTGTAGAGGTGATGCGTACGATATACCTTCGCGGCGGTGGTTTTGCGGAGTTGCTTCCCCAATTGGGTATCTTGTCCGTATTTGCTGTGGCAGCTAATGTTTGGGCGGTAAAGAGCTACAGGAAAAGTAATTGAGAAAGTCGGTAAGGTAATTTACTCCTGATTGTTCCGTGAAAGCATGGTCAGTCATTCCTTTTTTCTATCTTTGCAGACAAATCAATCAATACCTTATACCGAATGAACACGCAAAACTCTTATCTTGCTTCAAAGCCGCATTACGAGATACTCGACGGGCTTCGTGGCGTAGCTGCCGTAATGGTAGTCGCTTTTCATCTGCTGGAAGCGCATTCCGGCGGCAATCACTTGGAACAAATTATCAATCACGGTTACCTGGCTGTAGATTTTTTCTTTATGCTTTCCGGTTTTGTTATCGGTTATGCCTATGACGACCGCTGGAGCAGGATGAGCATCGGTACTTTCTTCAAGCGGCGTATTATCCGTTTGCATCCTATGGTGATAGTGGGAAGCATAGTGGGTGCGGTGTTCTTTTATTTTCAGGAGTCGCCCTGCTTTCCGGCTATTCAGGATACATCGGCAGGGACTATGCTGCTGGTAATGCTGCTGGGGTGTACGCTGCTTCCGCTTCCTTTGAAATGGGACATTCGCGGCTGGACCGAGATGCATCCGCTCAACGGACCGGCCTGGTCGCTTTACTACGAATACATAGGTAATATTCTTTATGCATTGTTCATCCGCAAGTTCAGCAAGACAGCTTTGTCTGTTCTCGTTGTTGTGGCGGGATGTTTTACGGTGCACCTTTGTCTTACCGCACCTGCGGGTGATATTGTCGGCGGCTGGGCGTTGAATTGGGAACAGCAGTACGTAGGGCTTGTCCGGTTGATGTATCCTTTCTTTGGCGGATTACTGCTGTCCCGTCTGGGGTGGATTGTTCGTATTGAGAAGCGTGCGTTCTGGTGGTGCAGTCTGATGATTGTGGCAGTTTTGGCATTTCCCCGTCTGGGCGGTGAAAATCATTATTGGATGAACGGACTCTATGAGGCCTGCTGCATTCTTTTTGTCTTTCCTGTGATTGTGTCCATGGGAGCAGGAGGTAAGGTGACGGGCAAACGTTCTACCGCTGTGTGCAAGTTTTTGGGAGATATTTCGTATCCGGTATACATAACGCATTATCCGTTGGTGTATACCTACACGGCATGGGTGTGCAATAATAATGCTACTTTAGCGGAAGGCATTCCTTATATGATACTGACCTTTGCCGGTGCTTTCGTGCTTGCCTATGCCTGTCTGAAACTCTATGACGAACCTATACGCAAATGGCTGACAGACCGATTCCTGAAAGGAAAGAAAGCTGTTAAAAGTTAGTTCTCGTGTAGTGAGGTAAACGCATGTACAATGTAATCCAGTTCAGGTATGATAAAAAAGTCCCGATGCAGTTTATTCAGAATCTGCACCGGGACTTTTCTCTAATTACCAGTTATCTTATTTTACGTCAATGAATCTTTTGGCCTTTTCTTTTTCCTGTTCGGAAAACTTCGGCAAGTCTATGTTCAATACGCCGTTTTCTACTTGGGCGGAAATCTTTTCTTTGTCTACATCGTCCGGAAGGATCATTGTCTGTTGGAATTTGGAGTATGAGAATTCGCGACGCAGATAGCGGCCTTCTTTCTTCTCTTCCTTGTTTTCCGTTTTCTTCTCCATGCTGATGACCAAGTTGTTTTCTTCATCGATATGGACGTTGAAGTCTTCTTTGGTCATTCCGGGAGCTGCCAACTCTACCTTGTATTCCTTTTCTGTTTCAAATACGTTGATGGCGGGAGCCGTTGCATTGGCTTTTACCATCCAATCGTTATCAAAGAAATCGTTAAAGATACTTGGTAACCAATTCTGAGTTCTTCTTACAGGCATCATAATCATAGTCTCCTATCTTTAAAAAGTTATACATTCGGTTTGTTCTGAACTTCGGTTTTCGATGTTCCCCGATGTTTACCTTTCGGCTTTCACCGTCTGTATCTTGAACCGTCGTTCACTTACTGTTATGGCAAACTGTATGCCAACAGGTTTGTACTCACTTTATTGACTAATTGTCATTGTTGGTCTGACTATTTTACCTGTATAATGCCAATATTGCTATCTTTTTATTTAAAATTGATTGAATTTCATACTAATTTAAAACGCATTCGCCAGCGCTTGCTTTCTTCGTCCCAGTCGTGGCTGATAATTTTGAAAGTTCCTATCTCGGAAGTGTTGGCAACGTGTGTACCGATGCAAAGGCATTCGTCATAATCACCGACTTTTACTATACGTACGGTTTCCGAAGCATCTTCGGGTAACCGTTCCAAATCGAACCGTCCTTTGGCTTCTGCCTGAGTGATGAACTCGGTAGTGACAGGCAGATGCCGTGCTATCACTTCATTTACCGCTTTTTCCAGACTCTCTATTTGCTCTTCCGTGGGGCAGGCATTGAGCCGATAATCCAATTTACTTTTTTTGCGTTCTATATGAGCGGAGACGGAACGGCCGCAACCGAATAATCTGATCATTGTCTGATTAATGATGTGTTCGGTGGTGTGCATAGGTGCAATTGACACATCCTGAAACTTGGGACTTGGCTTATTTATTTCTATATTTGTTTCCATATTAATTGATATTGATGTAATTAATAGCGCAAAGATAATGAATAATATGGATAAGAAGATACTAATCTATTGTCGTGTTAGTACGCAACAACAGACAACTGATAGACAAAAAGAGGAATTGTTGAAGTTTGCAGAAGACAACCATTGGAACGTTGCAGAAGAGGATATTTTCATAGATGTTATTAGTGGTTTTAAAAAGGGAGAGTTTCGTCCTGAATATGCCAAGATGCTTGAAAGAGTTGAATATAGGGATATTGACATAATTTTATTTTCTGAATTTTCTCGTCTTGCAAGAAATGCTACGGAGTTATTAGAACAAATCAAATTGTTTATAGATAAAGGTATTAACTTGTATTTTGATAAACAAAAGTTGTGGGTAAAAGATACTAATAAAGATGTAGGTAGTCTTATTTTATTGCATGTGCTTGCTGTTATGTCAAGCTATGAGATAGAATTGTTTGTTGAACGTTCATTAAGCGGCAAGATAACAAAAGTTCAAGCTGGTCATGGAGGAGGGGATGAACGTGCGTATGGGTATATGCACAATGAAAATAAACAGATTGTTATAAATCCTATCGAAAGCAAGATTGTTGCCCGTATTTTTGAAATGTATGTTGGAGGATATTCTTCAATTCAAATATCAGAGATATTGAATGCTGAGAAAGTACCTGCTCCATACGTAAGGAAATTGAATGAGTACAAGAAGAATAGAGAAGCAAAAGGATTAGAGGTGAAAGAGTACAAATTTGATACAGATAATTTAAAATGGCGTATTTCTACAATAAACAGACTTATGCACAATGAGTTATATAAAGGAAATCGTAGAATAACATTTTATAAACCAGACCCTACCAATCCACTTCCGTTATCCGAAAGGCAAGATAGAGAGATTGTTTATGAATATTCGGAACATGTGGAAGGTCTGCGAATTGTATCAGACGAGTTGTTTCAGCAAGCCCAAGATAAACTTTCCAAAGCGCATTATAATAAGAATAATGCAGTCAGGCATGAGAATTTATTGAAACATTTAATGGTATGTGGCGAATGCGGTGCTAATTTTTCTGTAGGGAAATCAAATGAAACATCTAAAAATTATATCAGTGGTGGACGTACTTACAAATGTTATGGTAGAGTGAATCGTAAAGATAAACCACGAACATGTACGAATGGGGCAGAACTTCGACAATGGAAATTGGATGGACTTGTTTTACAGTTGTCAATTCAAATGTTTGCTGAGATTAATATTCAGCAGACCAATATTTTAAAGATAGAAAATTTAGGGAAAGAAATTGAAGAGTTGGTTCAAATAAAATCATCAAAGAATACAGAATTGGTTGAAGCGGAGAATCTTTATAAAAAGACACTTAAACGTCTTATTGCGATTGAAGACGATGAGGTCGCAAAGAATTTGATTTCAGATGCAAAACATAAATATGATGAAACTAAAAACATGTTGAACAAAACTATGGATAAATTGTCACGAGAAATCATAACAAAGAGAATTACTATTGATAATTTGAAGCGCTTGAATGCCAATCCTTTGTTGATTAATAAAATGGATGAGATTAGGAAGGATAGGAATTTGGTAAAGACTATGGTTGATGAATATATTGATAAAATTACTATCTTTCGTTTACATGAACTTTGGTTGTTGGTCGTAGTATCTTATAAAGGAGGTGAGGAGATGTGGGGGACAATTAAGTGCGCTCGTTATAAAAAAGAGGAGATGTTTTATGATGAATTGCATTGTCATTATGGTGTTGAGTTTCAGGGATGGTTACTTAATAATACGGAACGTTGTTTTTCGTATGATAAAAGCACACATATTATTACTTATAATGGTGAAAGTAAAATATATGTGGAATTTAAATCAGGTGAGTATGATTACGATACATTTAATCAAATGATACAAGAAACAGGGTGGATGGGATGTTTCCCTTTTTATGCTTATGAAGATAGTGGTAAGGATTTAAGTGTACCTTCTAATGAAGATTTTGGAAAATCTTTACAAGAGAATAGAATTGATTGGAAAGCACACAATGAAAAGGTCTTGGAACGTTTATTATCCAAGTCATAGATAAATCTCTACCACCGTAACCCCTCACTTAGGGAGGAGGAATCCCTCCCTATGGGGGATATTTTACATGTGGTTTGCTTTGTGGAGTCCCAAATTTTTGCTATATTTTTTGTGATTTTACCCAATTATAGAGGCTACTTTTGCCGATTTTGATACCCTGATTTTTTAGCGATTCCAAATTCTCTTTAACCGATAAATTCGTATCGTATAATTGTTTGAGTTGTAAGTCCAATAACATTTTGGCAGCTATATTTCGGGCTGCCTGTTTGTTTACTCCGTATTTTTCGCAATACTTGGGATTGACAACAAACTGCCTTTCTTCTTTTTTCGGCTTAATACTTCGTTTAGTGTCATTCCAAGCGTCTTTGGCAATTTGGTACAGAATCTTATTGGTTATAACTTTGTCTTGGTTATCCACGTAGTATCTGCGTTCACATACAAGACAATACAACAGATGTTCCATTGTAATTTCAGGTAACATAATCTTGCGAAGCAGACAACCGTCATATAGTAGCTTCCTTCTGTGTCCTGATTTTAATTTAACTGCATGGCTTTTATAGACAATTGTCCCGTCACCTTTGGTTAGTGGTTCTTTGTACCAATATCGGGCAATCTTTACATAATTGTCGGGCAGTAATATATAAGGTGTATCTGAATCTGTTTCAGGTAATGGGGTGGCTTCAATAAATGGGTATATTTCGGCATACTTACATATGAAAATTTCTTCATTCCTTTTGTAGCTCATACCCCAAAAGTCCTTCATAAATTCAGAATTGCCAATCGGACTGTCCAAGTCAGTTTGTATGTTGTTCTTCCTCTCTCTCTTTAATATACTATCTGAATTGGAACAATAATTTTCATCGAATCCAAAATCCGTAGGACAAAATATATTATCATTATAATAATATACAATATTATCATTGCCATTGCCTGCGAATTGCTGCGAAGCATTCAAACATGTTTTGTCCTTTAAATCAAAACCTTCAATCTCTTTTTGAATAGTGTAAACAATAGTATTAGCTATGCCCCTATAATGTTCATTGCTTCTTATGGATTCGTTAAAAACATAAATCAGTCTAAATCTATTATTTACATTGTCAATATTGCTATACGTAGTATAAATGATGGTCGGCTTGTGTTCATCTTTTAATGATAAATAGAAGTCGTTCATAGATAGAAACGTATCATCAATATTTAAAATTATGCAGTCTGCAAAGTCAAAATTGACAATCGTTTTTTCTCTAAGTCCAAATGTCTCGCTTGCTGTCTTGAAATTTTGACAAATGCAATACCCTTTGCAAATAAGGTTTACAAGTTCCTCTATGGTTATTGTATGGCGTTTATAGGTTAGTATCTTCCAATTATCAGGTTTGTTCTTAAATTTTTGCACACTAACGCTAAGTGTGATTCCCTTTTTGTCATTATTAATCATTTTATATTATTGTGCAGTAGCTTTTTATCTACGCACTAACTTGAAAGGATTCCTGTTCGAGTTTTTTCAATGCAAATATACAACTTAGAACATATTACTACCACTTTTTTAGTTATAATTGACAAAAAAGTCTTTTTGAGTTAAAGAAAAATACGCAAGTACGGTATATAGAATATGTTTTCTTTTTTATATTATGTAATTCATATTATATATCTTATAATTAGTAACTTATTGCTTATTTGTATAGGCTTAATAATGTGGTTTTGTAGGTGTGGAAACAGTTGGCTATTTATTTTTTTTACCC
>ENA-UESU01000511-UESU01000511.1-human-gut-metagenome-genome-assembly--contig:-NODE-511-length-31751-cov-5.190409_pt1 | contig 31751 bp, 20 predicted proteins | sample MGYA00243007_ERZ508008 | MGnify/ENA primary metagenome ERZ508008 (study PRJEB26167, sample SAMN06115399) | human gut metagenome | host: Homo sapiens | place: China:Henan | collected 2016-06-23 | study...
CTCTTGCCACGGTTTAGCACAGTATTTATACTTCAGTCATAAAATAGATTGTATTAACTGCTCGTCAGAGTTCCCCTTCATGCCCTCGCTGTCACCGTTGCCGAAAAAGCAACCTTATCTGGGCCATAGCCGACAAGCTCACCGGCGGGTTCAGGGCGCACCAGTTCTGGCAGGAGGCGTTGGGAAAAAGCGAGAGAAGGAAACGTGCCTTTGATGCAGAGCTAATCTTTTTGTCATACCAGAGCCCCTGCAAAATTGAAGACAGTTCATGGAAGGAGAGTTGTTTACATCACGTATGCCGCCCGCCATCGTCTTCCTCTTTCCCCTCGTCATCTCCGCCAGCCGGGCCACGGACATCCCCGCCTTCCATGGGGAGTGGTTCATGGCCCGGCTGCGGGCGGGCTTTTGCCGTCGGCGCAATCCCTTCAATAGCCGTCAGGAGAGCCTCATCTCCTTTGCGCGCACGCGCGTCTTCGTCTTCTGGAGCAAGCATCCCGCGCCCTTCCTGCCGTATCTGGCGGAGATCGCGGCCACAGGGCGGCAATTCTACTTCCAGTACACCCTCAATGCCTACGAGGCCGAGGGGCTGGAGCCCGGCCTGCCCTCCCTGTGCCGCCGTCTGGAGACGTTCAAGCGGCTGGCGGACACCATCGGCCCGCAGCGGGTCATCTGGCGTTGCGATCCCCTCATCGTAGGCGGCCGCCTGAGTACGGATGCCCTGCTGGAACGTATCGACCGGCTGGGGCGGGAGCTTTCCCCCTATACGGAAAAGCTCGTCTTCAGCTTCGTGGACATGTACCGCAAGACCGCCGCTGCCCTGCAAAGGCTCGATCCGGCCTACCGCGCGCCCACGGTGGACGAGATGCGGGAGCTGGCCCGGGGCATCGCGGCCCTGAACACCGCCTGGCCGCACCGGCTGGAGCTGGCCACCTGCGCCGAAGGCATCGACCTGAGCGCTCTGGGCATCCATAAAAACAAATGTATCGACGATGTGCTCATCCGCCGCCTGTGCCCGCAGGATGCCCTGGTGCAGGCGGAGATGGCGCCCCGTCAGCAGCTCTCCCTGCTACCCGACAGGGAGGCCACCGCCAGCGCCCCCAAGGATACGGGCCAGCGCACGGCCTGCGGCTGCATCCCCAGCAAGGATATCGGAGCCTATGACAGCTGCCCGCACTTCTGCGTCTATTGCTACGCCAACCGATCGGAGCAGGCGGTGCGCGCCAACCTGCAACGCTGCCGCCAGCAGCAGCCCGAAATGCGGGAATGTCTGCTGCCGTAGAGTGATGTACGCGTGGGACGCAGGGGCATCCATTTGTCGTGAATGATTTTGCGACTTATTTATTTAGTGTAAACTAAAAAATTTCTCCCACCACTTGCCTTGTCCGCAAAGAGCATTTGAATTTTTTTGCCCCCTGGCCTACACATCATTCCAGATAACCAAGCAAAGGAATGCCCATGCCGACGAACCGTACCTCTGATGCCGCAGCGCGCGGCAAAGGCCGCCCGCGTGCCTTCGACCGGGGCCTGGCCCTGCACCGTGCGCTGGAGGTCTTTTGGCAGCAGGGCTACGCCCCGGCCTCTGTGGCATCCCTGTGCAAGGCCATGAAGATCAATCCGCCCAGCCTCTACTCTACGTTCGGCAACAAGGCCACGCTCTTTCTGGAAGCCCTGCGCCATTACGAGCAGACCTACTGGGAGGCCCCGGCCCAACGTTTTCTGGCCGCCCCCGACATCTATGCGGCGGTCGAGGATTTTTTCCAGGAAGCCGCGCAGATCCTGCTTTCTCCGGAAACGCCCTGCGGCTGCATGGTGGTCCTGGCGGCCGTCAACATCGCGGCGGACGAGAAAGAGATCATCGAGACCGTCCGCCAGCTCCGGCTGGTCACCAAGCAGATGTTTGCCGAAAGGCTCCGCCGGGCCATCAACGACAAACAGATCCCCCCGAATACCGATGTCCCGGCTCTGGCCGGTGCGCTGAACACCCTGCTCGAAGGCCTGTCCCTGCAGGCCCGGGACGGGCTCTTCCAGTCCGAGCTCAAAGCCATCGCGGCCCATGCTGTCCGCATGCTGCCGCCGCGCCTCCCCTAGGCCCGCAGGCCTGCCTGTTCTCCCCGCTCTTCCGCTGTCCATCCATCTTAGTCCTGTTGTCGCTTTTCCTGCTGCCTGTCCCAGGGCATCAGGTGAGGCAAAGGTATTGACATTTTCTTAGTGATTATTACAAAAATATCCATGCAGGTACGACAGCGTTCATCCGTCCGCCGGAAGAAAACAGAAGGCATGACCACCCCTTCCTCGCCACAAGCCCGGGCAGCTACTCCAGCCACGGCAGGCGCCCAAAGCATGCTCCAGCCTGACCCGGCAGGATACGCACGAAGCCATGCCACCATCCAGCAAATCACAGTGCCGCATATGACGGCACAGGAGGAAACACCATGAGCAAGAACATCCTCATCCTCAACGGAAGTCCCCGCAGCAAGGGCAATACGGCCATGCTGTGCGAAGCTTTCAGCGCCGGTGCTCAGAGCGCGGGCCATCAGGTAACCCGTTTCGACCTGCACAAGCTGGACATCCACGGCTGTCTTGGCTGTGTGAAAGGCGGCAAGGACCCTGCAAGCCCCTGCGTGCAAAAGGATGATATGGGGCTCATCTACCCCGTCTATCGGGAGGCCGATCTCGTCGTGCTGGCATCGCCCATGTATTACTGGGGTTTTTCCGGCCAGCTGAAAACGGCTTTTGACCGCCTTTTTGCCGTGGCTGAATGCTTCCTCGGCTATGCCAATCCGCACAAAGAGTGCGCGCTCATCATGGCGGCCGAAGGCAACAGCGCTGACAACTGGAAACCGGTGCTGGATTACTATCACGCGCTCCTGGGTTTCCTTGGCTGGCAGGACCGAGGGCAGATCCTGGCCGGAGGTGTGTTCGAAACCGGTGCCGTAGCCGGGCAGCCTGTTCTGGATCAGGCGTTCCGCTTTGGGGCCTCCCTGTAGACCTGGCCCGGACACCTCCAGCTTTTTCCGTGACGCCGTACCCGCTGCGGCGTCACGGCCGTTTATTCTGCACATACGTCCCCTGTGCCTGCCCGATACACCATCCCGAACCATGCTGGACGTCCGGCGCACAAATCCGGTGGTACCGCCGCCGGCGCATCCCCTCCTCTTCCATAGGCTCACGACACGCTGCCGCGTATCTTCTCGTCAGCCTGCCCCCAATTGCTGCCAGCGCGCCTGCCCCATCGGACAAGGAGCTTATTTCCAAGCGGATCCTGTACGGCTGGCGGTGCCTCCCAGGCCTGCACTTCCCCTCTTGCACAGCACGCCGATTTTCTGCATTCTTGTCGCGTTTTTCCCGACCTTTCTGACTGCTGTTCAGCAGGATATCCCATGGAAACGATTCGCTGGAACATGAGCCCCGCAGAGATCGAGCAGGAGAGCTTCCGCCGCATCGAGGCCGAATGCGACCTGCATCGCACCCTGTCCGCCCCGCACTGGCGCGTGGCACGCCGCCTTATCCACACCACGGCGGACATGCACATCGCGGATACCCTTGTCTTCCGCCACGATCCGGTGACCGCCGGACTGGCCGCCCTGCGCCGCAAGGCCCCCATATTCTGTGATTCCCAGATGCTGCGCTCCGGCCTGTCCCTGCCCAAACTGCGTACGCTCCATCCGGGCTACGGGCCTGAAGACCTGCACTGTTACATCACGGATCCCGATGTGGTGGAGCGGGCCCGCGCCGAAGGCCATACCCGCGCTCTGTGCAGCGCCGAAAAAGCCCGTCCCCTGCTGGATGGCGGCATCGTGCTCATCGGCAACGCGCCCTTGGCCCTGGCCCGCATCGCCCGCTATATCCTTGAAGAAGACGTCCGCCCGGCCCTGGTGGTGGGCATGCCCGTGGGCTTCGTCAACGTGGTGGAATCCAAGGAGCTCCTGGGCCGCTGCCCTGTGCCCCAGATCGTGCTGGAAGGCCGTCGCGGCGGCAGCGCCCTTGCCGTCACCACTCTGCACGCCGTCATGGAGAGCGCCTAGACCGCCATGGGCCGCAAAGACCACACGTCCCTGCGCTGGGGCTATTCCACCGGCGCCTGTACCGCCGCGCTAGCCGTGGCCTGCTGGCAGTCCCTGCGGACGGGCACACCACCGGCCGTGGTGCCCGTGCTGTTCGGCGACGGCAAGGAACGCCTCCTGCCCCTGCGGCCGCCCGCTCCGGGCCGCATGGCCGAGATGGTCAAGGACGGCGGCGACGATCCCGACTGCACGCATGGTGCGGTGCTCTTTGCCCGACTTTCCGCCTGCTCGCCCGAAGATGCCCGGCCGGAAGACCATCGCCTCGACGCAGGCGCAGCGGTGCTCATTTTGCGTGCCGTGGAAGGTATCGGCCGCTGCACCCGGCAGGGCCTGGACTGCCCGCCCGGCAAATGGGCCGTCACCGGCGGCCCCCGGCGCCTGCTGGCCGCAAACCTTGCCCGTGCGGGCATGACCGACGGCTGCTGGCTGCTGGAACTTGGCGTGGAGAACGGCGCGGAGCTGGCCCGCCACACCCTCAATCCCCGGTTGGGCGTGGAGGGCGGCATCTCCATCCTGGGCAGCACGGGTCTGGTGCGGCCTTACAGCCACGCCGCCTATGTGGAGACCGTGCGCCTGTGCGTACGGGCCCGGCAACGCAGCGGCGGCCGCGAGATGGTCTTCTGTACCGGCGGGCGCACCCAGGCGGGAGCCCGCCGCCAGCTGCCCCACTGGCCGGAAAGCGCCTTCGTCTGCATCGGGGATTTCATCGCCGACAGTCTGGGCATCGCCGCCCGTCACCGGATGCAGGAGGTTGTCGTGGCCTGCATGGCGGGCAAGCTCTGCAAGTATGCCGCGGGCTTCGCCAACACCCACGCCCATCAGGTGGAACAGGACATGGCCCTGCTGCGCCGTCAGGTACAGGCCTGCCTGCCCGGAGAGACCGCCCTGCACGAGGCCCTGCGCCACAGCGCGTCCGTGCGCGAGGCCCTGCTCTCCATCCCCGAAGCCGGACGCCTGCCCGTTCTGCACGGACTGGCCCGGGCGGCGCTGGAACATTTTTCCCGCCGGGCTCCCGGCGTGCCATCCCTGCACTTGCTGGTCTTCGACTTTGACGGCACATTCCTGTTCAAGGAAAGCCTGCGGCACGCTCCCGGTACGCTGGCGGCTCCCCTGCCGTCCCCGGACGACAGCTCGGCCGACAGCGCGGAAGACGCTTCTCCAGACAGACAGGCCCCGGACATCGGCCTGCGCTATTTCATCGACAGGCCCTGACCGCCCTGCGGCCGGAGCCCCTTACCTCTCCCTGTGAGTTTGCCCATGAACATGCCCTTTGTGGAAATCGTCGGCGCCGGTCCCGGTGCGGAAGACCTCATCACCGTGCGCGGCCTGCGGGCCCTGCAGCAAGCCGATCTGGTGGTCTATGCCGGTTCACTGGTGGCCCCTGCCCTGCTGCGCCACTGCCGCCCGGACTGCCTTTGCCGGGACAGTGCCTCCATGGATCTGGCGGAACAGGTGGCCGTCATGAGCGAGGCCGCACTGGCGGGCAAGCGCGTGGTGCGCCTGCATACCGGTGATCCCGCCCTTTACGGTGCCATCGACGAACAGATCCGGGGGCTGGCCCAACGGGGCATCACCGTGCGCATCACCCCCGGCGTGAGCAGCGTGTTCGCCGCCGCCGCGGCCCTGGGCTGCGAACTGACCGGCCCGGAAACGGCCCAGAGCGTCGTCCTGACCCGCACGCCCGGCCGCACGCCCATGCCTGCTGGCGAGCAGGCCGCCGCTTTTGCCCGCACGGGGGCCACGCTGGCCTTTTTCCTCAGTACGGGCAAAGTGGCCGATCTGATGGCGGAACTGCAGGATGCGGGCGGCCTTGCGCCGGATACGCCCGCCGCGGCCGTCTACCGCGCCTCCTGGCCTGACGAGCAGGTCGTGCGCGGCATGGTGGCCGATCTGGCCCGCAAGGTGGAAGAAGCTGGCTTCCGGCGGCAGTCCCTTATCTTGGTGGGCCGTGCCCTGGCTGCTTCCACGACGGTCTCGCGCCTGTACGACGGCTCTTTTTCCCACGGCTACCGCAACAGCCTGCCCGACGAGGCCTTCCACGGCACCTGCGCCCTCTATGCCGCCAGCCCGGCGGGACTGGCCCAGGCGCGTACGCTGGCCGCCGCACTGACGCAGGGCGACGCCCCCGCTCCCGTGATCTTCGCCGCCTGCCCGGCCGATGATCAGCAGCCCGCCCCGCAGCCCGTGGCCGACATGGCCACGGCTCTGGCTGATGCCCTGCCCCGCTTCGATGCCCACATCATCCTGGGCACGCCCCGTCAGGCCCTGCCTCTGCTGCCCGCCGCCACCGGGGACGCTGCCGTCATCTGCTGCGCCGAGAGCGGCCGCCATGCCATCTGCCTGCTGGACGGCCCGGATCATGCCGGTGACCGTCTGACCCGGCGCGTGGCCCGCATCACCGGCGGGCTGGCCATCACCGGCCCGACTGAAGCGGAGAAAGAAAACGACAGGCCTGCTGCGGTCTTCCCGGAAGCTGCCACAGCATCCGCGGTCCCCTCGTCCCCGCACGGCGAGGTGCTGGTGGTGGGCCTGGGCTCCGGCGACCCCGCCCAGCTCACGCCCGAAGTGGATGCGGCCCTGCGCCGCTGCGATACTGTGGCCGGGTACAGCAAATATGTGGATTTCATCCGCGACCGCATCCACGGCAAGCGCCTCATCGAGACCGGCATGAAGGGCGAGGTGGAACGCTGCCGCGACGCCCTGGCCGCTGCCGCTGCCGGGGCCACGGTCTGCATGGTCTGCTCCGGTGACCCGGGCATTTTGGCCATGGCCGGGCTGCTGTTCGAGCTGCGCGCCCGCGAACAGGCCTTCCGCGACCTGCCCATCCGGGTGCTGCCCGGCATCACGGCCGCCAGCACGGCCGCCGCGGCGCTGGGGGCCCCCCTGCAGAACGGTTTTTCGCTGGTCAGCCTCTCCGACCTGCTGGTGCCCGCTGACGAAGTGCGCCGCAACCTGCGGGCCGTGGCGCAGTCGGCCCTGCCCGTGACCCTGTACAATCCTGCCGGGCGCAAACGCCGCCGGCTGCTGGCCGAGGCCCTGGACATCTTCCGCGAGGCCCGCGGCGGTGACATCCTCTGCGCCTTTGTGCGCCATGCCGGTCGCCCGGAAGAGACGCGCTGGATCGGCCGTCTGGCCGACCTGCCCGCCGATGACGTGGATATGTCCACGCTGGTGCTCATCGGCAGCGCACGCACGGTCACGGATCGGGGCGCGCTGTTCGAAGCCCGCGGCTATGCGGAAAAATATCTGGACAAGGACGCCCCCGCGTCCACCGCGGACGGTCGCTGATGCGGGACTTCCACGCCTTTTGTCTGGCCGCTCCCCGCTCCGGCGAGGGCAAGACCGCCGTGGCCGTGGCCCTGATGCGGGCCCTTGTCCGCCGGGGCCTTGCCGTGCAGGGCTGCAAATGCGGGCCGGATTACATCGACCCCACATTCCATGCGCTGGCTACCGGTCGCCCGGCCTGCAATCTGGATACCTGGATGATGGGCGAGGCCGGTGTGCGCGCCCAGTGGCGGGCCGCCGTGCAGGGAGCCGACGCCGCTGTCTGCGAGGGTGTCATGGGCCTGCTGGACGGCCGCTCCCCGGACGACCTTTCCGGCAGCACGCTGGATTGTGCCCGTGTGTTGCACCTGCCCGTGCTGCTGGTGGTCAACGTGCGGGGCATGGCCGCCTCGCTGACGGCGCTGGTGGAAGGTTTCCAGCAACAGGCGGCACGTCATGGCGTCCGGCTGGCGGGCGTCATCGCCAACAATGCCGGCAGCCCGCGCCATGCGGATATTCTGCGTCAGGCGCTGGAAAAGGCCGGGCTGCCGCCCCTGCTGGGCGCCCTGCCCCGCCACGAGGCTTGCCGCATCCCCGAACGGCAGCTGGGCCTGCTGCCCGCGGCTGAAAGCGACTGCGATACGGTGTGGACGGACCGTCTGGCGGAACTGGCGGAAAATCATGTGGATCTGGACCGCCTGCTGGCTCTGACGCGCCGGCCCCGGCCGCTGGGGCCGCCCCTGCCCGCCCCCGGACAGCGGCAGCGGCGGCTGGCTGTGGCCCGGGACGAGGCGTTTTGCTTTTATTACCGCGCCAACGAGGACGCCCTGCGCGCCCGCGGCTGGGAGATCGTCCCCTTCTCGCCCCTGCGGGATACGGCCCTGCCGCCGCAGCCGGACGCCCTGTATCTGGGCGGCGGCTACCCGGAAGCCTTTGCCGCCCGGCTGTCCGCCAATACGGCCATGCGTAGCGCCATCAGGGACTTCGCTGCCGCGGGCGGCGAGATCTACGCCGAGTGCGGCGGCTACATGTATCTGTGTTCCGGACTGGAGGCCGCCGCCGAAGGTCACGGTCTGGATGGAGAGCGCCGCGTCTGGCCCATGTGCGGCGTGCTGGAGGCCACGGCCCGCATGGGCCAGGGCCTGCGCTCGCTGGGTTACCGCGATGTCCGCTTCACGGGGGGCGCGCCCCTGGGCCTGCCTCTGGAGACCTGCCGGGGCCACGAGTTCCACTGGTCGCACATCGAGCTGCACCGGCCTTATGCGCCCCTCTATGACGTCACGGACCGTACGGGTACCCGCCCCGAAGGCGTGCATCACGGCAATGTGCGGGCGGGCTATGTGCATCTTTACTGGGGCGGTCTGGCCGATGCCGCCGCTGGCGGGAATATGGACATGGAGACGGCCCCTGCCGCTCCTGCCCCCCTCAGTCCTGCCGGGCAGGTTATCCTGCTCAACGGCCCCTCCAGTGCGGGCAAGAGCACCCTGGCCCGCGCCCTGCAGGAAAAGCTGCTGGCCGACCACGGCCGCCACAGCATCATCCTGTCCATGGACGATCTGCTGCGGGCCTGCCCCGGCCGTCCGGGGGCCCTGCTGCAGGGCATGGCCGCCACGGGCCTGCCCCTGACCGCCATCCTGCACGCGGCCACGGCCGAAGCCGCGCACGCCGGGGCATGGGTCATCGTGGACCATGTGCTGGGTGAGCGCCCGGACTGGATAGCCGACCTGTGGCGGCGCCTGCGGGGTATCCCCGTCCTGCCCGTGCAGGTCTGCTGCGAACTGGGCGAACTGGAACGCCGGGAAAAGGGCCGTACCGACCGCACGCCGGATTGGCCCCATGCCGCCCGGCAGGCGCGGGACATCCACGCGCCCCTGCCCGGCGAGCTGCGTATCGATACCAGTTGCACCAGTCCCGAGCACTGCGCGGCCCGCATCCTTTCCGCCCTTGCCCTTCACGGCAAGGCCATGCCGTCACCGACCCTTGAGGAGGACTCCCATGAAGCCTGAGGCACACGGCGGCGACCGGCTGCGCATGGCCGCACTGGCCGGGCGCGCCCCTGACAGCCTGCTGGATTTCAGCGTCAACGTCCGTCCCGAAGGCGCACCGGAATTCCTGCGTCTGGCGCTTTGTCGCGCCCTGGACCATATCTCGGCCTATCCTTCCCCCCATGCGGAAGAGGCCATGGAGGCCGCCGCCCGCGTCTACGGCCTGCCTGCGGACTGCTTCGTGTTCGGTAACGGCACCAACGAGCTCATCCACCTGCTGGCCCGTGTCCTCAAGGAAGACGGCACTCCCTGCGCGGCCGTGATCGAACCGGCCTTCAGCGAATACGCCCTGGCCTGCGGACTGGCCGGGCTGGAGGTGCGCCATCCGGACTGCGGCGTGCGCCGCGACGGGGACAGCGACGAGGACATGCTCCGGCAGATGCTCTCCCTGCTGGCGGACATCCCGGCCCGGGCAGCCGTCTGGCTGGCCAATCCGGGCAACCCTTCCGGATCTTTCCTGCCGCCTGCCTCCTGCCGTCGCCTGCTGGAGGCCCGCCCCGACCTGCTCTGGATCATCGACGAAGCCTTTGCCGCCTATGCGGGCCCCGACGACATCTCTTCCCTCATCACGCAGCTGCCGGACAATGCCGTGCTGCTGCGCTCCCTGACCAAGTTCCATGCCGTGCCCGGCGTGCGCCTGGGCTATATGGTCACACGGGCGGAACGGGCACGGCGATGGCGCAGACAGTTGCCCGCCTGGAGCGTCAATGCCTTTGCCCTGGCCGCCGCACAGGCCGTGCTGGCGGATACGTCGGACTTTGCCGACCGGACACGGGACGAGAACCGCCGCCGCCGCGAGCATCTGTGCGCCTGCCTGCGCGACGTACCCGGCATCACGGTCTTCCCCTCGCTGGCCAACTATGTGCTGTTCCGCTGCGAACAGGCCCCGGCGGACCTGTATGCCCGCCTGCTGCGGGAATACGGCATCGCCGTGCGCGACTGCTCCAATTATCGCGGCATGAAAGACGGCAGCTGGTTCCGGGCCGCCGTACGGCTGGAAGAAGACCATCAGCGGCTGGCCGACGCCCTGCGCGGCATCCTGCACCCGGCCGCGTCCGTGCCGCCGCGCCCGCGCTCCCGGCGTCCCGCCCTCATGCTGCAGGGCACGTCCTCCGATGCGGGCAAGAGCATCCTGGCCGCCGCCTTCTGCCGCATCCTGCGCCAGGACGGCTACGACGTGGCTCCGTTCAAGGCCCAGAACATGTCCCTCAACTCCGGGGTGACCGCCCTTGGCGAAGAGATGGGGCGCGCCCAGATCGTCCAGGCCCAGGCGGCCCGCATCGATCCCGAGGCCCTCATGAATCCCGTGCTGCTCAAACCGCATTCGGAGACCGGGTCACAGGTCATCGTCCTGGGCAAACCCGTGGGGCACATGCAGGCCCGCGAATATTTCCGCTACAAGGCCGGGCTCTGGCAGACCGTGCGCGACGCCTACGACACGCTGGCCGACCGGCACGAGGTCATGGTCCTGGAAGGGGCAGGCAGCCCAGGCGAGGTGAACCTCAAGCAGCACGACATCGTCAACATGCGCATGGCCGCCCACGCGCAGGCCTCGGTGCTGCTGGTGGGCGACATCGACCGCGGCGGGGTCTATGCCTCGCTGCTGGGCACCTGGATGACCCTGGAACAGCAGGAGCGCTCCCTGCTGGCGGGCTGGCTCGTCAACAAGTTCCGGGGCGACGCTTCCTTTCTGGAACCGGCCCATGCCTATGTGCGGCAGGCCACCGGCATCCCGGTGCTGGGCGTCATCCCCTGGCTGCGCAATATCAACATCCCGGATGAAGACATGGCGGGCTTCCCCTGGTCGCAGGCGGCGGACACCACGCCGCCCCCGCCCGGCATCCTCGACATCGCCGTGGTCATGCCCCGGCATGTGTCCAACTTCACCGATATGACGCCTCTGGCCGCCGAACCGGACGTGCGCCTGCGGGCCGTACGCCGGGCCGAAGACTGGGGGCAGCCTCATGTGGTCATCCTGCCCGGTACCAAGAGCGTGGCCGCCGACCTGGCCGCGCTGCGGGCCGACGGCCTGGCCGAGCTCATCTGCCGCCATGCCGCCCGGGACGGCTGGCTGCTGGGCATCTGCGGCGGGCTCCAGATGCTGGGGCGCGCCATCCTCGATCCGCTGGGGCTGGAATCCGCCGCGCCTTCCGTGCCCGGCCTCGGGCTCATGGATCTGGAATCCACCTTTGCTGCGGACAAGACGCTGGTCAGCGTGCGCCGGGCCGCCACGCCGCTGCCGGTCATGACCGGCGGTTACGAGATCCATCACGGCCATACCAGCCACGGCCCGTCGGCCCTGCCCCTTTTCGTGCGCGAGGGCCAAGGCGCTCCGGAAGAACGCATCTGCGGCTATGTGAGCGGCCGTCGCTGGGCCACTTATCTGCACGGTCTGTTCGATGACGACGCCTTCCGCCGTGCCTGGCTCGACCATGTGCGGCAGGACGTGGGCCTGAAGCCGCAGGGCCGCCAGCTGGTGCGCTGCGATCTGGAAGCCTCGCTGGACCGCCTGGCCGACGTGGTGCGCCAGAATGTGGACATGAAGGCCATTTACAAGCGTCTGGGGCTGTGAGGAACTACGGCCCAGCCGTAATACGGGACGACGGCCCGGCAGATGCAGCTGCCGTCATCCCCGCAACAGCGCCCCGCCGCGAGGATATTTTGCCGTTGCGCGCCCCGGGCGTTCAACTGGCTGAAGACCATAAAAAAGCCGCCCTTTGCGGGCGGCTTTTTTGCGCTCCCTGTCAGCACAGCAGGGCGGCGAACTGTTCCACCGGGAGCGGCCGGCTGAGCAGATAGCTCTGGGCCCTGGGACAGCCCAGTTTGCGCAGGACAGCCAGCTGTTCCTCGGTCTCCACGCCCTCGGCAACGGTACGGATGCCCATATCCTCCGCAGCCTCGATGACCAGACGCAGCAGACGCTGCCGTTTGTCGCTGCCGCACAGGTCATCCATCAGGCTCTTGTCCAGCTTGAGCTCATCGAAGCCCAGACGCGCCAGGGTCATGAGATTGGCATAGGCCACACCAAAATCGTCGATGGCCACCCGGAAGCCTTTGGCCCGGATGCTGTCCACGACCTTCTGGAACGTACGGTAATCCTCCGTACTGGCCGTTTCCGTGATCTCCACCTGCAACAGTTCGGCCGGGATGTCGAACTTTTGCCTGATCTCCTCCAGCCTGTCGGCCACTTCAGGAAAGGCCAGCGTCGTACGGGAAAAATTCACGGCCATGGGCACCAGCGGCCGCCCCTCGTCCCGCCAGCGTTTCAGGCAGGCGCAGACCTTGCCGAACACATGCAGGTCCACCTGCGGCATGGCGTACAGGGATTCCAGCAGGGGGATGAATTGCGTGGGCGGGATGACCTTGCCCTCGCTTATCAGGCGCAGCAGGATCTCGCCGCCGACCACCGCGCCATCCGCCACCCGGAACTGGGGCTGGCAATACAGGGTAAAACTGTCCGAGGCCAGCAGCTCTTCCAGACGGCCGGGCCGGGCCAAGTCGAGGACGTCGTCCAGCCCGCTCCGGTAACGACCGCTCTGGGGCGACGAGCGGTAAAAATCCCGCTTGGCGGCAAACATCCGGGCATCGGCGGCGATCAGGCCTTCGCCTATATCGTCTTCGCGGCGCACCCAGGCGCAGCCTACAGAAGCGGTAAAGCCCAGCGTCCCGGCAAACAGGGAACGCACCCGCTCCACATCCCTGCGGAACTCCCGTTCGTCCCCTCCTGCCACAGCAGGACAAATTCGTCACCGCCCATGCGGTATACGGCCGTATCCGGCAGGAGCTCATGGACCGAACGGCTCACCGCCGCCAGGACGGCGTCCCCGCCGCTGTAGCCGTCGCCGTCATTGATGTCCTTGAGGCCGTTGATGTCCAGGAAGATGACGCCGATGTCGGCATCCCGCTTCTGCACGTCGCGCTGGAAAGCATTGCGGTTGAATACCCCGGTCAGCTGGTCGTGATAGCTGAGGAAATGCAGCTCGCTCAGCGAATCCCGCCGCCACAGGGAGGAGCTGAGGAAAAACTTCATGGACGACAGCAGCACCCGGGAAGAATCGATACGCTCGGGATCCAGGTTGTCCACGCCCACGAAACCGCGCAGGCTCTTGCCGTTCCAGAGCGGGAACACCAGCAGGGAGTGGATGTCCTGGCGTTTGAGCACGGCGTATTCTTCCGGGCTGCTCACACGCAGGCTTTCCAGATCCGTGATCAGGATGGGCTGGTGGGCGTGAAAATTGGGCATCCAGCGGGCAATGACCCCCACAGGGACATTGGCCAGGAATTCCTTTTGCGGCACGACGCCCTCACGGCACCATTCAAAGGTATTGCGGACGACATCGTCAGAGAACTCAAAGATATAGGCCCTGTCCGCCTGCAAATATTCGCCGATGGCGGCCAGCACGTCGTCGATCAGGAAAGGCAGGTCGGCATCCTGCCGGTACAGCTTGCGGGCGCAGTGGTTGATGAAGTTCTGCAGGGAAAGATTCTTGTCCAGCTGTTCCTGCAGGAGCACATGCTCCGTGATGTCCGAGGCGATCTCCGTCCTGACCTGCCTGCCGTTGAACTCGCAGATGCTGTCGCTCAGCAAAAAATGGCGTCCGACAAGCTGGTTGTAGAACTTCCATACATAGCAGCCGTCTTGGGAAAGCTTGCCGTTGGTACAAAAAGGACAGGGATCCCGCCGTCCCTGCAGGATCTCGTAACATTTGCCATGCAATCTCTGGGGGATGTGGAATTCTTCTGCCAGGGCCCTGTTGTAGTAGAGCAGCTCGTAGGTCTCCATGTCGGCGATGTAGACCAGCTCCTGCAGGTTATCCAGGATCTTTTCATGCATGTTCATGATGCTACCCGAAAGAAGGACTGAAAAAATGCGGAATCGGCGGTGAAACCATGTAAATGAGTTCCAATAGCACGGGACAGATGCAGCGTAAAGGAAGGAAACACCCCAAAAGCCGCCACCGGACAAAAATATCCTTTCCCCGCCATATCCTTGAGCAATCTTCACAAGTCGGGTACAAGTCTCCCGTTGCCGCCGTCCGGGGTGGCACGCCGGCTGTTTTTCCCTTTTTTTATGCAAGACATACGGAACCACCCATGTCAAAAGTCGTCATCATCACTACCGGCGGCACCATCGCCATGCAGCATGACAGCGTGACCGGTGCGGCCGTGCCCGCTGTCAGCGGTGCGGACCTTGTCCGGGCCATCCCCGGCCTGGGCAGCGTCTGCGATCTGGAAGTACGCGAGTTCGACAACCTGCCGAGCCCGGCCATCACCCCTGACCACATGTTCCGCCTGGCGGCCATGGTCCGGCAGTATCTGGCCATGGACGACGTCAGCGGCGTCGTCATCACCCACGGCACGGACAGTCTGGAAGAAAGCGCCTATTTCCTCGATCTTTCCCTGGAAGGCCACAAGCCTGTCTGTTTCACGGCAGCCATGCGCTCCGGTGACGAGCTCAGCCCCGACGGGCCGCGCAACATCCTGGCGGCCGTGCGCGTGGCGGCCTCACGCTCGGCCCGCAACATGGGCAGCCTTGTGGTCATGAACGAGCAGATCCACGCCGCCCGCGAAGTCACCAAGACCCACGCCGCCAATGTGGCCACCTTCCAGTCCCCCTGGTGGGGCCCCCTGGGGGTGGTGGACGGCGACAGGGTCATCTTCCGTAGGGCCCAGCTGGGCCGCCAGACCTTTTTGCCCCACAGCCTGTGCAAAAAGGTCGACCTCATCAAGCTGGTCACCGGTTCCGATGCCGCCTATCTGGACTTTGCCGTCTCGCGCGGTGTGGACGGCATCGTGGTGGAAAGCTTCGGCCGCGGCAACGTGCCGCCCTATGTGATCCCCGGTATCGCGCGCGCTCTGGAGAAGGGGATTATCGTGGTCAACGCCACCCGCACGGGCGGCCGCGTGCTGGACGAATACGGCTACGAGGGCGGCATGCTGCAACAGCACAAGATGGGCGTCATCATGGCCGGAGAACTGAGCGCCGCCAAGGCCCGCCTCAAGCTCATGCTCATCCTCAGCCAGTACGGCCCCGACGGTCGTCCCGATCCCGCGGAAGTGGCCCGCTACTTCGAGCACAGCATGTGATCCTGCGGCGGGTGGCCCCGCCCCCAAAGCATGCCCAAAGGCCGGAGCCTCTCCGGCCTTTTTTTATCCGTTCCCGGCCTGTCCCGGCCGCATGCCCTGGCCCGGAATCCGCTTGCCTTCGACCGGGACGGACGCGATACTGGCAAAAGATCCGGCAGCGGGACCCGTCCCGTGCCGGGATCTCTCCAAAGGTCCGCCTTCCTGTGGCCGGCCTTTTCCCGAGCATACCCCGATGGAGGGAACCCATGCGTACCTTGCTGACTTCGGCCCTGTGCGCCGCCCTGCTGTCCTGCGGCCTCGGCGTTGCCTGGGCGGCTCCTGCCCCCGATGCCGCGGACATGAGCAAACCGGCCACGGAGCACACCCGCGCCGCCCACGCGGCCATGAGCAAAGAAGTGGACTTTGCCGACCGGCAGGATTTTCAGGATGCCCAGCGCGGCTTTCTGGCTCCCCTGCCGGACAGGGGCCGCATCCTCGACGCCAACGGCCGCGAGACCTGGAACCTGGCCCCCTATGATTTTCTGGCCCCGGCCATGAGCCGCGACTTTCCGCCGTCGGTCATCATGCCCACCCAGGCGCCGGATACGGTCAATCCTTCCCTGTGGCGGCAAAGCCAGCTGGTGCTGCGCGACGGCCTCTACAAGGTCGTGGACCGCCTCTACCAGATCCGCAATGCCGACCTTTCCAACATGACCATCATCGAGGGCGACAGCGGCATCATCGTGGTCGATCCGCTCATCTCCGCCGAAAACGCCGCGGCGGCCCTCAAGCTCTATTACGCCCACCGGCCGCACAAGCCGGTGGTGGCCGTCATCTATTCCCACAGCCATGTGGACCATTACGGCGGCGTGCACGGCGTGGTGGATGAAAAGGACGTAGCCGCCGGGCCCAGTACATGTACGGCTCCCTGCTGCCCCCTTCGCCGCGCGGGCATGTGGGCGCCGGGCTGGGGCTGGCCACCTCCCGCGGCACGTCGGGCCTGCTGGAGCCCACCCGCCTCATCGAAAAGGATGGCGAGACCCTGCAGCTGGACGGCCTGACCTTCATCTTCCAGATGGCGCCCAACACCGAGGCCCCGGCGGAGATGCACTGGTACATCCCTGAGCTCAAGGCCCTGACCGCCGCCGAGAACTGCACCCACACCATGCACAACCTCTACACCCTGCGCGGGGCCAAGGCGCGCGATCCCCTGTGCTGGAGCCGTGCCCTGGACGAGAGCCTGCAGCGCTGGGGCGGCGAGGCGGAGGTCCTGTACGGCATGCACCACTGGCCCGTCTGGGGAGCGGAACGGGTGCGTACCGAGCTGGGCCTGATGCGGGACCTGTACCGCTACATCAATGACCAGACCCTGCATCTGGCCAACAAGGGACAGACCATGCTGGAGATCGCAGAGACCCTGCGCCTGCCTCCCGAACTGCAGCGGGTCTTCAGCCTGCGCGGCTATTACGGCAGCCTCAACCACAATGCCAAGGCCGTGTACAACTATTATCTGGGCTGGTTCGACGGCAATCCCGCGCACCTGCACATGCTGGCCCCGGTGGAGGCCGCCCGCAAATATGTGGAATACATGGGCGGTGCCGATGCCGTCCTGAAGCGGGCCCGCAAGGACTTTGAGGCCGGCCAGTACCGCTGGGTGGCCCAAGTGCTCGACCACGTGATCTTTGCCGAGCCGGACAACAAGGCCGCCCGCGAGCTGGCCGCCGATGCCCTGGAACAGCTGGGCTATCAGGCCGAGAGCGCCCCCTGGCGCAACTTTTACCTGAGCGGCGCCCGCGACCTGCGGGGCCTGCCGCCCGCCGTGCCCGCCAATGCCGCCAGCCCCGTCAACACGCAGGCCAGGGCCATGCCCGCGGCCCTGTACTTCGACTATCTGGGCGTGCGCCGGGATGGAATCCGGGCCCAGGGCAAGACGCTGGATCTGCTCATCCGCCTGACAGACACGCAGGAAGGCTGGGAACTGCATCTGGCCAACAGCGTGCTCACGGCGCGCAGGGCGGATCGTGACCGTCGTGCCCCCCTGCTCACCTGCACCCGCCTCCAGATGATGGCCCTGTTCGAAGGCCGCCTGACGCCTGAACAGGCCGTGCAACAGGGCCTGCTCCAGAACGCCGCACCGGTGAAGGAACTGCTCTCCCTGCTGGACAGCTTCCGTCCCGATTTTCAGCTGGTGCTGCCGTAAACCATCCCTGCTGACGCAAAACGGGAGGACGGCCACAGCGGTCGTCCTCCTTTTTTTTCTGCGCGTGGAACGGCCACAGGGAACGTCACGGGAGCTGCCGGACCCTCAGGGCATCAGACACGTCCCATGAAGAGAAAGAGCGTATGCAGGACGCTCAGCGAACAGAGCAGCGCCTGCTCCACCCACGCCCCGCCCTGTCCGCAGCAACGGATCTCCAGGGCTCTATGACGGCAGACGGACATGCAGTCCCGGCACAGGGTGCAGCGCCAATCCGGGCCGGCGACCTTGCCGTCCCCGTCCAGCCGCAGGGCGCCGTATCGGCAGACCCGCGCACAGGCCCCGCATCCCGTGCAGTGCCCGTTCCGGCGCAGACGCCACGGGGAGAGACGCGCCAGCAGGTTGGCCGTCATCCCCAGCGGACAGATGCCGCAACAATACACCGGGATGCCCAGCTTCCGGCTCAGCCAGAGGGCACAGGGCAACAGGGCCAGCCCCAGCGCCAGCGCGAAGACCAGGGCCCAGGGCCACGGCAGCCCGGCAAGGCGCAGCCCCAAAGGCAGGAGCAGGCTCACGGCCAGCAGGCCCCAGCGCATCTTGCGCCAGAGCGCGGGCACGCCCCGGCCGCTGCGGGGCCCGGCATCCGCCGCCCGGGCATCCCAGACGCCCAGATAGCACAGATGACTGCACCAGGCACTGCCCGCCAGCAGCAGCGAGACCGCGAACAGCCCGGGCATGAAGAGCGAGCCCCCGCCCCGGTACAGCGGGCCGGACAGGATGAGTCCCGGCACGGGCAGGTGCGGCACGCCCTGCAAAAGGAACAGGTTGTGCAGGAAAAGCCCCGCCAGCAGCTGCCCGAAAAACACGCAGGAAAACAGCAGCCAGATGCGCCGCCGCCATACGGGGGCCCGACGCCTGTCCGCAAGCCAGCCATAGACGAGGCCCGCCCACAGACCGGCCAGCAGGGCCTGCACCGCTCCCCAGCCCGGTACGAGCCGGTGCAGCAGCAAAAGATCAGGCCGCAGCCCGTCCAGCAGCAACAGCAGGGCCGAGACCAGCAGACAGGCGAGCGCCTGGGCACGGGGACCGGAGACCTCGCCCCTGCGGCAGGCGCGACTGCGCAAGGCTGCGGCCGCCAGCAGGGTAAGCGCGGCCACCGCACCCAGTATGCAGGCCATCCTCAGCCAGTCCTGGCCCAGTTGCAGACGCCAGCGGGCCAGGGCCAGCGTCGTCATGCCCCACTCCGCGGCCAGCCCCAGCAAAAAGACCGCGGCACTGCGCCGCAGCCAGGCCACCGGCCGCCAGAGCAGCCCGGCCCAGACCAGACAAACACAAGCAAGGCCATGCTGCCCGCTGCGAAAAAAATGGGCTGCCCCCAGCACAAAGGCCAGCGAGGCCCCCGCCAGAGCCGCGCGGCCCTTCCATCTCCCCGGCTGGGGACACGCCCGGGGCGCGGCCTCCATCTGCATGCTGCCGTCCATCCTGCCTCCTGCCTGTTTGGCCGCCTGCCACGAGGACGGCCTGCCTGTTGTCCCCCGCTGTCACGTCCTCAATGGTCGCATCAGCGTGAGCAGGCCAATCTTGCCACAGCGCCCGCCTCCGGGCTGTGCCCGCAGCCACACGAGCGCGTACGATCTGCTTTTCAGAAAAAATATGTGGGACGGGATGATGACAAAATCCCTTGCACAGCAGCGTACGGCATGCTCCATTCCGCAAAATGGAACGGTGGTCTGGTATCTCCATGCGAAATGGGGAAGGACATGCTCTCCCTCAGGCCTTTCCCCCATCCGTCAGCTGAAAAAGGAGGTTCCATGCCCAGCCATACCGATCCCCTGTTCGACCGTGCCGCCGGTTGTCTCATGGGCCAGATCGCCGGGGATTCCCTGGGCGGTCTGGTGGAATTCTGTTCCCCGGCCACCATCCGCGAACGCTATCCCGATGGACCCCGTCTGCTGGAAGACGGCGGTACCTGGAACATCCTGGCCGGGCAACCCACGGACGACTCGGAAATGGCCCTCATGCTGGCCCGTCTGCTGGCCGAAGCCGTGGAATATGATGCCGAAGAAGCCCGCCGCCGTTATCTTTTCTGGCTGGAGAGCGGCCCCTTCGACATGGGCCGGACCATCGCCCTTGGCCTGCGCGGGCATCCCGACCCGGACAGCCAGGCCAACGGCGCTCTCATGCGTGTGAGCCCGCTGGGCATCTTCGGCGCCACCCGCCACTGGCACGACGTGGCACGCTGGGCGCAACAGGATGCGGCCCTGACCCATGCCCACCCGGTCTGCCAGCAGGCCAATGCCCTGTATGCCTGCCTCATCGCGCAGGCCATCCGCAGCGGCGATTCTCCCCAGGACCTGTACGCCTGGCTGCTCAGGCTTGCCCGGCGGCAGCGGCTTGAGCCCTGTCTGTACGAGATCCTGGAGCTGGCGCCGCACGAAGCGCCTGCGGATTATGTACACAAAATGGGCTGGGTCCGCATCGCCCTGCACAATGCCCTGTGGCAGCTGCTGCACGCGCCCACGCTGGAGGAAGGCGTGGTGGATACCGTGCGGCGCGGCGGTGATACGGACACCAACGCCGCCATCTGCGGGGCCCTGCTGGGGGCCGTGTACGGTCTGGAAGCCATCCCGGCGCAATGGCGGCAAGCCATCCTTGCCTGCCGCCCGCAGGCCGGACGACCGGGCGTGCACCACCCCCGCCCTGACTGTTTCTGGCCCGCCGATGTGCCGGACCTTGTCCCCCGCCTGCTGGAAGACCGCCGCGATTTCCGCTGGGAACGCTTCTGCTCCACGGAAGACGACCTGCCCACGCTCATCCGCAAGTCCTGATGCCGCGGGACGGCCCGTCCCATGAAGCCCCGGCCGGACAGGCCGGGCGGGAACGCTTTACACACTGCCCAAAGCCCGCCATAGTGGACGGATATGACGGCTGCATGTCCGCACAAGGAGGGGCTTATGGCTGAAACCATGCATGCACTGGTCTATCACGGTACCAACGACCTGCGGCTGGAGGAACGTCCCCTGCCGCAGATACAGGATCCGCGCGACGCCATCGTCAAAGTGGAACTTTCCAGCATCTGCGCCAGTGACCTGCATATCCGCAACGGCGCGGTACCGCGTGCCCTGCCCGGCACGGTGCTGGGGCACGAATTCGTGGGCGAAGTGGTGGCAACGGGCAGCGAGGTGCGCAAAGTGCGCCCCGGCCAGCGTGTGGCCGCCAATGTGGAAACGTTTTGCGGTACCTGCTGGTTCTGCCGCCAGGGCTACGTCAACAACTGCCGTCACGGCGGCTGGGAGCTGGGCTGCCGCATCGACGGCTGCCAGACCGAGTATGTGCGCGTGCCTTTTGCGGACAACGGCCTCGACCCCATCCCCGATTCCCTGTCCTATCAGGACGTACTGCTGGTGGGCGACGTGCTGGCCAGCGGTTACTTTGGTGCGGAACTGGCCGCCATCCGCCCCGGCGACAGCGTGGCCGTGCTGGGGGCCGGACCTGTGGGCCTGTGCGCCATGCAGTGCGCGCGCCTGTTCGGCCCCGCGCAGGTCATCGCCGTGGACATCCTGCCCAGCCGCCTGCAGCTGGCGCAGGAACGCGGTTATGCCGATTTGACCATCGACGCCGCCGCGGATGATGTGGAAGCGCGCATCCTCGACGCCACCGGCGGTCTGGGCGCCGATGCGGTCATCGAATGCGCGGGCGGGCACGATACCTTCCAGACCGCCTGGAAAGTGGCCCGCCCCAATGCCACCGTGGCTGTGGTGGCCATGTATGAAGAAGCGCAGAGCCTGCCCCTGCACCTGATGTACGGCAAGAACCTGACCTTCCGTACCGGCGGTGTGGACGCCACCCACAGCGCGGAGCTGATCCGCCTTATCGAGCGCGGCCGCATCGACACCAACCCGCTCATCACCCACAGCCTGCCCCTGAACAAGATCCTGGAGGGCTACCGCATCTTCGAACAGCGACAGGACGACTGCATCAAGTGCGCCATCACGCCCTGGAAGCGCTGATCGCATCCGACTTCCGTACCCAGGGGCCCTGCGGGGCCCTTTTTTTTATGGACCCCGGCTGGTTAGCTCCCCTTTCCGCCTTCCGGTCCGGGGCCGGAGAGTATCGCCTTTCCGCCGAAAAACGGAAAATGGACTTGCCTCGGGACGGCACTTCCGTCTACGCTGTCTATATTCGGGAGGCGGCTCCCTGCCGTTCCCGTCAGACCGTAACCGGAGTTGCGTATGGAACTGTTTTCCGTTCTGGGGCTGGCGGACGCTCCGGTGCTGCTGGCGGTGCTTTCACTGCTGGCCGCGCTGGTGCTTTCCCTCTTCAGCCTGATCCGTCAGGGAAGGGGGCGCTAGATGCTGGCCGATGTCCTCATCTGGGGCGGCTACATCGCCCTGTTCATCTGGCTGTCCCGCAAGGGCAGCGGGCATGATGTCATGGTTTCGGGCCGCGTGGGTTTCGGCATCCAGGCCTTTGCCTATGTGGCTACCTATATCTCCGCCGTGGCCCTGGTGGGCTTTGGCGGTCTGGCCTATGCCTACGGCATGCAGATGCTGCTGGTGGCCGCCGGTAACGTCTGGCTGGGGACCTGGATCGTCTATCGTTATCTGGCCTGGCCCACCCGCCTGTGCCAGCGCAACCTGCAGGCCCGCACCCCGGTGCAGCTGCTGGCCAACGGCCACCGCAGCCCCCTGCTGGGCCGCTGTCTGGCCCTGATCTTCGCCGTGTTCCTGGGCGTCTATGCCTCGGCCGTCATCAAGGGGGCGGCCCTGCTCCTGGCCCAGATCATGCCCGTACCCGTCTGGCTGCTGGTCTGGATCGTGGCCCTGCTGGTGGCGGCGGCCATCTATATGGGCGGCCTGCGCGGCGTGCTCTATACCGAAGCCATGCAGGGCTTCGTCATGCTGGTGGGCATCTGTATGCTCACCGTGGCCGTGTTCGACAAGGTGGGCGGTCCGGTGGAAGGCATGGCCCGGCTGGCGGAACTGGCGCCCACCGCCACGGCCAATACCGGCTTCGTCTCGCTGGCCGACGGCGGACAGGGCTGGTTCATCATCTCGCTGGTCATCGTCACGTCCGTGGCGGTCTGGGCGCAGCCCCAGATGATCCAGCGCCATTTTGCCCTCAACTCCGCCCGGCAGGTCAACCGCATCACGCCGCTGGCCATGCTGGTGCTGACCGTGCTGGTGGGCGGTGCCTACTATGTGGCCAGCCTGGCCCGCCTGTTCATGCCCGAAGTGGCCTCGCCCGATGACGTCATGCCTGCCCTGGTCAAGATGCTGCTGCCCGACATCGGCCTGCAGCTCTTCGTGCTGGCCATCGTCTCGGCTTCCCTGTCCACGGCCACGGCCATCTTCCACATCGCCGTGGCGGCCATCGCCGAAGACCTGCCGGGCCGCAAGACCTCGCGCGGCATGTGGTTCGCGGGCATCGTCTTCTGTGTGCTGCTCAGCGGCGGCTGTGCCCAGATCAAGGGACAGATCATCGCCATGCTCTGCACCACCAGCTGGAGCATCGTGGGCTCCACGGTACTGGTGGCCTATGTGGCCCTGGTGCGCTTCGGCAAGCGCAGCAGCCTGGCCGCCTGGTGCAGCTGCGCTGCGGGCTTCGTGAGCTGCATGCTCTGGTACCTCATGACGCACCCGCAATTCGCCATCCTGCCCATGCCCTGGCCTTCGCTGGCCGCGCTGCCGCCCTTCTTCGTGGGCTTTGCTTTCTCGCTGGCCGGCTGGGGACTCGGCTGGGCCCTGGACGGCGAAGGCCGCCGGAACTCCTCGTTCTGGCCCGCGGGCATGAAGCCCGGGATGTAATTCTTAAAACACGGGGGAGGGCCCACGGCGTCCGCTGAAGCGGGCCTTTGGCAAAAAAGAGCCGGAACGGATATGACGGGGGCGGGCAAGCCTCCTGCCGGACAGGCAGCAATAAGAATCTTTTCCGGGATCATCACCCCAAAAGGCATGGAAGGCGGACATCCCTCCTTAAAAAAACGCCCATAAAAGGCAGGCCCTCCGCATGATGGCCTGCCCCTGAAAACAAAAAAGACCGGTGGCCCGCAGCGCGGGCGCCGGTCTTTTTATATCTGTCACGATCCGTGATGATCGTCTCTGCGGTCGTCGTATCCCTTCCGGGAGAGCGGGCAAAAAAATGACTGTCTCCTGCCGGCCGTCAGCCATGCGCGTCACCGCCTCAGGCCGTCGTACCGCCCTGCTTTTTTCGCAGCCACGCGGCCCGTGCCTGGTGCAGCAAGGCCAGCTGCCCGGGGATGACATCCTGCCGCCGGAAATGCCGCTCCACGGTCCGGCGGGCGGCAAGGGACAGCTCCGCCAGCTGGTGCGGTTGCGCCAGTATGCCCGCCAGTGTGGGGACCAGATCCGCCGCCCCGCACCAGAGGCCTCCCCTGCCCTCCTGCAACAGGGGCCAGTGCGGCGCATCGCCCGCCAGTACCGGCACCACGCCGCAGCTCATGGCTTCCAGCAGCACCGGCGCGGAAAGGCACGCTGCCGCCGGGGCCGTGATGACGGCCGCCGTGCGGAGCAGATCCCGATAGGCCTGCAGGGAGAGGCGCTCCGGGATCTCGATCCCGGACGGCAGGGAAAGGCCAAGCTCCGCCAGCGATTCCCGTCCTGCCGCGTTTTCGCACAGCAGCACCAGACGACAGCCCGGGCACTGCGCCAGCAGGACTTCCGCCAGGCGCAGCATCTGCCAGACATCCGCCGCGTCCCGGGCAGCGCACAGAATCCGGGTTCCGGCTTGCGGGCCGGATGCCCCGTTTGGAGTGAGGGGAGAAAAATAGTCCGTATCTACAGGATACGGCAAGCTCACGACGCCCCGCTGTTCCTGATCGCGGTTTTCCGCTTCTGCCGTCAGCCTGATGACCAGATCGCTCTGCTGCATCTGGCGGCATTGCAGCAAATGGCGGACAAGCCCTTTACCGTCCCCGGCAAGCCCGTCGGACGGCAAGCTTTCCGCAAAGCAGGCCACAAAGGCATCAGGAAAGGCATCCCTGAGGAACAGCCCCTGCTCCAGTGCGGAAGAAAGCAGCACCATATCCGGCACAAAACCGCTTTGCCGCAGCAGACGGAAGGCCTGCAGGGCCTGTCGTCCCATCTCCACGGCCCTGTCCAGAGACGTGCCCGCCCCGTCCCCCGCAAGACGCCGGGAGCGGGAGGGGGAAAGGACCACATGCCGCACCCCGGGCACACTGAAATCCCGTCTGCCCCGGCAGGAGGCAAAAAGGATCTCATGCCCGGGCTGCGCGGCAAAAGCTGCCAGCAACGGGCCCAGATCCCCCGGGAAGGTGTGGTTGACGAACAGGATGCGCATGGAAGCTCCCGCGGATGCTGCCAAAAGGCGGGACGGCCTTCAGACCGCCCCGCCGTGTATGCAAGGTTAACCGTTGCTGTGTTCCAGGGTAAAGACCTGCTGCTGTACGGCCTCGCTGGCCGGATCGCCGGTCTCCACCGGTGTCAGACTGGTTTCCAGCGTCAGGCCGCCATCGGCTTCGGCCCCGCCGTTGAAATCATAGCTGCCATCATCCTGCTTCGTCCAGCGGTCATCCAGCTGGAGTGTCTCTTCTCCGGCCTCGTTGACCCCCAGCGTGATGCCGTACCTGTCGGCCAGATCATTGATGCTGGTCAGGCTCAGGGCATCCTCGCCCTTCAGCAGCACCTCGATGCCGCTGACGAGAGGCTTGTCGCTGCTGGTATTGCTCAGCAGCCCGTCCAGCGTCAGGCTCGTATCGTCAGAGACCATGAAGTCGATGCCGCTGCCGCCGCTGACCAGATAATCCTGCTGGTCGTAGACGATGACGTCGTTACCGGATCCCGCGAACAGGCTGTCGCGGCCGCTGCCGCCGTCAAGAAAGTCATCACCGCCGCCGGCAAAGAGGAAATCGTCGCCAGCGCCGCCCACGAGTCTGTCCTCACCATCCTGCGGGGATTCCAGGGTCTTTTCCAGATGGTCGGCGAACTCAGTCAGTCCATCGGCATCAAGGCCTTCCAGTGCCGCTGTCATGCCATCCGCCGAGGCCTCTGTCTCCAGACTGCCTGCCAGGGCATCCAGACTGTTCTGGTCGCCATCACCGAACAGCAGATCATGCCCTTCACCGCCTTCCAGCAGGTCCTGGCCCAGACCGCCATACAGGACATCATCACCGCCATCACCATAGAGGGAATCGTCCCCCTCATGGCCGACCAGTGTGTCTTGCCCCGCCAGGCCATGCAACAGGCTCTGCTCCGCGTCGGCCTGAAGGACATCATTGCCGGCTCCGGCGTTTTCCGTACTGTCGAAGCGGGTCAGATCCAGAGTGATCACCTTGTCCGTCACACCGCCATGTCCGTCACTGACGCGGATGGTGAAGCTGTCCTCCGTGGCCTCACCGCGGCGATCGGGATCCAGCGTATAGCTGAACGTGCCATCTTCATGCACCGTCACTATGCCAAAGGCAGCCATGGCCACTTCTGCCCCGGTAGCAAGGCTGAAATTCAGCCGGACGCCCTCAGGGCTGTTGTCCAAGGCCTTCAGCGAACCGGCAACCGTGCCCGCCAGCAGATCGAAGGGACCGAACTCCGGTTCCTGCGCTTCCGGCGGCGTATTGGTGCTGGTCAGGGGCAAGGAGACCTGCTGGTCCACCGTACCGTGCCCGTCATCCACCACCAGGGTCACCTCATGCGTTCCTGTGGCTCCGGGCTCCATACCGGCGGTCAGGTCCGGCAAGATCTCGTAATGCAGCGTTCCGTCATAGCTGTAGCGAACGCCTCCGATATCCACGGGATCGGCGCCGATGGGGATCAGCCCGTCGCCCGCACGCACGAAGACGGTCAGGCTGTCGGCATTGCTGTCGGTGATGGCAACAGTGCCGACGTTAGTGTCTTCGCCGGGAGTACCCTTCTCCCCGATGACGGGAGGGAGATTGGTACTTTCGATGGTGACACTGCCCGGGATCGCATTGCTGTTGGCCGTGCCGTCGCTGACCTGCAGACTGAAATCCAGCGAGACGGATTGGCCATGCCCCAGCGAGTCGCTGTAGTCCGCATCTGCCGTGAACTCGTAGGAAAAACTGCCGGTAGCCGCATCATAGACCACATGCAGTTCACCCACGACATTACCGTTTTCATCGAGGACAGCAAAGCTCTTCCCTTCGGCGGGCAGGCTTTCGAGCACGATATCGCCTTCCGTCTCCAGCGACAGGCCCCCCGACATATGCAGGGTATGCGTATCGTTCGTGTCGGGATCCGAGATGACCAGGCTGCCGTCCGTCCCTTCCGTCAGAGAGGGCGCATCATTGCTGCCGGTGATGGTCACGGTCACGTTACCGGGATCCGAAACAGCTCCGAACTTGTCCGAGGCCTGTACCCGGAAGGTTTCTTGCTCCTGTTCTCCGGCGCCCAGATGCTGATCCCTGTTCGCCGTATAGGTGATGGTGCCGTCGGCATGGATGATGGCCGTCCCGTATTGCGTGGTCAGGGTCTTGCCATCCGGCGAAAGGCTCCAGCCCTTTTCGATCTCCGCCTCGGTCAATTCCGCAAAGCCGTAGCGGAGCACATCACCGGCATCGGCGTCAGGATCATGCACAGCCACATTGATGCTTGTGCTACCGTCTTCTGTCACGCTTCCGGTCATGGCCTCCAGTTCAGGAGCGGAGTTGGTCCCTGTGATGCTCACGTGGATGGTCTGTTCGTGATACTGGCCGGACGCATCCTTCAGGTAGATCGTCTGCTCGATATCCTTGATTTGCCCCAGCTTGAGCTCCTTCACCGCATCGGCGTCGTTATCCAGCGTAAAGGTAAAGCTGCCGTCCTCATTGATAGTGAAGGTCCCGTAGGCCGTCTCCATCTTTTGGGGATCCGAACCATCATTGCTGAAGGCGAAGCTGTAGCCGGGATCTTCTTCCGTACCCTTGTCATCTCTGTCGATGATAACGGTCTCGATCGGTCGGGTGACGGAGATATTCCCTCCCTCCTCGTTCGTCTGACCTTCCTTTATCAGGATAGTATCGCCCACACTGAACTGCGGAACGTCATCCGCGCCAGAAACGTTGACCGTAATCTGCGTGGAAGTCTCGCCCCCCTGCCCGTCAGAAGCCGTGATCCAGAAGGTATCATGCACGATATCGTCGGGGCCGAGTTCCTGCACGGCATCACTGGAATTGTCCAGATAGTAGCGGTACACAGGCTTGGGACCGGAAAGGTCGATGAACAGGCGGCCGTACTGCCCCTGTGCCCACATGCCCTTGTCACCGCCCTCTTCGGCAGAGACGGCAAAGGACAGCTTGCCGTCCAGGCCGTCATCCGTAAAGAGCCCCCCCGCACCGACGAGCGCGCCGAACACGGAGCTGCCATCCTCCACGGCCTCCAGACCAGGCACGGGGTTGACCGTGGGGGCATCGTTCGCGCCCGTAATGGTGACAGTGAAGTCCTGCTTCGTCATCAGGCCATCGTCATCCTTTACATACAGGCTGAAGCCATCCGAACCGGTCTCGCCTTCGGCCAGGTTGTCACCGGTATACTGATAACTGTAGGACCAGCTACCGTCATCATTTTGATGCAGCGTCACCTTCCCCTTGGGAGTCTCGATGACGTCCCCATCCTTGTAGGCCTTGCCTTCGGCATCCGTAAGCTCCGCTGTGTCTCCGGCGTCCACATCGACAAGCGTGAGCTCGCCCGTGGCCGACGAATAGTCACCATTGCTGCCCGCCGTTTCCTGGACAGACAGGCTGGTGTCCGACGCCTGGATGACGGGAGCATCATTGGTCCCCTTGATGGTGACCGTGATGTTGCACGGGTCGTCACCGCCGGGGTTCTTGACGAGCTGACCGTTCCACATCAGGTAAAAGTCTTCCTTCAGAGAGTCTCCTTCCCCAAGGGTCTGGACGTCCTTATTATCATTATAGAGCGTATAGACATAGGCCCCCGTGGCAGGGTCGATGGTCAGATAGCCATACTGGCCTTCCACTACCTGGGACTGGGGACCGTCAGACGAGGTAGCGGCCCCGAACTGCGATCCTCCGACCGTGCCGGGCTCACCTTCCACCCGGTTGCTGTCCTGGCTGGGGCCGGGGTTTTCGGGATTGGGCCCCACACCGCCGCTGACGGAAGCCCCGCTGTTGGCAGCCGGGACCTCCTGACCGGTCACGGGATCCCAGACCATGTCATCGGAAACGGGCTTGTGCGTGCCATCTTCCCAGATATGGTCTTCACGCCCGCCGTCGATCTCCATGTCATCATGCACAGGCGCGGTACCACCACCTGCCTCGTTCGCACCATTGATTTGCACACCAATGGTCTTGTCGGCAGATTTCCCATGAGGATCCGTGACCCTCACCTTGAAGTGGTCTTGGGCCGTTTGCCCTTCTCCGAGTGCCCCCACCGCCTCGCTCTCGTTGTTCAGGATGTAGGTATACTTGCCGGTGGTGGGATCGATGGTCACACTGCCGTATGCCGTCTGCAGTACGGTCACGGGATTGTCGTTATCGTCCACAAGCGTATAGGTCAGCTTCGACTTGTCCAACGTGTCGACATCATCACCATTGGCCTGGCCCGTCGCAGTCATGCCGCCATAACTGCTGTCGAAATCGTTTTTGGTGACGGTGATGTTCTTTCCCTCTTCGAACGTCCCGTCATCAGGCTCAAGCGTGGGCGCATCATTGGTACCGGTGATCTGCATGGAGATATCGCGATCCACCGTATGCTGCACGCCATCGCCGTCAGTCACGGAAGCACTGACGGAGAAGTGATCCTTGACCTGCTGGCCTTCCGCCAGCTTCTGCGCCCCTTCATGCAGCTGATAGATATAGTGGCCATCCTCATAGACCTTCAGGGTCCCGTAGGTCCCCGTGTATTCCGTGTAGGAGCCCTGCTCATCCGTACCGGAGACAGCTCCCGTATTGGTGAGCTGCCAGTTCACCTGACCGCCATCCTGCATCGTCCCCCAGAAACTGTCGGCACGGGACGTATCCAGGGCCAGATCCCCTTCAGTCTTATCAGGGCGATCCGGATCCACATAATCACCGGGCTCTTTACCAAATTCCGTCACATGGGCGTCAGGCTGGACGATGACGGCATCATCTCCCTTGCCTTCCAGCGTGAAGGTCAGGTCCTTGTATTCCGAAGTGCCCTTGAGCGGATCCGTGACCTTCACCTTGAAGGTCACCGTCGTCGTTTCACCGTCTGCCAGCCCGATGAGCTTGTCAGGATGGGTCACGGTATATGTATATTTACCAGTAACAGGATCCAGTTGCAGGATGCCATAGCCTTCACTGTCAGCCTGCACCTGGCCGCTGGTCTCAAAACCGTAACGCAGGCTGGTCTCGCCCTGATGGGCAGGATCCGGGTCCGAGCCTTCCAGCCGGCCGCTGACGGACGGACGCAGGGTCCCCGCGCCCGTTTCGCCCAGGTAGATATGCCGGTCAGCCGCATCCCCCAGCTCCAGGTCGGGACGGTTGTTGTTGCCCGTGACATAGATGTTGAGCTTTTGACCCGTGTACTGGAGCTCTCCATCCGGGCCACGATGCCGATCATCATAGGCGATGACTTCCAGCCCCTTCAGCAGATCGCTGACGTTGACCTTCTCGTTGGGATTCAGTCCGTCGCCCCAGTCATCGTTCAACTCGAACGTATAGGAGGCGCTCGTGCCGTCTTCGGAGACCGTCAGGGTCAGCGTACCGTATACGGTCCCATCAGGCCCCTTCAAGGTATAGGTATTGCCGCCTTCGCTGTCCGGCTCAAGGATCTTGCCCTCCACAGCAAAACCGAAATGCTGCGTCTCCGGCGAGTTTTCCTGCCACTGCACGGTCATGCTGCCGGATTCTGCCGCGGCATTGTTGTCATAGACGGGATCCCGGGCATCATCTGTGAGATCTGTATCAGTATTGTAGACCAGGTCACCGGCATTGACGCTGATGGTATGCGAGCCGGCATCCACCAGGGCAAGGTCATTGCTGCCCTGGACGGTAAAGCTCACTTGCTGGGCCGTCCAGGCACCATTCTCGTCCTTCACATAGATGGTGAAGGTATCCTCCCCGTGTTCACCTTCCGCAAGGTCATTGGCCGTGTCGTTGAGCTTATAGGTATAGGTGCCGTTCTTGTTGATGATGAGCGTGCCATATGTCCCCTCGGCGATCTTGCCACCTTCCCCAAAGGCTTCGTGCCGGGCATCAAGGTCACCGGAATCGTTCTCATTCGTCCCGCGCTCGCCGTGCACCACACCATAGGAGAGCTGGGCCCCGTTATCGGCATCAGCGCCCTCGACCTTGCCCGTGTAGACATCGCTGCCTTCGCCGTCGCTGCCCTTTTCCTGCACGGTAAAGGAGATGCCGTCCGAAGGATCGGCATCCGTCACCGGCACGCCGCTACCAAAGCGGTCGCCCGCATACAGCTCGTTTTCCAGACGCAGCTCCGGCACGTCGTTACTGCCCTGGACTACAACGGTGATCGTGCCATGTGCCTCATGGCCGGCAGAATCCAGGCCGGGCACCTTGATGCTGAGCTTAAGTTCCTGCCCCATGGCCAGATAGTCTACGGCATCGGCATACAGCTCAAAGGTGTAATGGCCGTCGGCATACATAGTCAGCGTGCCGTAGTTGGTTTCATAAACCTGGCAGGTTCCGTGCTCAGAATCCAGCTCCCCGGCATGGGACGATTGGCTGACCGCAGCAGGCGTGCCACCGTCTTCACCTGCTCCGGATACGGAGAATGTGAGCCCGCCAAGATTGAAGTACGTCTCTTCCCAGTCAGAACGGTCGGCGTCGTCTTCCCAGTCCTTAATCGTCAGCTTGCCGGAGACTTCGAAGCGGTGCTGCGCAGGATCATTGATCTTGTCGCTGCCGCCGGTCTCACTGGTCTCATTATTGAACGAATCAGGATTTCTGCCCGTCGTAGCCGGGTCATCGGCAGCATAAACGCCGCTTTCCTTCACATGGACCGTATCGCTGCTGACAAAAGGCGTGTTGTCCCTGCCCGTGACGGGGAAGGTGATGGTCTCGATATCGAAGGCACCGTTCTTGTCCTGTACTGCCACATGGAAACTGTCAGGATCGGGGAGCCGATGAGCTGCAGCTTCTGCTCGCGGTCGCCGCGCATGGCATGCTCCAGCCCGCGCAGCTGCTCGGCGGAGCTCTTC
>ENA-UESU01000518-UESU01000518.1-human-gut-metagenome-genome-assembly--contig:-NODE-518-length-31564-cov-21.603519_pt1 | contig 31564 bp, 23 predicted proteins | sample MGYA00243007_ERZ508008 | MGnify/ENA primary metagenome ERZ508008 (study PRJEB26167, sample SAMN06115399) | human gut metagenome | host: Homo sapiens | place: China:Henan | collected 2016-06-23...
CTTCAAAAAAGGTCTTGCTGACAAAATCCGGCAATCGTTGAAATAATGGACTGGTTACAGACTTTACTTGACAACAGCGCTGCTCCGGCTCTGACTGCCTTCCTCCTCGGATTGCTTACCGCCATCTCGCCGTGTCCGCTTGCTACCAATATAGCCGCAATAGGTTACATCAGCAAGGATATAGAGAACCGCAGACGCATTTTCCAAAATGGAGTACTTTATACCATTGGTCGCGTAATCGCATATACCGTTCTCGGCATTATTCTTATCTCAATTCTTAAAGAGGGAGCAAGCGTGTTCAGCGTACAAAAGGCTATCGGGAAATGGGGCGAGTTGCTGATTGGACCGCTGTTGCTGCTTATCGGATTTTTCTTGCTGTTCGGACACAGACTGAATATCCCGCAGTTCGGGTTCGGCGGCAATGGAGAAGGACTTGCCCGCAAAGGTGGATGGGGTGCCTTATTGCTTGGTGCTCTATTTGCGATGGCTTTCTGTCCCACCAGTGGTGTTTTCTACTTCGGTATGCTCATACCTATGTCGGTAACTGCAAATGCAGGGTGGCTTTTGTCCGTATTGTTTGCTGTCGCCACTGCGCTGCCGGTGCTTGCAGTTGCATGGATTCTCGCTTTCAGTGTTGAAAAAGTTGGCGAGTTTTACGGGAAACTGCGCGCCATTCAGAAATGGCTCAACATTATCGTCGGCGCAATTTTCATATCAGTAGGTATTTACTACTGCATAATGATGTACTTATAACTGTAAAACGAAAAAAACATGGATAAAAAAGAATCAAAGAAAGGGTTTTGGTCAACCCTTTTCGCACCAAGAAAGAAAAGCTGTTGCAGCAACAGCAACATAATCGTGGAAAACGATGTAAAACCAGTGCAATCGTGCGGCTGCTCAGGAGAATCGGCAAAATCCGCAGAAATCTCTTGCTGTGCTACCGCACCGGGTACAAAGGTCAGCGAGGTTCTTGTTCTCGGACCCGGCTGTGCCAAATGCAAAGAGACATACAAGGTCGTCGAGCGTGTAATCAGCGAGAACAGTCTTGATGTAAAGCTTTCAAAAGTAGAGGACATAACTGAAATGATGAAATACAACATCATGGCGACACCGGCGGTGGTCGTTGACGGTGCCGTCAAGATTAAAGGACATGTTCCATCTGCCGATGAAGTGAAAAAAGTTCTCGAAATCTGAATAAAACGGGAGAGCAATATGGAAACGAAGAAGGAAATCAAGTTCCTGATATGGACTGTCGTCATATTTCTGACAGCGTTTTTCTTGCCTGTCAACAGCAACACACTGATGACGGCGATTCATTCCACCCTTGACCTCGCCAAGTGGTATGCCCGCGAGCATATCGTACTCTGTCTTCTCCCGGCGTTCTTCATAGCCGGTGTGATTGCGGTGTTCGTAAGTCAGGGAGCGGTGTTAAAATATTTCGGTGCAAATGCAAAGAAATGGGTGTCATATACTGTGGCTTCAGTATCCGGAGGCATCCTTGCCGTGTGTTCATGCACCATTCTCCCATTGTTCACCAGCATATATAAACGTGGTGCAGGTCTTGGACCGGCAATAGCGTTTCTATATTCCGGTCCCGCCATCAGCATACTTTCGATAATCCTCACGGCTCGTATTCTCGGACTGGAAATGGGACTTGCCCGTGTAATCGGTGCCGTTACATTCGCTGTGGTAATCGGTCTTGTTATGTCTTTTATCTTCCATAAGGAAGAACGGGATAAGGAGGCAGCACAGATGAATATCGTCCCACCGCCGGAAAAACGCCCGCTTTGGCAGACCGCATTGTTCTTCTTTACCCTCGTGACAATCCTGGTATTCGCCAACTGGGGCGCGCCTGCGGCAATCGACCGTGGCGTGTGGGCTGCGATCTACGGGGCAAAATGGTGGATAACATCTGTCCTTGCAATAGGTTTGTGCGTAATACTTGTGAAGATACTCCATCTGAAAGCCCGATGGATTATCCTCGGCGCTGTCTCCGTCGCGATTTCAGCTTTTGTCGCCAATGCGTGTATTCCTGATGCAAAACTGGCTCCGCTTGTGCCTATGATAGTTTCTGTTGCTGTGCTTGCAATCATATTGTTATGCGACAAAAACGATGATGAAAACAGGGAGTGGGCGTTGTCTTCATGGGGATTCGCCAAACTGATACTGCCGTTGCTTGCAGTCGGAGTATTGACAGCGGGATTCCTGCTCGGCTCAACGCATGACGGTATAGAGCTGCCCGGTATTATTCCAAATAGTTGGGTTGAATGGGCTGTAGGCGGAAATTCGTTACTGTCAAACTTCTTCGCAAGTTTCACAGGTGCGTTTATGTATTTCGCCACTCTCACCGAAGTGCCGATTATTCAAGGATTGCTTGCATCCGGCATGGGTAAAGGTCCGGCACTTGCGTTGTTGCTCGCCGGACCCTCCCTGTCGCTGCCTAATATGCTTGTCATACGCAGTGTGATGGGTACGAAAAAGACAGTGATTTATGTCGCTCTTGTAATTGTCATGGCAACCATTTCCGGATGGGTTTACGGTTATTTCTTCTAAATCGAATGAAAATGAAAGTATTGATTCTATGCACCGGCAATGGTTGCCGCAGTCAGATGGCTCACGGCTTCCTCCAGTCGTTCAGTTCTGAAATCGGCGTTTTCTCAGCCGGAACCAAACCCGCTGAAATGATTAATCGAAAAGCCGTTGAAGTTATGAAAGAAGCAGGAATTGACATCTCTGACCATACACCACACAACGTATCCGAATATATCAACGAGTCGTGGGATTATGTGATAACCGTATGTGGAGGCGCCAACGAAAGCTGTCCTGTGTTTGTGGGCAATGTGAGGCATCGGCTTCATATCGGTTTTGACGACCCTTCCGATGCAATCGGGTCAGACGAGTTCGTTATGGCAGAATTTCGTCGGGTGCGCGATGATATTAAAACCAGATTTGAACAATTCTACAACGATAATTTGAAATGAACCCTCTGCTCGACATCCTCTGACAGTCGCTACCTTTATCGGAATCTATGTGTTGGAGGATGTCTTCCGCTTTTAGGTTGTCGCCGTGTCGGAGGATACCTTTGGCGGAGTGCCGATTTCTGCGGCGAGAGCTGTCGCGCTGAGTTTAGGATTCTGACGAAGAAGGTCAATTGCCTTATCGCGTGTTTTCTTAGGCGCGGATGAGATGACATCTTCTAACTTGTTTTCCATACTATAAAATTAGCGTTTTCTTATTGCATATTCTCAATTTCCGCCTACATTATTTATCAACGGACTCGATAACAGTGGCTGGATTGGGTATGCTCTATTCCATACTTTTGAATGACGAGCAGGCTTCCGGCGTGTCATCGCGTTAATTCATGTTAATGGATGGGCTTCGCTCGCAGCGGTGATATTATCTTTGCAATGTCAGGCGCGTATGCGTGACTTAAATTACACAATATTATGGCACAGGTAGGTGATATCGTGCGCTACCTCAATTCGACAGGTGGCGGCAAAATAGTGAAAATCGACGGCAATCTTGCCTACGTCGATGAAGACGGGTTTGAGACCCCGGTGTTGTTGAAAGAGTGTGTGGTGGTGACTCCGGCACAGCCGAAGCCTAAGACCGAAAGCAAATATGTGGCTCCTCCGGTGGTTATACCCGCTCCTGCAAAGGCGCAAAAAGAGGACCCGGTCGAGGAGACACCCGCCGGCGAACGACTCAACATAGTGCTCGCCTACGAGCCGGAGGAGATAAAGCATCTCAACACGACGGAATATGACGCATATCTTGTCAACGACTCCAACTATTATCTGTATTTCACCTATCTTGTAAAGAGCGACCTGCATGACTGGGTGACACGCTTTGCCGGCATAGTAGAGCCGGGAATCCAGGTGCATCTGGAGCATCTAACACGCGACATGGTGAATACAATCGACCGCGTCGCCATCCAGTATATAGCCTTCAAGCAGGGCAAGGAGTTCAAGCTGAAAGCCCCTGTAGCGGTGGAATATGCCGTAGACAACACGAAATTTTTCAAACTCCACTGTTTCCATGACAACGTGTATTTCGACTCGCCGGTAATCGCTTTTGACATAGTGAAAAATGATGTGCCGCAACGTAGCATGGTGTTTGACAGCGGAAGGCTCGAGGAGTCGATGCTCCGCAAGAAAGCTGCCGACCGGCAGGAGCGGCGTCCCGTGGAGAAGAAGGCTAAGCGCCCCGGAGTGATCGAGGTCGACCTTCATATCGACGAACTGCTTGACTCGACCGCAGGACTCTCCAACACCGATATGCTTGAGGTGCAGCTCAAGGAGTTTAACCGCGTGATGCAGCAGTATCTTCGCGACAAAGGAGCAAAAATAGTGTTTATACATGGCAATGGAGAAGGAGTGTTGCGCAACGCCCTTCTGAAGGAGCTGAAATACAAGTATAAGAATTGTGACGTTCAGGATGCGTCGTTCCGTGAATACGGCTTCGGAGCCACTCAGGTAACCATACGATGATATACTGCTTTTCAGGCAACGGTAATTCGTTTTACGTGGCGCGGTTGCTTGCCGAGGGGTTGGGCGACAGCGTGAAGCGGATTGACCGCGATTGCCTTCTGCACTCGGAAAAATACGATTGCGCCTGGGGCGACGTGATATGGGTGTTCCCGATATATTCGTGGGGATTGCCCCGCCCTGTTAAAGAGTTTATGAAGACTGTGAATATTAGCGGGGCGCGACATTTCATGGTGGCGACGTGTGGCGACGACATCGGTCTTGCCCACCGTCAGTGGCGTGACATAGCGCGTTCACGAGGCTGGAACGCCATCGCCACTTTCTCGGTGCAGATGCCCAACACCTACACACTTCTTCCAGGCTTTGATGTGGATTCCCATGAGATAGAGGCGAGGAAATTGGAGGCGGCTCCGGAGCGGTTGCGCATGATTGTGTCACGCATCCGCGAGGGATGGCGGGGCGATGATGTGGTAAAGGGGAGCTTCCCGCGCTTTAAATCAAAGATAATCTACCCACAGTTCATGAAACATGGCATAAACCCCGCGCGTTTCCGCTGCAACACGTCGCTATGTATAAAATGCGGGAAATGCAAAGCGACATGCCCGGTCGAAAACATTACGCTTGTCGACGGTCACCCGCAATGGGGCGATGACTGCGCGTTGTGTCTCGGTTGCTACAATGTATGCCCGGTTCATGCCGTGAACTATGGCAACGCGACACTGCGCAAGGGGCAGTACCGCTGCCCCTTAATCTAAAAGCGATTTACTTATTTCAGCAACTTCATCCGTAGCTGACTGGTCGGGACGGCATGGCACCACAGAGGCATATCCACGGTCGGTCCAGTAAAGGTCGGTGTCGGGATTGTCGGGCTCTTCGTTGTGAAATTTTCCTGTAAGCCAATAGAACGGACGTCCGTGCGGGTCGGTATATTCGGCGTATTCCTCGGTCCAGTAGCCTTTGGCGGCGCGCACGACTTTCATGCCGCATACTTTGTCGCACTTCGGTATGTTTACATTGAGGCAGATATCGGCAGGCAGTCCCTTTTCAATCACGCACGATGTAATTTTCTTCACTATTTCGCCACAGCATGATATGTCGGTTGCCTGGTCGTGGGAGTGGTAGGAATATCCGATGGAAGGAATGCCGAGCATACACCCTTCGAGTACAGCGCCCATCGTGCCGGAATAGATTATCGAGTTGCCGGAATTTGACCCGTGGTTGATGCCTGACAGCAGAAGGTCGGGACGGCGCGGCACTATAGCGTGAATCCCCAGCTTGACGCAATCCACCGGTGTGCCGTTGATAGAGTACATTTTTGCTCCGTTATAGTCGGGATGTGCGGTAATCTGCAACACTTTATTGACTGATATCGCCGATGACTGCCCTGAATGTGGGGCATCAGGCGCGATCACCACAATGTCGCCCATCTCCTTTACATAATTCACAAGCTCATGGATGCCGGGAGCGTCAATCCCGTCATCATTGGTAATTAATATCAATGGTTTACGCTGTTCCATATTGCTTCATTTTAAATTCCATCTACAAAGATACAAATAAGCCGAGAGTAATGCCAAATTCATTTATGCATTACCGACCGGGAGTATCTGAGGCGTAGCCAAAAATACAAAAATAGCCCGACAGTCACGACCAAAAGCCAACATTGCGATGAAATCACAGCTGTACACAGCGAGGTCACGATGGATGGCCTCTTCAATTCGTAAAAGAGCCATGGCGACACATGCTACCGGCTCGACGTTATTAACACAAACCGTCAGTTATCAACATTTAACGCAAAATGATGGCTATGATTTTTGCCGTAATTGAATATTAATAATTATCTTTGCGTAGTTAATTGTAACTGCTTATGGGTAAAATTATTGCAATAGCCAATCAGAAGGGTGGAGTAGGTAAGACGACAACTACCATAAATCTGGCGGCATCTCTCGCCAACCAAGGCAAGAAAGTGCTTATCATCGACGCCGACCCTCAGGCTAACGCCACTTCCGGCTACGGTATTGATCCGCGCACAATGTCATCGTCAATCTACGAGTGTCTTGTTGACAACTATCCTGTCGACGGGTCGCAGGTGGCAACCTGTGTCGACGGACTTGACCTCGTAGGGTCACGCATCGACCTTGCCGGCGCAGAGCTGGAGCTTGTCAACAAGCCCAATCGCGAGCGGGTGCTTCTCAACGTGCTTTCACCTATTGCCGGAAAATATGATTACATACTTATCGACTGCTCCCCGTCGCTCGGACTGATCACTGTCAACGCCCTCACAGCCGCCGATTCAGTAATCATCCCTGTCCAGGCTGAGTATTTTGCCCTTGAAGGCATCAGCAAACTGCTCAATACCATCCGCATCATAAAGTCGAAGCTCAACCCGCATCTTGAAATCGAAGGCTTCTTGCTGACGATGTATGATGCGCGTCTGCGACTCGCCAATCAGATTTATGAAGAGCTGAAGGGACATTTCGGCGACATGGTGTTCAACACCGTCATACCGCGCAATATCAGACTAAGCGAAGCGCCCTCCCACGGACTCCCGGCGCTGCTGTACGATCCTGAAAGCCGCGGCGCTACGAGCCACACGATGCTCGCCAAGGAACTTATTGCGAAACATCGCCGTGCGGCAGCTCATGCCGAATAACCTTAACCAACACTTTAAAGACACTTTATGGCATCTAACAAACGTAATGCGCTCGGTCGTGGACTTGACTCTCTGATACCGATGGATGACGTGCCTGCGCGAGGTTCATCGGCAATAAACGACATCGACCTGAGCTATATATCGCCCAATCCCGAGCAGCCGCGTACGACATTTGACGAGGAGGCGCTCGACGAGCTTGCGGCGTCAATCAGGGAGCTCGGCATAATACAGCCGCTCTCTCTCAGAAAAACAGGAGAAAACTCTTACCAGATAATCGCCGGAGAGCGCCGTTATCGCGCTGCAATGAGAGCGGGGCTGACATCGGTGCCTGCCTACATACGCACCGCCAACGACAGCGAGCTTACCGAGATGGCGCTTATCGAGAATATACAGCGCGAGGACCTCAATGCCATCGAAATCGCGCTCACGTTCAAGAAGCTCATCGACCAATACAATCTCACCCAGGAGCGTCTGAGCGAGCGCATAGGCAAAAAACGCGCCACCGTCGCTAATTTCCTGCGTCTGCTCAAGCTTCCTGCCGAAGTGCAGCTCGGTCTTCGCGACAAGCGGGTCGACATGGGGCATGCCCGCGCGCTGCTCACCATCAACCAGCCATCGCTGCAGCTGAAGCTTTACAACGAGATTATCAAACACGGGCTGTCGGTAAGAAAAGTCGAGGAACTTGCAAAGGCATATCAGCTTGCCGCTGAAAACGGCACTGAGCCGGAAAAGCCCAAGACCACCACCATGACAAACCGCGACTATGACCTGCTGAAAAAGCATCTTTCCGCATCTTTCCGCACAAAGGTCCAGTTCACCTGTAATCCCCAGGGAAAGGGAAAAATTACCTTCCCGTTCAAAAATGAAGAGGAACTTGTGCAATTAATTGCTATCTTTGATACGATAAAGCACTCCGAGGGCTGACATGCGTTAGCCCCGGTGTGGCTTGTTTTGCTGTTAAATCTCATCTGACCTGTTGAAGGTCAATCGATTATATAATGAAAAAAGTAAAGGAAACGGGTAATGTCTCAAATCTGGATTTCGCGACGCGCGTCGTGATTGTCGCGCTTGCGCTGGTAATCGCATTTCCTTTTAACATTTTTTCAGCAATAAATTTGCCTTCAGGTTATGACTCGCCTGACGGCTCTGCTGCCCCCGTTGATTACGGCACTTTGATTACGGCGGCAGAGCTCCCTGCCATGCCGGCTGATGAAGCAAGTGTCGCCGACTCTACCGCCACGCTTAGCCGCATTGCCCCCGAGGCGCTTGACGCATTTCCCGACTCGATATACCTCTCGGTGCCGAAAGATGAACCCGCAATGGTCACCGGCGATTCTATCGCCGTGATTGGCGACAGTCTCATTGTCACCGATGTAGTTGGAGCGGTACCTGTTGACACGGTTGTCCATCAGTATGTCGACACTATAGGGGTGCCCAAGGATTTCGACCCCGACTACCGCACGATTGACTTCAATCCGAGCCCTACACGTGCCGTGTGGCTTGCCGCACTCTGCCCCGGACTCGGACAGCTTTATAATCGCCGTTACTGGAAGTTGCCTATCGTAGTTGGCGGATTCATGGGGCTTGCATACGCTACCGACTGGAACAACCGTATGCTCGATGACTACACCCAAGCCTACCGTGACCTGATGGACAATGACCCGTCGACAAAAAGCTATATGGATTTTTATCCTCCTAACACCAAGGAGGAGAGCCTTAACCGTACATGGCTTGAAAAGACTTTCAAGTCGAAAAAAGATTTTTACCGACGTAACCGCGACCTCTGTATCATCTGCATGATAGGGGTCTATCTCATAGCGATGGTCGACGCATACGTCGATGCGTCGCTCGCCCATTTCGATATATCGCCCGACTTGTCGATGGAAGTGCATCCTACCGTGATAAAAGATAGCAGGATGGCTGACAAACCGGGAATCGGATTGCAGTGGGCGTTGAATTTCTAACATTTTTTCTCTCTTAAATAATGAACCGGTCAATGAAAAAATTAGTAACTCTCTTTCTTGCAGGATGCACTGTCGTGGCAGCGGCGGCAGTTCCTTCAATACTTACTCTCAAGCAGTCGATAACCGACAATTCGATCATTTATCCGGAAAGCTTCGAGACCGACACCCACAAGATGATGCAGAACTGGTATCTGCAGAACTATATGGTGCTCAACACCAACTATTCAAAAGTCCCGGTGATTGACGCATCCGACGAAGTTTATATCAAGCGTCTGAGCCAGATGCCTACAGTAATCGAAATGCCTTACAACCAGATTGTGCGCTCCTATATCAACATGTACACCCAGCGTCGTCGCGAGCTGGTGGAAAGCATGCTCGGAATGAGCCTCTACTACATGCCTATCTTCGAGCAGGCTCTTGAACGTCACGGACTTCCGTTGGAATTGCGCTATCTTCCCGTGATAGAGTCGGCACTTAACCCCGATGCCGTGTCACGCGTAGGTGCTACCGGATTGTGGCAGTTCATGCTGCCTACGGCAAGGGGACTCGGGCTTGAGATTAACTCGCTTGTCGATGAGCGTCGCGACCCGTATGCTTCTTCCGAGGCTGCGGCAACCTATCTGAAGCAGCTTTACGGCATGTATGATGACTGGTCGCTCGCCATCGCCGCTTACAACTGCGGTCCGGGCAATGTTAACAAGGCGTTGCGCCGTGCCGGGGGCGAGAACAAGGATTTCTGGAGCATATATTATTTCCTCCCCCAGGAGACTCGCGGATATGTGCCGGCATTTATCGCAGCCAACTATGTGATGACTTATTACAATCAGCACAATATCAGTCCCGCGCTTGCCAAGCGTCCTATCATAACTGACTCGATACACGTCAACAAGCGTGTCCACTTCAATCAGGTTGCGGCGGTGCTTGATATCCCTGTGGAGGAGCTGCGTGTGCTCAACCCGCAGTATCGCAAGGATATAATCCCCGGTGATATCCGCCCCTATTCACTCGTGCTGCCCTCAATGCAGGTGTATAGCTACATAATGAGTGAGGATAGCATTATCAGCCATGATGCATCGCTTTATGCGCAACGCACTGTCGTGGAGCCTACACCACTTGACCAGATTGACCCGAATATGGAGTACACTACCAAGCTTGTAGTGAAAAAACATAAGGTGCGCCGTGGAGAGACACTATCCAAGATTGCTGCCAAATACGGAGTCACCGTAGGGGAAATCAAGAAATGGAACGGTATGAAGAAAAGCAGTGTCGCCCGCGGAAGGGTGCTCAAGATTCATACATATCAGCGCGTGGCGACAGGCAAGAAAAAGAGTGTGCAGCCTGAAAACACAGAGATTACACAGGTTGCCGACACAACAGCAGTGGAGATTGCAGCCGCAGCTGTCGACTCTGCCGCCATCGCGGCAACACCGGAGGCTGCCGCTCCTGAAGTAGCCGCTGCCCCGGTCGAAAAAGCGAAACCTGCTCCCAAGGCAAAGGCAAAACCGAAAGCCGCCCCTGCTCCAAAGTTCCGCTATCACACTGTGAAAAAAGGCGAAAGTCTGTCGACCATCGCACGTCGTTACAAGGGCGTGACCATCGCCGACATCCAACGTGCCAACAGCATCAAAGGCACCAACATACGCGCCGGTCAAAAGCTTAAAATTCCCAACAGTTAAAATCTAATAACTGACAACTGACAACTGACAACTCACAACTCCAACTACCCGACCATGAAAGTATATATACCGATAATAGCCGCATTGACGGCATTTGGAGCCTCGGCAACCACTCCGCTGTGGCTTCGCGATGTCAAGATTTCACCTGATGGTACCCAGGTAGCATTTACATATAAGGGAGATATTTATAAGGTAAGTGCCGACGGGGGTACAGCTGTGCGGCTTACCACAGCTCCGTCCATCGAGTCGGAACCGGTATGGTCGCCCGATGGCAGCCATATCGCTTTTGCAAGTGACCGCAACGGTGCACAGGATATCTACCTGATGGCGGCAGACGGGGGAGATGTACGCAGGCTCACCTTTCACTCGGCAACTGAGTCGCCTGAAACTTTCACTCCCGATGGAAAATATGTGGTGTTTTCAGCCGCATGGCAGGATCCTGCAGGTAGTGTGTTTTTCCCCTCCGGTCGTCTTACGGAGCTTTACCGTGTTCCGGTCGCCGGCGGCAGGATTGAACGCGTCATAGCGTCGCCGGCACAGAATGTCAGCTATGCTCCCGACGGCAAGAGCTTCATTTATCAGGATAAAAAAGGGTTCGAGGATACATGGCGCAAACATCACACCTCGTCGGTGACGCGCGATATCTGGGCGTATGACACCGAAAGCGGGCGTCATCGCAACCTTACTTCGCGCCCGGGCGAAGACCTCAACCCGGTGATGTCGGACGACGGTCAGACCATATATTTCCTCAGCGAGCGCGACGGCAAGACATTCAATGTATATTCCATGTCACTTGACAATCCTTCCGCCGCGAAGCAGCTTACCGATTTCACTGTGCATCCGGTGCGTTTCCTGTCGCGTGGCAGCAACGGGCGTCTCGCATTTACTTACGACGGTGAGATCTACACCATGACCGAGGGTGCTGCTCCAAAAAAACTCGATATAGATATCGTTGACAATTACGAGAATGTCATCGAGAAAAGAAATGTCGGCAGCTCGCATTACGCTACTGTGTCGCCCGACGGCAAGCAGGTGGCGTTTACCGACCGCGGCGAACTCTTTGTGACCTCGACCGACTATAAGACCACCAAGCAGATTACCCATACCGCTGCCGCTGAAAAGCAACTCACGTGGGCTCCCGGCGGCAGGGCGATTGTCTATGTCAGCGAACGCGACGGGTATCCGGCACTTTACCGTGCAATGATAGGGCGCGACGATGACCTGAATTTCCCCAACGCCACGGTAATAGACGAGCAGCCGTTGCTCCCGCTCGATTCTGTAGAGCGTACTTATCCGCAATATTCGCCCGACGGCACGGAACTCGCTTTCATAGCTGACCGTAACAAACTGATGGTGATGGATATCGCCACAAAACAGGTGCGCCAGATAACCGATGGCTCCACTTATGCCGAGCGCGACGGAGGCTTTGAGTATTCATGGTCGCCCGACGGGAAATGGATTGTGATGGAACTTACCAATAACGGTCATGAACCTTATAGTGACATTGCCATCGTCAACACTACCGGCACTCCGGAAGTTACCAATATCACTTTGTCATCATATTTTGACTTGCATCCGCGTTGGGTGCTCGACGGCAATGCAATCGCGTTTCTGCTGACCGCTACGGTATGCGCAATCACGCTTCATGGGGTTCGCTGAACGATGTCATGATGGTATTCCTCAATAAGGATGCCTACGACAAATACTGCCTGTCAAAAGAGGATTACGAACTCCGCAAAGAGCTCGAAAAGCAGCAGAAAGAGCGCAAGCAGAAAGCCGACGACAAGAAAAAAGGCAAGAAAGGCAAAAAAGATAGTGCCTCCACCGATGATGACGAGGAAAAGACCGAGGATATCAAGGTCGAGCTGGACGGCATACGCGACCGTATAGTGCGCGTAACGCCCAATTCCTCAGATATCTGCGACTTCATCATCACCAAGGATGGCGAGGATTTGTATTACCTCTCGGCATTTGAACAAGGCTACGACCTCTGGTCGATGAATCTCCGCAAACGCGACACCGGTATCGTCGACAAGCTCGATGCCGGGATGCTTTCGCTGGAAATGGACAAAGATGGCGACAACCTCTTCCTGCTCGGTCCCGACATGCTTTCAAAAATGGGTCTGTCGAGCAAGACCACGAAACCGATTACTTACTCCGCCCGCATGGATATCGACCCGGCGGCGGAACGCGAATATATGTTTGACTACGTGAAGCGCGAAGCAAAAGAGCGTTTCTATACCGTCGACATGCACGGTGTCGATTGGGAGATGATGACCGCAGCCTACCGTCGTTTTCTCCCCCACATCAACAACAATCATGATTTTGCCGAACTACTGAGTGAACTGCTCGGTGAGCTCAACGCCTCACATACCGGAGGCAGGTATTACGCACCGTCGGCAGTCGACCGCACGGCATCGCTCGGACTCATATATGACTGGAACTATGACGGTCCCGGGCTGAAGGTGAGCGAAGTGGTTGAGGATGGCCCGTTTGACAACGCGTCAACCGATGTTGTCCCGGGTGTGATTATCGAGAAAATCGACGGCAAGGAAATCGGCGACTCCATCGACTTCATCACATTATTTAATAACATACGCGGCAAAAAGACCCTTGTCGCTCTTTCCGACCCCGCTTCGGGCAAGCGTTGGGAAGAGGTGGTGCTGCCTGTAAGCACCGGGGAGATGAACGATCTGCTCTATCGCCGCTGGGTAAAGCGTCGTGCCGCTGATGTTGACCGGTGGTCCAACGGTCGTCTCGGCTACGTGCACATTGAATCGATGGACGATGCAAGCTACCGCACCATCTACACCGACCTTCTCGGCAAATATGTCGACAAGGAGGGCATCGTGATTGACACCCGCTGGAATGGGGGAGGTCGTCTTCACGAGGATATCGAGGTGCTGTTCAGCGGCGACAAATACCTTACGCAGGTGATAAGGGGCGTAGAGGTGTGCGACATGCCGAGCCGCCGGTGGAACAAGCCGAGTATCATGGTGCAGTGTGAGGCAAACTACAGTAATGCCCATGGCACTCCCTGGGTCTACAAATACAAGAAACTTGGAAAACTCGTTGGTATGCCTGTCCCGGGAACCATGACCAGTGTAAACTGGATTACACTTCAGGATCCGTCGCTCGTGTTTGGTGTGCCGGTTATCGGTTATCGCACCGCCGAGGGCAATTATCTTGAAAATACCCAACTTGAACCCGACATCAAAGTGGCGAATGACCCCGCCGATGCTGTTGCAGGCGAGGACGCGCAGTTGCACCGCGCCGTCACTGAGCTTCTCCGCCAGCTCGACTGACCCCTCGGATTTTACAGGCGATAGTGCGGGCGAGCTTCCCTCGCCCCTACATCGCTTATTAGAGGGTAAAGGGGAGAGGCGCGTAGCAGTAGGGGCGACTGGAAGGTCGCCCGCATGCTAAACGAGTCAGCATCCTCGCCAAGCGCGACCTTAAAGTCCTTAGAGACCTTAAAGTCACTATCTGAAAACTGACAACTCTTTCCCGACAGGGATAATCCGTTTTTAGCCGGGGCGTTGAGCGCAGCGAAACCCCCGGAAAGTATGAATAAATGATGAATTTAACGACCGGCTGATTGATATGCTTTACATACTGTTATTACCTGTCATTGTCCTTGTCGTGATGCTGTTCATCCCGGACAAATATCTCCCGAAGCCTAAGCCGAAGCGCTATCGACGGAGACATCACTCAGAGCCTCGCGGGCTGCGGTGGATGGAGCCTAATTATAAGAAACGAAAGAAGCGAGAGGAACGCAATTCCTCAAAATTCAGCATTTAACAAGATGAGAGTGTCGCGAAATACTGATGCTTTCTATCTTTTTGTTGGTTGCAGAGTGCGGGCGAGCTTACACTCAATGTCACTAACTTTGGTGCCGGAGCCATAAATCCCCGAAAGGGGGATTCATCCTGTTATCCGCGGGTAATGCCGAAGGTATACCCGTGGCACAAGCGTCTCCCTCATTGATTCAACCCGGAGTGGGTTGAATAGCCATCTGATTAGCACATACTTATGCAACCCGTTTCAGGGTTGCGTCATCGTGGGGCATCGCTCTCCACGGGTGCCCACTTCGGGGCTACCCGTGGCTAACTCTATCAAGCCCATTCCGGGCAAAATCCTTAAGTTAGTGACATTGAGCTTACACTCGTCCCTACATTGGCTTACATATCCACTGGTGGTCATGGATGGTCTGCCTCAACGCGTAGCGTAGCGACATCTTTAACTTTTCATTCGGTAATTTGGCTGGAATATTTGCGATTAGTGCGAGAAAAGGGGTGCATCACTATTTTGATACATCCCTGGGAGTTATGTGTTTAACTCTTATTTAATTAAAATTTTAGCATGCAATCCATTGGCAACGAGTATGTAGGTGCCTGATGAGATATAGTCTATCTTCTCAGTATATCCTTGATAAATGCATTTGCCTTGAAAGTTATACAAATATACGAGAGATGGTTCTTTCAAATGAATTGTATTTTGTTTTACATTGAAAAAGTTCGAGCAATTTTCAACAGAAACAATTCCGGCACTAACATCTTGGGATACATGTGGGAAGCCAAAACTCTCTCTAATCCATCTGTATTTTAAATCATTGAGTATGGGATAAATATTTAATTCAGATAAAAAAGCATCTTCTGTCATTTGTTCTTGAGTAAAAGAAGTTGCGCCATCATAACCTTTTTCCCCAGCAAAATTTAACGAGATATAACTCGGAGAATAATTTGCAGTATATTTACTACTATTAGAATTAAAATCGCTTATTTGCCCGACAATTCCACCATAATAAAAATTAGGTGTGTTTGTCAAATAATAAATGGTACTACTATAATTATTTGACATAAATCCATTATCAATGCCACCATATGATGCAGTTGCCGAAATTCCGCCAATTACGATGCGATTATCATAAGAATTTCCATAGTATTCAGCAATTAATTTCTGAGCGTTGTTATAACAACTCTTTACAACAGTTGAGCCTGTTGCACCACTACCTAAAATACCACCTATACGTATATACCCAGATGTTGAATTACATGATCCCGCTAAGTAGACTTCAAATTTTGAATTAATATTTCCGCAACCGACTATGTCTGAACTGTATGTTTTTCCGGTTATTCCTCCAACATTTGCTAATGCGCCATCATAATATTCACCATTGATTCCTGTCCGGCCAAAATTTACTGTCAAACTCCCATTATTAAGGCAAAATTCAAATGTAGTTTTGTTCGATTCGCCAACTATACCACCCATATTTAAGGCATAATCCGCATCAGTCATAGTTTTTTCTCGATTATAATTGAGATGGACTAAAGATGTCACATTTTTTATATGGCAATTCGCAGTATAACCAGCGAGTCCTCCCATCTGTGTTTCTGGATACGCTTGATCCGGGAAATATGTGCTTACATATCCGATAATTGTAAGATCCTTTATCACGCTACTATTTAGATAAGTAAAAAAACCATAGTAAGGATATGCTCCACTATCCTTAGTTACTTTAAGACCTGTTATGAAATGATTTGCTCCATCAAAATTTCCTTGGAAATATGTTGATTTACCCAAACCAATAGACACCCAATCATTTTCAGAAAGGTCAATATCAGCACCAAGATGTATAGTTTTACCATAAAAAGTAGAATATCCATTATTCACAATGTAAGCGAGACCGGCAAGACTCCGAGGGGTAGAAATTGTAAACTCTGAATCAGAGTTATTATACCACGAAATATCATAATTTCCCATTGTAAGCCATGTCGATGCTTTAATTGATAGAGTCGCTAAAACAAACGCGACATAAATGATTGCAAATCTTTTCATAATTATACGATATAGGTCGACCCTCCAATGAAATTTGATTATAAAAGCGTGAGCCGAGATGCTCATTCCATTAATAAATGAAAGGAAAATTTATTTAACTTGAGAGGATTATGGTAGTAGTACTAAACACATTTCTTTTTCTCTAGTTTCCTTAAATGTATCGTAGGTAAAGCAATCGCTTTTAGTTAAATTGTTTTTATATAGTTTATCAATGTTTGTCGGGAATTACGGTGGAATTAAATCTCCTTGAGAGAGATGGCAAATCCGCCGCCGGGTGCCATGTGAAGCTTTATCACGGATGACGCGCCCGCTTTGCGGCGTGTTATCTGATATGACTCCGGATTGGTGAGATAGTGCGCATCGTCGGTGTCTCCGTAGATAGTAGCCTCATAAGTCTTGTCAGGGTCGAGGAAATCGAGGTTGAGCGTGAACTCGCGCGCCTCCTCGGCATTCACGCCGCCTACATACCAGTCGTCGCTTTTCTTGTCTTTACGTGCCACGACGATAAATTCGCCCGGCTCCGCATCAAGGTAGATGCTCTTGCTCCAGTCAACCGGCACATCCTTTATAAACTGGAATGCGTCAGGCTTCTCGGCATAATGTTCCGGAAAGTCGGCTGCCATCTGCAGAGGCGAATACATGGTGAGGTAAAGTGCGAGCTGGTTAGCCACCGTGGAGTTGACATGAGAGGTGTTGCCGGGTGCAAATTCGCTCAGGTTCATACGGAATATGCCCGGCGTGTAATCCATCGGTCCTCCCTGCAGGCGCGTAAACGGCAGGATGGTGACATGTGCCGTGGGCAAACCGCCAAACGACTGGTATTCGGTACCACACGCGCTCTCGTTGCCTACAAGATTGGGGTATGTGCGGCAAAGACCCGTCGGGCGCACTGCCTCGTGGGCGTTGACCATGATATGCTTGTCGGCTGCTTTCTTTACGGCATCAAGATAGTGACGCACCGATTTCTGGTTGTAGTGGTTTTCTCCCTTGGGAAGAATGTTGCCGACGTAGCCGCTCTTTACCGCGTCATAACCGTATTTGTTCATCAGGTCGTAGGCGCGGTCCATATATTTCTCGTAGTTAGGTATCGAGCCGGAGGTCTCATGATGCATCATCAGCTTTATACCCTTTGATTTGGCATACTCGTTGAGTGCGGCGATGTCGAAGTCGGGGTAGGGGGTGAGGAAGTCAAACACATACTCTTTTTCCTTGCCCGACCAGTCTTCCCAGCCGATATTCCAGCCCTCGATAAGAAGCTGGTCCATGCCTGCGTCGGCTGCGAAATCTATGTAGCGGCGCACATTCTCGTTGTTGGCTCCGTGGCGTCCGTTGGGGGTCGCCTTGGAATAGTCAAATGTGGCGAGGTCGAAGTTCTCGGCATCGCAGTATGCCCATGAACTCTTGTTGGTAATCATCTCCCACCATACGCCCATGTATTTCGTCGGATGAATCCATGATGTGTCGTCAAGCACACACGGGTCGTTGAGGTTGAGGATAAGGTCGGAGGCGAGGATGTCGGTCGCCTTGTCGCTCACCATGACCGTGCGCCATGGTGTCTTGAATGGAGTTTTCACCACTGCCTTGTCGCCGTTGCGGTCGGGTGTCAGCCATGACGTGAAGGTCATGTTGCTGTCATCGAGATTGAGATGCATTGCCGGGTAGTCGACCAGTGCAGCCTCGTGCAGGTTGAGATAGAGCCCGTCGTCGGTTTTCAGCATGAGTGAGGTCTGCACACCTGTGGGTGAGAAGCCGGTCTGCGACAGGTTATGCATGCGTGCTCCTTCCGAGGTAGCGCGTATGTCGCTCAGACGCGACTTGGTGTATTTGTATTCCTGGGTATCATAGTCGCCCGGTATCCACCATGCCGTGTGATCGCCCGTCATAGCTATCTGCGAAAGTTCGTCGGTGATGGTAAACTCTTTCCACTTCTGTGCGGGAAACTCGTACCGAAATCCGATGCCGTCATTATAGGCACGGAACACGATATTCATTTTCCTTGTCATGCCGTCGGCTTTTTGGGTGAGCGGCACTGTCATCTGGTTGTAGCTGTTGGTGATGGAGTCATTTTCGCCCCACACCGGCGCCCATTTCTCATCGACCGATGTAAACACTGTTTTCCCCTGCTTGAATCCTGAAGTAAGGGGTGCTTCGTCCTTGATTTCAAATCCCAGTGTGGATGGAAGCACTATTGCTTTTCCGTGGTAGTCGACCGAATATTCCGGTTGCCCAGTCTTGGTAAGGTCGAAGGTCAGCTTTATGCTGCCGTCAGGTGAAGTAAGCGTCTCCGCAGCAAATGCCGGGAATGTCGCGGCACATGCTATAAGGCTCAAAACTATCTTTTTCATAATGACCGGTTTTAAGTATTGTAAGTAACTGATACAAAGATACGGGTAAGCGAGCGTAATGCCAAATTTATTTGAGCATTACCGAGCGGGAGTATCTAAGGCATAGCCAAAGATACGGGTAAGCGAGCGTAATGCCAAATTTATTTGAGCATTACCGAGAGTGAGTATCTAAGTTTTGGGGAAAAGATGTGGAAAACCGGAAAATATGCGTTAATTTTGCGATGTCATAATAAATTAACCTTAGATAAAGTATATACCGATGAAAATCATGAATTTAAAAGTGCTCTTCACCATGCTTTCAGCGGCATTTCCGGTTCTCGCCGCAGGGCAGGATTACACTTATATGCCGGAAAGTTTTGAAGGCTCGGAGTGGGGTGCCTCCAAGGCGGCGACGGTGACTTCCGCGACAGGTAAATGGACAGTAAATAAGAATCAGTCGTCATCTGAATCGGCACAGGACGGTAGCAAAAGCATTTATTTTTCGGCAAAAGACGGCATAGTGTCGCCACGTCTTCCGGAGGGTGCAGGCAGTATTGTCTATTATGCAAATGTCGCCAATCGTCAGGTGTATGTCGAGGCTTCAAGAGACAATGTTGACTGGACCGTGTATGAATCTTACAAGGTCACTTCCGACTGGACACGTCATATCGTGGAAATCAACGACCCTCAGGTGCGGTACGTGCGTCTGCGCTCCACTTCCAACGGCGGCATATATGTCGACAATATGCTTGTCACGAAGCCCGATGGCACTGACGGCGAGGGCAATGTCATAGTCACCAATCTGGTGCTCCCATATTTTACGCAGGATTTTGAGACGCAGGGGGTGTGTCCGTCATCGAAGCCCACGACTGAGATTATATGCAATGTTGCCGGACAGGGCGAGTGGAGGTACGTGTCGGCATACCGTAACACCAACGCCTCATATATCCCCGACGGCTCCCCGACAGGCTTGCGCCTGTTGAAAAACGGCTCGTATGTCATTACTCCCGTTGTTAGTCAAGGTGTGGTGAAAGTGATGTTTGACGAAGGGCGCGGCAAACGCAAACTGACCCTTTACACCTCGGTAGATGAGGGCGCGACATGGCAATATGCCGCCGCTGTCGAAAGTGACACTTACAATACCGTCACTATCAGCGACCGCGCTGTCAATCGCATAAAGATAGCCAATGAGAGCGGCAGCGATGCCGATATCGACAACCTTTCAGTCACGGCGTTCCCCGAAGGTGTACTTCCGGAAGTAAAGACCGGTGCTGTATCTTCCGTGACTTCCTCTTCGGCTATTGTTGCCGGGGAGATTACAACCGACGGTGACAGGCTGCTTGTGGGATGTGGCGTGTGCTGGAGCGTTGAGGGCATTCCGTCAATCAGCGATAATTCGGTAATGGCTGAAATCTCCCCGACATTTACGGCGCTACTTGAAGGCGTCCCTGCCGGTTCTATCGTTTCCGCGCGGGCTTTTGCCATTTCTCTTGCCGGTGTAGCCTACGGTGATGTGGTGAAATTTGAGACGTTACCCGCATCCGTGCCGGTTGTAAAGACTCTCGAAGCCGAAATCGATGATGAGCGCAGCGACGACACATCATTCTGTCTCAAGGTGACAGGTCGTCTTGTAGACAATGGTGGCACGGATGTTACCGAGACAGGTATATGCTACGCCGCCTCACCCGGAGCAACTGTGGATGCCAACAAAGTCAAGGCGGCAGCGGTAGCTTCCGACGGCTCGTTTGCCGTTTATCTCACCCTCGCTCCCGAAACCACGTGGAATCTCCGTGCCTATGCGGTTAATTCCGCCGGGACAGCCTATGGCGATGAAATCACTTATACGACCGGTTCGGTCGTCGTTCCCGACTATCGTCACAATGTCTATTACTGTGACCCGCAAGGCGACGATACCACTGCCGACGGCTCGGAATCGGCTCCGTTCTTCTCACTCCAGAAAGCTGTCGACCTTGTGATGCCGGGTGATACGATATACATGAACAGCGGCACTTATAGGTACTCTGCACGTGTGAATATCCGTGCGGTCGGCGAGAAGGGCAGCGGCATGATTGTGCTCTCGTCGCGTGGCGGCAGGGCGGTGCTCGATTTCAGTGCGCAGGCTATTGACGGTGCCAACCAGGGTATCCGCCACACAGGCAGTTACTGGCATTTCTACGGGCTTGATATCTGCAATGCCGGTGACAACGGTCTGCTTATCGAGCGTGACAAGCCCAACGGCGGCAATTATTCGGATATCGCCGCCAATGTCACCCAGGGACATGACAACCTTATAGAAAATTGTACATTTGTGCGCAATGCCGACACGGGGTTGCAAATGAAAAATCTTGCCTCGCGCAATAAGGTGGTCAACTGTGATTCCTATTACAATACCGACCCCGACCATGGCGATGCTGACGGGTTTGCGGTTAAGATATCTCATGGCGACGGCAACTATTTCTACGGATGCCGCGCATGGCAGAACAGTGACGACGGTTGGGACCAGTTCATCAAGAAAGAGGGCGGTTTCCCTGACGATATCACTACCACGCTTGAATATTGCTGGGCGTTCCGCAACGGCTATCTGGAGAGCGGCGCCAAGAGCAGCGGCAACGGTAATGGCTTCAAGATGGGCAGCAACCAGGGCAGAAACAATGTCATCATGAACCGCTGTCTCGCCTTTGAGAATGTCAACAAGAATTTTGACCAGAACCACAATACCGGCAATATGATTCTAAACAACTGCTCGTCATATTCAGCCAAGGATACCTCTTCCAAGAGCCGGTACACCTATCGTCTCGATGAGCCTGTGGCTTCCGGTCATGAAATCCGTCTTACCAACTGCGTCGCAATTAGCGACGGTATTGCCGACCGCAACAAGAGTGCCTATGCGCCTCATTCCGTTGTCGGCACCGTAATCACCTCCGACCTGAATACTGATCCCGAAGATTATGTAAGTATCGACTGGAGTCACGCGACTGACCCGCGTAACGCCGACGGCTCACTTCCCGCGCTTGATTTCATGAAGATTCGCCCCGGCAACGTCAGGCTTATTGACACCGGGTCGGAAGTCGTGCCTTACGAAGGAGAATGTTATTGGGCTGAAGGCATACGCTACAACGGTATCGCACCCGACCTTGGATATCTGGAAACCGATGGTGACGGACCTGCCGGTATCAGTAATGTCATCGCTGATAGCGCAAGTGACCGGCTGGACCTTACTGTGGCACGGTGCGGTCTGGTGATGCTTTCAATCGCCGATGCGGCTCCCGCCGATACATTTATGCTTGAGATATTCACGAGCGCCGGAGTACGGGTCATGACGCAGCGTTTCACCGGGTCGACCACCTCGTTCTATCTGCCCGAGGGCAACGGTATGCTCATCATGCGTGTTTCAGGCGACTCCCTCAACGCTATAGCCAAGTTCGCCCTATAACCCCTTAACCTTATAACCTTCAAGCCATAGGCTTGAATAATAACCCTTCACGGCAACGCCCGAAAGCGTTGCCGTGAAATTTTTCCCATTTGTACATTGGCGCGGCTATTTCAGGTTGTATCTTTACGCCATGAATCTAAACCGTTACAGCCATGAAAAACACAGCCGCCACATCGCGCCCTCCGCGTTTCGACAAGCAATGGTCGGAATCCATCGCTGCCAATCTTCCGGCAGCCGAAGCCGGGTTATTGACCGAGGCAATCATCCGCTATCAGCTTGACGGAACTCTTCCCGAGCTTCCGCCACTGTTGATGGTGGCTTTTGAATTTCTGCGGCCGACCATCGACCGCCGCGCCCGCGCCCGGGAAAAGGCGCGTGAGCGCCGCCTCCGCAAGCAGCCGGCTCAACTTGAGCCGGCTAAAATAGCTAAGATAGCTAAGATAGCTAAGATAGCTAAAATAGCTAAAATAGCTACTGTAGCTAACTTAGCTGCTCCCGAGCCTCCGGCACCGGCAATCAAGCTCCCGGATGTCACCCCCGGCGAAGAAGACTGGGGGGCACGCTTCCGTTTCTGGAAGGACCTGGAAGCCTCCCACAAGTCGATGTGGACACAGGAGGAGATTGACAACAACCGCCCTTCCTTCGAGACCGAGGTATGGGAACATGAACTTGACGACAGGGTGCCTGACCATCCCGACGGCACACCGATGTCTTATGAAGAGTTGCTGCGGCATTACAGCCTTATCATGCGTCATGACCCCAAGATGCTGCTTCATATCTCCGATGAGGTGGCTCGTCACGGGAAGGTGCTCTACCGCAGCTCCGACCTCTGCGACCATATCGAACTGTTCATCAATCACTCGACCGACTACATCATCATCAACCTTAACCGCACGACCTTCCGCCGCGCCTTCATCCGCTACATGCTCCGCTCCGCCTCCAACTACCGCTCCACATGGCTCGGCAGAAACTGCCGCTAATGCAATCCTACCCATGATTTCATAACGTATTATATTGATTATGTGGAAATTTTGTTATATCTTTGTAATCTAAATATATAATTATGGCACGACCGATTAAGGAAACACCGGTTCTCTGCGGTGAAGATGCACGTCGATTTGTAGAATTGATGAATACTCCACGCCCTGAAACCCCGGAACGCAAGGAGCAGATAAATGCTGCCTATGAAACAGTAATGAAAATGCTCGCTCGCAATAAGGAACATGACTTTTGATGAATTTTACTCCGGCTATGGCATACGAAAGCTTGCATTAGACGAGCATATCGCCATGTTTTCCTGCGGAGATGATGATTTGGATGATTTTATTCTCAATGATGCGCCATTGTACCGTGAGGCTTTATTGGCTGTCACTTATATTATCGAAAGGAATTTAGATAAGGAGGTTGTCGGTTATTTCAGCTTGGCAAATGATAGAATTGCTATAAAGGATTTTCCTTCAAATAATGAGTTTAATAAATTTCGGAGGCATAGGTTTGTCAATGAGAAGAGGCTTACAAACTATCCCTCAGTAAAACTGTGCCGTTTTGCATTGAGTAATGTTGTCAAGGGACAACGTATCGGATCTATTTTGCTTGATTTTCTGAAAAGATATTTTGTGTCTGATAATAAGACCGGATGCCGTTTTATCACAGTTGATGCTTATAGGACTGCTGAACCCTTTTATCAGAAAAACGGATTCCTGTATCTGAGCAGTGCCGATGAGGAGAAACCGACTCGGTTGATGTTTTATGACCTTATCAATATCGAAAACTAAGATACTTTTGGGCATTTTTCATGATGCAAAAAAAATCGCTAAATGCCGCGCGGAGGCGATTTAGCGATTTGCGTTGTCTTACCAGGATTCGAACCTGGACAGGCAGAACCAAAAACTGCAGTGCTACCATTACACCATAAGACAATCCTTGTCACTCAGAGCTTACGCTCTAAAGTTGTGCAAAGGTAAGCAGTTTTTTTGAAGTTTGCAAGCCATAGGGACAATTTTAAGTGTTTAAGTAAAAATGGCTGTCAACGCAAAGACGGTAAAATCAATATTTTGGTTATATTTGTAGAATATACAAAACGAAAATAATGGCAAACAAACATATAGTGCGGCTGCACTGGAAGCTTTTCTTCCCGATTGTAGGCCTGTTGTGGCTTATTATCGGCATAACCATCACTTATTTCGTGATGCATGAGAGGCAACGGTTGAAGTATAACCTTGAAAACCGCCTCGTGAATGTCAATAACACGATTATTGATGCTTACGACCGTGGGGTAGACCTCCAGAGCACTGTCGATTTTATAATGCTCTTTACTGTAAACACTGCGCTTGACCCGTTGCGAATCACTGTGTATGATGACGCGGGCAACATGGTCGCAGATAATCCGGCTGCTACGATATTGCTTCGCGACAGCACCGGCACATTTAATCCCGGCTTGAAAGAGTTGTGGGAAAAGAGTGGCAACGCGACGGTGCAGGATATGGCTTACAATAATAAAAAGAGCATGATAAGCTCACGGATGAGTGATGACCGTCATATCAGGTCGTTTGCGGCGTTGCCGTATGAAGGGGAGGTGCTCGATTTTTTGAGCGTCGACCCGATGATATGGATTGCCGTGATTGTGCTGGGTGTGGTGTCGTCGGTGCTCGCCTATTTCGGGTCGAGGGCTATCAGCCGCAACGTGTATGCCCTTAAGGATTTTGCCCAGGCGATTGCCTCCGATAAATTGCCCGACGATGTGGATGCATCGCAATTCTCGCAGGATGAGCTCGGCGATGTGTCGCGCAATCTGCTTTCTCTCTATCGCGACAAAATTCATGCCGAACAGGAAAAAATGCTTCATGAGCGGCAGATTGGCGTTAATGTGAGCCATGAGCTTAACACCCCCGTAGGAATTATCAAGGGGTATATTGACACGGTGCTGAACGACGATAACATGCCGGAAGAGGTGCGCCACAAGTTTCTTGTGCGTGTGCAGCAGAATGCCGACCGGCTTGTGAGTCTTGTGAACGATGTCGGCATGGTGATGCGTCTTCAGGAAAACGGCAGGATTGCCGGAAGCGTCACCATCAATTTCCATCTGCTTGCCATGCGTCTTGCCGAGGATATCGCGCAGGGACATCTTGCCGACAATATGGAGTTTGAATACGATGTGCCTGAAGGGTGCCTGGTTTCCGGTCATGAGTCGCTGCTCACTAATGCGTTGCTGAATCTTGTATATAACTCCGCGAAACATTCTGGCGGTACGAAAATGTCATTGTGCTGGCTTCGAGAGGAGGAGGGGATGCACGTCTTTTCGTTTGCCGATGATGGTGTCGGAGTGGACGAGGAGCATCTCGGACGTCTTTTTGACTTGTTTTATCGCGTTGACAGTGGGCGTTCGCGTAAAAACGGCGGCTCCGGACTCGGGCTCGCGCTCGTGCAGCGTATCATCACGGCGATGGGAGGCAAGATATCGGTCGACAACGCCTCCACAGGTGGACTCCGCTTCACCTTCACCCTCCCCGTCGTGCCCGCTGCGTAAGTCCGTAGGCGCGAGGGAATGCCGGCGGGATAAAAGAAAACCGGATTCAACTCTGAGAGTTGAACCCGGCGGTTGCAATTTTGTCGGGGTGAGAAGATTCGAACTTCCGACCACACGCCCCCCAGACGCGTACTCTAACCTGGCTGAGCTACACCCCGATTTTGGAAATGCGTTGCAAAGGTAGCGGTTATTTTCGACACTTGCAACTGTGAATCGTAAAATGTGGGATAATTTACAAATATTAACAGATAACGACGTGCCCGGTAATTATTCAGCGACTCCAATAGTCTGATTGCAATTAATTTGTAGGGATGCTCCCCGGAGCATCCGCCGGTTTATGGTTAATTAACCTCGTTTTCGGATGCACCATAGTGCATCCCTACCTGATAATTAGACTCTTATACTGGTAATATTCGCTGAATAGTTACCGTGCCCGTTTATGCTTGCGTTAGGCAAAAACGAACCTCTTAAATATTTGTATATGACGTGAAATTTTAGTAATTTTGTTTGCCCTAAAAGGCTACTTCCGGAGCGCGCGGTGACGTGTGTCCGGACAATGGATAAAACGAAAGAAAAAGTACATTTTTATAATTATGTCAGAACAGAAAGAAGAATACAGCGCGAGTAATATCCAAGTGCTTGAAGGACTTGAAGCTGTGCGCAAGCGCCCTGCGATGTATATAGGCGATATTAGTGTGAAGGGTCTTCATCACCTGGTATATGAGGTGGTTGACAACTCTATCGACGAGGCTCTTGCAGGATATGCGACAGACATAGACGTGACTATAAATGAGGACAACTCGATAACTGTCGTGGACAACGGGCGTGGTATTCCGGTGGACATGCATGAGAAAGAGCACAAGAGCGCGCTTGAAGTCGTGCTTACGGTGCTTCATGCCGGCGGTAAATTTGACAAGGGCTCCTACAAGGTGTCAGGCGGTCTTCACGGTGTCGGCGTAAGCTGCGTCAACGCACTGTCGACCTATCTTCGCGCCGAGGTACACCGTAACGGCAAGGCTTACATGCAGGAATATTCCTGTGGAAAGCCTACAACCGAGCTTCAGGTGATAGGCGAAAGCTCACATTCGGGCACAAGCATCACTTTCAAGCCTGATGACAGCATATTTACCGTGACTGTGTACGACTACAGCACACTCGCCAACCGTCTGCGTGACCTCGCATATCTTAATGCAGGCATCACACTGCATCTCACCGACAAGCGCACAAAAGATGCCGAGGGCAACTACAAGTCGGAGACATTTTACAGCGAGACCGGTCTTGAGGATTTCGTGCAATATATCGACTCAAGCAAAGAGTCGCTTATCAACGATGTCATCCATCTCAACACCGAGCGTCAGGGCATACCGGTGGAAGTAGCGTTGACCTACAACACTACTTTCAACGAGAATGTATATTCATTTGTCAACAATATCAACACTATAGAGGGCGGTACGCACCTTACCGGTTTCCGCCGCGGTCTTACCTTTACATTGAAGAAATATGCCGAGGACAGCAAGATGCTCGACAAGCTCAAAGGCGTGGAGATTGCCAGCGATGACTTCCGCGAAGGATTGACGGCGGTTGTGTCGGTGAAGGTCATGGAGCCGCAGTTTGAGGGTCAGACCAAGACCAAGCTCGGCAACAGTGAGGTGATGGGCGCGGTGCAGACTGCTGTCAGCGACGCACTCCGTACATATCTTGAAGAGCATCCTCGTCAGGCAAAGCTGATTGTCGACAAGGTGATACTCGCCGCCCAGGCACGTCATGCTGCCTATAACGCCCGCAAGAACGTGCAGCGCAAGTCGCCGCTTAGCGGTGGCGGTCTTCCGGGCAAACTTGCCGACTGCTCATCGCGCACGGCTGAGGATTGCGAACTGTTTATCGTCGAGGGAGACTCCGCAGGCGGTACCGCAAAGCAGGGTCGCGACCGTACATACCAGGCTATCCTTCCGCTGCGTGGTAAAATCCTTAACGTGGAGAAGGCGATGGACCACAAGATATTTGACAACCAGGAAATCACCAGCCTTTTCAAGGCGATGCGTGTCACCATAGGCACCGAGGAAGATTCAAAGGAGGTCAATCTCGATAAGCTTGCCTACCACAAGATTATAATCATGACCGATGCCGATGTCGACGGAAGCCATATCGCCACACTGCTGATGACATTCTTCTTCCGTCGCATGCGCCCGATTATCGAGAACGGTTATCTGTATCTCGCCACGCCACCGCTGTACAAGTGTACTCGCGGCAAGAACGAGGAATACTGCTGGACCGACGGTCAAGTGCAGGCATTCATCGAGAAGTATGGCGACAAGACCAAGGTGATGCGTTACAAAGGTCTCGGTGAGATGAGCGCGCAGGAACTTCGCGACACCACAATGTCGCGTGAACATCGTTTGCTGAAGCAGGTCAACATCAACGATGCCGCCGAAGCCGACCGCATATTCTCCATGCTGATGGGCGAAGATGTGGGTCCGCGCCGCGATTTTATCGAAGAGAATGCTAATTATGCCAACATTGACGCGTGATTTCGCGTTAATGTTGCATATAGATTTCAATTACGTATAACCAAAATATCAGTATATGGCAGCTCCGTCAAAAAAAGGCAAACGCCAGGTGAAAAAGGAATTGTTTCCCGCTATCGACGAGTATATACTCGGTCAGGGCAACAAGACATTTAATTATAAGCAGGTAGCTCATGGTGTGGGCGTTGACGATCCGCAGGCGTTGAAAGCCGTCGCGATGCGTCTTGCGGAGCTGGAATATGACGGCGAGATTATAGAGGTGTCGCCCGGCAAGTACAAGGCGCCGAGCCGCGGTGCTGTTGCTGTAGGTGTGTTCACGCGCCGAAGCAACGGCAAGAACAGCGTGATTCTCGAGGGTGACGACGAGGCGATATTCGTTGCCGAACGCAATTCGATGCATGCGCTCAACGGCGACAAGGTTAAGGTGCTTGTCGCCGCCCATCGCAAGGGCGTCGAGCCGGAATGCAAGGTGCTGGAGATACTTGAGCCTAACGAGCAGGTGTTTATCGGCACTCTTACGGTAGACAAGCATTTTGCCACGCTGTCGACCGACTCCAAGTTTCTTGCCACCGACATATTCATTCCCAAAAACAAGCTGCATGGCGGAAAGACGGGCGACAAGGCTATCGTGAGCATTACCGACTGGCCCGAGGATGCCAAGAATCCTACCGGCGAGGTTATAGACGTGCTTGGCAAGAACGGTGAAAACAACACTGAGATGCATGCCATCCTTGCCGAGTTCGGGCTTCCTTATCGATATCCCGCCTCGGTTGAGGCTGCCGCCGACAAAATCGGAGCCGGCATCACTCCGGAGGAGATTGCCAAGAGAGTGGACATGCGTGATGTAACCACTTTCACCATTGACCCGCGCGATGCCAAGGACTTCGATGACGCGCTTTCGCTGCGCAAGCTGCCTAACGGCAACTGGGAGGCGGGGGTGCATATCGCCGACGTGACGCATTACGTGCGCCCTGACACTATCATCGACAAGGAGGCGCAGCGACGCGCCACTTCGGTATATCTCGTTGACCGCGTGGTGCCGATGTTGCCGGAGCATCTGAGCAACGGTATATGCTCGCTGCGTCCCGATGAAGAGAAACTGACATTTTCCTGCGTGTTTGAGATGGATAATGACGCGCGTGTATTAAACTCGCGTATATGCCGCACCGTCACCAAGTCAGACCGCCGCTTCACCTATGAGGAGGCGCAGGAGGTCATTGAGACGGGCGAAGGCGACTATGCCGAAGAGATACTGACACTCGACCGTCTTGCCAAGATATTGCGGAAACGTCGCTATGAAAACGGCTCTGTGGAGTTTGACCGTGAGGAGGTAAGGTTTGAGATTGACGAAAACGGGCACCCCATAAAGGTATATTTCAAGGAGTCAAAAGATTCCAACAAGCTCATAGAGGAGTTCATGCTCCTTGCCAACCGCACGGTAGCCGCCACCATCGGAGTGCCTGCGGGGAAGAAGAAGCCGAAAGCATTTGTATATCGTGTCCATGACCAGCCTGATGTCACGAAACTCGCCGACCTTGCCAAGATTGCCCGCACATTCGGCTACAAGATAAAGACATCCGGCTCGGCTAATGAAATCAACAAGTCAATTAACAAGATGCTTGCAGATGTCAAGGGAAAGGGGGAGGAAAACCTGCTCTCGGTGCTTGCCATCCGCTCGATGGCGAAAGCTATATACTCGACCGACAATATAGGTCACTACGGACTTGGCTTCCAGTATTATACTCATTTCACTTCGCCGATACGCCGATTCCCCGACATGATGGTGCATCGTCTTCTGGAGCGTTATCTCGCGGGCGGTCGAAGCGTCAATGTCGAGAAACTTGAGGAGCAGTGCAAGCACTCCAGCAGCATGGAGCAGCTTGCCGCCAATGCCGAGCGCGCCTCGATCAAATACAAGCAGTGTGAGTATCTCGGCGACCGTCTCGGAGAGATGTATGACGGTGTGGTGTCGGGTGTCACCGAATGGGGGCTGTATGTCGAGCTTAACGAGAATAAGTGCGAGGGACTTGTCCCGGTGCGTGATCTTGCCGACGACTACTATGATTTTGACGAGCGCAATTACTGCCTGGTAGGACGCCGCAACAAAACCCGTTATACGCTTGGCGACCGTGTGCGCGTACAAGTTGCGCGTGTCAATGTCGAGCGCAAGATGGTAGATTTCGCCCTGATTGATGACAAGGGTCGTCCAAAGGAAGATATTGCCGGAAATGATGTGTCGGTGAAAGAGGCGCTTTCTTCAACTCCGGCTAAAGGCAAGAAGAAACCGGCGCGTCAGCGTCGTTCGCCCAAGCCGCCGCGTCGCGGTCGCCGCTAACCGGATAGGACGGTTTATGACATTCGTTGGCGATCAACCCCCGGTTGACCGCCAACATTGTTTTGTGATGTAGTAAGTTAAGTGCGGGAAAAGAAAAGGGCGGTCGAGAGGACCGCCCGAAGTGTTAGATTATCGGGTATTTCTTCATCAGAATCACAATAATGCCGCTTTTTAGCGATAGTCTTTAAGCATTTCTTGAAGGCGCTGGCGCGCGAAGAATATGCGGCTCTTGACTGTGCCAAGAGGGAGGTTCATTTGTTCTGCAATTTCATTATATTTATAACCCGCAACATGCATAGAGAACGGTATGCGGTACTCGTCGCTGAACGAGTTGATAGCTGCGGTTATGTCTTTTGCCGCGATTGATCCTTCCGGAGTCTCGAATCCGGAATCCTGCGGAAGATTTAGATGATAGAGGTCTTCAGTCTGATCCACTACTGTGGCGGCGCGAGAAATCTTGCGGTAGTTATTAATAAATATGTTGCGCATGATGGTGAACACCCATCCTTTGAAGTTGGTGTTGTCGACATATTTATCTTGGTTGTCGAGCGCCTTCAGTGTGGTATCCTGAAGGAGGTCGTAAGCGTCGTCACGGTTAGAAGTGAGTAAATAAGCAAAATTCAAAAGGTTGTTTTGAAGTCCGAGAAGCTTTGTCTGAAAATTTGAAGAAGTACCCATAATCGATAATTGTTTAATTGGTTTAATCATTCTGTTTTGTTATTGCAATCATCTTGCAAACTTGTTACAGAACGATTACAATGCAAATGTACGGATAATTTTTAAAAATCAAATAAAAATTGGGGTAA
>ENA-UESU01000563-UESU01000563.1-human-gut-metagenome-genome-assembly--contig:-NODE-563-length-30138-cov-22.274708_pt1 | contig 30138 bp, 24 predicted proteins | sample MGYA00243007_ERZ508008 | MGnify/ENA primary metagenome ERZ508008 (study PRJEB26167, sample SAMN06115399) | human gut metagenome | host: Homo sapiens | place: China:Henan | collected 2016-06-23...
GCCGCGACAGGCGACAAACGCAATTTGTTCCAAATCGACTTCCGAATATCCCGCAATATCAAGATTGCCGTCAAACAGCGACACCAGGGAAACCTCTCCTGATGATTCCCCCGATTCCCATAATGACATGGGACGCATTTTCATCCAAGCAAAACGCCCTGTACCGCTGTGCATGACTCCGCTCATATCGGGCGGTACACTCGATCCGGTCAATATAAACAGCCCGAGACTATCGCTGCGGTCAGCCTCAAATCTCACCGCATCCCAAAGTTGCGGCGCTACCTGCCACTCGTCGATAAGACGCGGCTTTGCGCCTCGCAGGAGCAGCAAGGGGTTTAACCGCGCCAACTCCAGATTTTGTACGACTCTGCCCGGCTCGGTCATGTACAGCACACTCTTGGAAATCTGCTTTGCAGTGGTGGTCTTGCCACACCATTTTGCACCTTCTAAAAGCACCGCACCTTTTCCCTGCAATTTGCGGGCAAGCAACCGGTCGGCGATACGGGGTCTATATTTCTCTTTTTTAGCCATCTACATTGTCATTTGTGCCGCAAAGATAATAAATTATTTTGACAATTCGGTAATTTGGCGATATTTCATTCGGTAATTTGGCTGCATTTTATTCGGTAGTTTGGCTGTATTTCATTCTGTGATTTGGCGGCATTTCATTCGGTAATTTGGCTGAGGGTGCTTCTCTTTTCCTGAAAACTTTTTCATGAAATTTTGATTTGATTATAAAAAATAATTTTCTTCGCGAAGCTTAGGAGGAGACTGTCTAACAACCAAAGTTAGGCAGTCTCTATTTTTTGTCCAGTGGAAGCAATGAAGATTTGGCTCGGCGAGTGGGCGGGCGAGCTTCCACTCGCCCCTACATTGACTTGTGAATCAGCGCATAGCTGTATGGGCGACTGGAAGGTCGCCCGCGCATCGGGAGGGGGGGGCGAGCATTGCGGGTGTAGCAGAGAGTAAAGCATTGCAATGGGATTGATTCCCTGAGGGGAATCATCTTTGTTTAGCCGTAGTGTTGAGCGTAGCGAAACCTACGGGAGCAGGGCTTCAGCAGCGATGTTTCCCGTCAGGGAATCATCAATCTTGCCCGAGATGATTCCTGTCGGAAACATCAACATATACGATGCTGTCCGGGGGTTTCGCTACGCTCAACACCCCGGCTAAATTTGGATTTTTCCCTGCGGGAAAAGAGTTGTCAGTTTTCAGATTTCAGTTGTCAGACCGTATGCGTAGCCGTAGAGGGGGAGGGATTAGAAGTTGTAGCCGAGGGTGAAGGTCCATGCCTTGTTATGACCTTTGGGCCGCTTCACTGCGTCGGACACATCCTTGAGGATGTTTTTACAGCTGAAATTATAGTGCGCGCCAATATAATAGTGCTGCATCACCAGGAATCCGAGCCCGAATTTCAAGCCCCAGTCAAAGCGGTTGGCGATACCATGGTCGCCGAAATAGTCACCCTTGCTCTCGTAGGCGACCACACTATGCGACCCGTCAAGGAGAGAGCTTTCCGACTGATAGAGCGTGTAATTGACCTTTCCGCCAAAGCCGGTGGCAAAATAGGGTCCGAGGTCAATCTGTGCCTGAGCCAACTCAGCGACACCGAGGCGGAATGACAGCAGCAAAGGTATCTCGAAATAGTATGCACCCCAATGTCCGTCGATTGCCTGAAGCGAAGTCTCGTTCAACAGGTAATGGAAATCACTGTTGCGCGACTTGAAATAGAAGCCGGACTGAATGGCAAGGTAATTTTTCAGATTGATGTCAACAGCAGCCCCGATGGTGAAACCCTGCTTCCACTGGGTGTGGTTCCATGCTATTTCAGGAAAAGCCTCATCGTAGTTGGTGGTGAGGTTGGAGGTGTTGAAGCCTACGCGGATACCTGCCTGCACCACTTTAGAGGGTGTACCGGTGTCGATTAAAGCCTGTGCCGACGAAGCCGCGGGTATAGCGAGCATTGCGGCAGCGATGATTGCCGTGATGGTCTTTTTCATATTGTGTAATGTTTTTATTTATTCGATTCTTAAAAATTCCTTGAGTTGCCTGTTGATTTCCGCCATGCCGGCTTTTGAGGGATGTCCCATGCGCTTGTCTATTGCCTCCAGCTGAAGCACCGGTATGCGCTGCGCCTCGCACTCCTTTAATATAATGTCGCGCACAGGTCCGTCAATCTCGTCATTGAGCATGAAGTAGACTTTCGCGCCGGGATAAAGCGCGGGCAGACCTGTCACCAGCTCTTTCATCGCCGGATGGAAGGCATATAGCGGGTCGCGGAGAGTGCTGTCGGACTCAACCGGAACTTTCGCCCAGAAATCGTTGGTGGCACCGAATACCAATATTATGTCGGGGTCGCCAAGATAACGCATACGCGTGATAAACGACCTGCCGGAATAATCCTCGCCATTGTAACCGGTGTGGCAGATGGTGGAGCCGGAGAAAGAATTGTTTCTGACAAGCTCAAAACCGGTATCGTTGATAAAGCTCTGCCACCAGGTATCGCCGAGAGCGTTGACATCGGTGCGTTCAGGCTTGTTTTCCCCGTCGAAATACCATACATAGTTGGTATCGGGCTGCACGTGACGCTCAAATGTCGAATAGGAGTCGCCAAGTATCGCGACCTTGTAAGGTTTAGCCGCATTGCCGACCAAAGCCGCCACTGCGAGAGAAACCAATAATAGAACCTTTTTCATTGTCAAGTAAATTTTGATAAAGTTAGATAAAAAAGCATGACAATGCAACACCATGGGGAAGAATCTTCCAAAATAAGGGAGAATTTAGATTTGAGTTGTCAGTTGTCAGTTGTCAGTCGGACTTGTCGGACGGGTCAGACTTGTCCGACTGAAAACTTATTAACCGATTTAGACAAAATTAAGAATTGGTTGTTATAAATATTAAGTAACTTAGCAACTCAATTTGTAAAAGAGGATGAAGAAGTATCGTAACTCACTTCCGGGACGTGTGGGAGCGGTGGCTTTTGTAGCCGCACTCGCACTGTCGGCTATTGCCGCCACCCGCAGCAATAAGGCGGAAATCACCCGCAATCTTGACATATTCAATTCACTGTATAAGGAGCTTCAGACCAACTACGTGGACTCCATCGATGCAGAGAAGTCAATCAACACCGCCATCGCGGCGATGCTTAACGACATCGACCCTTATACGGAGTATTTCCCCGCCTCGCAGCAAGAGGATATCACGATGATGACATCGGGCGAATATGCCGGCATCGGCTCGGTCATACTTGAAAAGCCGGGCAAGGGCGTATTCATCTCCGAGCCTTACGAAGGCAGCCCGGCGCAAAAAGCAGGATTGCGCCCGGGCGACCATATCATCATGGTCGACAACGACACCGTCACCACATGGCACAGCTCGCAGGTGAGCGGCAAGCTGAAAGGGCAGGCAGGCACCCAGGTAAAGGTGACGGTCAACCGCCCGTATGCCGCTGACTCCATCCTGACATTTGACATCACCCGCGAGAAGATACAACTCCCCGCCGTACCCTACTACGGGGTAGTGAGAGACAACATCGGCTACATCAACCTCACATCATTTACCGACAAGGCGGCGACCGATGTGCGCAATGCCCTTATAGAACTGAAGAAAGACCCGCGTGTGAAGTCGATTGTGCTCGACCTGCGCGGCAACCGCGGCGGACTGCTTGAGGCAGCGGTAAAAATCGTAGGACTCTTCGTGCCGAAAAACACCGAGGTGCTCCGCACACGCGGCAAAGGTCTGCTCAACGAGAAGGTGTACAAGACCACATCGGCACCTGTCGACACACAGATACCGCTTGCGGTATTCATCGACGGCGGTTCGGCTTCAAGCTCGGAAATCACCGCAGGCGCACTCCAGGACCTTGACCGCGCTGTAATCATCGGCAACCGCTCTTTCGGCAAGGGACTCGTACAGTCGACACGCCCCCTCCCCTACGACGGTGTGCTGAAAGTGACCATCGCCAAATATTACATTCCTTCGGGGCGTCTGATACAGGCTATCGACTACAGCCACCGCAATCCTGACGGGTCGGTTGCGCGCATACCCGACTCGCTGACCAATGTGTTCAAGACCGTACATGGAAGGGAAGTGCGCGACGGTGGCGGCATCACGCCCGACATCGATATCGACTACGGGGAGGCAAACCGATTGACCTACAATATCGTGAGCGACAACTGGGCATTTGACTACGCCACACGCTACGCGGCGCAGCATCCAGAGATAGCCCCCGCCGAGGAATGGCAGATCACCGACTCGATATTTGACGACTTCAAGCAGTTTATCGACCCCGAAAAGTTCAACTACGACAAAGTGTGTGAACAGATGCTCGAGTCGCTTAAGAAAGCGGCTGAAATCGAAGGCTACATGAACGACTCGACGCGGAAAGAGTTCACAGTGCTCGAAGGCCTGCTGAAACACAACCTCGGCCATGACCTCGACAACAACCGCAAGGATATTGAGGAGATACTCGCCTCGGAAATCATACGCCGCTATTATTACCAGAAAGGACAGGTAATCGAGGCACTGAAACGCGATGCCACGCTCGACTCGGCGGTAGTGGTGCTCAACGACAAGGCGCGCTACAAGCAGATACTTTCGCCTGCGGCAAAAGCTAAATAACGCGGGAAGATGGATCTGGAAGAATTGTGCAAAAACATACTTACGCCCGCGAGAGGCGAGGCTCTGGCCAAGGCATTTGCTGACAAAAGGGTAAACCGCATAACGCTTTACGGACTTGCCGGCTCAGCTCCGGCAATGCTCATGGGCGCGCTTCCGGCGGAGGACGGTGACAGTCCGGTACTTGTCGTGGGCGATACGCTCGATGATGCAGGATATCTATATCACGACCTGTCGAGAGTGCTGGGGGAAGGTGCGGTGCTGATGTTTCCGTCAGGTTACAAGCGAGCCATCAAATACGGACAGCCCGACCCGCCGTCGCAGATAATGCGCACGGAGGTATTGAACCGCTGGGACACCGACCGTTCGCTGCGTTATGTCGTGACCTATCCCGAAGCACTCGCCGAGAAGGTTGCGTCGCGCGACACCATCGACACCCATACGCTGCATCTCGCCACGGGAGGCACCGCCGACCTCGCCGAAACGGCAAAATGGCTTCGAACAAACGGTTTTCAGGAAGTAGACTATGTGTATGACCCGGGACACTTCGCCGTGCGCGGCTCTATCCTCGACATCTACGGTTACAGCTCGGAAGAGCCGTTTCGCATCGACTTCTTTGGCGACGAGATAGAGTCGATACGCGCGTTCAACATCGAGACACAACTATCGGAACGGAAGCTCGACTCAATCGCCGTCACCTCCAACGTGGCGCAACAGTCGAGCGGCTCGCTGCTCACCTATCTGAAAGACAACTCACCGATATGGGTGCGCGACGCCGACTACACCGTTGAGCGTATCAAGGCAATCGCCGCCGACAGTTTCAGCGACTCCGCACTCATTGCCGACGAGGGCGACTCCGAAGCAATGAAACAGGTGATTGACCCCGAGGAGTTTGCGACGGCACTCAGCCGCCACAGGCTTGTGCACTTCACGGCAGCCGCCGACAATCCCGACGGAGAGAACGCCACTGCCATAGGGTTCGGGTGTACGCCCCAAGGGATATATCACAAGAATTTCGACCTCATCAGTGACTCGTTTGCTAAATTCCTCGCCGACGGGTACAAGATATACATACTCAGCGACTCGGAAAAGCAGATAGAGCGACTGCGCGCCATCTTCGAGGACCGTGGCGACGACATCCGCTTCACGCCGGTGATATCGACAATCCACGAAGGCTTTGTCGACCACGCGACAAAGACATGCGTGTTCACCGACCACCAGATATTTGACCGCTTCCATAAATACAACCTCAAGAGCGACCGCGCACGTTCCGGCAAACTTGCCCTATCCCTGAAGGAGTTAGGACAAATCGAGACCGGCGACTACATCGTGCATGTAGACCACGGCGTAGGCAAGTTCGGCGGACTGATACGGACGGAGGTCAACGGGCGTATGCAGGAGATGATAAAACTCATCTACCTCAACAACGACATATTGCTCGTGAGCATCCACTCGCTCCACAAGCTGTCGAAATACCGGGGCAAGGAGGGTGTGGAACCGCGCATCAACCGTCTCGGCTCGGGAGCATGGGGCAAGATGAAAGACCGCACCAAGTCGAAGCTGAAAGATATAGCGCGCGACCTCATCAAGCTATATGCGGCACGAAAAGACGAACAGGGATTTGCCTATTCGCCCGACAGCTACCTGCAGCAGGAGCTTGAGGCATCGTTTATCTACGAGGATACCCCCGACCAGCTCACCGCCACCCAGGCGGTGAAGAGCGACATGGAGTCGCCGCGCCCGATGGACCGCCTCATCTGCGGTGACGTGGGTTTCGGCAAGACAGAAGTGGCGATAAGAGCGGCATTCAAGGCAGCGACCGACAACAAACAGACCGCCGTGCTCGTGCCGACAACCGTGCTCGCCTACCAGCATTTCAACACCTTCAAAGAGCGCCTGAAAGAGTTTCCCGTGCGCGTCGACTACATATCCCGCGCCCGCTCCGCCAAGGATGTGAAACAGATACTCGCCGACCTCGCCGAAGGAAAAATCGACATACTTATCGGCACCCACAAGCTCATAGGCAAGGATGTGAAGTTCAAAGACCTCGGACTGCTCATAGTCGACGAGGAACAGAAATTCGGCGTTGCCGTAAAGGAAAAGCTAAAGCAGCTCAAAGTCAATGTCGACACTCTCACGATGTCGGCGACACCTATACCGCGCACACTGCAATTCTCGCTGATGGGAGCGCGCGACCTCTCCGCCATCACCACGCCGCCCGCTAACCGATACCCCATCGTCACCTCCATCAACGCCCTTAACGACGACATCGTGACCGAGGCTGTCAATTTCGAGATGTCGCGCAACGGACAGGTATTCGTAATCAATCCGCGTATCGAAGGACTGTATGACCTTGAAAACATGATAAAACGTCTTGTGCCCGATGCGCGTACCATCGTGGCACACGGGCAGATGCCCCCCGACAAGCTGGAGAAAGCGATAATCGACTTCGCCAACCATGACTACGACGTACTGCTTGCCACAACCATCGTCGAGTCGGGCATCGACATGCCGAATGTCAACACCATAATAATCAACAACGCCCAGAATTTCGGACTGAGCGAGCTTCACCAGCTGCGCGGACGTGTAGGAAGAAGTTCGCGAAAGGCATTCTGCTATCTGCTCGTACCCCCTCATCTGCCGCTCACACCCGTGGCGCGCCGCCGGTTGCAGGCAATCGAAAGTTTCAGCGAACTCGGGTCAGGAATCCACATCGCGATGCAGGACCTCGACATACGCGGCGCGGGCAACCTGCTCGGCGCGGAGCAGTCGGGTTTCATCGCCGACCTCGGCTACGAGACTTACCAACGCATACTTAAAGAGGCTGTGACAGAGCTGAAAAACGAGGAGTTTGCCGACACGCTGACCGCCGACGACGGTAGCGGAGAAGAGGAATTTGTAGCCGACTGCACGGTAGAGAGCGACATGGAGCTGCTGCTGCCGCCCGACTATGTGCCGCAGGAGAGCGAGCGCATAAGCCTCTACAAGGAGCTTGACGGCATCGAGCGCGAACTCGACCTGCAGAAATTCAAGATGAATCTTGAGGACCGTTTCGGCAAAATTCCCAAGGAGACCGCAGAACTGCTGCGCATACCGCGTCTGCGCTATCTCGCGCGCCGTCTCGGCATTGAGAAAATCATGCTCAAGATGGGTCAGATGTACATGTATTTTGTCGACGACAGCAATCAGGCATATTACAGGTCGCCCATGTTTGGCAGGATACTCAACTACATGCAGGCTCATCCGCGCCGCTGCCGTATCCGCGAGAAAAACGGGCGGCGCAGCATCGTAATCAGCGATGTGCCCACTGTCGAAGAAGCCGTCGCGCTGCTTCAGGAAATCCTCAACCTCACCTCCATCTGACAGGGGCGCCACAGCTAATGGTAAAATCGGCTACCTGAGGAGATACGCGACATCTTCGCCACGCCGAAATACACGACGACCGAAGAACTGTTGCAGATACGCAAAAACTCCGGCAAGAAAAAAGCCCATACCCCGAAACGATGAAGTGACGTTGGCGGACAGCTCTTTAATTACGCTGATTCTTCACATTTTATATCCTCTGTATCAGAATATTTTTGTAAGTTTGCATAATGGGGATTGAACATAATATATACAAAGATATGTCCGTTGATGACCGACAATTCATCAACGACGTCAAGGCGATAGTATATACCGCCAAGCAAAAGGCATACCAAGCAGCCGACATTTACCAAGTTGTAAGCAACTGGCTTGTAGGGAGGCGTATTATAGAGCAAGAGCAGCACGGACTGGAGAGAGCCAAATACGGTAAACACGTCATCGAGCTTGCATCCAAGGCTTTGACTTCCGAGTTTGGCAAAGGATATTCTGAATCTACACTACGAAATTACCGCAAGTTCTATCTTTCTTTCAGAGGATTGCAAATTCAGCAACCACTGCTTGCTGAATTCAAGGAATGCTATGCAAATAAGCGACCACTGCTTGCTGAATCTCTAACAACCCTATCAGATAGTGAATGTGCATATACCATGCCGAAGAATCTTTCATGGATGCATTACGAACGTCTTATGCGTATTAAAAATGAGGATGAGCGAGATTGGTATTTGCGAGAGGCATCTGCTGAAAATTGGAGCTACCGCACTCTTGATAGGAACATCGGTTCTCAGTACTATTACCGGTTGCTCCAGACTCCGGAGTCAAAACGCGGTGAAGTTATTGATGAGATGAAGCGGCTGACAGCCGATTATCAGAAAGACCGACATAAATTTCTACGCAATCCGGTTGTAGCTGAGTTCTTAGGATTCTCACAGGATGCGGCGTACACGGAATCAAATCTGGAATCAGCAATTATCGACCATTTACAGAAGTTCATCCTCGAGCTTGGGAAAGGGTTTGCTTTTGTCGCGCGTCAACAGAGAATAAAGACAGATATGGGCGAGTATTATATCGACCTCGTATTTTACAACTATATTCTTAAATGTTTTTTACTCATAGACTTAAAAAGCACCCAAATTACATACGAAGATGTAGGGCAGATGGATATGTATATCCGCATGTATGACGAGCTGAAATGTTCGGAAAGTGATAATCCGACAATCGGATTGCTCCTCTGCTCCGAGACAAGTAAGGATTTAGCCAGATACTCGATCCTCAAAGACAGCAAACAAATCTATGCTGCAAAATATTTCACTTATCTTCCGACGAAAGAACAGTTGACAGCTGAGATTGAACGGCAGAAAGAAATATTTGCTTTGCAGACAGGCAAACAGTCTGACTAAAATCTTGCGTTATTTGTAATTCCGCTATTGATCAACTATACCCATATTTACATATCTGTTACTTGTACATCGCAGATTTTTACAAAAAATAGCGGTAAGGATTATGCAATCTTGGATTTAATTTGTTAGATTTGTAATCGCAGATTTTCATAACCTGATTAAGTATATAAAACCACAATGACTTATGGGAACATTATCTATCATTAAAAATGACCCGTGGCTTGAACCGTATGCCGATGCCATCAACGGCAGGCATGAAGATGCCGTGAGAAAAGAGAAAGAACTTATCGCCGCCGACGGGTCATTGAAAGCATTTGCCAATGCCTATAACTATTTCGGGCTACACCGCACCGAGACCGGATGGGTATTCCGCGAATGGGCTCCCAACGCCACCGGCATCACCCTCATAGGCGATTTTTCCGGATGGAAAGAATACCGTAAATATGCACTAAAACCCGTGGGCAACGGAGTATGGGAAATCAAACTTAAGAAAGACGCACTCCACCACGGTGACCTATATAAAATGATAGTAAGCTGGGAAGGCGGTGCGGGAGAACGCATCCCCGCCTACGCCAACCGCGTGGTGCAGGATGAGCAGAGCAAGATATTTTCCGCGCAGGTATGGGCTCCTGAAAAGCCCTACAAGTGGAAGGTGAAACGCTTCTCCCCCGACACGCGCCCGCTACTCATATATGAATGTCATATCGGTATGGCACAGGAGCGCGAAGGCGTAGGCTCATACACCGAGTTCCGCGAAAACGTGTTGCCACGTATCGCCCAAGACGGGTATAACGCCATTCAGATAATGGCAATTCAGGAGCATCCCTACTACGGGTCGTTCGGCTACCATGTGTCGAGTTTCTACGCCCCGTCAAGCCGATTCGGCACACCGGAAGAGCTAAAGGCTCTTATCGACGCCGCCCATGAGGCAGGTATCGCCGTAATCATGGACATCGTACACTCTCACGCCGTTAAAAACGAAGTGGAAGGTCTCGGCAGGCTCGACGGAAGCTACGACCAGTATTTCTACGGCGACGGCAGGCGCGAGCATCCCGCATGGGATTCTCTCTGTTTCGACTACGGCAAAAACCAGGTGCTTCACTTCCTGCTCTCCAACTGCAAGTACTGGCTCGAGGAGTTCCGGTTTGACGGCTTCCGCTTCGACGGTGTGACCTCGATGCTATATTACAATCATGGACTTGGACAGGCATTCGGCTCTTACGGCGACTATTACAACGGCGGACAGGACACCAATGCCATCACATATCTCACCCTCGCCAACAAGCTCATCCACGAAGTCAACCGCAAGGCTATCACCATCGCAGAGGAGATGAGCGGTATGCCCGGACTCGCCACCCCGATAAAGGCAGGCGGCATAGGATTTGACTACCGCATGGCGATGGGTATCCCCGACTATTGGATAAAGATGCTTAAGGAGAAGAAAGATGAAGACTGGCATCCGACCTCTATATTCTGGGAACTTACCAACCGCCGCGCCGACGAGAAGACCATCAGCTACGTCGAGAGCCACGACCAGGCGCTTGTAGGCGACAAGACGGTGATATTCCGCCTTATCGATGACCAGATGTACTGGCACATGACCAAAGGCGATGACAACGCCGCAGTCAACCGAGGCATAGCCATGCACAAGATGATACGTCTGGTGACACTCGCCACCATCAACGGCGGCTACCTCAACTTCATGGGTAACGAATTCGGGCATCCCGAATGGATCGACTTCCCGCGCGAGGGTAACGGATGGAGCTATAAATATGCCCGTCGTCAGTGGGACCTTGTCGACCGCAAGGAGCTCCGTTACTGCGAGCTTAACGCGTTTGACAACGCCATGATACATCTTGTAGACGACATATACGACTTCCAGGCGCTCCCTGTAGTGAAACTCTGGGACAAGGACGATGACCAGGTGCTCGCTTTCATGCGCGGCAACTACGTGTTTGTGTTTAACTGGGCACCGTTCAAGTCTTACAGCGACTATGGATTTCTTGCCCCCGAGGGCGAATACGAGGTGGTATTGTCGAGCGACAATGCCGAATACGGAGGCTTCGGCAACATCGATGAAGGAGTACATCATTTCACGCAGCACGACGAACTGTATGCACCCGACGGCAAAGGCTGGCTGAAACTCTATCTCCCCGCCCGTACCTGCCAGGTACTCAAAAAACGCTGACACTTTTTCTCAAATACACAAGCCAGTAGGAGGTAAGCACTTATTATATGGTGTTTACCTCCTACTTCGTATTTCCCGATCGTTCCCACCCCCATAATCCGGTAGTTTCTAACACTTAGGTAGCGATTAAACAATGTAACTATTCAGCGAATATTACCAATATAAGATCTTCATTATCAGGTAGGGATGCACCATGGTGCATCCGAAAACGAGGTTAATTAGCCTTAAACCCGGTGGATGCTCCATGGAGCATCCCTACAATTTGGTTGGAATCAAGTTGTTGGAATTGCTGAATAGGCACAGCCTCTTGTGGATTTGAAAACTTTTACTAAAATTCGGAGTTAACTAATATTATCATAATATTGTTGTATCTTTGTAAACTCAATATTACAGGATGATTGAAAGGATAATAATCATAGACAGTGTTGACCCGGTAAGCTTCTACGGCATAAATAATTGCAACATGCAGCTTATCAGAAATCTTTTTCCGAAACTGCGCATGGCGGCGCGCGGTCAAGTCATAAAAGTGATCGGCGACCCGGAAGAAACCGCAGTATTTGAGAAAAAGATAAAAGAACTCGAGGCTTATTGTGCCAAATACAATAAGCTTCCCGAGGATGTGATACTCGACGTGATTCACGGCGACACACCCAAAGAGATGAAACAGGACAACGTGGTGATATTCGGCATCAACGGCAAGCCGATAGCAGCCCGTAATCCCAATCAGCAGCTGCTTGTAGACTCGGTGATAAAAAACGACCTTACCTTTGCGCTCGGTCCTGCCGGAACCGGCAAGACATACGTGGCGATAGCCCTTGCAGTGAGAGCACTGAAAAATCGCGAGGTAAGAAAAATCATACTCTCGCGCCCCGCCGTCGAGGCAGGCGAAAAGCTCGGATTTCTCCCCGGCGACATGAAGGACAAAATCGACCCATATCTGCAGCCGCTCTATGACGCGCTTGAAGACATGATACCCGCCGTCAAGCTGAAGGAGTATATGGAGACCAATGTAATCCAGATTGCTCCGCTCGCCTTCATGCGAGGCAGAACGCTTAACGATGCCATAATAGTGCTTGACGAGGCACAAAACACCACCACCCACCAGATAAAGATGTTTCTCACGCGCCTGGGCATGAACGCCAAGATGATTATCACCGGCGACGTGACCCAAATCGACCTGCCTCGCAGCGTGACTTCCGGGCTGGTTCAGGCGTTGCGTGTATTGAAAGGCGTACCCGGCATAGGCATGGTGGAATTCGGCAAAAAGGATATTGTGCGGCATCAGCTGGTGCAGCGCATCGTCGACGCTTATCAGAAATGGGACGATTTCAAGAAAGAACATCCCGAAGAGGCGGCCGCCGACATCAAGGCGACACTCGGCGAAGCGGAAAAAGAGTAACCCCGTCAACCGACATCAATTCAAAACAATAATAATCAATCATAATTACAACAATGGCTAAAACTCTCACCCACACAGATTTCAACTTTCCGGGACAGAAAAGCGTGTACCACGGAAAAGTACGTGACGTCTACGACATCAACGACGACCTCATGGTGATGGTCGCAACCGACCGCATCTCGGCATTTGACGTTATCCTCCCCAAGGGTATCCCTTACAAGGGACAGGTGCTCAACCAGATTGCGGCAAAATTTCTTGACGCGACTGCCGACATCGTGCCCAACTGGAAGCTTGCCACTCCGGACCCGATGGTGACCGTAGGTCTGAAATGTGAAGGCTTCCGCGTGGAGATGATCATCCGCGGCTATCTTACCGGAAGCGCATGGCGCGACTATAAGGCAGGAATGCGCGAACTGTGCGGCATCAAGCTTCCCGACGGCATGAAGGAAAACGAGCGTTTCCCCGAACCCATCATCACCCCGACTACAAAGGCAGAGGCAGGTCACGACGAGAATATCTCGCGTGAAGAGATAATAGCACAGGGCATAGTAAGCAAGGAAGATTACGAGACCATGGAGCGTTACACCCGTGCGCTGTTCAAGCGCGGCACTGAAATCGCCGCCGAGAAGGGTCTTATACTTGTCGACACAAAATATGAGTTCGGCAAGCGTGACGGAAAAGTATATCTCATCGACGAAATCCACACTCCCGACTCTTCACGCTATTTCTACGCCGACGGCTACGAGGAGCGTTTCGCCAAGGGAGAGCCGCAGAAGCAGCTTTCAAAAGAGTTTGTGCGCCAGTGGCTTATCGAACATGATTTCATGGGCAAGGAGGGACAGACAGTGCCCGAAATGACCGATGAATACTGCGACTCGGTAAGTGACCGCTACATCGAGCTTTACGAGCATATCACCGGAGAGCCGTTTGTCAAGACCGACGACACCGACCTTGACACACGTATCAAGAAAAACGTGGAGGCTTATCTTGCCACACGCTAATTGACAGCCGATGGATGTAAAAGCAGAGAAGATAAACCCCTACGACGACAAGCGGGGCAAGACGGAGCAGGTGAGGGAGATGTTTGACTCAATCGCCCCAGCCTACGACTTCATGAACCGCATGATGACTTTCGGCATCGACAAGTTATGGCGCCGCAAGGCGGTGAGGATGCTCCGCCGCTATCCTCACCAGCACATACTTGATGTGGCGACAGGCACCGGCGACCTCGCGCTGCTGCTTCACCGCAAACTGCGTCCGGGACGTCTCACAGGCATTGACCTGAGCGAAGGCATGATCGGCATCGCCCAACAAAAGGCTGATGCCGCCGGAGCAGGCGACTCCGTGAGATTCATGACCGGCGACTGCCTTGACCTGCCGTTTGCGCCGGAAGTATTTGACTGCATCACAGTGGCATACGGGGTGCGTAACTTCGAGCATCTTGACGCCGGCTACCGTGAAATGTACCGTGTGCTTCAGCGCGGGGGTGTGTTGTGTGTCATAGAGCTGTCAGTGCCTCCATCACCGATTGTCAGACCCTTGTACAACCTATACACGCGCCATGTGATACCGCTCGTAGGAAGAGCGGTGTCACATGATGTGCGCGCCTACAGCTACCTCCCGGAAAGCATCGCTGCTGTCCCACAGGGCGACGACATGTTGCGGCTGATGCGCGACGCCGGATTCAGTGACTGCCGCTTCCGGCGCCTCACCTTCGGCACATGCACCATATATCTGGGAGTCAAAAAGTAGCACTACTTTTTTTCAAGATTCAATCATTATTGGTAAAGATAAAGGCTATGTCATTCAATCACCCGCTAAAATCCGCACTATTTGCGCTTCTTATGTCAGTGGCGACGACGGGCACCGTCTCCGCTCAGCAACCTGTCACACCTGACACATCGCTGCTCGACTACATCAACCACAACGATCCCGACCTCACCGAAGAGGAAATCGCTGAAGAAATCGCCAGCGACCCGTTTTCAGCCTTTATCACCGATACTATCCAAAATAGCGAGGCCGAACCTGAACCGCTGCGACTCATCGCGCCCTCGGAGCTGCCGTCGATAGCGTTTCTGCCGGTAGTGTTTGACCGTATTGACTATGTTGACAGCCTTGACTTCACCAACCCCGAACCATTGTTAGAAGACAGTGCATTCAACTGGATAAAGATAGAAGCCGAACGTGCGCGCCGTTACCGCGACCTCAAGCAGAACTATATGATTCACAATCCGGCAGCTGTGCGTTACAATATCAACACCCTTCCCTCTCCCCCCAAGAAATATGTGGCGACAGTCGACCCTCAGCAGTCGGTAATCACTATCAAGGAAGAAATCGTCACATCGCCTGTCCAGGCGCCGATAGTGTCGGAAGCGACACAACTTGAAGTGACACGACGCAACTGGCTTCACGATTTCAGCGCCAGCCTCCAGTTCTCCCAGGCATACATAAGCCCCAACTGGTATCAGGGCGGCAACAACAATGTCAACATGATCGGCAATGTGAGATGGAACGTGAAACTGAACAACAAGTTCCATCCCAACCTCATAGCCGAGGCAACCACCCAATACAAGCTTGCGATAGCCAGTGCGCCGCAAGACGAGGTACACAACTACACCATAAGCGAAGACCTTTTCCAGTTTAACGGCACACTCGGATTGAAGGCGTTCAACAACTGGTATTACTCCCTCAACGGCATGTTCAAGACACAGTTCCTGAACAGCTATCCGCCCAACTCCAACGACATGAAGGCGGCATTCCTCTCTCCCGGAGAGCTTAACCTAGGTGTCGGTATGACCTACAACTACACCAACCCGAAAAAGAAATTCAAGGTCGAGGTGTCAATCGCACCCCTCTCCTACAACTTGAAAATGTCGACCAGTGACCGTATTCCGGTAACCAACTTCGGCATCAGCGAAGGACGACATTCGGTAAGCGAAGTCGGTAGCAACGCTGAGGTAAAGGTGGCGTGGGACATCGTGTGGAACATCTCCTATCTGTCACGCCTTTTCGTGTTCACCGACTACGACTACGTTCAAGGCGACTGGGAAAATACCATCAACTTCTCAATCAACCGCTATCTTTCCACACAGCTCTATGTACACCTCCGCTACGACTCCAGCCAGCCGTCGGTCGAAGGGTCGCGTTGGCATAAATGGCAGCTGAAAGAGATATTGAGTTTCGGTCTGCAATACCAGTTTAAAACCATCTGATAGTCCACCACTTATATACTCCTCACATGCGTTATCTCCTCACACTGCTCCTTACGGGGCTATATGCGGCAGCCATGTACGCCGCAACTCCGCTATCCATACGCGATTATGACCGTGATGCCGTAAAAGCACGTCTCGACGCGACACCGCTTCACTCGATAGAGGGTATCTGGCAATTTACTACCGACGGAGCGACGGTAGTAATCGAGCGCGACACTGACAGTGGCGAACGCCCCACATCCGACACCCCTATGCGCTACCGCATGGTCATCATGCGCTCCCCGGTAAGGTCGGTGCTTCCCGGGACAGTGATGGGCTATCTATCGCCTACGGCAAAACGCGGCAGCTATTCAGCCACAATCTTTACTGACAGCGATGGCGGAAGCCGCCTGCTGAAGCCGAAGAAATTCACGCTTACACTCACCGACGACAGTCATCTTGGCTTTCATAAACACGGATTGAAAATCAAGGTGAGATTCTGGAGACTGCTGCCATATATCTCGCGTCTCGGAATCTCGACACGCGATGACAGTCCGCGCGACCTTGACGGGTGCATAAGGATATACCCCATGCCCGTGACAGGACCGGTCGAACCTATATACCTTTAATATAATACCTGCTATATCATGCGACTCCTCATCATGTTTTTCATATTGGCGGCAGGATATTTCCATGCCTGCGCCGACACCAAGACCACACGTCATAACCTCAGGGCGGCAAGACACGCCACGGTGTCGGCAGATGCCTCCAAACTCACACCGACAACCGACAGCCTTACCATTAGCGGATATGACAAGCCGCTCCGCTCCGGACAGGAAACCTTGTTTGTCACAAACCACAGCCGTCGGGAAATCAGCCTCGTGAGCGTAACGATAACCTACACGTCGGTCAACGGGGAGATGCTGCATCAGCGCAGCATCAACATTCCGTGCGCGATTCCGGCGGGAGAGACGCGTCAGCTGTCATTCCGGTCGTGGGACAAGCAGCAGGCATACTATCATCACACCACACGCGTAATTCCCCGTTCACCCAAGGCAATACCCTATCGCGCTGAAATCAGTGTCAATGGCGCGATATTCCGCGACTGACCGCCAAGGAAAGCAAAACAACCAATCGCGGCATTTGAAAAATGCAAAAAAAGCAATCGCGTAGCAGTAGGGGCGCCTGGAAGGGCAATGTCACTAACTTAAGCGCAAGTGCCATAAATCCCCGCAAGGGGATTCATCTTGTTAACCGCGGGTAATGCCGAAGGCATACCCGTGGCTCAAGCACCTCTCTCCTTGGCTCAACCCCGAAGTGGGTTGCATAGGCATCTGATTAGCATATATTTATACAACCCTTTTCAGGGTTGTATATTGTGGTAGGGCTTGCGTTCCACGGATGCCCCATTCGGGGCTACCCGCGGTTAACGACATCTTGCCCATTCCGGGCAAAATACTTAAGTTAGTGACATTGCCTGGAAAGGCGACCGCCACACGCCATGAATGCTTTCTTGTCGACACTCGGGGCGCCTTCCAGCCGCCCCTACTGCTACACGCTACAATCTGAAAACTGACGTCTTGCATCTCTTTAACTATATTTAACATAAGACACAGAACAGTTATTGTACTCCTTACAATAAGGCATTTAGGGATATTGTAATAGCTACGATAACTATCGCTACACAAAAACAATGCTTTATAACATATAAAATAGTATTGTTTTTACAGAAAGCATCGCTATATTTGCATTATCAAAAACACTTTTACAAAACGCCGTGCAAAACAATCTATCCTATCCGCCCCTGGCGAACAATCATATTTCGGTTGACTGCGTGGTCATCGGATTTGATGGCGAGCAACTTAAATTGTTGCTCGTCAACCGCCATGGCGTAGAAGACGGCAAGGCTTACCACGACATGAAACTGCCGGGCAGCCTTATCTATCAGGACGAGGACCTTGACCAGGCGGCAAAAAGAGTGTTGATGGAGCTTACGGGTCTTAAATCGGTCAATCTTATGCAATTCAAGGCATTCGGCTCAAAAGACCGCACACGTGACCCGCGCGACGTGCATTGGCTTGAACGCGCCCAGAAAGCCCATGTGGAGCGTATCGTGACAATCGCCTACCTCGCGCTTGTGAAAATCGACAAGGCGCTTGACAAGTCGCTCGACGAGCATCAGTCAACTTGGGTGTCTCTCCCCGATGTGCCCGACCTCGCCTTCGACCACAACCTTATAGTAAAAGAGGCTATAGAATATATACGGAGGGTAATCGACGTTAATCCTGCCGTCTTGTTTGACCTGTTACAGAGGAAATTCACCGCCACGCAGTTGCGCACACTCTACGAGGTGATTTACGACCGCGAGATAGATGTCAGAAACTTCCACAAGAAAATCGCGATGATGGACTATGTGATACCTCTCGAAGAGCGAGAGACCGGTGTGGCTCACCGCGCGGCGAGATATTACAAGTTTGACCGCAAGACTTACAACCAACACAGAAGATAATAAATTAACCATAAAGTAATTTAACGCAATGTATCTATTAGGTTACGACATAGGCAGTTCATCGGTAAAAGCGAGTCTCGTCAACGCAGAGACCGGCAAGTGTGTATCGACCGCATTCTATCCGAAGGTTGAAGCGGAGATAATCTCCCACAAACAGGGCTGGGCAGAGCAGCGTCCCGACCAGTGGTGGGGTCATCTCAAGCAGTCTACCGAAGCGATTCTAAAAGAATCGGGCATCAATCCGAAAGACATCAAGGCTATCGGCATCTCCTACCAGATGCACGGACTCGTATGTATCGACAAAGACCGCAATGTGCTTCGTCCCGCAATCATCTGGTGTGACTCGCGCGGTGTACCGTATGGAGAAAAAGCGTTCAAGGAGATAGGCGAAGAACAGTGCCTGAGCCACATCCTTAACTCTCCCGGCAATTTCACCGCCACCAAACTCGCATGGGTAAAGGAGCATGAACCGGAACTCTTTGAAAAAATCGACAAGATACTGCTTCCCGGTGACTACATCGCCATGAGGCTTACCGACCGTGTGTGCACGACCATTTCCGGTCTTTCCGAGGCTATGCTATGGGACTTCAAGACCGGCGACGTAGCCGACTTCCTTCTCGAGTATCTCGGTTTCAGCCGCGACATCATCCCTGAAATCGTGCCCACATTTGCCGTGCAGGGCTACGTGACCGCCGCAGCGGCAGCCGACCTCGGTCTTGCCGAAGGCATCCCCGTGACTTACCGTGCAGGCGACCAGCCCAACAACGCGCTTTCGCTCAATGTATTCAACCCCGGCGAGATTGCCTCTACCGCAGGCACTTCGGGTGTGGTCTACGGTGTAAACGGAGAGGTGAACTATGACACCAAGTCGCGCGTCAACACATTCGCCCACGTTAACCACACTCCCGGTCAGACACGCCTCGGCATCATGGCATGTATCAGCGGAACGGGCATCCTCAACTCATGGATGAAGCGCAACGTCGCTCCCGAAGGCATTAGCTACGCCGAGATGAACGATCTTGCCGCCAAGGCTCCTATAGGCAGCGAGGGAGTGTCGATACTTCCCTTCGGCAACGGAGCGGAGCGTGTGCTTCAGAACCGCGAAATCGGAAGCTCGATTCACGGGGTCAACTTTATCCGTCACGGGAAACACCATCTGGTACGCGCCGCCCAGGAAGGCATCGTGTTCTCGTTCCAGTACGGCATCGAAATCATGGAAGGTCTCGGCATGGATGTCAAGAAAATCCACGCCGGTCACGCCAACATGTTCCTCAGCCCGCTTTTCCGCGAGACTCTCGCCGGCATCAGCGGAGCGACCATCGAACTGTATGACACCGACGGCTCTGTAGGCGCGGCAAAGGGCGCAGGTATCGGAGCAGGCATCTATGCCGACAACAACGAGGCGTTTGCCACCCTCGACCGCATCGAGGTAATCGAGCCGGTAGCCGCCGACCGTCAGGCATACGTGGATGCCTATAATCTATGGAAAGAGCGTCTCGAAATGTATCTCCGCTGATTCCATCCCATAAAGCAACAACTAAAACAACTATATTAACCAAACTTTAAAAACAAATAAGCAATGGCAACAAAAGAGTATTTTCCCGGTATCGGCAAAATCAAGTTTGAAGGCAAGGACAGCAAGAATCCTATGGCGTTCCACTACTATGATCCTGAAAAGGTAGTTCTTGGAAAGAAGATGAAAGACTGGTTGAAATTCGCTATGGCATGGTGGCACACACTTTGCGCAGAGGGCGGCGACCAGTTTGGCGGAACAACCAAGAAATTCCCCTGGAACGAAGGTACCGACGCTGTGACTATCGCAAAGCAGAAGGCTGACGCAGGCTTCGAGTTCATGCAGAAGATGGGCATCGAATATTTCTGCTTCCATGATATCGACCTCGTGAGCGAAGGCAACTCTGTAGAGGAATATGAGCACAACCTCAAGGAAATCGTAGACTACCTGAAGGTGAAGATGGCTGAGACAGGCATCAAGAACCTCTGGGGAACTGCCAACGTATTCGGTCACGCACGTTATATGAACGGTGCTGCAACCAACCCCGACTTTGACGTAGTGGCTCGCGCTGCCGTTCAGATCAAGAACGCTATCGACGCAACAATCGCTCTCGGCGGTACCAACTATGTATTCTGGGGCGGCCGTGAAGGTTACATGTCACTTCTCAACACCGATCAGAAGCGTGAGAAAGAGCATCTCGCAACCATGCTCCGTCTTGCACGCGACTATGCCCGTTCAAAAGGCTTCACCGGCACATTCCTCATCGAGCCGAAGCCCATGGAACCCTCAAAGCACCAATACGATGTTGACACCGAGACTGTAATCGGCTTCCTCAAGGCTCACGACCTCGACAAGGACTTCAAGGTAAACATCGAGGTGAACCACGCAACTCTTGCAGGTCACACATTCGAGCACGAACTCGCAGTGGCAGTAGACAACCACATGCTCGGCTCTATCGACGCCAACCGCGGTGACTATCAGAACGGCTGGGATACCGACCAGTTCCCCGTTGACAACTACGAGCTCACCCAGGCTATGATGCAGATTATCCGCAACGGCGGTCTCGGCAACGGCGGTACCAACTTCGACGCCAAGACCCGTCGTAACTCAACTGACCTTGAGGATATCTTCATCGCCCACATCTCAGGTATGGATGCTATGGCTCGCGCCCTTGAAAACGCAGCCGCTATCCTTGAGGAGTCGCCCTACAAGAAGATGCTCGCTGACCGCTACGCATCATTTGACGGCGGCAAGGGCAAGGAATTCGAGAACGGCGCCCTCACCCTCGAGCAGGTATATGAGTATGGCAAAGCCAACGGCGAGCCCAAGCAGACCAGCGGCAAGCAGGAGCTTTACGAGGCAATCGTAGCACTTTACAGCTGCTAAACCATAGCCTTGTGGCTACTTAGTTAACCGATTTTTCACACTATGACGAAGCCCCGCAGAGGGCTTTGTCATAGTGTCGTATTATCACATTACCCAAAAATATCATGAATATGGAATATCCTGAAAAAGGAAGCAAAGCCTATCTCTTTTCGATTGTGCTTGTCGCCGTGCTCGGCGGTCTGCTGTTCGGATACGACACAGCTGTGATATCAGGCGCCGAGAAAGGGCTTCAGGCATTTTTCTTAGGAGCAAAAGACTTTGTCTATACCGATGTCATTCATGGCATCACCTCGTCGAGCGCGTTGCTCGGCTGTATCATAGGTAGTGCGCTCTCGGGCATCTGCGCTACGAAATTAGGCCGTAAGAAGTCGCTTATCCTCGCCGGTATCTTCTTCTTCCTGTCGGCGCTCGGCTCCTACTATCCCGAATTTCTGTTTTTCGAGAAGGGGAAACCCACGATGAGCCTTCTCTATATGTTTAACTTCTACCGTGTGCTCGGTGGTATAGGCGTGGGTCTCGCCTCTGCAATATGCCCGATGTATATCGCCGAGGTTGCGCCATCTGATATCCGAGGCACCCTCGTGTCATGGAACCAGTTTGCCATCATCTTCGGTCAGCTTGTGGTATATTTCGTCAACTTCCTCATCCTCGGCGACCACACCAATCCTATCATCGAGAAGACGGCTGAAAACATCTACATCGTGGTTTCAGGCTCCGATGCATGGACCATCATGACAGGCTGGCGCTACATGTTTGGCAGCGAGGCATTCGTCGCCGGCGCGTTCACGCTCCTTGTATGCTTTGTGCCCGAATCGCCCCGTTATCTTGCCCTTGTCGGCAAAGACGAGACTGCTCTCAGTGTGCTTGCGCGTATCAACGGTATAAAGAAAGCGCGTGAAATCCTCAACGAAATCAAGTCGACCGTCGATGTCAAGAGCGAACGTCTCTTCTCGTTCGGCGTCATGGTTATATTCGTCGGTATCATGCTTTCTGTGTTCCAGCAGGCTGTCGGTATCAACGCCGTGCTCTACTATGCTCCGCGCATATTCGAGTCGATGAACATGGGCAACCCGATGGTCCAGACCATCATCATGGGCATTGTCAACATCAGCTTCACCCTTGTCGCTATCTTCACCGTCGAGAAGCTCGGCCGCAAGCCGCTCCTCATCTGGGGTTCGATAGGCATGGCTGTCGGAGCGTTCGGTGTGGCAATATCCAATCTCGTTGACGGCGTAGCTCCGATTATCCCGGTAGTCAGCATCATGGTTTACTCGGCATCGTTCATGTTCTCATGGGGTCCGATATGCTGGGTGCTCATCTCCGAAATCTTCCCCAACACCATCCGTGGTGCCGCAGTAGCTATCGCAGTGGCATTCCAGTGGATATTCAACTTCATCGTATCGAGCACATTCGTGCCGATGTATAACATGGAGTTGGGTGGCATGGGCGACCGTTTCGGTCACATGTTTGCCTACGCGCTCTACGGCGTAATCTGCGTCATCGCGGCAATATTCGTCTACAAGCTCGTGCCTGAGACCAAGGGCAAGACCCTGGAGGATATGACCGCCCTCTGGCGCAACCGCAACAAGAAGTAACATCATCACTCATCCAATAAAAAGAGGGTGCATCGATTCGGATGCACCCTCTTTTATTTTCCTTACATGGCTGGCGCACATCCTCGCATCGCGGGCGCCCCTACAGCTACGCGCCGCCCTCTGATGACTGAAATCTGAAATCTGCCAACTCCTTTTCCCGCAGGGAAAAATCCGTAAATAGCCGGGGGTATCGCTGCGCTCAACCCCCGGCTACAAACTAATGATGCCCTTCGGGCAACACCCGCCCTCGCATCGCGGGCGCCCTCCCAGGCGCCCCTACAGCTACGCGATAACGATTGAAAACTGACAACTCCAATATCTCTTTTGATCTTCTGTCCCTTTGTATCCTTTCTGAAATCTGAAATCTGACGACTGAAAACTGACAACTCTTTTCCGCAAGGAAAAATCCAAATTTCCGGGCGGTTGAGCGAAGTGACCACGGCTATAAAGATTTTATCCCTCCGGGAAACAGATTGCGTCTCTCGGAGGGATAAAATCTTTAGGTTGCATGGCGGGGGAGCTTCCACTCGTTACTACTGCCACACTGTTTATTTCACCAGAATCTTCTTTACTATCTTGCCTTGACGGACAATGTAGAATCCGCCGGAGAGATTTTCAACAGCGGTTGCAACCTGCATACCGTTAAGACTGTAGACCTCGTATGGCATCTGATAGTCAATTTCACCGGCGGCGGCATTGTTGTCAGTCAAGATGTCGGTTATGCCTGACACATCACCCTTATCGTTTATCTCAAATTTGGCGACAGGGCCGTTGGCATACAGCGACAGGATTGTGATGGTGCTGGTTTTGCCCTCAGTAGTGGTATCATCGGCAGACACTTTAATTTCTGCACCTTCATTTTTATTAGCCGTAAGCGTGACAAGACCGTTTTCATCCACCGTTGCCACCTCAGGATTTGAGCTGCGGAAGAAGAGCCAAGGCAAAGTAACTGTAACGCCCGAGAATGTGGCATTAATCTGATAGGCGGTCCCGTGCTCCCCTTCGACTGTCTTGACATCAAACTCGATGTCGTCAGGCACTTCCATCACCTTGAAATTGCTGAATTTATTCCAGCAGGTCTTGCTTCCTGAATACAAAGAAAGCGCCTCACTGCTCTGCACATGCAAAGTACCGGTATAATCGCCAAACGTATTGTCGAAAGCCGCAGGAGCTGTCGGCGCGGTGATATACACGTCTGTTAACGGACATGTGTCAAAAGCCATTTCACCGATGCTCTGTATATGTGCGCCCATTATGACCGACTTGATGCCGGAGCATCCGGCAAATGCCGATGCTCCGACTGTCTCGACCGAAGGCGGAATAATCACGCGGGAAAGCGAGGTGCAGTTACTGAAAGCGTTGTCGCCTATCTTCTTGACATTGGTGCCGAGTCGCAGTTCGGTCAACAGGGGTGCATTCTTAAATACCCCGGCAGGAATTTCCGTGACATCATTACCGATAATGAGAGTGCCAAGATTGTCATAAGGAATGTCGAATTCATCGCCAACCGGACGGTTATAATAAATCTTGGTCAGCGACTCTGTGAATGTAAAATTCGGAATCTCCACCGGCGAATCGCTGTAAGTAAATATTACATTTTTCAGATTCGGGCAATCCAACGAAAATTCACCTAATCTCATGATATTTCCGGGGACCACCACCGTATCGATATGCTTGTAACCCTTGAAGGCGTTGAATCCAACACTTTTTATGTCAGAAGGCAACACTAATCGTGATTCTATTTTTTCGCCATTGAGGTATAAGAAGGCGCCATAAGAAAGCGGGTTGGTGTCAAAACTTGAAAAATTAATCCGGCACCAAGCCGACAAATCGGAGATGTCGACACGTTCTATATTTTTAGCGTCACAAAATGCATTATTTCTGATTGCCGTAACCGTGGGAGGGATAGTGACGGAAGTCAATCCGTCGCAGTCAAAAAAAGCATTCTCCCCAATCTTTGTGACCGACGTAAGGTCAATCGAAGTCAATCCGTCGCAAAAAGCAAAAGCATTTTCACCGATGGTTTTCACTGAAGCGGGAACAGTATAATCACCCGTAAAGTTATAGGGCATTAACAATATCGACTCTTTGTTCTGACCGAAAATCCAACCATCTTCTATAATCGAGGTTTCCGGATCATATCCTACATATCCCATACAATCATAGTACGTCGGCTCCCTGAATGGATTTTTCATAGTCGTAGGATATGCACCTTTCCTTATACTGCAATCTTCAAAAGCACCCTCCGTAATTCCCGAAACCGAAGGGTAAAGCATTACTGTGTGCAGATTGGGGCAATTCCGGAAAGCCGCGTCGCCGACTGATGTTACATTCGTCATGGTAACGCTGCTAAACCGGCAGCGGCTAAATGCCTCGTCACCGATGGTCTTCACATTATCCGGAACCACATATTCCCCGGCAAGGGTGTATGGCGCAAACAATATCGACTCTTTGTCCGGTCCATAAATCCAGCCATCCTCAAGAATGACACCTCTCGGATTGTATCTCACGGTAACACCGAATCTAAACGGGCTTATTTTAAGAGTGCTTGGATATGCCGACTTAATCAGATTGTGGCAAAATTGAAATGCCTGCAGCCCCACTTCTTCTATCGAGGGAGGAAGCACTATGGAGGTCAGGCTTTCACAACAGCCGAAAGCGCGGTCGCCGAGTGTGACCACCTTTGGCATATAGACTGAACCTAAATCCAGGCAGTAGAAAAAAGCTTCTTCGCCTATTGAAGTGACGCCGGGCATAGACACCGTGGCAAGTTTATCGCAGTTCGCAAATGCCTCACGACCTATTTCGGTGACGCTTTCAGGCAAAATTATGGTTTCCAGTGCGGCGCAGTCAAAAAAGGTCTCACTGTTGATTGTCTTAATTTTTTCAGGGATAACAATGTCTTTCAGTGAAACACAACCATCGAAACACTCGGCTTCTATTGTTTCAAGCGTGGAAGGCAGAGTTATACTACGCAGTCCGTAGCAGCAGTCGAAACATTTTTCTCCCAATGACGTGACCCCTTCTGGAATCACGATGGAGCGCAGGTCTTCGCAAATATGGAAAGCAAGTTTGCCGATTTTGGTGATACTTTCCGGCAATACGATGCTCTTCATTTTTCTTTCATTCGAGAAAGCCTCATTGCCTATTGCAGTGACATCATACTCCTTACCTTCATAGCTCACCTTTGCAGGAACGACTACATCCCTGCCCGCCTGGCTTCCACTATAGTGTAGTTGCTTGTAGGTGACCTCAACCTCGGTGTCGGAGAGGTAACGATAATAAAGACCGTCCACCATAAAATCGTAGGCGATTGACGGGAGTGCCATTAACACTCCTAAAATTGTGAGTAAAAATTTTTTCATTCCTATTGCAAGTTAGTTTTTAACAAGTAAAAAGGTTTATTTCACAAATATATGTATATTTTCTCGTTTTGTCAAGTAGTCGACCGATTTCAGTTTTCAGATTTCAGAAGGCAGAGATATAAATGGACACAGAACCCAAGAGACAAAAAATCCTTTGTAGTTTACCCGGCAGCAACGCTGCACCATGGTGCAGCCCTACACTATCGGATGACTCGGAGAACTCATAGGACTCTGAAAGCTGAAGGCTGACTCTGAAAACTGCCTACTGAAAAATTACCTGACAATGTGTTTCAGGCACCCCTCCAAGCGATGTCACTAACTTAAGCAGAAGAGCCATAAATCCCCGAAAGGGGGATTCATCCTGTTATCCGCGGGTAATGCCGTAGGCATACCCGTGGCGCAAGCTCCGCTCTCCTTGGTTCAACCCGGAGCGGGTTGCATAGCCGCTTGATTAGCACATATTTATGCAACCCGTTTCAGGGTTGGGTTGTTGTGGTGGTATCGCTTTCCACGGGTGCCCACTTCGGGGCTACCCGCGGTTACCCCCATCTTGCCCTTTTAGGGCAAAATCCTTAAGTTAGTGACATTGAGGGGAAGCTCGCCCGCACCAGCCCTCGCATCGCGGGCGCCCTCCCAGGCGCCCCTACAGCTACGCGCCGACAACGACGAACTCTTTTCCCGCAGGGAAAAATCCGAACTTAGCCGGGGCGTTGAGCGCAGCGATACCCCCGGACCACAGGCTCTCCCCCCTTATCGTTTCCCGACAGGGAATCATCAACCGTGCGCCAAGATGATTCCTACGGAAACATCTGACTTTGCATCTATTTCCGGGGGTTTCGCTTCGCTCAACGCCCCGGCTAAATTCAGATGATGCCCTGCGGGCAACAATTCCTCTTCCAATCATTTCTCTCAAATAAAATTCCCAAAATTTCCGGCAAAAAGCTTGCAATCCGGCATCGCAATCGCTATATTTGTGAAAAACCAGTCATCACATCATGAAAACGCCTCTCTCACGGATCGCCTTTACATTGGGCAATATCATAATAGACCATATCGCCGATGAATTTGGTCTCAATAGCCATGTTGTCATACCTCTATGATTCAAATAGAATATTGTTTCGGCATGAAATGTATTAATGCGTTACTTTATCAGCTATATTGGTGGCAGGTTGATGTTTGGGGTAAACGAGACGTGATTGATTGGGTTGTCCTATTTATTTTTCAATATTTTATTGTGTTTTTAGTCGCATTACATGTGACACTCTATAAATATTGCAATGACTATTGCAACTTATTCAATTATAAATCAGCAACTTCAATTATTTGTACAGCCGCCTTGATTTTTACTGCTGCAATTTGTATTTATTTGCTGAGGCATAAGCGTTATCGGAAAATATTTACCAGTCACGAAGTATATGATACATCATGGGCAAGATCCATTTTCCGGTTATTTATCATCTCATTTTTCTTATTCTTATCTTTATGGGCGATAATTCCAATCTACGGCTAAATGACTATAAAGGTGATTGTATAAACAGATATTAATTTTTGCTATGAATATGAACAGAAAACAAAAAATAAGACTCACCAAATATGGAGTATGGATATTGGCAAGTCCGGCGATCTCGGGTACGCTATTTTTCCTATGGTTTATTTTTACGGCAATATTAAATTGGGGTGGAGATTTTGATCGATTGAATTATATTCTTGTTTTCCCATTTGATAAGGATTGCGCAGAACAGCTACAAGCGTTTTCTTCTGCAGATTTTGACATTGATAATAGTTATGCGATATACGCTCCCTCGTTGAACCGATACATAATCGTAGAAATCAATCGCCCCACAAACTTTATCAACATAGAGTGTGTCGGTAATCAAAATGGCACCGTGACCGCGCTTTCATCTCTGCCATTGACTGAAATATTTGAAGTACAAAAAGCCTGTTCAACAGAAGTATTCCCAAAACTTGACGGGAATTATTTCCTCAATTATCCTTTCTTCCTGATGTTTATAAATAAAGAATTGGCGCTTAGTCATTCTAAGGAGTGTTATGCGGTACTACTCATAATCACCTTAATCGGTTCGTTTTATCCTATTTCAAAAATCGTTGACAAGCAGAATTTGTTTCAAGCTGACGATGCTTAATAGCGCCTATCAAATAGCGAGATCAGTTTAAAATGCTCACCATGGATAAATTTAAAATAATAATTTTTCTAATAATTTGTGCCTTACTAAATGTCTCGTGTTCACTGAACCTGTCATCGGATAATACGTCTAATCATGAGCAAAGTGAATCAGGCATTAAGTATTCCTATGCTGACTTAAATGACGTTTATAGCAATGCCGCAGATTCAATAATGTCACATAAGCGGTTTAATGTCTGCATAGATTCTTTTCCGGAAGAAATCGAAGGCAACATTACTGTTATATGCGAAGTTTACCTTGACAGCAATCTTTATATTTTAAATAAGACTCTTTTTATTCGCTGCAAAAACCTTGAAGAGAAAAAAGACAATGGAGTTGAAAAAATATTGACACCTACATATAAAAAACTATATTCTTCACAAGAAGAGTTTACTGACAGTATTTTAAAGCGGGTAAACAATTTGTCTCTGCTAAATAGCGGTCGCCTCCATCATGTAGACATTGCGAAACAATACGTGTTTACTTTTGTATATTATCTCGTCGACTGTGATGAATGATATCCCTTGCATATTAAATACTTACTCCCGCCGTGACACCCTGGACTACTCCAGACCGGTCATCTACGAGAACGGGGCGGTGAAGCGGGTGATGATTGACGGGGGCTACGCCACCTTCGACGCTGCGGGTGTGTCCGGATGGCACTACTTCCTGTACGACCATGCGGGGAGTGTGCGCGTGGTAGCCGACATGTGGGGGGGCGCCCCGAGCAGATAAGCCACTACTATCCCTACGGGCTGATTCATAAGCCGTTGTAGGGGCGAGTGGAAGCTCGCCCGCCATCCACCCAAGCAACGCGGGCGTCCTTCCAGGCGCCCCAACAGCTACGCGTCGACAACTGACAACTGCCCTCTGACAACTGTCGACTCTTTTCCCGCAGGGAAAAATCCAAATTTAGCCGGGCGGTTGAGCGCAGCGATACCCCCGGACTGCGGGCTTCCCCCATATCGTTTCCCGACAGGGAATCATCAACCGTGCACCAAGATGATTCCTACGGAAACATCTGACTTTGCATCTATTTCCGGGGGTTTCGCTTCGCTCAACCGACCCGGCTAAGTGAAGATTATCCCGGCGATAGAGAGCGGCTGCACCATGGTACAGCCCTACACTATCGGATGACTCTGAGGACTCTGAAAGCTGAAGGCTGACTGAAATCTGACAACTGCCTACTGAAAAATTACCTGACAATGTGTTTCAGGCACCCTTCCAGGCGATGTCACTAACTTAAGCAGAAGAGCCATAAATCCCCGAAAGGGGATTCATCCTGTTATCCGCGGGTAATGCCGGAGGCATACCCGTGGTGCAAGTGCATCTCTCCTTGGCACAATCCCGAAGAATGGGTTGCATAGCCGCTTGATTAGCATATATTTATGCAACCCGTTTCAGGGTTGCGTTGTTGTGGTGGTATCGCTTT
>ENA-UESU01000566-UESU01000566.1-human-gut-metagenome-genome-assembly--contig:-NODE-566-length-30015-cov-15.286258_pt1 | contig 30015 bp, 23 predicted proteins | sample MGYA00243007_ERZ508008 | MGnify/ENA primary metagenome ERZ508008 (study PRJEB26167, sample SAMN06115399) | human gut metagenome | host: Homo sapiens | place: China:Henan | collected 2016-06-23...
CAATATGGAAATAAGTCCCCAGCCTATAAAACTGATCTGCAGCATCACCAGACGGATCCGGTTTCCCTTCATCAGTCTCCTGCTTTCTCCAAGGGCCTGCCATAACGTCATTTCCGGACGGTCCGCTAAGACATAAAGGAACATCCCAAAGGTCAATGCCAGATAAATTCCCACAACTGTCAGGACCAGACCATACACCAGCATAAAAAGCACAGCAAAGAGCAGGAAACCACTTTCCTTGCTTACACCCATAGCCACAGCCAGAATCACGACCGGAAGAAGGCAAAGCTCATCCACCTGGTGTAAAAAGGGGGGAAATCAGGTTAGTAGATTTGACGTTCAGGCGACTCCGCATGATATGAAAATTAATAATTTTTGTAAACCAATTTTCCGTCCTTATCTTTGTACCGGATTAAAATCTGTTTTCTGTTATTTCCGTGCCTATACCCCAAATGCACACAGTTTGAATCCTGCTCCCATATAATTTGGTCAAATTCTGTTATCTTTCCAGCTTTCACCAGTTCAACAATCTTTTTAAAAAGCTTTTCCTGACTCCAGCCATTTACCCTTATATCAGCACAATACCCCTGCGGATGCCCGGTAGAACTTCCTCCTAAAATTACATTCAGCGCGTGACATCTGTATGCACACTCTACTATAATCGGCACTGCAAGCAAAATTCTAAGCGGGTTTAACAGATACCAGATTAAATACAAAAGATTTGTAAGTATCTGCGGGTTATTTGTTGTATTGTTTATACCGTTAGATTTAGCGGTATCAGAATTAAACATATCATTTACAAAATCGAAAAACAGTTTATCAGCCATGCACCTCACCTTTCATTTCATCTATACGTTTATGCGCAGATTTTGTACTATCCTCAACGTGAGCCATTCTTTCAATAAGGTTATTGTGCTTATCTTGTTTTTCTTCCAGCCTTTTAATTTGCTCGCCCATGTACTTAATTGAAAAAATTAGTCCTCCCAGAAATAAACCTGCAGAAAAAATTTGAATAATCAGAGTTACGATAAACCCCGATACTGCTATAATAGTACTCATGTCCATTCTAATTCCACCCGTCACTTGGTGGCTCGCATTGAACGGCGTTATGGCATTTGCCTGCGCAAACGCCTCCAGCCTCCGCTCGCCATCCGCAAAACTTTTGAAAATTGTCCACACTATGCTTCATTACCCATCGCCTGAACGCTCCGACATCCCCGACTTCAAGCAAACGTTCAAATACAATTGTGGAAAAATAGCGGTCATTATCGACATAATCGTGATTTAGACAAAGCACGTCATGCACAAGCGAAGCTACTTTGAACTCAATATTTTCTTTTGAGCCAATAATCCTCCACAAAATACGATTAATACTAGCCCCATCATAATCAAAGCCAGCGGGAATAGTAAAGACATAAAACTTATTTTTAGTTTTGTCTACAAGACAAACTTCAAGCGTGTTTACAAGAAACAAAGGTTTTTCCTTTGCCCGCTTGATTTCTTCCTTTGACATAACGGCCTTATTAATTTCTTTGTTTCCAATCTTCGGAACCTCAGAAAAACCTACACGGCAAATTTCATTATTCTGCCAGTCAATGTATTCTTTCCCCATATAACAAAATACAGGTAATTTATCAAAACATTCTAAGCACATCAATCAACCCCTTTTATACTATGCGAAGTAATCGGACTTGAAGCTACCAGTCCTATCCCCCCCCCCATAATTACTGCACCTCATACGTGCTGGTTAACGGATTAACCTTAACCTTGCCATTAATCTGCACATACACCCCCAGCCAATTCCGCTTAAGCACAATCTTTTGATTAGACTTTTCATTCAATGGCTGCTTCATAACAATCACGTTAATTTTGTTATCTTCCATCTCAATAATTTGTGTTGCTTTATCTAAACCGGGATTATTCTCACCTGCAGATATGCCTATATTCTCATCTGCAAAACAACGGGTTCCCAAAGCTAAGCATAAAAACAAGACCGATAAAATTTTTTTCATGATTACGATATCCTTTCTTAGTATAAAAGACACTCAGAGGCATAGAAATTTATAACTCTGACAACTATAATTAGGCTATAGTCCAGCCCTTATTCTTCAATGTTGTAATAATCTCAGAATCTTCCCCGCCGCAAGTTTTTATATTTATATTGCCCATTGTTAGAGTTTTTGCTTCAACAGTAGGTGCATTGTCAGCAATATATTGCCAGTTTGTCTTTGATAATAATATATCTCTAGCAGAGGTAGACATAGATAAAATAATATCGACAGGAGGTATCTTGACATACAAAGAGGTCAAACAATTGTATAAATTCGTTAAGTCCCAAGATCCATCTGTAACTCCGGACAAATCTAAACCTTTGGGATAATTCTTTAAGTAATAAGAGCTAGAAGTAGGTGTATTATCTTTTGTTATCACATAACCATCTTCTATTGTTAATAATCCATCCTCAATAGATGGGAAATATTTTAGATTGCGAGAAGAGCCTTGATAAAAGTTAAATGTTGATACTGCACTTGCAGCTATAAAACCGTCGCCGATTGTTCTAAAAGAATCCAGCCCGTTGACAGAGCTTCCCCAGTCATTGAATAAATTGGTGTATCTAATATATGCATTAATCACTAGATATTTCGCATAACGATATAGCTGGCCATAAGCATTGCTATTACTTGTTTCAGACGAGGTATAGAAAGTTCCTGCCTGAGCCGTAGCACTAGTGCCAAATTCGGACTTTGTTGCTGTAGATGAAGTATATCCATCTACAAAATAATATATTATCCACCTGTATCCATCTTCGGCATCCATTGTGCTATCCCAAGTATGCGTTAGTGTTTGACCACTAGTAAGTTCATAATAGGCTCCATCAGAGGTTCTTATTGCTCGAACCCCGCTGTTATAAGTTACAGTAATTGAATTGCCTGCCACTGGTAAAAAAGCACAACCAAAAGAACTCATACGCTGATCAATACGTGTTCTTAAACTTACCAGCCGAGCATCATTGGTCATTTCATTGTCTAATTGTAAATATGAATTTGGTACAGCCCAAAATTCCCTCATTGTTCCCGTAGCAGCACCAGTGTTTGATATACTACTTATTGCCTCCGGCAAATTATCACTATTCTGCACCTCCGGAATAACTGCGCCTTTTTCTTCAAGCGCAGTATATGCGCTAGCTATATTCGTTTTAATTCTCGTTATCTCACTTGCTATAGTCATTTTTTATCCTTCCTATCGTATTTACTAAACAGTCTGCAGCAACTCTTCTAATCCGCTGAGTTCTGCTTCAACACTTGCCTTAAATGTATTGAACTCCTCCAAGCCTGCTTTTAAATCTAATGCAGCTTGTACAGCAGAACTTATTACTGAATCAGAAGCCTTGAACGTTGAAATTTTTACGGCTCTTGTTCCATATCCGGTTTCAACAATGAATAGGTCTGTATCTTCAACAGTATCAACAACTTCTAACTCATAAATCTTTTTAAAGTCTGTCATATTTCCTCCTTTTAATTTTTTACACTCCGGTCATTAATAATGCTTTACCATCATTTGTAGTAATAACATCACCTGCATCAGTCCTTATCACCTCTTCATCAGCGTATTGACTGACAACAAAGGTAATACCTACAAACTTTTTCTTGTATTCATTAACAATAGACTCTTTAACATTCGACATTCTGATTGTTCCAGCTATAACACCGTGCTCGGTATTATAGCCATTTTCATCAACACCGGTTAACGCATAAACTCTGTCAAGCAGCGTAAAATCTTCCAGAGTCCAATCAATACCCGTTATCCTTACTTTATTTGGATTAGTATTCCGGAGTAATGAGAGGGAATCTATGTTACAATTTTCTATCACAAGAGTTGTCATCGCCTGCCCGCATACAAAATCTGTTATATGATTTTGATTTTTCAGCGTAAGGTTAGTAATCGTATCAGGAAGCCTGAGTATTGTTATCATTCCTGCATCTGCTAATTTTACGGAATTAAGAGCAGTACCCTCTGCATAAAGTTCTCTTAAATTTGTACACCCGGAAACATCAAGTGCTCCGGTGAGAGCAGAACAATTTCTTATATCCAATTTATTAAGAAGAACATTGTTTCCCAGTGTTAAAGATTTCAGATTTGTATTGTTATAATTGCCTCCGGCACCAATAATTAACTCAGATAATTTAACTGCTTTTGATACATCAATTGTACCGGCATAAAGCGGTGCAAGATTTCCAATCGAAGTAATTTTATCAGCGCCGTATAAAATTGTTTCAGTATCATTAAACTGAATGTCCGGCGGTGTAATTTTTACAGGAACATCATGTACAGCCCTGACTCCTACATCATAAGCACCATATTTAATACGTACATACTGGTCAATGTAAGGTGTAACGGTTATTTCTGCGTTAGGTTCAACATCCTGCCAGGATGACGGAGTATACAGACGCATTGTTAAATAATTAGAGCGGAAGTCTGCTGCAATATATTTACTATCCATATATTTAAATCTGTTGTACAGCCACCATTTGATATGGTCAATTCTGCTTCCCTGTGCAGTATACAGATAGGTTGCAATATTATCTTCCAAAAGCGGTGATAAATATTTAAAGTTCGCATCTTCATTGTATTGAGCTTCACAAATTTTTGCAATCTGACTATCGTATAGATACTCCATTGCGCGTTCATAACTTAACGCTCCGGAATTTCTATAAGAGTTGTAAAGTTCTTCTATCTCAGCTTGATAAGCTTTTTCAACCATATTCCAGAGCGCGGATTTTTCACCGTTGAATACACCTTCTGTTCCTATTACATCATGATACTCAATATCGAAATTAAAATTATTCACACCTTCATTATTCAGCCCGATACAAGTATCAAGGTCATAAAATACAGGGTACCAGATACCGTCGCCATAAGTATTAAGAAACATGTTTTTTGCGCGGCTGTCTACCATACCGAAGAACTCTGAAACAATATAATAAGTCAGCAGGAAATCTTTATTAAAATAATCAGATATCTCATTCTTAAATTTTGCAAGCCTGTAATCAGCAGTATCTTTTGTATAAGTTACTTCATCAATTGTTACAGGTGTAATGTCGCTTCCTGTTGCTTTTTCTGTATCACAAAGCACAACCCATTTTATTAATCTTTCCAGCTGTGTAGTATCGGTGTAATCTTCCGGATATCGTGCTTCAAAGTCAGTAAGCATCGCAGCTCTATCAGAGAAATCATCACTCTTAAACAGACATCTGTCTGAGGTATTGTTTGTAACTTCCCAGCTTTCACATCCATTCGTAAACCCGAAAGTTGCTGCATTTCCTTTATCATTGTTAAAGTTATAAACTCCAAAATATTTCATTTCAGCATCAGCATTTGCTTTATAAAATATTGCAATAGGAAATCCGTCAATCGCAGTACGGATGTTTTCATTTTGCAGCTGCGGCGGAGTTTTTGTTTCATAAAGGTCATTTACAAATTTTGCAAGTCCGGTGTTATGCGCATGGGATGATTCCATATAATCAGCTTTTAGCGTGAAAACTTTTTCAGGAATAGAGTTTTCTCTTAATTTATACTCTTCCGGCATCTTACTGATTTTATAGTTTTTCTTTGGATAATACTGTGATGATGTGCCCTGAACATCAATAGTCACATTATCCATTGTAAAATTCTTTGAAGAATCAGTTATATCTTCATATCGTACAGAAACTTTTTTCTTGTCACCTTTAGCAGACGGCAAATCCCCTGTTATTACCATAATAGGAAGCTGATTGAGAATTTTTTCGTAAACAACTTTTCCATAGCTGTCATAGATATCATTACGCGTAAACAATTTAAGTTTTTCGCTGGTATCAGACGTGTCAGCAATATAATTATTTAGGACATCATGCTCGGTAAGGTATGAATCATATACTCTGATATTATAAATATCAATATCACAAGTATCGCTGCCTATTGAAATATTAAGCGGGCTTATTTGTGAAAAATCATCATCATCCGGATACTGTGCAAGACCGGATAAAATTCCATTGAGGTATGTATAAATCAGACGATTAGCAGAGCGCGGTTCTATAACAAAAGATAATCTTACATGCTCATCTTCTTTAAATTTTACAGATACTTCTGACTGTTCTGATTTAAGCGCGGCCTTTTGTACACCGACTCTAAATCCCCTGCCTGTTGACTCTTCTGTACAGTCTATTAATATTGAATCATAGTCAGCTACATTTGATGTCGCAAATTCAAATTCAATTGTCTTACCATTTGTTCTGAAATCAGATGAAAAAATTTGTACCGGGATTTGCAATCTGGCACCGCCGGAAATTTTCAGGGCATTATTGAGCCAGCCGTTATTAACCCAGTTGAAGCCGGACAGAGTACATGCAATCTCATTAAATTTCCATTCATTCCGCGTAATATCACTATTACTCTTACCATTCGCAGTAAGATACAGCTCCAGATTTTCGGTAACAGCTTCAACATTTGTTTCAATTTTAGCGACATTTATAATAAAAACTTTTTCAACATTTCCAGAAACAATTTTTATCTCAACCTCGCCGTATTCATTTATAGCCTTGCTCCAGCTCTGCCGTTTTCTGTCAACCTCCAGGTCAGATACAAGAACGTCATTTACATAAATTTGTACCGGACAGGTCAGCGATGCAGCATTATAAACATTATACTCAATTGTTACAATGTCGCCCTGAGTAAATTCGGTCTGGGAAAATTCAGAAGTAATAACAGTTCCTTCACCTGTAATATACATAATTTCGTAATAAAGAACATTACTTGTAACCTCGACTTCTTCAATGATTGCAGTTGCCCAGACTTTAAGAGTATGAACACCGTGCTCAAAAGTAAATCTTTTGCTTTGCTGCCTTCCGGAGGTTTTAACCAGTTCAGTTGTTTCCTCACCATCAACGAGAAAATGAATTGTTTTATCAACATCACCGGTCGGAGTATAACGAAAATCAACAGGTGAAGAGTACGGTATTGAACTGTCAAAATTAGACGTAATTTTAAGAGAAATTGTATTAATAGTGTAGAATAATGAACGTGCTCCGCCATAAGCATCTGTTACTTTAACCTGAACTCTGTTATACCCTTCTTTCAAATACTTTGTACAATCATAAGTTATATTCCCGTTTCCGGTAATTCTTGCAGTTGCTTTAAGTTCACTATTTATATAATACTGAACAGTTGCAGGTTCGTTTTGTTCGCTTGTATAAGTATAACTTAGATTTACTGTTTCCCCGAAAGCCTTGTATATATAACTCTCTGTAATTGTTGTCAGACTAAAGGATACGGCATAACCTCCGCCCCCTCCTCCACCGCCTCCGGAGGCAACTTCTATACCGTCTGATACTTTTTCCCCGTTTGAAGTCAGATAAAGAAGCCCGTCTTCATAAAGCAGACCATCGCCTTTTAGGGATGTAGCTTCTGAAAGTTCATTTTTAGTAACAAGGTTAGGGTAATCTACAATTTCTTGTATAACACTTTCACCGGAGCTGGAAATATTGCTTACATCTCTATCAAGACAATTGGCAAGAAGGGTTTCCGCCTGAGTATTGATTTCGTTTAATGAATTATTTTTTGCTGTTTTTATTTCAGAAAGTGCCGTATTTTTTGCAGAGTCTATTTCTGTTTCTGCATCATCTTTGGCTGCAGCAGAAACTTTATCAACAAAAGTTTGTATATCATTTTTATGAGCTGTAACAGCTGCTTCAATTTCAGATTTAGAAGCAGCTTCTGCTGAACTTATTTTTGCAAGAGATTCTGCACACTCGTTCTGCACAGCTTGTAAAGCTTCTTCCTGAGCACTTGTTTTAGTTGTATTTACAGAATTAATTGCTTCCAGTTCTGCAGCTGTAATTCTGCTTAAAGTGGTTTCGCAATTAGTGTTAATATCATTTACAGAACTCTGACGCAGTGCTTCAATATCTTCTACTGCAGTATTATGTCTTTGGGTAATATCAACAATAGCGCCGTCATAAAGGTCTGCAACTTCCTGAGTTTTTTGAGTTGCAATATCAGCCTGCTCTTTAGCTGTCTGCGCGCTTTCTTCTGCATCCAGTGCTTTATCTATTGCGGTTTGAGCATAATCTCTGGAATTGATTTCAGATTGTTTCAGAGAATTAATTAACTCTTCCGGTGATATGCCAGAACCTTCCTGAACCTTTACAGCTCTGTCAGCTTTTCTATCAACCATTTGTATTAATCGTACGATATAATCAAGAGAATGTTCCAGAGCCGTAAGATTTAATTTTGAAGATGTTCCATAAGGGGAAGTCTGAGCTTTTGGAATATTAAGAACAAGTGAAATTTTTTCATCATCAGACAGTACGCTGTATGAGCTCCCTAAGATGGGAAATGTTATATAGCTTCCGTTTTCATTTCCTATTTGATAAATTGTATAGTCTTTGTTAAGCTGCAGCTCTGTTTGAATGCCATCTTTTGATGTATGCAATACTTGCAGTTCTGATTCTTTGTTTATTAGAAAATCAAAATCAAATGTAGTATTTGACCCGTTTCCAGCCCAAGTATTAACCGGTGTAATATCTGGTATCATGTTTTACTTTCTCCTATTCTTACACTTGACAAACAGAAGAAAATAATAAATAATGAACATGTAGGGGGAACCCTAAGAAAGAGCAATTTCCTTAGAGTTCCACTTCACACCTACATTTCGATGATGGCTAAAATCAATTTAGCTAAAAGCTCTAGTACAACTAGGGCTTTTATTATTGTTTCCAATAACAACGTCATCTCTTACCCTCCTTTCTGACCGTTGTCCTTCACTACTCGTGTGTCAGAGGAGTTGTAAGTTGTAGGATATTTACCCACAGCAGAAAATATCTGCATACTTATCATATTATAATTTTCAATGTTTGTCTACACTATAGCTATTTGTCACCTGTTACAGCATCTGCTCTATATCGCGAATACCCAAGAGTTTTAATAACTCCTTTTCCGAAATCCCCATTTGCATAATCGCCGAAAGCTTCTAACTGTGTATCAATTTCTTCAAGAGGGATTCCAACCCCTTGAGCAAATATCTCAAGTGATTTTAAGATATCTTCAAATCCGAGATTTCCTTTTCTAAATTTATTTATAGGTTTTACAATTGCTTCATTAGCTCTTGTAAACCAGTCTTTGTTACCAAAATATTCTGAACCTGTTACTCCTGCGAATAATGCTCTTGCCATTTCACCGAAAAACGGAATACAAGAGATACTTCCAAGACAAGCAATAAGCATATCATTAATAAGTTCATCCGGATCGCCGGTTGCAATTAATGTGATTGGCGACAAACTTCCTGCCATGTTAAAAATAAACGGAAGAAACCACCAGTATATAAATACTGTTTTAACCGCCTGAGATTTACTCATTCTACCACGCTTTGCTTTAATAATCGCATTGGCACAAATTCTAAAATATTGATGAGGAGTATTCTGATAAGCAAAAAGCAATCTTGCAAAGGGATTATTTTTACTGTTTCGCTGCAGATTAGATAAAGTTGAAGCAATACTTGACTGCTGGTCACTTATCGTCTTTTTTCGGAATAGTTCAAATGCTTGCGTTTTTGTATATCCCTTAGACATAAGCACATCAACATAAGCCTTTCCGCCAAGAGTAAGGTTAAATAAATCACCGTATCTCATATTCAAACTGAAATAATCAGTCAGCAGACTAAGTTTTGAAGAAAGCTTATTATCAATCTGATTCTTCATAGCTTCATTCATGTTGCCGCGCGTAAGCCTGTCTTTTAGATATTCATCCTGCATCATAAAATCTATTGCAGATTTCGGATTTTTTATTACATTAGTAAAAGCTTTCATCCATTCCAGCGTTCCGACATATTCGTCGCCAACTCCGTAATTTATAAGCCCTAAAACCTGTTTTAAACCGACTTGCGGCTTAATGAACATAGGAACACCAATAATATTAGACATGAGCTTTGAAATTATACCCTCTGCATTAGAAAGAGCTTTTGCCTGACCGTCATACAGATTTTCTGTAACATGCTGCATAAATTCTTTGTATACAGTATCACCAAATACAGATTTTATTTTTTGCCCTAAATCATTATCTCTGAAAACCTTATTCATCAAATCAAGCTTATCACCCATGATAATAATGGTATTTGCTTTTTGAATATGATTGAATAAAACATTTACAGGGTTTGCAGGAGCAATTCTTATAGAAGGGCCGGCAGAGCGCATTTTTACAAATTTTGGATTTGTTGATTTTTCCGTATACTGGTTAAATAAATCCAGCTCGTTAATTTCTTTAAGTTCAGATTTTCTAGGAAAATAGCAAGTGGCTTTTCCTAAATCAATATGATGTTTTTTGATGTGGTATTTATTCAAATCATTATAATATTTTTCTGCAGCAATTTGCAGAGCATCCCCCATAAGTTTTTCCTGGTCAGAAAGATTTTTCAACAACTCATCAAATTCAAACTTATCAAACTGACCTTTTGCAGAATGTGTTTCATCCCCCATATCAGTAAGCATACTGTAGGAAACAGGATTTTTAGCTTGAATATAGTAATACAAGACTTCCATCTTAGAAAGCGTAACAGGCTCCCAGCCCCATCTTTCTTTATTTGCATATCTCTGCTTGATAGTAAATTTTTCATTTGCCATCTCAATAAACTTGTTATTAAGCATTGCACCTTTAAGCGCACCGCTAAACCCAAAAATTTCAGCAATTTTATTCAGAATTTCTTCCCTGTCTTTTCCAACACGTCCGTCAACCTGTGCATATAAATCATCCAGAGAAAACTGATTTTTAATATCATCATCAAAGACCATAGAAAGCATTGAATCAAAATTTGCTTCCATTGAGTAAATTTCTTCAATCTTTCCACTTTTACCTCTATGAGCTTCAAGAGCCTGTGCGCAGCTGTTAATCCAGTTTTCCTGATTCATTCTTTGTTCGAAATCCATCTCATCACGTGCAATTTTTCCGGTGAATTTCGCATTCTGGATTTTACTGAGCAGAGTTTGCAATAGTTCTGTTGAATTATAATACATACCATTAGCTTTGAACTGCAGGAATGAATTTTCTATATCTTCAAAATAATTTTCAGTTTTACCTGTAATTGTACCATTTTCATCAAATTGAGAAGCACGACGCTCAATTTCGCCGTTTACATAGGCATCATATAAATCTTGTATTTCTTCTTGTTTAAGCTTATTCAAGTATCTAAGCCGCTCAAATAATTTGTTTGTGCGGTAGTCGTAACGGGTTTTCTTCGTTCCGTTCTTAATTATAGGAGTTGTTCTCTTAACCTCATTTACAATAGTATCGGCAAGATTTCTACGTAAAGAAACATCATTAAGTGTTTCTGCATAATCCATAACATCATCAAGATTTCTTTCAATTTCACGAAAAGAGTTGAAATCCTTAAGCTTATCAAAAATTTTTGCCTTATCGTGCTCTGTCATGAAATCAAGACGTTTTAGAATTTTTCTTGCGTATTCCGCAAACTGCCATGAATAATCCCCGAAACCTTTAAGTGTAGCAGCATACAGTTTTAAATCCTCTTTTGCCTGCTCGAACTTTGTAAGGGCTTCATACCTTTCAATCTCATTAGTAGAGTTTTCCCATTTCGTAATAAAATCTTCCTGCAAAAATTCCGGCTGGTTTTCTATCCAATCAAAAAATCCGGCAACGACTAAATCTCTATCAGAATTGTTTTTAAATTCATCCAGAATATAATCTAATTCATACTGCGCACGTTTTATATCTTCTTCGGTTATACCTTCAAAAGCTTTTTCTGTTTCATACAAATATTTACGCTGTTTGATAACATCAAGCGCTGTGAGCGCAAGCGTAGTATCTGCTCCTTCGTTTTGTCCGATACCCGGATCATTGAAGAACTCACCCCATTCAGAAAGGAAACCGTCGTTTCCGGAAAAGACATCATCAACCTCATTTAAGACAAACTCAAGCTTTTCAGCCTGTTTCATTATACCTTTATTTTTGCTGCTTACCTTGCTGTCATTTCCAAACAGCATATAAAGCTGACGTTTGTCTTTTACTAACGGCTCTTCAAATCCGCCTTCTTTTTTCTTGATATGAGATAGTGCGTACCAGATAATATCATAAGCTGTATCGCGGTATTTACGCTGATATTCTGTAAGTATGTTCTGCGGCAGTTCTCTTTTTTCAACTTTTTCCGCTCTTAATCTCAATAGAGCATTATTTTCAGCTTTTTTAACAAAATCTTTTATCTGCTCTGCAACGGCCTCTTGCGACTTTCCGCCGAGTATTTCATCAAACACCGCTTTTGCATCGTTGTCAAGCTGTATTTCATCACTATATACCAGCTCATTATATAGTTCATTCAACCATCTTTTGAACTGTTCAAATGCTTTTTTTAGCCCGTATGTCGGAGCTTTTCCTGTTTTAACATAAGCTACAAAACCATTTGCAAATTTTTCGTGCTGAAAATCAGTATATTCAATACCATTGTATCCAAGCCATTTGTTTACGACTAATAAATCTGCTTTTGCTTTTGCATTATCTCTAGCCAAATCATTTAATGTTGTAAGATATACGTGCGCGAATTCATGCAGCAGAGTTGACTTATCAGATTTATTTTTAAGAAGAACAATCAAGTTATCCTTCACAGTTCCGTCAAAGTTAAACCTCCTGTATGTAAACCCGCGTGCATTTTGTATATTTGAATCAATATTATCTGCCTGAAAATAGGTTTTAGGCACAAAAGGCTTGAATTTTGGTTGAATATACCTTATAATATTATTGAGGCGAGTGCCCAAGAAAGAGGTTTTAGTACCGCTTGGGATAGCCTCATTTTTTATCCAGTTATCAATATTTTGTTCTGTATCAATAAAAGCCGTAGAGATAAGCGGATTGTTTTTTGCAAAAGTTTCAAGAACAACACCGTAAGTATTATTCTGTGTACTAATTTTCAATAATACGGATTTGCCGTCATAGCTTGATTTTTGCTTGCTTAATGCTGCATCAGAAACATCATCAATATTGTCAAGTAATTCCTGCCACTCATCAGCAGTTAACTTGTGTCTGTTGTCATCATGAATTACAGTATCATGCGGGATTCTTATATTAATACCGTCGCCTGTCAGATGGTTATATTGCTTCTTCTCCTTAGCCTGCTTATTATTCAATACATCAATGTAAAAATCTTTGAATGAAGTAAACTCACTTCTTTTCATTGCTGATTGATAATAAATATTAGGATTACTTTCATCAAAAGTTCCTTGATTGTTTATAGATTTTATTTGTTCTGGATTAAAGACAATATATGTATCTGCAACAGCACCGCCTCTTTTATTTTGTCCCCAATCATCTCTTATATTTCTTATAATAACACCATCATATCCGTTCCGAACAGCATAATCCATGTCAGACATAAGATTATTATAATAATCGTTATATTTTGCCCCATTTGCATTTGCAACATACGGATTTTCTAGTTTTAAATAACATTGTATTATATTGCCAGTATTTGTATAGCTTTTTGCAACAGATTTTTTACTTGAAAAATAAACAGCATCAGGAAAATTAAAATCCCCAGCTGGGCGAAATTCAGAGAAATTAAAGTCTGTTCCATGATAAACAACTATAGGTTTATCTGTAGAGGAATGTTTTACAACGCTATCCCCAAACCATTTTTTAAAATACTTGCTTTCAACTCCTTTTTCAGCCCATTCTTTTACGGCTTCATTAATATTGTTTGCATTAGCTCCAGCAGATTCTATACTCTGAAATTTTGGCTCCAAACTATCAAAATAATTCAAATTATCTTCAATCGTTCCAGATTTATCAATATTGATAGGATTAACATCAACTTTAATTTCATTTCCATTCTTGTCGACAATAACAAGTCCTGCATCAGCAAACATGTTAAACGCATCATCTTCACGCATATTGCCGGAGTACTGCACAATAATATCTAAATCCGATTTTTCATTATTTTTTCCTTTTGCATAAGAACCGTAAATCCGAGCATCCTGCAAATTAAATTCCGTATCATCAAGATTATTTTCTGTTATTACATTGAGTACATCATTTTTTAATAGAGTTGTAATATTTTCAACACTATCACCAAAATTATCTTCAATATTTGCTCTATCGAATTGGACTTGATTATGTTTTTCAACCTCCATCTCAATTCCGCCCTGCAAGACTTTTGTGTCAGCCTGCATTTGTTCTGCAGCCTGTTCATCAGTCAGACTTTGAACGTTAAGAGCGAGCCGGTCTTTTGCTTCATCAAGACTGATTCCATATTGCTTAGACATAATAGCTGCAGCATTAGCTTCAATTTCAGCCGTTGCAAGAGCCTCTGTCTTTTCTAATCCGGCATTAAGATTTTGCGTAAAGTAATGATTTTTAATATCTCTTAGATTACTTTCAAAATTTTCTGTAATAGCCAGGTCGTTATTTTGGGCAATATTGGATAAAAGACTTTCTTTTTCCAGTTCAGATGACAATCTCATATAATCAGAAATATCCTCTTCACTAATGTTTTTAGCCCTAAGATGATTTGCAACTTTTGACGCAACGAAACTCATTGAACCGGGAATTGAGAATAATCCCAGTTCCAGCAATAATTCTTCTGCTCCGGGATTTATAGCTTCACATATTTTTTCAAACGTAGAAACGTCTTGTCTATCATCTATCCCAAACATAACGCGTAAAACATCACCGGCACGTTCTTCCCCCATTTCACCAAGAATACCGTTAAAACCGGCTCTTGTCATAATATCTTTAACTGTAGCGTTAGGTCTTAACTTTCTAATAGCTTTTATAAACGCTGCTCTTGTATTTCTGGAAAAAAGTTTTTCTTGAAGCGGACTGACTAATTTACCGGCACCTTTTAAAGATAAACCTGCTGCTTCAGCAATACCTCCTCCCATCTCTTCTGACCAATTTTCAATAACTGTATCACCCCAAGCTTTTAAAAACGTCGAATAGGGTTTTTCATCTGCTGTTTCTAACAAAACTTGCCCTTTATCGGTAATACCAAGAGATTCATGTAATCTTCTCATACCATAATTTTCAACAACTCTTTGCGGCATCCCGATTGATGTGCGCGTGACAGCTCCGGCTGCACCTTCTATCAGACCAGCAGTAAGCCTTTTGCCAATCTCTTTTTGTGCAGCATTTTGAAGCCCCTTTGTTACAGTTTTTTGTACAGCTTGTTTGCCGAGTGTTGCAATTCCCCCCGTTGCCATAAACTCCCCTGCAAAAGAGGGTAGTTCCAATGCACCTTGAATTAATTTGCCACCAAAAGAAATACCTCTTTGATTCTGCTCTGCAACATCAAGAATATAACCATTAAGCCGTTCAACTTCTTTTTTTGAAAGTTCTTCACCTTTATTTTTTTTATCTATGATACTTTTTATATCGAAGCTTTCATTCAACCCTGACATACTTCCGGCAAAAGGTATAACTCTTGACCAATCAGAACGCATCAAAGCTTCGCCTGCCTTTATTTGACCTTTTTCCTTCCAATCTGATTGAGCCTTAGCAGGGATTTCTGTTAAAACTTCTTTATTATCGGTATACTGCATGGCGCGTCTGTCTTTTTGTCCTCTGTATAGATTTTCGCTCATCATACCGATAACACTGTTTTTCCACATAGCTTTTAGCGGATTTAATTCAGGAGTTTGCAAATTCCAATCTTCATCATATTTTTTTCTTAGTTTTGCATATTCTAACCAAGACATACCGTTTTGTTTTTCCGGTATATTTTTTGCATACTTAGCAGCATCCTGTCTTAACTTGTTAAATTTTTCCGTTAAAGTCATACCAACATCATCTGTATCAGCTGATTTAATATTTTCAAGCGCAGCTTGATTATCAGATACAGGATTTGTTTTTATCGGAATAGTTTTAAATATTTCGTCAAGATCTGTTTCAGATGGCGCTTTTTCACCTTCTATTTCCAAAACCCTTCCATCTGGTGCTGTTATTTCAAAAACTGTCATTCTACTCCCTTTTTACAACAGGCGGACGAGATTGTATTTCTTCTACAAATCTCATTTACCCCTTTACTCTAACAGTATAATTACCGACTTTGTAAACTGCTTGCGCTGTTTGATTTCCGTTTTCCGTTTTTAATGTTATATGAGCATGATTAATATGATTAGTTCCATACTTTTTATCAAACTCTGTTTCATTTACAATCTTTGGATTACTTCCGTACTTAGCTAAAATATACGGGTCAGAAGTTCCAATTTTTTTAACCTGCGGATTTTCTAATTCTGATTTAAAAAACTTATCCTTAGTTAAATTTGAATGCTCTGACATAGAAACATCAATAGCGTGAGAAACTCCATTTACATTATGATAAGAGCTGTATCCTTTTGCTCTCGGATTATAACGTCCGTTTTCCACAACAGTAAACTTTACTCCCAGTTGCTTTTCTAATTGCGGAAGATAAGAATCCGCATAGTATGTTAATTCTTTTGTTTCATGAGGTTTTGCATAGGTTGCATCAATTTTATCTTGTAATGTAGCCCGCTGCTCTTGGATTATTTTATTGGTTCTCTGATCTATTATTTGAGCTCTTTCTTTTGAGTCCGGCTGTCTTTTGTGAATTTTTTCAAAATACGCAAAATCATTTGTAATAGTCTTAATAAAGCCTACCTGTTCAGCCATACCTTTTTCAATATTCTTGTAAACAGCAACTCCATTTTCACCTTTATACCCTAGTGAATCAATAATTCCTTGCAGTTCGCTATCATTAATCTTTCTGCCGTGTCTTTTTTCAAATTCTGTGACAAGAGCCTGTGCTTCGGCATAAATAACATTTTCTGTTTTACTGCGCCCGCCAATTGTTTTAAGCGCATTTTCAATCATCTTATTATCTTCTTGAAGAATAGTATACTCAATACTTCCTATTTTGCTTTGATTTTCTTTAAAGCTTTTAAAATCACTTTCAGAAAGGTAAGGCCTGTATTGGTTTAAATCAGTATTTTTAAACCCTTCGGCATCATAGGTCATTTTATCCATTAAATCTAAATATACCTGATGTCCGGTCTTAATTTCCCCGAATTTTCTCATTTGTTCTATATAAGACATTTGTGCCTTAATAGCTTCCGGTGATTGAGTTACATCTATGGCTTGATATGCTGCATCAGGATTTGACTGTAATGTACTTATAACCTTATCCCAAGAAGCCTGACTTTTCTGCTGTTCTTGCAAAGTCTGTATCCTGTCACGCTCACGCATTTTGCCTTCATATTGCGAGCGAACATCCGACTGTAAATCAAAATTAGAAATTTTATCAATTTCTTTATAAGCTTGTTCCGGAGTATAACCATTTGCAATAAGTCCATCTACAATGCTTCTTGCCTTGTATCTCTGTTCATTAGTTGTTACAGCATTTAAAATAGAATTATGTTTTTCTGGAAGAATTTCTGATTTATGTGCATCATAATATAGCTTTGCCCGCAAACTGCCATCTGCTAACAAAGAACTGATTACACTTTCATGATAACGTGAAGAAAATTCTGCTTTTTTGAGATTTGTAACATCATTATCCCAGCCTTGCAGCTGTGCCTGCAGAGTAATTGCATTATATCCCTGTTTTAAACCTGCAGATAACCTGTTATCGTCATTTCTGTCTAAAATGGCCTGATTAAGAATATTATTTTCTTTTTCTGTATAAACAGAATTTTGCCAGTTTCTCGTCTGCTCAAAGTCGTGTTTTGTTACAGCTCTGTATACATCATTTCTTTTTGCTGTAAGTGAATTAACAGCAGCAACTTTGTATCTTCCGCTTAATCCTGATTCCTCTATCAATTGCGATGCATAATCATCAAATCCCTGCAAAACATTTATACTTTGTCCTGCTGCATTTTGACCGGTTTTATTGAAATACCCGTTTTCTTTATCATATAGCGTCTGATTGCTATAACTATCGAATTTGTTAGTAAGGTCAACTATTTTAGTTTTGTTATATTCATCCAGCTGTGCATTAATTTTATCGCCCAGCCTTTCGCCGGCTTTTCCGAGCATATAATTAGCCCTGACAATATTTTCGCCAATCATATCCCCGTTAATACTTACATCCTGATAAGCATGAGCAATATGCTTATCAGCTACAGTTTGTTGATTATAAATTGGTACCTGTGCCATTACAAACCTCAAAATTACCTATAATAATCCAGACGAGAATCCGGTATATAATTTATTATTTTTCTGACCTATTTTTAGACCAGAGTCCATTTTAGAATAAGTTGTCCACTTATTAGATACTTTGCCAAGAGAACCTAAACCTCCAGAACCGACACTTGCGATATTTGAAACACCATTTGCGACAGCTGTCATAGAATTTATCCTTCCTGCAGTTGCAGCATTTTGAGCAGCTATCTTATCAAGATTTGCCTGATTATTAAAATTGCTTGCCTGCTGTTCATAATTTAGCGCAGTTCTTTCAGCATTGTACTGTGTCATTAAGGCATCCAGCTCGCCATACTGCGCAGTATCTTCGATTGTATCAAGAGCTGTGCCGGAGGTAATATCAATTCCGTTCCCAGCCATTCCAACCTGCTGTGAACCTATTGCCTGTAAAGTTTTAATTCTCTGCTGCCGAGCCTCTTCTAATCCGGATTGCCTTTCCTGAGCTGCATTTTCATTAGCAATTTTAGCATTATTTTCATTAACTTTTGCTTGATAGTTATACATTGCTTGTTGATTTCTACCTTGAACAGCAGAAGATGTAATTCCCATTACAGCACTACCAATTGTTCCGATTGCTAAAGCCGCATTTGCAACACCTGTTGCAACACCCAATGCAGACATACCTGCAGCAGAAGCTGCACTTGCTGCAGAAATCGCAGATGCACTCATCCCTAAAGCAGTTCCTAGTGTTGTCATAGTTATAATGCACATTCTCATTTACCCTTTCATTAATCCGTTTGTTGGTCTTTCCCTATAAAAAACTTCAAAATCTTTTGGAGGTTTTGAAGATAAAAAAATCCTATCCAAAACTGTAAGTTTCTTTTCTTCGCTTGGAAATCTAAACCCTGCCCATTTAAGCCAATTTTTTGCAAGAACATTTGTTTTGTAAATTTGATTGTATAGAATCCCGAATTGCTCATCATATTTTTTGATTTCTTTTCTCATCTCTTTAAGAAAAGAAATCTGGTGTGTTTCAATCTCCGGTGTTGCTAATAACCAAACAATACCGACAGAGGGGTTATTTATATCTGTACTCCAAGCACCGCAAATTAATACCGGAATATCATTTTGTTTAGTTTTTGCTAACAAAAACGGATAAGGGGTATTACTTAGATCATTGAGAATATCTTTTTTCCAATTTTCACCGCGTGTAGCTATAACTTCAGCTTTATCTTCTTCTCGTAAATTATCCAGAATATATCCGCAATCTTCAATATTTATTTCTGCCCTGTACATTAAGCCGCATCCTCCACATCTACAACAGCAGACACGCTTAATATCGAAAGTGGGAGCGGATATTTTTGTTTTATGTGAACAGTTGCTTCTTCTGTGTATTCAGAGAATATAGTAACATCAACATCTTTTGATATTAAAAGTGATGGATCATTAATGCTGTCATCTTCTGCCCCAATTGACCTTTCATTTTGAACTTCTTGACCATCTGCTCCTACTATAAAGAAATCTTCTCTTGAATCATTGATTTTAATGCTGGCACGTGTTACAAGTTTTTTCAACCCGTGAGTATTATCCCCTTCAATATTGAGGGTTTCAAAATCAAATTCATAAGGCAAACCTACAGATATAATAGAAGCTTCGTTGTAAAGAGTTATGCTTCCGTCTTTTACAACATGGCTTTCAACTCCGCCGTCAGCGTTTACATAAACTTCTTTACCCTCAAGATGTTCAAGCCCGTGTAATACATCAACCGGCTCGCCTTCATATTTTAGAGCAGAGTCAAGAAATATTGAATCCGTAGTTTTTGTTATAATTCTTGAAGCCATACGCTCAACATATCTGTGAACGTTACCGTTAATAAATCTTTTTACAACAAAATACGCAACGTCTTCAAACCCCTCTCTAATACATACGACAGATTCAAAATTTCCGTCTGTTTCGTGTTTGTGCCATCCTGAAATTTCTTGTTTTCTGTTATAAGTAAGTCCGGCCATTTTTCCATCTGAGAGCACACACCATACAATCCTAAAAGGTTCTTTCGCATATGCCATATCAACAATTTGCCGTCCTCTGAATAAATGGTTGGCAAAAATTGTTAACTCATCCCCGTCATAACTATCAGAAACGTATGTATAACCTAAATCTCTAAGTACAGACCCGCCAGCTTGAACAAATAATATCATATTTCCGGAAACAACCGGCATAACATGCGAACATCCATAATAACTCTGAGGTTTAGCAGCAGGCGCAGGACTTGCAGAAAATGAGCCGTCAGTGCCGTTAACTTTCCACTCTGCAGAAGAAGTAAGCACAATCAAATCATTCATAGCTACTATGTGCCTGATTTCATTAACTTCTCTTTCTGACAGAGTGATTGTGACAGCATCCGAAGCGACAAGCGGTCTTGATACATTAAAGTTATCAGAAGTTCCGGTTTGAGATGTATAAATTGTCTGCGGATTTTTCTTTGTGTTTGCATAAATTTTTCTTTGCTGGAAATAATTAACAACAGAAGGATAATTATCTTCAAACGGATTTTTTGCAATTGGTGCAGTAGCAGACAAATCAGGCTCAATTTTTTCATCTACAAAAGAATTTGTGGTAGAAGTTCCAATATATCCGAAAATACCGTTAACAGCTCTGTATATATTGTATTCAATAGCATTCTCTACAACATCCCATGATATTGTCATATATTCGCCGACAGCCCAATAACTCTCATATCTTCCGGTGACTTCTATCTGATTGGAACGATTTGACTCTTCGTTATCTTCGTTTACAGCTGTTACAAGATACTGATACTTTCTTGTATTTTCATTTTTGCCAGTCCATACAGCTTTTACATTTACAGGAGCATTAATTTTAGGATTAAAATCAATAGTTTTGATAGTCCAGTCATAATGAGAGTTTCTGGACAATTCTATTTGCGGATGATTAGGGTGACAGATTGTTAATACGTCAGCGTTTTGTGCATATTTAAGCAGGTATAGTTCATCAGTAAGAAAAGGAGTTTCGATTTCAACAATCTGCCCCCGCTTCGTTTCATCCTCATAGTCATCAGGATAAACGATGTATCCGCCATCTTTAATAAATCTAAAATATTTATTTCCGGCTTCAATCACATAAGTTTGTTCGGTGTTGAAAGAAAAAGGCAGCAGCCTTGTGAATAAGGACGATTCTTTTACTTCGCCGACAAATTCAAGCCCTGCTCTATTAGATACAGCACCTTCTTGATGTACAAAACCATTTTTTAAACTTTTAAGTCCGTTTTGATATTTTGCTAAATCATTACGAGCATTGAGCGGGGGTGATAACTCCCCGCCAGTAAAACTTTTTTGAGTGACTCTCATTAATTCCTCGCATCCAGATAAGTTGTTTCATCCTCATCTTTTTCGACAGATTCAGCTGCATTCATAGCTTTAGCTCTGGCGAGTTCGGTCATGTATCCCTGATAACATAGCTGCTTTTTATTAGCAGAACCGGTGATACTGTCAGCACAGAGATATGCAAGATAAAAACTTAATGCAGTCACAAATTCTGCGGTAAAAAATGACTCCGGTACTTTTGCAGTAATGTTTCTTGTGTAACAAAGAATTGCCGGGCTAATATTACAAAGGATGATTTTGCTTCCATTAGAATCTGTTGTTATATCAAATTTTTTATACTTACCGCCCATACTGTCTACAATGTAACGTGCAGCTATACAATCATTCGGATAATCATAAGCATAAAGAAATCTCGGGTCTGGCGACTTTTCAACTGATGGAGTGAGTTCATTAAACCTGTTAAGAAAATTCCAGTCGAAAGATTTCATTACCTGTTCTTTTGCAATCGGATACTGATTATTGAGCACAGTAATTCTCGGATTAATTGTTGTAGTATTTTGCACAACTGCAGACACACCGAGATGATTAAGTGCCAGATTGTATATAGCTTCTTGTGTGTAGGACATTTTTATTCCTTAAACTTAAAAATTAATTTTTACATTCTTTGCAATAAATTCTTTTCTAAGAAGTTCTATTTCTTCTTGAGCAGTGCAGTTATCCGGAAGTTCAACCCAGATATCATTTTCAACCGCCAAATCTCTTAAAACTTCAAGCGTTTCGTTCAAGCTGTCGTCATTATCAACATCTGGCTCCTGCTCACCTTCGCCTTCTGTTTCATCATCCTGTTCATCATCGTCATCCGGATTCAGATTTTCATTATCTTCATCCTCAGCTTCAAACACAGCGCCATCAGCCAGCGTACCCCAGCAAGGAACATCCGGGCCTTTATAATCTACAATTTGTCCTTCTCTGATTTTTTTCTTTTGATACCATGCATCCATCGTTGCTTTTATTTTCATTTTTCCATTACCTTTCAATTCTATTTCCCCCTCCTCTAAAAAAAGCGGGGGATGTGAATCCCCCTTGTCCGTTAAAAAAGAAGAGAGAACTTTAACTTAGTTTTACCAATTACATTTACCCCTTTTACAACAGGCGGAGTAGTTGGATTTGAAGCCTCCAAACCTGATTTACCCCTTGTTATGATAAGACTGCGTTACTGCATCAGTAAGATATGCAGATAATTTACCAGTTGTAGGTGCAGTACCGGTAACTGTATATTTAAGTCTTACAAACCCTTTATTACCGACAGGCATAAAAGAAATCGGTATCATCTTGCCTTTTTTCAAATTAGCGAGCAGCACTGTAGAAGAAGCAAGCTCTACAGGATTATCAAATTCGTCTGTTTTATCTGTTTCAACAGCCACTTTTAAGCTCGTAAGATTGTTAAAATCTTCTTTAATCATTGCAAGTAAAGGTATAGGGTCGCCAAAGGCAACTTCTCTTGCAATACCTAAATCAAGAGTATTTTCTGAAACAGTAGTTGCGGTAATTGCTTGATTTTCAGAAAATTTTAGTAATTCATCTAACATTTTATATTCCTTTCTAAATTTATACTGGTTATTTGAACTGACGAGGCAGTTTGAAGCTGGAACTTTCCAGCTTCACTTACCTTGAGGATTAGAGAGAGGGAATCTTATAATCGGTGTAGAGGTATAGCTTTTTAAAAAAATGGGAGAGGTTGATGAAGTTTTGGAAGAACCTCTCCCGAAAATCCAACTATCACAAATCAACATATAACGTTTTTATTAGAAGAGATGTTTAGCTATTTATTGCTAATTCTCTAATCTTCTAGATCTCTATGCTGCCCTTTATTAAGCAGAAGCAGCAGCAACAACTCTTTCCTCTGTTTCAAGAATTTGGTCTATTTCTCTGATTGGAATACCTTTGTAGTGTGCAATATCAGCACCGCAATATTCCTTAATATTCAAATTCACATTAGGCTTATTAGTTGCAGCTTCATCCAGTGCCTCTGCAATAGATGTGGTGCAGTAAATAAATGTTTTTTGTCCTGATTTTTTAATATGCTTTTTAACTCTGTAATAACCTTTTCTTAGGAGCTTAAGCAAATCTACTTCACCAGCTTCAAGTTTGGAAACAGAAATATTTGCAATTCTGCAGGTACTGCGCCAATCTTTGACAGCAACACCGAGAGAAAGCTTATAGTGGTCTTGATAAACTTTTCTTTTCTCGCCTTTTGAGTTTGTTTCTGTCTGGACACCGTCATTGTAGTGCTGGATACCTGCTTTTGAACCTTCCGGGTAAAGAAGTTTAACATCATTTTCACCGGTAGTAATAAACCAGATTGAAGTATTGTCAGAACCGGTACCGCCTGCATCAATTACGTTATAACCGATATTTTTCTTTTCATTGGATAATTGCGCATACCTGACAGCCAAACCGTCAAATTCTGCATCATTATCAACACGTGAGCCATATATGATAGCTTCCTGTGCATCCTGCGCCATACCTTCAATAAACGCTTTACCTTCGTTCAACCTTGCTTGTGCAGGATTTTTAGAACGGTCAATTAGGTCAATATCCGGAGTAGAATAACTTTCCAAATCACCGGTTGTATCAACTACCTGTTCAACAGTAGATTTAGATGTCGGCACATATCCATACAACTTTCTAAAAGTGGATTTTGGTAAACCGTGTCTTACGACTGATTTGTTAAAAGTTCCCATGTTACATTCGCTTACATGTAAATCAGAGAGAAGATCGCTTGTTTCAGACATAATTTCAGCAATGTCAGTTTCGATACTGTCACCGACGGTTTGCTTCATCATATCGAGCATAGTCAAATGTTGTGTTGCAAGAGTTGCCATATTTTATTCCTTTCATAAATTGTGAAAACTAAAATAGTTTTCAGTAACTACAAATAATCCCCTCTCTATATGCATTTACATTAGTTTATTTTTAGCTCATTTCAGGATACCAGTCTGCAGCCGTCCTTGTGTGGTTATTTTGTTTTCCGCCTCTAATGGTATCGTTTTTGAGCTGCTTTCCGATTTCTCTAAAAACTTTCACGATTGCCGGATGATTATTCAATCCGGTTTGTTCAAGTAAAGAAGCAGCTTCATCTGAAACAAATGTGTCATACGCAACATTTGCTTCTGTGAGAGCTTTTTTAAGATTTGCGCCGCCGATTTCGGGGTCAGTATTTAACATTGTTTTATAAGTTTGAATTTGATTCTGCTGAGATTCTTTAATTGCAGTCTCAAATTTTTCCTGCAGCTTGGACGAAAGCTTAACCCCCATTCCCATAAGCTTGTCAGCCTTATCCTGAGAAAGCCCCATATCTTTAGCAATTCCGGCAAATTCTTCGGTTAAATCCTTATCAAACTCCATTCCTTCCGGCAGTTGTACTGCTGAGAAATCGTAATTTTCCGGCACTGTATCATCAGATGGTTTATCGGCCTTGCCATCTTCCGGATTATCTGACTTTCCTTCATCAGCTTGATTTTCAGCTGATGGGTCTGCCTGCCCACCATCTTCACCTTGATTTTTTTGCAACCCCTCTGATGACTGTGAGTCAAGGTTGTCACCCGCTTCATTCAAAACATCTTCTTGTCCCATCTTTTAATCCTTTCTTTCTTTTTGAATTTCTGTATAACTTTCAAAGTCGCAAATTCGTATAAGCTCAAGGATATAATTTCCAATGCTTTTACGACCTTGTAAATAATATTGCTTGTATTTTTCATAGCAAATAGAGCGGTCAAAACACCCTGTTTCCTCTAAAATAAGCTTGATGAAATCTTTACAATCTTGATTTAATAGCGCATTATGTACTATTAAATTCAAATCTTTTTCTTTTGTTTTACTCATAACTTCTTCTAAACTTCTTACCCTAATCTTGCAGCTAAATTCGCGCCAATAGCATCCACACCGCCAATATTTTTAATCATTTCTGTACCTTGCTGGATTGCAGCAAGCTGCTCCTGCTGTTCCTGCTTTTGCTGCTGCTGGGCTCTCAATTGCTCAACATATTCAGTCGGATTAATTTGTGACGGGTCAATATTTGCAAAATCGCCGTAATCATCAATAAGTTTGCAACCGTTAACCTTAAACCTGAGCATAGGGTCAAGTGCATTTGCTAAATTAAGCGTAAAAGTAGAAAATCTTTCCATAGCTGCAATCTTTTGAACTTTCTGGGCTTGGGCAAGAGTTGAAACAAATTCAATTTCAAATTCCCCGCCTTGAATTTGTTCCGGAGGTTCAGGTAAAACATCAACCTCAATCAATTCTTCCAATATCCATTCAAAGAATTTTTTCAATCCGGAGTGAATCTGTTCCAGAAGCGGGGAAACAAGAACCATTTTTTCTTCTTTAAGCTCATTAACTTCTGTAGCAGTTCTGCCCCTTTCAGCAGTATTCAAAATCATTGCAAACAAATCATTGTAGAAATGTTCTTTTATAGTACTTTTCATAGAAGTTATTTCCTGAGCAAGCTCTAAAATTCTCGGGTTAACTTCATGTATCGGCCTTACTCCGGCATCGTTACCTTCGACATCTTCTACATAAGATTCCGGAAGGGTTGAAATTGTTCTATTCTTGAACTTTGCAGGCCCTTTAAGCGGAGGTGAAACAATTTTCTTAACAGCCTTAGCATACTCTTTAATCATTGTATTAAGCTGTTTTAAATCCGGCAAAGCATTTATAGCAGGACAATCTGACGGATAAACATCCTCCCCGTTTGTTTCAGCTTCAAATACTATGTAAGGGAATTTATCAAACCCGCTTTCAGATAGAAATTTTCCGTCTCTGCTGCTTTTTTCATAATAAACAGAGATAAATTTTTTATTCCTCGCCCATTTTTTTGTTGTGTCATAATTAGGATTAGGCATAACAAAATGAATGACTTCGACATATTGCTGCGGATTTTTTTCATTCATAGTTTTGACGGCTTCCGAAACATTTTCCTCGCCGAATTGTTCAACAAGATTTTTGGCTGTTTCAGAATACTCTCTTACCAGAGTATCAACCTCACCCTTAAAATTTTTAGCGTATCTGTAAGAGCCCATTGGCAATACTTTGCAGGTAAACAAATCATCATAATCAGATTCAAGAGCAAGCGTTGAGAACCCAAAAACTCCGAGCTGTTTATATACAATAGGCAGCTTGTCATATGCTTTTGAAGAATAGAGCGTGTCACGTGTAATTTTTTCAACTGCAGCACACCAGGATTTGACTTCGTAATCATTTTCCATGTTGTAATTTCTGATTTTGAACTTAAACCAGTTTTGCGCAGGTGAAGTAGCACCGCTCATCATTCCGCTGGAAAAATTTCTAAGTGCAATTATAGGAGTAGAATCAATAATTTTTGTATTCTTTTTTCTGTTTGTTTTATTAACTTCGTTAGCCAGGAACCTAACAGAACGCGGATAAAAGTATTGAGCTAATTCCTGTAAATCGCTTTTAATTTCTTCAAAAGGAGTATCTAACTCTTTCCGCCTTGTTTCAAAAAATTTTCTATCGTATTTTTTATCCATCTTAAACTTTTTTCAACTTTCTTTCCTATTCCCCTAGAAGTTTTTTCTTAGTTGTGTTAGCTTCTTCTACCAGTCCTCTGGCAGTTGTTCTTATATCCCTGCCGGAGTTGGCAGCGGTTTTATTTCTTTGGGCAGTTTTAGCTTTAGTAACGCTTGCATCCGCAGCAGTCGGCGTAGCAACTGTTTGTGTCGGGGCGGACACAGCAGGCATTTTAGGTGATGAACACATTTTTCACATCCTTTCATTGTTAAACATTTGCTATGGCAAAAATAGTACCTTTGAAGCCTTCGGAAAAATCCAAATCGAGAGAACCATCAGTTTTTTCAAAACGGGATAAGTCTTGAAGTCGAATAGCAGATGTTCCGGATGGTAATTCTATCCCTATATCACCTAACATTGAATTCGGGTATGCATCGCCAGCTTCTACTGTTAAAAGCTCATTGTTCTCGTTTTTATTCTCAATTACGATAAACAACGAATTGTTACTATTAGAAAAAGCTTTTTCAATCTTAATCTTTCCGGTCACTTCTTTTTTATCAATTCCGATATTCGCGACAGACTCCGTATGATCTAAAAGCGGATACTGTACCTTAATTACATCTCTTGTCATAAAATTTCCTTCCAAATTTCTAATTTATATCAGGCGGAGTAGTCGGACTTAAAACCTCCAAACTACATTTACCCCCTCCCTACTCAAACGGGTCAAAATCAGTTACAACTCTTCCAATACCGCCGTTATCTTCCGGCGAATGAAACATATAGGAATACTTGTCAATTGCATAAATCGCCATCATCAGGGTATCTGCGTAATCAGGTGACTCACCTTGTTCACTCCTGATTTCATCTTTGGACTGCATCACAATATATCCGGGTTTATAAATTACCTTTAAGTATTCAAGCTGCTTTGCAGTTTGTTCACAATGCAGCTTTATCCAGCCGTTCTGGAAAAATTCTTTTGTAAGCAGATAACCTTCTGCACGTGGATTTTTGGCGGTTGTATTCTTATTTTTTATAGTTCCCCCGCCACGAAATGCAATACAATTCGGGATAGATTTTTTGATAGTATTAACCATCGGGTATCCAACCCCATCAGCATCAATGATTAAAATATCGGGTTTGTACTTTGAGTACATGTAGAGAATTTTTCCTACAGTAATATCTGTGTCCGGTTCGTGCCATTTTTCGGTAAGAACTTCTTCCCAGATATTAGCAGTTTGCCTGACCAGCAGTTTTAAAACATTTAAATCCCCGCCAGAACCAGCAAGGTCAACAGCCATAACTTTATTGTGATAAATATTTTCCGGAGTAAAGCTAAGGCTTTTGGCATAATCAATTTTAGAAGCTGCTAGTAAGAAATCTCTAGACTGGTCGCGCGGCAAACCTAACCAAATATGATTATAATCTGCTTCATTGCGTGCTTTGCATATTTCAGCTTCTTTGAGCATCTGTTCTGTCAGATACGGATTATCAAAATAATTAATGTTAATGTGCAAACAGTCCGGCCGTCCGACACAGAAGAGATATACAGCATCGTTTCTAGCGAAACGGTTCATTGTGAAAAATATTCTTGCGTTAGGCTTACGCATTATTGTTGGCACAATTACATCAAGTGTTGGTTTTGTTATTGCTTCTGCTTCATCAATCCAGAGAATGTCAATATCAGCAAGCCCTTTAATATTGACTTTTCCCTGTTCTCTGAAACCTTTGAAGATAATTGTCGTGCCGGTTGCATTATGTACAATCTCTTTATCTTTAACTGTATAATTAAGGTTGAATTCATCTATTAATGTTTCAAATACAGCTTTTACTGATTCATTGATTGTATTTTGGATTTCACGACCACAGCAGATTTTTATTTTATATTTGTCGCCTAAATACAGAAGAAATCTGGCAACACTTTGAGTTTTAGAGCTTCCACGTCCACCTTCGCCTAAAAAGTAAACATAGTTATTGAACTCCGTTATCATCGGAAACATTTTGGGCGGAAGGTTTAACATCTCGGGTATTATTAGACTCATCTGCTTTAGTTTCCTTTTTCTCACCTTTTACAACAGGCGGACGAGCTTTGCCGTCAAGACTACTAACCTCATTTACCCCCTTTACAACATGCGGAGTAGATGGACTTGAAGCCTTCAAACCTGATTTACCCCCTATGTTAAAATCAAGCGCTTTGTTGTCGATTTTAATTTCACCCATTTGAACAGTCGTACTTCCTGAGAGTTCAACATTTTCTTTGAGGTATCCTAATGATTTACCTTTGAGCTCTACAGCTTTGAGCGCAACGCTGACAGTTTTTTGACTATCCTCTGTTTTTGCTCTAATTCTGTCTAAGTCATTAAAGAAATCTTTTCTTGTATATTTGATTTCTTCTTTTTGAAATTCTTGTAAAGTACTTTCATAGTACTCAATCCATAGGGTAATCTTAGGGTTTTTCATAAGCCTGGAAGCTTCGACGTATATTGTATTTTCGGAAGAATTTTCACAATCGTATGAGAGCTTATAAGCTTTAGTTGGGGAATTAATACAATCAGTAAAGAGATGAAATACAAATGCATTTTCTTTGGGAGTCAGCTTTGGTAAATCATTCATAAATACACCTTTTTAGTTAACTTTTTATTTCCTGAGAAATCTGCTGCGTATTGCCGGACTTGAGTAACCTGTTTATTTTTATTCCGGATTTCTACATTGTGCCCGTATACCCATCCAAATAAGGAATCGGATTTAATATTAGGTAAAGCAGCAGAGATACGTTTCTTTTCCCGGTAAATAGTTTTTACAGCTTCAATACCTGTATATAGGTTATGGTATGTTATACCGGATTCAATATTTGTCATTATTTGTAAACAGACTTCATCCCCGCAGATTTTACATTTCCCAATAAATAATTTTCTTTTTGTAAATCCTTTAAAATCCTGCAATATCCATAAATTACCGCATTCAATACTATTGTTGCAGCATTTCATCTTAATACAAGACACAGTACCTCTCCCTTTCTTCC
>ENA-UESU01000572-UESU01000572.1-human-gut-metagenome-genome-assembly--contig:-NODE-572-length-29879-cov-9.043890_pt1 | contig 29879 bp, 44 predicted proteins | sample MGYA00243007_ERZ508008 | MGnify/ENA primary metagenome ERZ508008 (study PRJEB26167, sample SAMN06115399) | human gut metagenome | host: Homo sapiens | place: China:Henan | collected 2016-06-23 | study...
TAAGAGACTCTATTGTCTTAAAATAAAAATGAATAAGCCGTTGTTTTGTAGTCGCTTCATTATTGATAATCCGTATTTCAAGACTGCTTCTTTGTGAAGGTATAGGCTTTTTCAGCATAATATACCAAGGGAACTGGTTTAAAATTGCTTTATATATTGCCCCTAAAAAATATAACAAAAGAAATATTTTAAACATAATACCCTCCTCAATATATTGGAAAATACATTAACAAGAATGATGTATATTTTAACTTTATTATATACAGAAAGGAGTTCATTATTGACAAAATTAGAACTATCACAAATTCTGTATGCACTACGTTCAACATTCGGTGAAGCAGGTGTTAAATTATTCAAAAAACTGTTAGAATACATTAGGTTATAAACCTCTTTCTTTCAGCATCTTTTCTACTTCTTTGAGGATTTCAGCTTTGACATCCTCGTATTCTGGTGCGTTGAACATCTCACCTTTTCCAGAAACAAGCCAGTTTAAATTTACATTCAGTTTTTTGTTCAGTTGAACAAAAAGATTTAAAGATGGTTCTCTACGATTTTGTTCATAATTAGTTAAAGTATTTGCAGACATTTCAAGCTTGTCAGCGAATTTCGCGACGGACAAACCTAATTCAATTCGTACTTTTTTTAAATTTTCAGCTAACATTCTGCACCTAAAATATTAAGTTTTATTAATTATGTTCAAATGAACTTGACATTTATGTTCGTTTGGATATAATTAGAGTTATACAATTCAATCATTGAACGATTGAATAATAACATAAAAACACGAAAACGGCAAAAATTGCCTTATTTTTCGTGCGAATTTTTGCTACTCAAAAAGAAAGGAATACATATGGCAGAAGAAAGAATGTCTACTACATCTGTGCAGCTAAATGCCGGACAGTTTAGTGCGCTTAGCAAAATAAGAAAAAAAATAGATGCTTCTTCTAATGCAGAAGTTTTAAGAAAAGCTTTTGATTTTTATGTAAAAAAAGAACATCCGGAATTTATACAAAAATAGGACATCTACGAAATGATACTATTCAATATTTTACAAAAAATAATCAAACAATTTTTACGGAAGAATTCAAATTATAACAAATTAGAGAATCAAAAGCTCACAATAGAATACCTTCAAAAGTATAAAAAATTAAAAGATTTTAACGCACAAGCGTTACTAAAAACTCATTATATTCCAAAAGCAAGAGAAATAATCTTAAGAGAATCCGGCTTTTTATTAACTGAGAACTTAGTTTTACAGCGTGCAGGTGCATTGATGAACATTGACATTGCCAACGGTGTCTTAGATGAATTTTGTAGATTCAGGGATAAATAATTATGGCAAAAAAGAATTATCAAGATACATATTTTCAGCATGACAGATACGCAAGGCGCGATTCTAAAATTAAAGCTCTTTTAACTTACTTTCGTAAAGAAAGCGAGGAAAAAGCAAAAGCTGCAATATGCGTATTTTGGTGGATTGTCGAGGATATGCACCTTGATGATTATCCTGTGGATAAACTGGAAGTTTTTGCAGATGACTACAGATGTGATGTTAATTTCTTACACTCAATACTCAACGATTTTAACCTATTTAGAGTTGAAAACAATTGCTATGTTTCAGACAGGGTTCTCAGGAATTTAGAAGAACAAGCTAAAAAGGCTGAACAAAAATCTATTGCAGCAAATACAAAATGGCTGCTAAGCGATTTTAAAAAATATTATATTGAATTTTTTGGCAAAGCACCTGTTCTAAATCCGGAAGAGATTGATAATCTCAAAAAATACGCGGATAAAATTCCTGATCTTCGGGAAAAATTGCGCGATGTACTTTATACACTTAGTACTCTTAAATTTGATACAAAGATTAAATTTGTTCCTGGAGCGAACTGGCTCTTGACAGACAACAATCTTGGCAGATTACTAAACGGGGAATTTGGGCCTCTTAAGCATAAAAAGACCGCTAAGGAATTAAGAGAAGAACTGATAAAAAAACAAGCTGAACAAGAAGCTGAAAATGCTAATGTATTCGACTTGGATACGATTTCATCAAAAGCTGCAGCAATTCAATATATTTCTAATAACAATAAAGATTTAAAATTAATGATTCCTGACCATAAAAAACTTATGCGTAAGTTTGATATTACATTACAGGAAATTAAAAGTTTTCGGGAGGATGAAAATGCGTAAAGATATGCAAAAAGAAATCCATAAGTATCAGGGATTTATCTATTATTTTGATACTGAGAGCAAAACTCTTTGCAAAGCTGATTGGATACAATCTACTGCCGATTATGACCATTATTCTTTTGAGCTGCATCACTTTGTACCATTCACTGATTGGGAAAAAAATACGAAAAACGTACGCTCAAAAGTTAGTAACAAGTTAATTTTGCTTCCAAAAGTTATGCACCAGCATCTTGAAAATCCGATTTATAAACTTTCTCAATCCGATTTTGAATGTGTTTATGGAATACATCCTAACAAAATTTTATACGATATAAATTCCAATGCTGATAGATTATATAATATCCCTAGTTTATCACATTCTATACCTTCGGAGGCTACCTCCAATGCCTCCGAAATTTCTTTGTTATCAGATGAGGATTTATCTTGTTTTGACGATATCAAGGAGGTTAGCTATGCTGAAATATAATTATACCGCCAAGCGTGACGATTATTTAACTCCTCCGGAAATTATTAAAGAAGTATTGACTTCAAACGGTTTTACAGAATTTGATTGTGATACCTGCTGTTCATTGGATAATATTCCTGCAAAATTTCGTTATAGAAAAGATGGATTATATTCTGCAAAAAACAATAAACTTTCTGAGAGCAATGGTTTGAATGGGACATGGTTTCCTTATAACTGGTGTAATCCACCTTTTTCAATATGCGAAGATTTTGTAAAAAAAGCAGTAGCAGAACAAAAGAAGGGGCATACAACTTATATGTTGATACCTGCACGAACTGAAACAAAATATTGGCATGACTATATTTTACTTAATGGTCGAGATGTGCGACCTTTTGTAGAGGTTAAGTGTTTGCGTAAAGGTATTTGCTTCTTGAACCCGGATAACGGTGAGAAGATGTCTGTTTATAAAAACAGCCTAGCACTTGTAACATTTTTTGGTCATACGACTACGGAGGTTCTTGATGCGTAAAAAGAAAAAATTTTATCGTGAACCGAGCAATACAGTTGTTGTTAATTCTTATGTAACAGAACTTATTGATACCAATATTGAGTACAATGACAAAATAAAAAACACCTTTAAATGCAAAAGTATTACAGGTAATGACAAAACATGTATTTATTGGGAACGGGTTGTGCTTTCAATTGGTGATAAAGTCCGGCTTAAAGGCTGGTGGGCTCCTAACGGAGTTTTTATCGTAAAAAAGATTTTAGTAATGGCGAGGGAGGGGTAAATGAAGTTTGTAGTTGAAATACAATCTCGTCCACCTGATGTAAAAGGGGGTAACAGTACTAAGCCGGTGGGTATACCTACAAGCCCATTGTCTACGTGCGTAGCACCTCCGCCTAATGTAAAAGGAGGTGAATAATGTTAGGACTATTAATTATTTTGGTTTTTATTGCAGCATCATATTGGATATTTACAGATGATTGAAGAATTTGAAGATTACCGGCAGTTTCGGAAGAAATATCCGAGTCTAATTTATATTTGCAGCTGGTGCGGTTATCTAACTCCAAATCCTTATGTATGTATAAATTGCGGCAGACAATCAAACCAATTATTTTCGAATAATACCTACCGGTACAAAATCAAATCTATTCACAGAGAAGTACAACAAATATTTAGACCAATAGAATTGGCGAAAGGGAAAGATGTCAAAGATTAAGCTTAATGAATTATCAAGAGAACAATTGATTAACCTGCAGGAGCAACTTGAGCAGGAAATAGAAAACTTAAACAAGGTTATTGCTGCGAGCAATACAACTGTTTTCGATTTGTTGATTAACGAAGTCAAAAAAGAGATGCAAGACAACATTGCGGAGGAGGAATGGAAAAAGCTCAAAGAAAATCAAAAGAAGATAGAAAGTTACCGCAGCATTGAAAAGACCTTGCAGAATCAGGAAGATTTATTGGAACGCAAGCAAGAAGAACTTGAAGATATTGAGGAAGCTCTCGCATACTACCAGACCTCGATATTTGAACTTGAAGCTCGTTTTACAACTTATCAAACAAAGGACGGTGAAAATATCAGAACAGGGGATGTTTATGAATCTCAGAATGAAGACGGAAGTTTTGATTTTTGTATGGTAAAAGAAGCTGACGAAGATAGTTCAAAATTTGTAATCATATCAACAATGAACTCTGAAGATTTAGGCGTGCAATATCCGAAAAACCGAGAAATTTTAGATAACGCCAAATATGTCGGAAACGTTTATATATCGGAAGAATGCCAGGGCAAAGAGGCTTTGGAAAGAGCGACGTTCGGATTAAATCAAATTTTATGTTCAAGAGAAGAATCGGAATCAGATTCTTAAAAAAGAAAGCCGGATTATAGTTTTATTCTTTTTAATTTGAGGCTAAACAAAAAAAAAGGACGCAAGGGAAAGCGAAAAAACTCCCCCTTTGCTTGTTAGAGAGGAAAAAACAAGCAGTTGGGAAAATTTTCTAGAAAGTGTCTGGCAGCCGGGAAAGACCGGCAATCATTAGAGAAAGGAAAAATATTATGACAACAAACACAAAAAAATTAGAACTAGACGTTAACTTAAGCTTTTCTATTGAAGTAGATATGACAGAATTTAATCAAACGACGGTAAAAGTAGAAGATTTAAAAAAGTCAGAAGACCAATATATAGAAGCTAAAATCCAAACAGATACTGTAAAACAGATTATAGAAGAAGCAACTCAAAGACTTGAAGCGCTTGGATATAAAAATTTTAGACAAGTGTCTGCAGTTCATTCTTTGCATCCGATTTTTAACCTTTGCAGGAAGATTACAGATAACACTTTATTAAAGTAACAACAAAAGGAATAAGAATGGAAACACGCGAAATAACTATTTCAGAGATTGAATATAAATTCTTATTATCTCAGAATGCAGAACTGATAAAACAGAATAGGGCTATGCAGCGACTTTTAAACGGAAAAAGCCGCTGCGGCATCACTATAAAAAAATCTTTAGGCGAATCAATTCTAGAAAAATATACCGGAGTTCAAAATAATGACTAAGCAAGAAATTACTATTGAGCCAGAAGAATGTATTTATTTTGAGAGTCTGCTTGATGAGTTTGAGGGTCGTTATAAAAAAACATGGCATAGTAAATATAGTGAAACTGTCTATGATTTCGAACCTTGTTTCTCTGGTGGATACAGAATTGTTTATGAGTTAGTTTGTGCTCCAGAAATTTTTCACTTCATCAAATACAAGCTGGACGAGTATCGCAAAACAATCACACTTCTGGAGCAATGTTTAAGAATAGTAAAGGGGAAAATACTTTGACAAATTTTGAAACAAAATTATCAAAACAGGATGAGGAATCATATAAGAGATGGTTTTCGGAAGCAAAAGAGGGAGGTCTTATCCATCCAGAGGATAACGGATATGACTATGATTTTCGCGGTTTTTGGAAAGACTTTATAAAAACCGGAAGAGCCGAAGCATTCAATCAGGAAACACATTTCCCTGATTTATATAAAAAACCTAATCATGAAACTTTCAGCGTAGAGAGTAAATACGCTGTAGGAGTGATGAAAAAATATGCCGGCTCTTGGAATGGTGAAACTTTTATTGAACCGGCACAGCGATATAGAGAGAGAACAGCAGAGGATTGGTATCCTCAAATGAACGGCAAGACAAAGGTAAAATAAGCAATGAAATATACAAAACAACAAGAAGCATATATAAAAGCAGGTGCAACACTATGTATAGAGTGCACAATGGGTTATAACGGTGATAAATCCTGTGGTTGTAATGGAATGGTTAAATTACCTAAAAATTCACCTACAGGGTGTTTTTGTGGTGAAAAATTTGAAGAAATCGAGGAAGAATAATGGGTTTAGATATTAATAAATATAGTTATAGTTACTCTGTTTTACAGCAATTACGACAATTAGCTCTAAATTATGAAGGTATTAATATTCCTATTTGTGATTTTTATGACCAATTTGAAATTACAACAAAATTTAATGAATTTATTATTCATTGCGACTGTGAGGGTTTGTATATTTCTAAATCAAGTAAACAGTATGAAAAATACAAAAAGGAAGCTGAAAATAGGTATGGTCAACTATTTTGTTATTTTGGCGATTTAGACAAATTAAAAGAGGAAGTCAAGGAACTGCACCCATTCATGCTGAAAAAAACAGAAGGGCAATATTCAACATAATTTTTTAAATACTCTATTAAAACAAGACTTAAGAAATCCTTGCAAACCAAAACTTTTAGAACAAATCAAACAATCAATCAGAGAGGCAGAGTGGGTGTATGACAGATAAAGAACAGATAATGGATAAACTTTACGGAGCTTTAGCTGGATTATTTATTAGCGAATGCGAGGTGAAAGATGCCAATTAAAACCAAAAGACACCTGATGGATGCGTTTGATCCTATATTTATAAATTGCAAATATTTAGTTCTTAACAGCTGGCTAACATGTAAACGAACAAATAAACCCTGTGATTTAAGTGCAAAATATTGTATCAAACAAAGGAGTAAAAAATAATCATGCTTACTGGAAACGAAAAAATAAAAGATTTGCAAAGTGATGATATTTGCAATTATTTAGGGAACAGTTTGTGCGCATTGGGCGCAACAAGCGTAGGAATAGAAAATGTCGAAAATCATTTGGGTAAATACAGAGTTCTAATTATAAAATTCGGACAAGAACATTTTACCAGGATTGCTTTTAATTGTGAAAGAGCATTAAACACAAGTATTCAAGACATAAGAACATTAATAGTGAGGGCAAGACAAAATGCAAAATAAAATTTTAGTTATTTATGTAGAAAAAGAAAATCAGAAATACGATCATTATGAAGTATATCCGTTAAGTGAGAAGTTTACAAAAGAAATGCTAATTACAGGAACAGAAGAATATAATGCAGATGCGGAAAAAGATTATACGGCAAAAATTTATGAAGATCCGGTTTTAATTGATTTTGTTTCAGACGTGCAAGCATCCTGGCAGAACAAACATGTTATTGAAAATTTAAAATCAATCTGCAGTGATATTGAGAGCGATATTTGTGCTTTAGAAAGTTGGCGGGACGATATCACAGATTTGTTAGACAAGGAGTAAGAATAATGCAAAAAGAACTGGAACTATATTTATTCAACAGACTAAAAAACCGCAAAGATATTGGGGCAGAATCTGCATATACTATTGCCTGTGATATGGTTGATTTAGGCTTAATTAATAGTACAAAACAGGTTGAAGCAACACTCACAAAGTGGTATACAAAAGGCTGTTGGGAATGGGGTTGTGGCATATTTTTTGGCTGGATACCTAAGGAAAAGATTTACGCATTAGAAAAAAATATTTCATCAAGACCCGACTCTAAACAAAAATCAAAAACTATTTATATAGTCACAGCCGGTGACTATTCAGATTATCATATAGCGCGAGTTTTTTCTGATAAAGCTGCTGCATATACTTATGTATATTTATATAATGAAACAGATGCGTTCGGCGATTACGGTATGGCACGTGTTGAAGAATTCAATATTGATACTGTCAATTTTGATAAAAAATTAGAGGTGGTTAAGGTTTATAAAGTAAATCTCAACCTATTCATTGATAAAAACACCGGCAAAGTTAGTATTATAAATGAATTTCTAGAGGAAGAGGATATATTGGCTATTCAGGTAAAAAAGATTTTATTACCAAACCTGGATAAAGTAATAAAAGAACTCAATTATAATAATACTTGCTGGGCTGATATTACAGTTAGTTCATTAGAAAGTTTTGATAAAGCTAAAAAGATAGCATATGAACAGTATCAAAAGTTTTCCCAAAATATTTTTGAATTAACTCAGGGAGTTCTTTAATATGTCTTGTGAATTTGCGATTAAAAGAGATGGCGAGATAAAGTGTATGTGCAATAATCTTGCACGCGGATTAGTACGCGGGCATAGAACAAATGTTTCAAGCTCAAGATGTGTTGAGAATCCGAATTGCTATTACAAATTATACAAACGGGAATTACAAAAAAATTCAGGAAAGGACTAGCATGTGTTACTTATCAATTAGTAGTATATTTATAACATTGTTACCTATTATTATCATGTGGCTGATACCTAAAAGCTTTATGGTTAGTCAAAGTGTAGGCGCATTTTTCAGAGATGTAGTTAAGCATTCATACACTTTCTCTATAGAAAAAATTTGTAATTTAGTAAGTGATTTTGAGAAAGAAGTTGACGCAAATTATTATAGATACTTGCGCAGATTTTCAGCTGGCTATATAGCACTGGTATTGATTTTAAATATTACCATTGAGATATTTTTAAGGGGTAAATTGTAAATGCAGTCTTATGATGATATCCCTATAAAACCGACTACAACAAAAGGAGCTCTTTTTATTAAAGCTATTCGCAGGGGCGAAATAAATATTGATGGGGGTGAAACACCATAAAGTGAGAGAACCTTGTTTTAACGTGATTTTTGAAGATGAAAATATAACAATTCCCGAAATTGATGATACAGATTTTTTGAATTTTGGTTTAGTTTTTATGAAAATTCAAGAACGAGAAACTTCACAAAATAATTCAGATAAGAGCCGTAGTGCTTCATCGACAAAGCTCAACGCTTCGCCGATATCAGCATCACGCATTGAAAATTGTTCGTTTTTGATTTAAGATTTTTTTCATGAAATCAGCAGTATTATATATTCGTGTTTCGACCGAAGAACAGGCAAAACACGGTTTTAGTGTAGATACACAAACAAACACCTGTCTTGAATTTGCTCAAAAAGAGGGGTATATCGTACGTAAAATTTTTATTGAAGAAGGGTTGAGTGCTAAAGATTTAAACCGTCCTGAAGCACAAAAACTTTTAAAATTTTGCGATACTCCCAAAAATAATGTATCAGCAATTATTGTGTGGCGATTAGATAGGCTTTCAAGATTTAATGTTGATTATCATGGTACAATTAGACCTATTTTAATGAATCGCAATATTAAACTTTTATCTGCAACAGAATTTAATTCAGATACGATTGAAGGCGAATATATGCGTAACATGATGATGTGTAACGCAGAATATGAATTAAGCCTAATTAGATTCAGAACAAAAGAAAACATGAAAACCATTGCAAAAAGCGGAAGAAAACCTGCAAAAGCACCTTTGGGCTACATTAACGATGTCGATGAAAACGGCAATAAGATAATAAGAATTGATAAAACAACAGCACCTTATATCAAAAGAGCATTTGAACTATATTCAGCGGGAATGTATTCTTTTGAAACATTAGGTGATTACTTATATCTTGAAGGGTTTAAGCACCCTAAAACAGGTGAGAAATACCCTGCAAGAAAATTTGAATGGATACTGCACAACTCTTTTTACATGGGAAGATTTATATGGGGCGGTGAACTTTATGAAGGAAGCCACACACCAATCATTTCAAAAGAGTTATTTTATAGAGTTCAAGCAATGTTTGAAACTGTTGACAGGACAAAAAAACACGATATTCAATTTGCTTATACAGGTTTAATCAAATGTGCTGACCCTGATTGTAATTGTTATTATACAGCACAATTCAAACGCGGCAAGAATAAAAAAGGTCATTACGTTTATTACAGTTGTTCTAATTCAAAACATGTTCATAAAAAATTAAAATATTATCGTGAAGAATATTTTGACAACACTTTTGCAAATATCCTTGAAACGATTCATATTGAAAAAGAGCATATTGAACGTTTGCGTTTTCTTGCAAGCGATTATTTGAAAGAATTTAGCGAATACGAAAAGAAAACAACTGCTGATATAAGAAAACAAATAGATGTTCTTTCAAAAAGAATTAAAAACAGTTATATTGATAAACTTGAAGGACGTTTACCTGCAAGTATGAGTGAAGAAGAATTTAATTCAATGCACCGAGAATGGCAGGAAGAAAAAGACCGTCTTTTAATGAAATTAGAAGAAGGTAATATAAGCACAAAATTTATTTACAATAGAATTGATAGAATATTAAAGTTTTCAGAAAACTTGCCTGAATTATTCCTAAAGGGAACTGCCGAAGAAAAGAAATTGATTATGACAACAATGACAAAATCAATAAAATTTGACGGTGAAAATGTTATTGTAAATCTCAAAGACACCTTCAAAGCATTACAAAATGTTAAGAAAACGATAGAAAACACCCCAGAAAATGACCACCTTAGAACCCCAGCAAACCCAATAGACGCAACAAAAAAAGACGTTTTAAAAACGTCTTTTGTAAATGGGGCGCCTGATGGGATTCGAACCCATGCATATCGGAACCACAATCCGAGGTCTTAACCGCTTGACGACAGGCGCCATATTTCCGACATATTTTAGTATAACAAATAAAGATTTTTTCGCAAGAGCCAAAAATAAAGACGCTTTAAAAAGCGTCTTTATTAATTATTAATTTATTCTCTGGAACATATATCCAATACCACGTGCCGTCAATATTAATTCCGGATTGGTTGGATCTGCTTCCAACTTAGAACGCAGCCGTGAAATATGCACATCAACAACTCTTGTGTCAATTCTATGATCTGCTGGATAAGACCATACGTGCTGTAATATTTCATTTCTGGAATACGCTTGACCGGAGTTATTAACTAACAACTCTAATAAGCTGAACTCCATCCCTGTTAAACGAATTCGTTCATTCTTTCTATAAACTTGACGTCTTGCTGTATCAATTTTTATAGCACCAGTTGTAATAATATTCTTACCACCTTTAGCACCAGCAGCTGATCCTGAAGCAGAAGATGATGAAGATGGAATAATCACATCCTTACTAATAGTTCTTCTTAATACAGCTTTCACACGAGCTTCTAACTCTTTTGGACTAAATGGTTTTATAACATAATCATCAGCACCAAGTTCCAGTCCGGTTATTCTTTCTGAAACATCGCCCAATGCTGTCAGAATTATAATCGGAACATCTGATGTTCTACGGATTTCTCTAGTTACTCCATAACCATCCATCTTTGGCATCATAACGTCTAACACCACTAAATCTGGATTTGTTTTGTTAAATACTTCAACAGCTTCCTCACCATCTTCAGCTGTTACAACGTCGTATCCGACCATCTTAAGACGAGTTTCTAAGATTCTTCTGATACTTGCTTCGTCATCAGCTACTAATATCTTTTGACGTGCTTCGCCTTCTGAACCCGTCTCTTGCAATTCTTCATTCTCTGCCATGCGACCACCTTTAACCTTGTAATTTACAAAAATTTGAAATTCTTAATATTTATACATATATCTTAATAGAATTTCAAGATTTTTGCAAGGGGTAATATTATAATAAAATTAATCTTTTTAGACACTTAATCCTGCTCTCCCAGACAATACACAAAATTTTCCAAGTTTATTAATATCATTTTGGAGGATTTTTTATGTATCGAGTTTTTTTAAGTTTATTAATTTTATCAGCAGCCCTATTAAACCCGCTGTTTGTTTTAGCCGAATCACGCACAATAGTAACAAGACGTCCTGTGTATAATAATCGTTTTAACAACAGACATTACCACAGACCGCCAAATAGATACTATAATAACAGACGTCCTTATTACAGACCAAATAATTTCTACAATAATGCTTATAATCAGAGAAGATTTTTCCATCCAAGAAGAAGTTCATTTTCTGACCTTAGCGCACTTGAACAATACACATTGAACAGGAATTTTACACGCGAAAGCGACCTGGAACGTTTACAAAGACTTGAAATGCAAGCATTTGGTGCTGTACAGCAAGGCGACATTAATACAAGGTACGATAACGTAAGAAATGCAATACTATCGCGACCTAAAAATAACTATCGTACATCTTTAATAAGAAATATTGGAAATTTCTTCGGAGGTCAACTTACCGGCTTTACGCCGTCATTTAATTCATCTTTTGATGATGACCCTTTTTTCTCCAGTAACTCAAGTTTTACGACTACACAATTTCCATCTACATTCGGAAGTACATCTACAACAGGATACTCCAGTCCTTTCGGCAAAGGCTATCGTGTCAATAACTTTGGAACAGGAAGCTCAACAGGTGTACATATTTTGGACTAAAGTCCTCTTTCAGGAAAAGCAGAGTTTGATTTAACTATCTCATAGTATTCATTCTTATCAATATTGACACCCATATTTTTAATATTGATTGTGAATTTCTTTTTCTTACTCTTTTTTAGTTTTGAAATATTATTGCCTGACAATTGAATTACCTTCTCCAACTTGAACAATTGTCGGCTTATGAGTCTTGATTTCTTCCGGCGTCAGTTCTGCATATGTAACAATGATAATCTTATCACCCGGCTGTGCTTTACGTGCAGCCGCACCATTTAAGCAGAAACATTTTGAACCTCTTGCACCTTTTATTGCATAGGTTTGAAATCTTTCTCCATTATTTATATTAAGGATTTCAACTTTTTCCCATTCCAGTATATTTGCTTTTTCTAAAAATTCTTCATCTATCGTTATTGAGCCAACGTAGTTTAAATTTGCATCTGTAACAGTTGCTCTGTGTATTTTTGAATTTAAAAAATGTCTTAACATATCTACCTCGCACATTTTATATTAGCATGGGGGTAAATAGAAATCCAGCATAACTATATATTATTGGGGAATGTTTTTTTACACCAGAGGTTTAAACTTAAATAAAAGGAGGTCAAAGTGTTAGATTTATTCATCCTGGAAACATGTCCATACTGTCGCAAGGTTATGTCATTTCTTGACGAAAAAGGAGTTAAGTACAATAAAGTTGATATTACAGACAAACCCTCAGAAGAAGCCTTAATTAAAATGGGCGGAAAAAGACAGGTACCGTTTTTGGTTGATACTGATAGAAACATACAGATGTATGAGTCAGATGATATTATTGAATATTTGAAAACGGTAATATAGGGCTGCAACCAACATGCGTAACACCTAAAGGCGGGCTTGGAGTCTTAATACATACTTGTAGTTGCACTAAACCAGCCGCCCAATGTCTACGTGCGTAGCATAAGGCAAACCCTCAGAGCGCACGACTCTGAGGGTCATTGAAAGGACCTTTATTATCTCTATTATTTTCTCTACGTTTACAAGTTTATTAAATCAGGTTCAAAGCTATTGAAGGCAATTGGTTAGCTGTTGATAGCAGTGTTGCAGTTGCCTGCTGAAGAATCTGATATTTAATATAGTTTGAAGATTCAGTTGCTGCGTCAGCATCCTTAATTGTAGAAACAGCTTCGGTTAAGTTTTCTCTCTGAATATCTGTTGACTCAATTGCGGATTCTAAACGGTTCATGTAAGCACCGATTTTTGTACATCTAAGAGATACATTATCAATTGCTTCGTCAATGTAGTCAATGAATTCACGAGCAGATGAATCATTTCTATAAATTGCATTACACATATTTGTTATAGAAATAGAACTTCCGTCTTTTGTTTTATTGATAGTTGCATCACCATCAGCAGCTGTGATTACACCATTTTCTGCAAGAGCAGCTGCAAGTGCAGATTCATATGAGCCTGATTTATATATCAGATTTCCCTGAGCATCTTTTTTAGGGGTACCGTCAGGATTAAGCTCTCTTGCTCTATACTCATAAGTATCATCAGCTGTACTTGAGTTCAAATTAATATAGCCGCCTTTAGTCGTAGATTTGAATCCCATTATAACTGTAGACTTTGCGCTAGCAAAGAGGAATGCATCCATCTTGATAACACATCGTTTATCAGAATACAAACCTACCTGCAGGTTAATATCTTCAGTTCTTGAGCCATCCAATAGATATGCATCGTTAAAGTCAGTAATTTCACAAAGACGGTTAATTTCATCCATTCTCTGCTGAACTTCAAGACTGATAGCATCTAAAGAAGCAGAACCATAAGTACCGTTGGCGGCCTGCATGGTCAAATCTCTAATTCTCTGTAAATAATCGTTAATGATATCTAAAACACCTTCTTGAGTTGTTAACATATCCAATCCCATTTGAGCGTTTGTTTCAATGATATCGTAACCGCTTATTTTAGCTTCCATGCCGTTATAAACTGCATAACCGGCTGCGTCATCCGCTGCAGAGTTTATCTTGAAGCCGGTAGATAATCTCTCCATTGCTGTGTTCATGCCTTTGGTTGCATCTCTAAGATACTTTTGACATGTGAGGGATGACAAATTCGTGTTAATTGTAATCGTTGAAGTTGATCCCATAATAATTTCCTTTCAATAAATTATTTTGCCTTTCCCTTATATCTACGGCACTAATTTTTATAACTTTACAACTTTAGTTAGAGAATACTCCATATGGAGTAGATACAGAGTTTAAACCCTTATAAACAAAGGCTTTCAACAATCTTAAATCAGATAATATTTAATTTATTCTAATACTTTAGTTAGAGAAAATTACCCGACTTTCTTACCCGTCAGGGGAGTAAAATTCATCCATCTATTCTTATATTCTTATTTTTACAGGGAGGGTATTATGAATTTAGAACATTCAAAAACATTACAATGTCTGGTCAATGCATTTGCCGGCGAATCGCAGGCAAGAAACAGATATACATTCTTTTCAAAAGTAGCAAAGGAAGAAGGTTATGAACAAATAAGCGATATTTTTTTAGTTACGGCAGAAAATGAAAAAGAACATGCCAAGTTATTTTATAAACAAATTCCGGACTCAAAACACTTTCAGGTGAACGGAACTTATCCTTTTTCTTATGGTGATACCTACAGTAATCTGATTGCTGCAGCAAGCGGCGAAAGAGAGGAGTGGGAAATTTTGTACAAAGAAGCTGCACAAATAGCTAAAGATGAAGGTTTTGATGAAATATCACGACTTTTTGCTAATATTGTTGAGATTGAAAAAAGACATTCCCACAGATTTGAAACACTTGCAGGGCTGCTAAAAGAAGGAGCATTGTTTAAGAAAGAGGAAGTTACACAATGGGTTTGCAGAAAATGCGGACATACCCAAATCGGAAAAGAAGCACCATGTAAGTGTCCGGTTTGCGACCATCCGCAAGGTTATTTCGAATTGTTTGTTGAAAAATTTTAAATACAAATCAAAAACTCCGTTTCCAAGTTTTGAAACGGGGTTTTTGATTTGTAAATCTTTTGTAATATATACCTATTTTGCCACATATTTTTGATATGATTTTTATGGAATTAAGTTTTGGAGTTTAAATAAATGAGGAAAGATTTTAAAACACTCTTATGTATATCCGCATTTGTCGGTGCAATGTCGTCTTGCATGGTTTTAGCTGCAGATGATTTGGTTGTTAATCAATATACGAAACCTTCTGGCAATGAATACAATAGCATAACTGTTGAAACAGGCGGGACATTACATACAGATGTACAGTATAATATAACAACTGGAACTTTTACAAATAAAGATACTGTATGGAATCATGGTACTTTAACAACTAATACAATTGATAATGAAGTTAACGCTAATTTTGGACAAGAAGCCAATCGATACGGTGCGTTAATTATCAATAACGGAGGAACAAATGCCGGCTTAATCCAGCAGGAATATATAAATACTGTCGGAGGTAAGCTTTCAAATACCGGAACTATTACTGCTCAAGGTGAATTCGTAAACGGTGCAACTATAACTGGAGATACCGGCAGTATTTCTATAAGTGGTACAAGCAGTAATACAGGAAGCATTACTCAAGATAGAATAAGTGTTAACGGCAGCTTTACGAACAGTGGTACACTTCAATCAAATACTTTTAGTAACAATGGACAGCTTACCGGTACCGGTAAGCTAATTGCGGCCGGAGGCAGCAATTCAACAACAATCGAACAAGATACAATTGAAATTACCGGAGATTATGCCAACAACGGCACTATGACCGCAAATAAAGAATTTACAAATGCATCTTCTGATATTACAGGTAACGGTAGTTTAATTATTAAAGATAGCACTGGCAACAGTTCAAATGGAGGAAGTATTTCTCAGGCGATTGTAAATATCAGCGGTAATAAATTCACTAATACTGGTTCTATTACGGCATCTCAGGAGTTTACGAACTCTGCTGCTATTGAAGGTGCAGGCAGTATTAGTGCAAGCCAGGGCGGTACTAATACCGGGAGTATAACTCAAAATGAAGTTACAACCGGCGGGACTTTCAACAATGGAGATGGTACAACTGCCGGAACAATAACAACAGATAAACTCACAAACAATGGCACATTTAATAATAATTCAGGAAGCAGTATAATTTCAGATGAAATTATTAATAATGATAAGTTCATAAATAATGGCAGCATTGGCTCTTCATCAGATAAAGGTACTATTGATAATAAAGGAACATTTACTAATAATGGTTCTATAATTGCATCAACTATTACTAACGAAACCGGTAAAGAGTTTATCAATAACAGCGGGAATGAAATAACAGCAGATTCTTTTACTAACCAAGGCTCTGTTACCAACAATGGTACTATTAATGCAGGAAGTTTAAACAATTCCAGCAGCATTACAGGTAATACAGGTTCGTTAACTATTTCTAACGGGGGTACTAACAGTGGAACAATTTCTCAGAATATTGTTTCAGTTACCGGTGGAACTCTTAATAATGAAAATAGTATTACAGCAAATGAGTTTAATAACTCTGCAACTATTTCAGGTAGTGGAAGCTTAACAGCCACAACCGGAAATAACGGCGGGAAATTAATTGTTAACAATGGTTCTAATTCAGGCAGTATTTCTCAAGACACTCTGGAAACCAGCGGTACATTTGAAAACACGGGAAGCATTATTGCAAATATTACCAACGGAGGAACTTTCACTAACAATGGTACTATCGGTACTAATCAAAACAAAGCAGAAATTACAAATAACGGAACATTCACTAACAATAATTCTGTTATAGCTTCTGCTATTACCAATAGTGAGAATAAAACATTTACTAATGCCGGAAATGTGGTAACAGATACAATTACTAACAACGGCACATTTGATGGTAAAGGAAGCATTACAATTGGAGGCGGTGAAAACACAGGAACTATCACCCAGAATAATATTACTATTAACGGTAATTTTGCCAACAACGGCGATATGACTGCTAACAATAGCTTTTCGAATAGTGCTGATATTACAGGAGGCGGAAACCTTAATATTAACAACGGTAACAATACCGGAAATATTACTCAAGGTGAAATTACAGTTGATGGTAAACTTACCAACACAGGCGGTTCTATAAGTGCCGGCTCTATTGCTAACAATGGTACTATATCTCTTGAAAACGGGTCATCTTTAGAAATTACCGGTTCAGACATTGGCGGCACAATTGATGCAATTGGAACTGGAAACAATCTTGCTGCCGGCAGTAACAATGTTACAGGAACTATAAATATAGGTAATTCCAGCACTGCTTCAGACTTAACTCTTGAAAGCGGAAACGTTGTTGCGGATGCTGTTGTAAATATTACACAAAACGGTGAATTTAAGCTTGAAGGCGGAGAAACTACTCTTAACTCAAATGACACTTGGGCCGGAAAAGTAAGCCTTAACGGCGGAAAGCTGACAACAAATGTTACACAAAACGGTATCTTAGATGCTGATACTGGAGAACTTACTGTTGGAAGCGGTTCACTTACAATCGGCCAAGGAAGCTCTATTGCCGGCGATGTAACAACGGAAATTGCTAACGGAACAACATTAAATGTTAATAATGGCGGAGAAGTAACGCTTAATAGCGGCGATAACTGGAATGGAACAGTTTCTCTCAATGGAGGCAAACTGGATGTAAGCGGCTTGACTGCAAATGGAACACTTCACGGTAACAGCGGTGATTTAATAGCTGGAACAGGCAACTTAAATATTGGCACTGGCAGCTATATTGAAAATGAAGTTGCTATTCAAACAAGCGGTAATATTAATATTACAGGCGAAGGTATTGTCGGAATTGATGATAATGATACCCTTGACTCAAACTCTATAATATCTTTAAAAGATAATGGAACCCTCAATTATGGCAACACTAAAGATCCAAGCTTTAAGATTGAAGCAGAATCTGGGAATTTGAATTTGTTAGAAAATTCAAAAATGACAATTGATGGCAGCAGCTCTATTGCAGATGCAGTTGCCCTTGATATCCAAAAAAATGCGACATTAACATTAGCAAGTGCTGAGATTAACCTTGATAAAGCGGATAAATGGAATGGCACTATTGATAATCAGGGCGGTACTATTAATACAGATAATGTAACACAGTCGTCAAGCACTGCGGCTTTGATTCAAAGCGATGGTACTACAAATATTAATAACACTTCAAATATAACACTTGGAGAAAAAAGTGAAATATCAGGCGGTGATATTAACATAACCAATAATTCTGTATTAAATACAGTTAATGCTCATATTACCGCCGGTAATATGAAAATAGATGAAAACTCTGCATTTGTTGTTAAAAACGGTACATTTGAATTAGACAAAATAATAGCTTCCGGTGACGGCGCAACTCAAAACGCATTAATCCATACTATGAACGGCGAAAGAAACATGTCGTCTATCGGAGAGCTCAATATAACAAATCAAGCGAACTTCAATATTGATATTCATGCAAGAAGCAACCAGATTACAAGTAATGACCAATTCTGGGTAGACAAAATGACTGGTGATGGTGTTGCAAGAATTGATCAATGGAGCTTAAACGGAGATATATTTGGCTGGGATGCACCAATTGACAGAAATATCGTTCTTGACCATATATTCATGGGCCCTGATGGCGAAGCTCTTGAAGGCAATATAGAAATAACAAGAGATGCAACCTTGACTCCAATCGGCTGGTATCAACTTAATCAGCATGGCAGCGGAGCCGGAGCATTCTATTCTTTAGACATGATAAAGTTTAACCCTCATGTATTCAGAGGTCAGGTTACAACAATTGCACAATGGCAAAACCAGTTAGCAATTGATGATATGCTCTTCACTCATTCGATGGTTCTTCCTAGCTTTAAAGATGAGGATGGAGGTGTTGCTTCTTCAGGATTAATGGCAAACAGATATGCAGCAACAAATCCATTATTTGCACCATACCAGTATTCCCGCAAAGACGGTGGACTATGGTACAAAATGTATGGTAACTTTGAAAACCTGAACATGAATCTTTCCGGTTTGGGCAGAGTCGGCAATAACTCTTATGGTGCTTTAATCGGTGCTGACTTCGGGTTAAAAGAACTAAAAAATGGTTGGAAATTTATGCCGACAGCATATATTGGCTATAATGGAGCCCATCAGACTTACCCGGGAGTTGGAGCTTACCAGAATGGCGGACAGGCTGGTTTCCTCGGAACATGGTATAAAAATAACTGGATTATCGGAGGTTTAGTATATGGCGGCATATATGACAATGTAATGAATGTAGGAGGACACGCTGATAATACATTTAATTACTTCGCAGGTGCTGCTACTAAATTTGCTTACAATTGGAGATTTCATAGAGATTGGGTATTGCAGCCTAACTTTATGGCAGCATACAATTTCTTCGGGCAGCAAAACTGGCACTCTGATTACGGTCAAATGGGAATGATGGCCGGTATGCTTAATGGAGTTAATGTTGCACCTGGTATTAACTTAATATGGGAAAAAGAAACTTTCAGTATCTACGGAACATTGCAATATATGTACAATGTAAACGGTGCAGTCGGTGGACAGGCTGGTAATGTTGGTCTTCCTCAACTTGAAATGGAACGCGGATATATTCAGTATGGTATCGGTTTCACAAAGAGATTTACAGACCGCTTCTCCGGTTATCTGCAAGCAGTTCTACGAAATGCCGGAAGAACCGGTTGCGGTTTCCAAATGGGCTTCAACTTCCTGTTAGGTAAATAGGTGTAAGAGAAAAAAAAGAGCCGTTAAGACGGCTCTTTTTTTTTCTTAAATCCAGCTATAATTAACTCAAAGCCAATAAAGATTTTACTGAACGAGCATTTTCTTTTACAGCTTCATCAGAGTGCATGTTGATTGTATCATCTAAAATTTTTATAACTTCTGATTTATCTTTTAAAGAAAGAATTTCATTAATAGTGCTCATAGCAACAGCAGGAGAAAGGTCATTAATACCTTTACCTTGATTGATAATCACAACTTTTAATGAATCGTGCAAATTTTTCTTTACTAGAGCACGTGATGTGTATTCTCTAATTTCATTATCAGGAGAATTAGTACCTAATTCTTCCAGAACTTGAATTGAGCTTGTGTCTTCATGAGCTGTAAGAGCATCAATAATTTCAGCAATATTTTTATTCATTATGCAGCCTCTCTTTCAGACATAAGGTTAATTTCATGTTCCCACATAGCTTTTAAATCTTGAACAGGAGTATCCTTTGTGATTTTGTTGTGATGAACACTGCTAATTAAAGAATTCCACTTATCAGCAAGTCCTTTTCCAATATCAGTAACGTCTTTATTCAAGAAGGACATTTTATTTGAAATGCTGTTACCTAGACCGGAAATTGAATTAGAAAGACCTTTTCCAATGTCAGCAACATCCATGCTCATTGTATTATTCCAAGCTTCTGAGATATTTTTTATACCGGCAATATCAGAAATATTTGTATTTTTAGCGTAGTTCCAAGCACTTGAAATACCGCCTCTAACTCTGTTTACAAAGTTTACGATTGATTCAGGAAGTAAAGACTTCATTTTAGTCATGCTGCCTGCAACAGAAGATGAAATCATCTTCAATTTGTTTACTTTCTTTTGTTCAAATCCGTCGAAAACATCGGCAAATGGCAAACTGTTCCCCTCAAAGTTTGAGTATTTGAACGGATTTGGGGTTGTGATATTGCGAGATGTTTTGAACGGATTAGCAATTTTCTGCCCAAGGTTTAAACCTACGTTGTTAATTTTTGACATACTATTCCTTTCTTTATTCTCAGACTCTTTTACATTTATAGCTTAACAATATTAAAAAGAAAATAAATCATTAGAATAGATGATTATTTTATGCAAAAAATCTATAACTTTGGTATGATAAAAAAGGATTAGATATTAATCTAATCCTTTTTTATTATTTCTGGTAATCTTTTCGTCCGATATAATCCTCCCAATATGTTCTTGAACTATCAAGCGGACTAATATCATTAATAGCGTAATATGCGCAGTTTATACCTTGAACATGATTGTAACAATTTGCAGCACCCTTGATAGCACCGGCCTCCCAGGCAATTCCTTGCCCTCCATACCAATTCTTTGGATGCTCCTGTCCATCCGGAATTACCTCTCCATCAACTGTAAACAGGAATGAAAATATATCTATACCAAAAGTGTTGGGTCCTTTTTGCCCATTTGTATCAATACAAATTCTAGGCCCATTATACCCTTCTTTAGGAGCATCATCAAAACTTATTAATCGTCCTAAAGAATCAGATCTTATACCAGTCGTATCACACGGCCAATTCTGTTTTGCATGAGTTTTTAGTGTATAAAAATCATAGGGTTTGGTAACAGATGAATCAGAATCATGACGCCAATCACTTACCTTAGACATAGTCGCCAGATAATCTCCAAACTCTTTGTAAAACTCTGTTGACCCATTTATACGGTAATATTCAGAAGCTGTCATTGAGTGATCCGCCTGAAAATATGAAGCAAAGTCATTTAACTCTGCATAAGCTTTCTGTAAATGAGCATGATGTTCAACAATATCTCTCTTTGCCATCAATCCGGGCAATGCGACTACAGCAACAATTCCACAAATAGTCAGAGTTATAAGCCCTTCAGCAAGTGTGAACCCTTTTAATTTTTTCATCATCTCTCCTTATTAACCATTAGTTTTAAAATTAAAAACAGAGGGGATGGGATTCGAACCCACGGTAGAATTGCTCCTACACAACCTTTCCAAGATTGCACCTTAAACCGCTCGGACACCCCTCTTCGCGTTAATTAATATTGTACTAAAACTAAACAAGATTGTAAACCCTAATATTAAAGAAAGGATGCCAGAGTAACGGCATCCAACAGACTAGACAAATCCTTATTGCGCATACTGCCCTGTATGCGTTAATAAAAACTCGTTTTTACTATTTATCTGTCAGCCGTTTCTACTCCTAAGGGTGTACTGCGCACCATGTGAAAGGGTGTATGGTGCGCATCCCCTATCATACTGATATCCTTATGTTTATTTAGAATAGACGATTGAATAATTGCTTTTTACCGCCATTTTCTGTATAATTTTTTTGTTGACTTAAGAAACTACATTCTTTCTCATCACATTTAAACACCATGCGTTAACATTGTGTTTTCCAAACTATTTTGCTTACAAAGAAAAGTATACCACAAGTAAACTAAATAGTCAAGTATTAGTATACCGATAGGCAGTCATGAATTTTTTAGAGCTTCAAGATACTTTACAAAATTTAACTAATCAGAAAATTTTTCTCGCTGATTTTGCCAAAATTCTTGATTGCGGCAAAGCTAATATTAGCAAAAGGGCTAAAAATAACAGTGAGATTACTGTATCTGAACTCCAAAAAATCGAAAAATATTATGGAGTTTCCATATACAAACCTGAGCTTGCAAAAGAACCAGAACTCTTGCCGGATTTTAACCTTGGCATTCAGTACGATTTTGACCAGTGGGGCAAACGTATGCTCATGCTTCAGGTCGCTTCTAAAATCCTTGACAGTAAAGAGTTTGCCAAATTCTTGGATATATCCGAAAAAAGACTGAATGAATTTGTTATGAAAAATAAATACCCTAATGGAGAAGAATTGCTTAAGATAAAGACCAGATTTTCAAAAACAAACTTTGACTGGCTGTTATTCGGACATATTGAATAATTACTACTTAAAAAGCTTTCTTAAGTGCCATCTTTGATTTTGCTTACGGATTAGTTTTTCTTCTGTAGACAGCTCACGCTCAAAACTGCCGTCATATTTATCAATCTTGACATGGTGTATACTTTCCATACTTGTTTTTGTATTCATATAAAAATGATAATTGCTGTCACTTAACTCAAGATAAACATATATGATAAGCCATATCATTAAAACTTGTAATACAATTATTACTCCTATCCAAAAGCTGGTTTGGCGAAACAGCTCTCTTATATTGTTGTTAAGCAGCACAAAAACATCTTTCATTTAAAATTCCCTTTCATATCTTTTTCATACTTTATTATTATACTAATTTCCTGCCCTTATAAAAATAAGCCATGTACCCTAGTTTACTTAGTATTCTCCATATGCTAAAATACCTCAAAAGGTTATAAAAACTGAAATGCAGGCTATCGGACTTAAAACTTTTATTATCTTTATTTTTTCTTCATTAGCATTACCGCTTTACGCTTCTCAAAGACTTCATAACGAATCTCAGTATCAAAGCAAGTGGTGCAGTGAAGTTCTTGGAGTAAAGGAATATCGACTCAATGATAAAACCCGTGTTGATTGTCTGACTAAAACCCATGCTATAGAATTTGATTTTGCTAATAAAGTATACGAAAGTATTGGACAGTGCCTTTATTACAGCATCAAAACCTGTAGAAAACCAGGTATAGTTCTTATTGTTGAAAAACCCGAAAAGGAACAGAAATATATAGAACGTATGCAGCAGGTTGCTGATAAAAATGGAATTGACTGCTGGATTATGTATGAATCAGACTTATATAATTTTCAAATGCGACCTGTGAAATAGCCTATTCACCTATATTATAATATTCGAAACCTTTTGAAATTAATTTTGCTTTATCGTACTGGTTTCTGCCGTCAAAAATAATTTTTTGCTTCAACAGCTTTGCCATTTTATCGTAATCCGGCCGCCTAAATTCATTCCACTCTGTAAGAAGCAGCATTGCATCGGCTTCTGATAAAGCATCATAGGCATTTTGTGCATATAAAATCTTGTCGCCAAAAAGCTGTTTTGCAGTATCCATAGCCTTCGGATCAAACCCTCTTATTAAAGCGCCTCTTTTCAGAAGTTCTTCAATTACATAAATAGCCGGAGCTTCGCGCATATCATTGGTTTTGGGTTTAAATGCAAGTCCCCATACAGCAAATGTAAGCCCTTTTAAATCTTCGCCAAATCTATTTACGATTTTTGATACAAAGTTAGCCTTCTGTCTTTTATTAACTTTATCAACTGCCTGCACGATCATCATATCGCAGTCATGCTCACAGCCGGTCTGAATCAAAGCCTTTACATCTTTAGGAAAACAACTTCCGCCGTAGCCTACACCGGGGAATAAAAATTTACTTCCTATTCTCATATCTGTTGCCATGCCAATTCTAACCTTTTCAGCATTTGCACCAACTTTTTCACAAAGAGTTGCGATTTCATTCATAAACGAAATTTTTGTTGCCAAAAATGAATTAGCTGCATACTTCGTCATTTCTGCTGATTTCACATCCATAATAACAATACGGTTGGCTGTTCTCAGATATGGTGAATAAATTTCCTGCATTATTGCAGTTGCTCGTGGAGAATCCGATCCAATTATTACTCTATCCGGAGCAAGAAAATCGTCCACAGCATTTCCCTGTTTTAAAAATTCTGGATTAGAAACTACATCAAAATCAAACTCTGTATTCTTACGTATTATTTGAGTTACTTCGTCTGCAGTTCCAACTGGTACAGTCGACTTATCAACAATGACTTTGTATCCGTTCATGGCTTTTGCAATAGCTTCTGCTACACTATAAACACTGCTCAAATCAGCTGAGCCGTCTTCCCTTTGCGGAGTTCCAACTGCTATAAAACAAACTTCAGATTTCTTTACAGCATCATCTAAATCAGAAGAAAATTTTAGCCTGTGTTCTGATACATTTGATGTGACTAATTCATCCAGCGCTGGTTCATATATAGGAATAATCCCCTGCTCTAACTGCTTTAGCTTTTCTTCATTGTTATCCACACAGATAACATCATTCCCCATATCTGCAAGACATGCTCCTGCGACCAATCCTACATATCCAGTACCTATAACACAAAGTTTCATTTATACTGCAGCTTCCTCTTTTTTAAATTGCATTTCATACAGAGCCTTATACTGTCCAGAAGGAATTGACATAAGCTCATCATGGTTTCCCAGCTCAACCAGTTCACCTTCATTAATAACAGCAATTCTATTAGCGTTCTTGATAGTAGACAATCTATGAGCAATTACAAATACTGTTTTATTTTTAATCAAATTATCAAGAGCTTTTTGCACAATAGCTTCTGATTTGTTATCAAGTGCGGATGTTGCCTCATCAAGAATTACGATAGGAGTACTCTTAATCATAGCTCTTGCAATCGCAACACGCTGGCGCTGACCGCCGGACAATGTCATACCGCGTTCTCCAAGAATAGTGTCAATTCCATCTGGAAGTTCTTCTATCATTTCTTGAAGATGAGCTGATTCTATAGCTTGATTTAGCTCTTCTTCTGTCGCTTCAGGATTTCCCATTAATATATTCTCTCTTATTGAACCTGAAAATAAAAAATTATCCTGAAAAACGACTGCAATATGACTTCTAAGAGAATGCAGCGACAAATCTCTTATATCTATACCGTCAATTGTAATTGAGCCCGATGTAATGTCATAAAATCTAGGTAATAAATTAACCAGAGTAGATTTTCCACCGCCGGAGTTACCTACAATAGCAACAGTTTCGTTCTTGTTTACAGTAAGACTCAAATTCTTAAGCACCGGAAGGTTTTCTACATATTCAAAACAAACATTTTTGAACTCTACTTTATTATTTAATCCTTTAAGAGTTATTGCATCTTTTTTATCCTTAATAATAGGATGTAAATCAAATAATTCAAATACCCTTCCCATTGCAACAAAGATATTTTGAATATTTGTCAAAGTGTTACCGAGAGTTTTTACCGGCTTATAAAGAAGCAGCAACGAAGTAACAAAAGAAGCAAACGCACCCGCAGTCATTTGTCCGGAAGTTATTAAATGAGTTCCGTAGCCCAGTACTGTAGCTATACCACAGGATGCAATTACGTACATCAGAGGACTCATCCAGGCTGAACGCTTTGTTAATGACATATTGACATTGAAAGACTCCCAGATTTGATCTCTAAAATAGTTTTCCTGCCGGTCTTGCAATTCATAAGCGGCCATAACTTTATTACCGTTATATGTTTCATTGATATTTGTGGTTATGTTACCACCGATTACCATGTTTTTATTAGAAGCTGATTTTATTCTCTTTCTAATAAGAGCAACCGGAATAAAAGCAACGCATAAAACCGCAACACCAATTAAAGCTAGCTTCCAAGAGCTGTAGAGCATAACAGCTACAAGTCCTAATGCACCAAACAAACTTGTGGTAATTGTTTTAATCTGATCGACAATACCTGCAGAAGCAGTCTGTGGATCGCTCATGTATCTTGAAATAACGATTCCGGATGGATTTTCGTCAAAAAATTGAGGATCCATATAGATTAACTTATGAAATAAATCCATTTTAACATCGTTAGTAATTCTTTGAGAAGTCCAAGCTGAAATATAGTCATTTAAATATCTTAAAACACCTTGAAATCCTGCAAATAAGATTACGCCAAACGGAATAATGAAAGCAAAAAGCTGCCAGGTTAAAGTAAATTCATAACCGTGCAGATGAAATACCCAGTCTTGCTTTCCAACAACATAATCCATATAAGGTTTTAGAGCAAACGCTGTGACCCCATCAAGTAAACCAAGAGGAATTGCGACTAAAAACCCGCAAATTATCCTGAACATGTATGGTTTAATATATGGAAAAATTCGCGCTAATAACCATCCATATTTAAAAGAATTCTGTGCCGATGTGCTGCTTAATTTCATTATCGATATTTACCTCTTATACTCCCTCACTTCGACAATTATATCATCTAAATAAATTCTTGCAAAATTATAATACTGATGGTGATGGAATTTCTCCACTACAGGCCGTAATCTTTAGTATATTAATTTTGTTGTAATGCCGGCTGAACTTGAATATCCGTTAAAATACAATATTTACAAGCATTCATATACTCTTTCTGATAAAAATCAATCAAGTCCTGTCGTAAATCTTTTGAATTTACAATATCAACACTATCATCTTCAAATAATTGCATTTCCCTGCCAGCCGAAGCCTTCGAGCAAATATCCAACTTCCCATTCATGACTTGATTACATTTTGTTCTATAGCAATTAAAGAACTTTTGCTTTGTCACACTACCATCAAATACTATGTCACTTAGCCCCTTTTCTTCAAGCCAAGCCCAATTCTCTGGCTTTTGAAGTTTTATATTATGTTCTTTAAGCAATTCTTTTATTTTTTCCTGTTTTAAGATAGATTTTAACTCTGGATTTTCTGCATAATTGCTCATATAAACATATATTCTATTTTTATACTTGCCAATAATTTCCAGTAGATTTCTGTTTGGTAGCATTGTTCCATTCGTTATTAATTGTGTAAAAAATATTTTTTCTTGATTGGCAGCATATTCAAGCATCCGAGGTAATTCAGAATTAACTAATGGCTCTCCGCCTAATATAACAAAATGCCTAATTGAATCTACTGCGCCTAATATTTTATCTAGTTGAATCTTAAACATTTCAAATGACATTTCACTGTGTTTAATCTTATCTAGCTTTGGAATTAAAGCACAACAATCCTTACATTTTAGTGTACATTTTGTCGTAATGCAAAATTCTAATTGAGGAATATTCAATTTATTATTCTCAAAAAAGTCTTTTTTTTCTTCTTCAATATATTGTTTTAAGATTTCATTTTTTTTCGTTGGATTAAGAAATTTACCTTCCTTAAACCACATAAACTTTAACATTTCCATAGCCATTCTATTTTGGGCATTCTGTTCAAAATAACGTTTGTTAAAAATTTCCGAGATTTTGTATTGTTCTGTTAATCCTAGCATGTAATCCTACTTTCTTAATTTTGCTCTTAATAAAGCTGCATAATCTTTAAATTCAGTTTTTTGCTGTGTTTTACCAAAATTAGAAGAATGAATTCTTCTATTTGTAGCAACAAAATCCAGTTTTTTTATTTTTAGATGATTAGCGCACATTTTCGATTGCCAATCAATAATTTCTCCAGCTGTAACGCTTTCATTAAAGAATCCAATCTTTTCAAAAACACTCTTTCTTATGAGAACCGCACCAGTAAAAAGTCCATAATAAGGTTCTTTTTTAATTAGCGTCCTAGTTTTCTCTTCTTCTGATAAATCTGGCGAATAAAAATCCCTAACTTTTGCCATCACAGCACTAACATCAGCATTTTCTTCCAGTTCTCGAAATAATTCATACAATATATCAGGTTCCATAATATCATCATGGTCGTGAAACATTATATAGTCACCTTTTGCAAATTGTAAAGCAACATTTTTTGCTTTTACAGGTCCTTGGGATATTTCATTTGTTATTATGGTACAATCATAGTTTCTTGCTATATCAGCCGTATCATCTGTAGAGCCATCATCAACAATAATAATTTCTTTATTAACATTTTGTTTATGAATAGCCTCAAGAGCTTGTTTTATATAATTTGCTCCATTTTTTACAGGAATAATAATAGATATTAAAGGAAACATAATTAAGCCGCCTCCTTATATCTATTTTTAAACTCATCTAGGGAGATTACTCTCTCTCTCTCTCTCTCTCTCTCTCTCTCTCTCTCTCTCTCTCTCTCTCTCTCTCTCTACAACCACAAGGGTTTCAGCCGTACTGACTATATTGGTTTGCATATTTATTCCTTTCAATCTTTCTCTCAGTGCCCGTGCGTAATCCTTATATTCATCTTTCTGATTTGTTCTGCCGTAGTTTGCACTGTGTATACGGCGGGCACAAGAAATAAAATCAATTTTCTTTATAAATAGTCCAGCTTTGAGAAGTCTTGTTGTTAAGTCAATAACATCTCCGGTTATAACACCTTCCTGCCAGAAACCAATTATATCAAAAACTTCTTTTTTAAACAATGTTGATCCCGTTAGAATACCATAGAAGGGCTTTGGTTTACAATACTTTGCTTGCTCAGGAGTATCAGGCGAGCAAAAATCTTTTAATTTTGCCATAACAATTTTTATTTCAGAATCTTTTTCAAACTCTTCAAGCAGCCTTTTTAAAGCACCCTCAGTAAGCATATCATCCTGATCAATTGTCATCCAGTATTTGCCATTTGCTTCACGAATTCCTGTATTCTTTGCTGCAACCTGGCCTTTGTGTTCTGTATTCACAATAACACGGCACCCCATTTCTTGAGCAATCTTAACAGTGTTATCTGTCGAAATATCATCAATTACAATAACTTCAACAGTTGCATCCTGCGCTTTGATACTTCTAATCGTATCTCTGATATACTTTTCACCGTTGTATGAAGGAATAATCACTGAAATTAAATCTTGCATCGTGGCTCACTTTCGTCCAACTGGAGTGCAGGAGAAACTTTTTGCGTAGATAAAAGACAATACTCGCAGGCATCTACCATATCTTTTTGGTAAAAATCAATCAACTCTTGTCTTAAATTTTTAGTTCTATCTAAATCTATATAATCTTTCGTTTCAATTAGTCCTAAATTTCTTCCACTAAATGCCTTTGAGCAAATATCAATCTTTCTATCAAGAGTTTGTAGGCATTTTGTTCTATGGCAGGTTTCATAATTATGTATACTTATATCCTCGCTTAATTTACGAGAAGCAAAACCTAGTTCTTTAAACCATTCCCAACTCTCCATCATTTGATAATCGTTCATATAGTCTGTTTGAAAAGAAGTTTGTTGCCGGTTATCAGTTCATGAAAGTTGAGCGAAA